>Ga0209062_1002123_pt1 | contig 28476 bp, 35 predicted proteins | sample Coa_R2_2_FD_187158 | JGI IMG/M metagenome (GOLD analysis project Ga0209062, IMG submission 187158) | Surface soil microbial communities from Centralia Pennsylvania, which are recovering from an underground coalmine fire - Coalmine... | ecosystem: Environmental > Terrestrial > Soil > Unclassified... | reverse complement strand
AGAAGGGGTTGATCCTGGCCCGCGTTATCATGACCGTAGTGTATAGCCATGTGGTCCACAGTCTGCGCCGCAGCACGCACACACTCCAGGCCATTCCCGCCGTGTCCACCCTGGACTATACCGAGATTGCTCGCCATCTCAAGGCGTTCCTCCCGCAGCCCGCTCCGGCGCCGCAGATCGATTACCAGGAATTGGTTCAGCAGCTCGCTCCCCTGATGCCAACGCCACATGTGGACTATGAGGCCATCCGCGCGCACCTTGAGGCCACCTGCAAGGCCACCATTCTGCGAGAGATCACGGCCAGTGGCGTTGGAGCCAGTCTCCGACCCCGGAGCCAGAGCCACCTTCTGGCTCTGGAGCCACCCGCCAGAGCCACTGGCCGGAGCCACCAGATGGCTCCAGAGCCACTGGCCGGAGCCACTTCTCGGAGCCATGCCCTGGCTCCAGAGCCACCTGTCAGAGCCACCCGTCAGAACCACTTGGTGGAGCCAGAGCCACTCACCAGAGCCACCCGCCAGAGCCACTTGGTGGAGTCAGAGCCAGTGGCTGGAGCCACTGTCGAGAGCCAGTCAGAGCCAGTGGCTGGAACCACTGAGGAGCGGCTTCAAGCAGCGTATCAGGTACTAGCCGCTGAGGGCGGGCGTGTGTCTGGGCGGGCGCTGGCGGCAAGGGCACGATGTAATCGTGCTGTTGCGACTGAGTGGCTCCAGCGCCGCCAGCGTGGCGCTGAGGTGGAGCCAGAGCCACTGGCTGGAGCCACTCTCGCGAGCCAGTCAGAGCCAGTGGAAGTCTCTGCCTAGTGGCTCCAGAGCCACTGGCGAGAGCCACTCCTCGGAGCCAGTTCAGTGGCTCCAGAGCCACCCCTCAGCGCCATGTTCCAGAACCACCCAGTGGCTCCAGAGCCACGTGTCAGAGCCACTAGCTGGAGCCACTGACTGGCGCTGGAGCCACCTCTTGGAGCCACGTTCCAGAGCCACTGACTGGCGCTAGAGCCATCCGTCAGAGCCACGTGTCAGAGCCAGAAGGTGGCTCTGGCATCACGAGCCGCGCGTCAGAGCCAGAGCCACCCACCAGAGCCACGAGAGAAAGGATGTACCAGTGTTCTCATTATTTCGAGGCAGACGCCAGCGAGAGAGAGGGAGAGGGAGAGAGAGAAAGCGGGTGCAAGGGGTCGGAATTGCTGCCAAGATCACAGCCGTAGATCGGGCAGCACGCGCCAGAGCCGCCCAGCAGAGGAAGGAACGCTCCGACCTGAAGAAAAAGCTTGCCAGGCTGTTGCGAGCCGCCGAGCGCAAGAGGCAAGCAGAAGGTCGGGCGCATGCGCGAGCAGTCGAGCGCAAGAGGCAGACAGCACTCAGAGCAGAGAAGCGTAGCGAGAAACGAGTACAGGCAAAACAGGAGCAGGCCAAAGCACACCAGACCCAGCGCCCCCGGAGGAACACCTAACACACCCTGGTATGTGTATGCCGCCCCCTTTTGGAGCAAGATAAACGGCCTGGCTGAGAGTTGAGAGCCAGCCAAGCCGCAGCGGAAGATACCCGCATGTACCTATTCTATTGCGGCGAGTGTCTTCCGGCAAGGCAAGGAAGATACCAATGGACAAGAGCGCCTACCCGCCGGACTGGCGCAGGCGCGTGCGGGCACGGAGAGAACAAGTGGGGGATTGCTGCGAACGCTGTGGTGTGCCCCACGGCGCCTTACGCATCAGCCAGAAAACCGGACTCCTCTATGTCGTGTACCTGCAAGGCTGCCATCCGTTGGAGCTGCACGGCGATCCCAATGCCGACGTGATGGCCCTCTGCCAATCCTGCCACAACCAGTACGATGCCCCGTACCGTTCTCAGAAGCGCAAGCAGCACAAAGATTTGCGCTAGCCCAGATGTCCTAGTTTTTCCGGCACTTACTGGCAAAAGTGCTGTGCCTCTGTTAAGACTTAAGCATCGCAGTAATGCACGAGAGCGCCCCAGTTGGCGGCCAAACCATATGGGCGCTCTCACCACTACCCGCACACAACTGTGTGCAAGGAGATTCATACCTATGGCAAGTATACCCCATTTCTCCAAAGGTTGCCAAGATCAGCAGCCCAAAAGTCCTGATAACGAAGCGCCCAAGGGTACTGGCGCCCGCAGCGATCACCCCCAGGAGAGCCTGCGCGGCTTCCACTACAGCGCTCTGCATGCCGTCACTGGCTACAACTATCTCACCCGCAAATGGCTGCCGATCTTGGGGCCAAATGCCTATGCGCTCATCAATGTGCTGCGGAGCCACTGCTTTTTTAACCCAGAGACCGGCGAGGTACGAGATTCCTGTTTCCCGGAGCTGGAGACCATTGCCCGCGAAATGGGCGTATCACGCAGTAAGGTCTGTCGACTCCTCAAACGCGATGCCGAGGGCTATTTCATCCGGTACGACAAACAGACCAAGACCTGGGTACGTTGGGAACTCAACCGCTTCATCCTGGTGGAGCATCGCTGGCGGGAGATGCGGCGCCAGGACGACCAGAAACGGGTCGTGCAGACCAGTAATCGCTACTATGTGGCGCTGGACGATCCCCCCACCCCAGAAGATGAGGCCAAGGTCATCGAGAAACAGCAGGAGCTAGACGCCCTGGCGGCGATGAAAGCAGCAGAGGAGGCTAAACGAGAAGAGCGAAGGCGAGAAGCCGAGGCGCGTAGCGCGCGGTTTTCTTGTGCGTCTCAAAATGAAACGCAAAAGGGAGCATCAAAACGACACTCAGAGGGCTGTCCCAAAATGACACAGCAGAAAGATCGTACAGGAAATGCTGCCTTTAATACCGATTTCCATCGATCTGGCAACGAGAGCGAGTCTGCGGCAGGGGCTATACGAAACTTCCAACCTACGACATCCCATCAGGCGCGAACGGAAGGATACGAAACAAGCGAACGGATAACGACGAACGCAAATCGTATCGAATATCGAAAAGAAGGGAAGGGTACTGCCCGCGCCGCTCGCGCGCGTGGCAAGCAGGGAGAAAAAGCGTCGGCGGCGCCTTCCGAGCGGGACATCGCTCTTGAGGAGGCCAATGAGGCTGCGGGAGGCGTGGTCTATAGCAATCTCGTTGCTCTGGGTGATACCAATGCGGGCATCGGCACCCGCGTGATCTTGGAGGCATTGGTTGATGTCGGCGCGCCGGTGGAGGTCATGGGCGCGCTGGCCGACCTGGGAAAGAGAAGGCTGCAACGCTTCCAATATCGGGGCGGACATGTGGAGAACCGCCCTGGCTTTTACACCAATATCATGCGCAACCTGGCATCCGAGGCAAAGCGCAAATATTGGGATGTGGCAGGCATTGAGGAGCAGGACAAACGGAACCATGAGCGAGCCATAGAGGCAGCGGAGAAGAAACGGCAGGAGCAGCAGTTTGGCACCCGCCGTTACCTCTGAGAGCCTGCCTTGGCCTGGAGGGGGTATCTGTACGCAGGCTGCTATCAGGCCAGCCAGTACCTCAATTCCTTGGGTCTGAGAGAGCTGCCTACCCCACCCAGGTATCCCAATGGAGGCATAAACGTAACAATGGCGACGTGTTACGCAAGAGATCGTAAGCGTAACCCGCCAAGTGCGTGACGCTTGAAGAAGGGAGGAACCATGCGACAACCGATACTCTGCGGGGCCTGCGGCACCCGGGTGCCGCAGGTCGGCGGCGGCCACCAGCCACGCCGCTATTGTAACGATGCCTGTAAGCAGCGGGCCTATCGCACGCGCCAGGAGGAGAAGAAGAGAGCAGCCATGCGCCAGCGTTGGGCGGGCTACCGCCCCAGGACGCAGGAGCTGCTAGAGAGTGCGCTGCGCTACCATGAGCCGGAAGTCGTGAACTTGATGCTTGAGGCCCTGGAGGCTGAATGTGAACCGGAAGTCGTGAAGTCGCCAGCCGCAGGCGAAGGTACCGCACGTGGCACAATCGTAACACCAGATCGGTTGTGACGATTGCGTTGACCGGCACTGGCGGAGGTCGCGCAGATCGCCGCTGAGGCCGTGCGCAACGTGGACCAGCTCGATGAGCAGCGCCAGCAAGAAGCCGCGCTGGCGCATCTCCAGGCAACGGCAGGAGGGCGCGTGGTGCGCTGGCCGCGCCAGAGGCGCAAGGGGCAGTGGCTGGCGTATGCTTCTCTGGAACTGCTTCAGCCAGAAGTTGCCCATCCCGCCCAGGGTGAGACAAATCGCTAGCCAGTTCTTCGCTTTCGGGCATAGGGGAAGAAAACGGCAAGATGCTCAAGCACTCTTCTTGACAGCCCGCATGCCTTCTCTTATCATCGTTTTGTTGATAGGAGAACACCAGAACACGGAGGATGAGAGGTACAGATGGCTCACCGTGTCGGGCAACAGCTTGGCAATTATCGCCTCGTTCGTTTGCTGGGCAGCGGAGGCTACGCTCAGGTGTATCTAGGCCAGCATGTGCTATTGGAGATGCAGGCTGCCGTGAAGATATTGAGTGCCCAGCTTTCAGACCGCGAGGTCGAACGCTTCTGCACAGAGGTCCGCACCATCAGCCGCTTGGCACATCCCAATATTGTGCGCCTCTTGGAATTCGACGTGGCCGAGGGCGTCCCCTTTTTGGTCATGGAGTACGCCACCAATGGCACGTTAGCCCAGCGCTATCCTCTGGGGACACGACTTGCTCTCACCACCATTGTGCCCTTTATCAAGCAGGCTGCCGCTGCATTACAGTACGCGCATGACGAAAAACTCATTCATCGGGATGTCAAACCGGAAAACCTCTTGTTGGGGGAGCATGATCGATTACTGCTCAGCGATTTTGGCATTGCCATCATGGCGCATAGTTCGCGCTCCTTGATGACCCAGGAGGTGTTGGGCACGGTGGCCTACATGGCGCCTGAGCAACTGCAAGGGAAGCCCCGCCCAGCCAGCGATCAGTATGCGCTGGGGGTGATCGTCTATGAATGGCTCAGCGGGGATACCCCATTTCATGGCTCGCCACTGGAGGTGGCGGCTCAGCATATGCTAGCTGCCCCGCCCTCTCTGCGCGAGCGTGTGCCCGCACTTCCACCTGCGGTCGAAGCCGTCGTGCTGCGAGCGTTAGCCAAAGACCCCAAGGCGCGTTTTGCCAACGTTCAGGCATTCGCCGATGCCCTTGAGCATGCCTGCCAGGGAGGGGCGCGAACCTTGGCTCCTTTCCAGCAGCGTTCTGATTCCATACCAGCCGCACACCCAAGCCAGAGCGCCTCGCCAACACCCCTCGCGCACACAATGCTCCCCGCTGAGATCAGGCAAGGGGAGAGCATGCCCCTCCCTGACCGCTTTTTCTGGCGAGAGGGCCGTCGGTATGTGGCGCATGTACCCTATGTCCAACCGCGGGATACCGAGGAGGACCAGCGCCTGGATTTTCAGCACTACTCCATCAAGCGCGCGATGCAGGGTCGCAACTATCTGGCGCCTCTGACGGCCCCCGGTGCCATTCTCGATGTGGGGTGCGGAACAGGCCGCTGGGCGATAGAGATGGCCGCGCAGTTTCCCCAAGCGAATGTAATTGGGTTGGACCTGATTGTCCCAGAGGGGATTGAGACGATAGCACACGGACTCCAGCACCAGCCTGATAATGTCGTCTTTCTGGAGGGGAATGTACTCAACGGCCTCCCGTTTGCCGATGCCAGTTTTGACTTGGTGTATATGCGGCTGCTCTTTGGGGCGATCCCGGCTGCTGCCTGGCCGCAGGTAGTAAGCGAGTTAGTGCGGGTCACGCGGCCTGGCGGCTGGGTCGAGTCACTGGAAACCTTGCCAATCCTGGACGAAGAGGGGTCAGTCTTTAAGACATTCTGTGAATGGTTGAGTGAAGCGCTCACCCGGCAGGGCTTTGAGCCGCTCATTGCGCTCAAGATGCCAGCATTGATGCGAGCGCGGGGATTAGTACGGGTCACAACGCGTGAAATCCTCAAGAGGTACATCACTGCTCACCGCAGTGTCCTTGGGGTCTTACGATCACAGACGATCCAGACTCGCAAGGCCCTGATCCTCGCACAAGGGGTTGTGACTGAGGAGGAATATGAGCGCATGTTTACTGCGGTGATGCAGGAGATACAAGAGGGCAATCTCCGAGGAGTACCACCCGCGTATGTTACCTGTGGGCAACGCCCTGTAAGTGCCAGATAATTAACAGCTTCTTATAGCCGAAGGCGCGGTCAGGCTCCCTATCTGGCGGTTGGCCTGGCGGCTGAGGCATGGTATGATGTGTCTGTTGGCTTGTTGGTCAGGAGGCGCTCATGCCTGTACTCGATCTGTTGACACAGCTTCAAGACCTGGACAACCGTATTGCGCTGTTTGTCATCATAGGATTGCTCGCGCTGGCGGCGTGGGCAATCTCCCTTACCTGGTTTCGGCGGCAACGCGGCTACAATCCCTATCACAAGCTGGCGGAGCATTTTAAGACACGCTACCGGCGGCGCTCGCGGCGCGAACAGCATGTATTGGCCCAGGGGCGCAGTGTCGTTCTGGGACGCACGGGCGCTTTCTGGTTCAAACAGCCGTTGTACTTGCCAGATGAGGCCCGCTGCCTCAATGCCTTGACCCTGGCTCCCACCGGCGCGGGTAAGTCCACCTACCTCCTCTCTACATTCCTGGATGCCGATCTGCGGCATGCGGATGTCAGCCCTATTATCTTTGACGCGCAGCGCGCCTTGACGGAACTGGTACTGGCGTTGGCGGCTCAGCACCAACGGGAAGTGGTGATCTTTCCTGATGTGGGGTTCAACCCGCTCCGGGGGCCTGGCCGTGCAGAGATGAATGCTGCCATCTTTGCCGATGTGTTTGCGCAGGTAGTGCAGGCCCGCGTCGGCAGCGCCGCCGAGTATTATACAGAGCGGGCACAGTCCTTTATTCGCAAGGTGATTCCACTCTACGAGCGTGCTTACGGGCAGCCGATGATCCTGCGTGAGCTGCTGGCAGTGTGCCAGCACGAACCCCTACGGAGGCGCCTGCTGGCCGATGCAGCCAATACACCAGAGGCCAAAGAGTTCCGCGATTTCTTTGGTCGCTGGTCAGAGGAGACGTATGATAAGAGCCTGGCCGGGTTGATTAACTTTCTGGATCGGCTTTGTATCGAGCAGGGGAAATGGCTCTATAATCAGCGCCAGGCCCCGACCCTGATGGAATGTGTGCAGCAAGGCAAGGTGGTGTTGATCCGTGAGGGCGGCGCGCCGCAGACGCACGATCACACGCGGGGCCTGCTATACATGATGCTCTTGCAGGAGTATGTCAAGCGGCGTACTGTCTCGGACGCCTCGCCCCTCCTGGCGCTGTATCTGGATGAAGCGCATTATTACTTCAACCCCAACTACCCCACCTTCCTGGCGACCAGCCGCCAGCATCGGGTGGCGCAGCATCTCAGTTTCCAGTCCCTGGAGCAATTGCGACCCTTCACCAACACGATCACCACCAACTGCCGGACATGGATCATTCACGGGGGCTGGAGTACGACGACGCACTGGTGGTGGCGCGCAACATCGGGCAGCGTCGTTTTACGGAGCAGAGCTGGAGCTACCAGCACTCTCCCTCTACCCGGCGGACGTATTCCCAGCGCTGGGATGATCTGGTGCCGCCGCATCGGATCAGAGGCTTAGCGCAAGATCGCGCCTTGATCCTGACAGTCGAAGGCACCAAGCGAGAAATTGCCGCGCATGTTCTGGTTGAAAAGCCGCCAGCGCCCCCGTTGCAGCGTATTCCCTATACAGAGCCGCAGGTGCCCCTTACGCCCCCACCGACGATCTGGGAGCAGCGAGATCAGCAGGCCCCTACGGCTGTCAGGAACCAGCCGCAGCAAGCTCTGGAGTGGTGAACCATGAAGCCGCAGATTCACCCCACCGCCCGCGACCTGGCGATCTTTCGCCATATCGGTGAGCGTGGTGTCTCCTCAACGACGGCAATCCACCGTGCCTTTTGGGCTGGCCGCCAAATTGAGACGGCGCAAGACCGGCTCGACCGGCTCGCCAGGGCGGGCTACCTGAAGCATCAAGTCGTGGTGCTGCGCGGCCAGGCGCATCATGTTTATGCGCTAGGTCGTAAGGCGGCGGCGCTCTTCTCTGAGGCCGAGCGGCGCGGTTTTCTCTTGAAGCCCGCGCCAGGTGAACTGGTACATCTGCTGCGTACTGGCGCTGTCCTCGACCACCTGCGGGCGACCCGGCAGGTGAGTGGATTTCTGCACGAGCATGGGGTGCGCAGCGCGGTCAGACGGGGAGCCAGGCAGGGCCTGGCCGATGGGCTGGTCATCCTGGATGGTGCCCCCGTCCTCTTGGAGATTGATTCCGAACACTACACCGGCCAGCGGCTCAGCCGGAAGGTGGCCGAGCTGGGCAATGCCGGGCGTCCCGTCCTCTGGGCCGTTGCGAGCCAGGCGCGGCTGGAGACGGTGCGCCTGGCCGCGCAGGGCTATCCCTCGATCCAGGTGGCGCACTTCGATGAATGATGAGGAGTTAGCGCTGCTGGCGATGATTCACCAGCTCAAACGTCCGACCGCGAGCGATCTGCACCGGCAAGTCTTGCCCCACCGACCGATGTATGACCTCTATCGCAAGCTGGAGAGGCTGGAGCAAGCAGGGTTGATAGCGAAGGTGCTGCTCTATCCAGAGCGCGGGGCCAGGTCGCCGCGCTATTATCATTTGCGAGCCGCCGGGGCGCGAGCGCTGGGTCTGGCGAGAGTCGGCTCTGACCAGTATCGTCGGCCCAGTCCAACCGTGTATCACGTCGGCCAACTGCGACGGGAGTTAGCGCTAGTGGCAGAGCGCCAGCAGTGGCGGCTGCTCACGGAGGAAACGGAGGCGCGGCGCTTCCTGGCATCGGTGCTGGTGAGGGCAGCCCAGGCGACCTATGGCGAGCAGTTTCCCGCGCATACGCTGCTGCCTACCACGCTGAAGATCCATCCCGATCTGCTGCTGGATACCGGCGCGCGGGTGGTGGTGGTCATTATTGGGCACCCCCACGCCACAGCGAGCTTCTGGCGCAAGCGCATTGCCCGCTATCAGCCGATCCTGGGGGCAGTGGCTGCCGTCTGCTTTGCGCTCTCCGATGAACAGCGTCGTGACGCCGAAGAGGCAGCGCAGGCATCTATCTATGCCAAGCGCCTGCTGGTTCTGGGGGCTGACGAGCTGGGCGAGCTGGTGCGACGGCTTGCGCCATCATTGTGAAGGAAGACCGTCCTGGCAGACTATCTTCCCAGACCCAGGAATGCCAGCACTTTGGGATGGCTGCTCCTATCCAATGCCCTATGAGGGCCACAAGCCCTCGATAGTGTGTGCTAAATGGGATTCCCTTGCGTTTAGCATTCAGAAATAGCTACTGATCCGCTTGTTATCAGCATTTCCCCCCCATCTCCACACACGGACGCCCCTGGATTTTTATGTGTGTGATCCTCTCGTGCGCCGCTACGTTCTGCTGCGAGCGAGAGGGCAAGGGCGACGACGGAAGAGAACATGGTGTATTTTTTTGCTGGCTCCATATGAAGATCAGCAGGATACCCCCTTATCCGCAGGCCCCACAGCGCAGCTCACGATATGAGGACTGGAGCGAGCCGAAAACGGGCAGTATATCAGATACCCCTTGCTGGTATGTTCCAGAGGACACAGAGCAGAGTCACGCCGCTGTGCCGTTGCGATGGCGATCTCAAACGTCACTGACCAGGCTGGTGACGATTGGCGACTCATGAGAAAAATGGTGCTTGGGGAATGGGGTTCGCTTTTCTGCCAGCCGTGCATTATACTGGGCGAAAATGCTGAGGAGGTGTCAAGATGGCAGAGGAACCTGCTCCGCAGTAGCAGCCAATCGAAAAGCTGCTGCTCATCGCCTGGGCAATTGATGGCAGGCTGGAGTCAGCAGAGGAGCATTACGCCAACTTGCAGCAAGCAGAGTCTCGGCTTCGCTGCTGGACGACTATACTATTGGGTGGGTGATTGCGGTCTACAGTCGGCAGCACAACGCCCTTTGGCTGTATGATGAGCAACTGAAGCGTTGGGCAGCTTTATCGCTCACTGCTGCGCAGCGCCAGGAGGTCACGCGCCTGACCGGCCAGATGGAGCGGCTGCATGCAGTGCTGACGGCCATTCTGACCCTGGCTGACAAACTCAAGGAGGGGACGATAGAGGAAGTGCTGGCGAAGAGCGACCTGGAGCTGGGCATTGAAACCCTGCGACGGTGGGGGCGCGAGGGCAAGAGGAGCCGCCAGCAGAGGGGCAAGAAGTGAGGCCGCAACGTGATATTGTTTCCCTGCGTAGCACATAACCCCGTCAGAATCGCGTTTTAACGCGATCTAGGGGCATTTCTGTGATGAGGTTTCTCTCTCCACCCTTCGCAGTTGGCCCAGAAGGCGTGGAAGCTCTCTCCAAATGGCGCGCTTGAATGCGCGCCATCAACCGTGTATATTGATACTCCCACTTGGGCAAAATGCGCGCTTGAGGAGGTTAGCTATGGCATCAACACCGGGAGAGGTAGCGACAACACTGGGGGTGAATGCGGCCACGGTGCGCCGCCTGCGAGCCAAGGCGGGCCTCCCGCCTCGCAAACGCGGGCAGGGTTATACGGAAGAAGAATGCGCGCAATTACGCGCGCAATTGCGGTATCACCCACGCGCGCACAACCGCGCCGATGAAGGACAAATGCGCGCTTCGGATGATGCCCCCGTCGGCGCGCCGGACGGGTTGAGTCATCTGCACAGGCAGGTAGAAGCCCTGGAAAGCCGGGTAGCGGGTCTGGAAGCCTTGTTGACCACCATCCTGGCGGTTCCCTGGAGTGTTCGTACCGGCATCAGCGTCAGCGATTCCCCAGCCTCTGTTCCAGCAGTTCCCTCTACCCAACGCCCCCGTCAAGATGGCCGAAAGGTGCCACTCCCCACGGCCAGGGTCTTGGGCGTTGCCCGAAAGCCTGCTCCGTCTTCCTCTTCTGCTAAGACGGTAAGAGAGTCTGAGAGTTAAACAGCCCTAAACTTAAACCGTCTTACCTTCTCAAATTAAAAGGGTGAGAATGTCCGATCAACGACCTCGCATTTGCAAGCAATCTATAATGCAAGGATTGTTATTTTCTAGGAAACTACACCAACCACTAGAGGGTTTTAGTGTCAGACATTCTTACCTTGAGACTGCTTGACTCTCTTGAATTTCAGGGTTTCAACGTCTGACATTGAAACCCTCTTAATGTCTTAATCTTAGACATTAAGACACTTATACTGTCTTTATCTATGGCTCTCTCATCCTCTTACCTCTTCACGCTAAGACCCTCTCACACTTTTACTGTTAGCCTCTATGGCTCTCTCACCCTCTTACCTCTTGACTGTGTAACCTTCTTACCCTATCCTTGCAACAGAGCGAAATAAGAGTCAACGGGAGGGGGACATGACAAAAATCTACGCGGTTGCTAACCAAAAGGGCGGTGTTGGTAAGACAACGACCGCCCGAAACCTGGCGGATGTTCTGCGTGAGAAGGGGAGAAAGGTCTTACTGGTGGACCTGGATCAGCAAGCCAGCCTTTCGGCCTATTGTGGTCTGAAGCCGGAGCTGCTGACCGAAACCATTTATAATGTGTTCGACAGTTATATTGACCTCAACAACGCGCCGATCCCGCTCGCATCGATCATCCAGCGGGTGCGCGAGGGCATGGATTTAGCCCCAGCCAACGAGGAGCTGGCCGCCTTAGACCTCGACTTGATCCATGCGATGGAGCGCGAGCGCATCCTGCAACAGGCCCTCGCGCCGGTCCTCCCCAGTTACGATTATATCTTGCTTGATTGCCCGCCCAACCTATCACTCTTGGTCGTCAACGCCTTGGTGGCGGCTTCGCACGTCTTGATCACCCTCCAGGCGGATTATTTAGCAACACGCGGCGTGAGCCGCCTGTTGAAACTTGTGGGGGCGGTCAAAGCTCGTCTCAACCCGAACCTCACGGTGGCCGGGATTCTCATTACCCTGGCTGATCAGCGCACAACCCATGCGCGCCGGATCATCGAGCGCACCAGAAAAGATTTTGATGGGCGTGTGCCTGTTTTCGAGACGATTATCAAGATGTCCTCCAAGCTCAAAGACACCCCCATTGCCGGGCAATCCATCCTGGAGTACGACCCAAAGAGCGAAGCTGCGACTGCCTTCCGCCAGCTAGCAGCAGAGTTAGAGGAGGAGGTAGAGCATGCCAACGAAGATGCCTGATCTGCCAGACGACATGTTCAACGATGATAATAGTGCCATTTCTCGGCTGACGGGTGGCCCGCCGCGCCGTCGGGAGCCTGCTTCCGCAGCGCCCGCCGCCCCAGCGGTTCTTCCGGCACAACGGGAGCAGGAGAAGGAAGCTCAGCGGCAGCGGCGCCACCTGAAGCAAACCTCCTTCTATCTCTCACCGGACCAGCTCCTCAAGTTGGATAGTCTGGCGCATACGCACTATGTCCAGACTGGCACCCGTATCAACCGCAACGACATTGTGCGGCACCTTGTGGACCGCTGCAAGCTTGGCGACCTTGCCGATTTGGTCTGAGGAGTTTGCAGCGGTATGGCGGTATTCTTGATGCTAGAGTTTGCCGTTTTATCGACGGGTTGTTGGTAAACAGCCCGTTTCCAAGCGGGGATGATCCATCACCAGAGTTGCTGGTGAGAAATCCGTGTTAAGATACGATAGGAGAAACGGGCTATGCCCCGGAAGGTGCGCGAATTGCGGGCCGATCTGCAACGGGCAGGTTTTCGGGAAGAGGCCAGGCGGGGGAAAGGGAGTCATACCTGGTGGCAGCATCCCGACTTGCCGGAGTTTCCAGTAAATCTGGCTGGGCAGGATGGCGACGATGCGAAGCCCTATCAGGAGAAAGATGTGCGGCAGGCCCTCGCCGCGCTCAGGCGCAAGCAGAAAGGGAAAAAGCCATGAATGCACACCTTCAGCCGCGCTATGCGGTGGTGATTGCCTGGTCGGAAAAGGACCAGGCATATGTCGTGTCGTTTCCTGATTTTCCGACCTTGCACACGCACGGCGCAACCCGGCGCGAAGCTCTAGAGAACGCCGAGCAGGTGCTTGATATGGCGGCTGAGGTGGCAGCCAAGCATAAGCAAGCGTCGCAAGGGCAGCCTCAAGCACAATGAAGTTGAGCCTGCGCTCTGTTGGCGCAGGTCTGCGCTAACAGAGGCAGGCCCCGGTCTCATCGCCAGAGCATTCCTGGTGGTTGGGAAGATTTTTGTTTTCAGCCTGGTTGATGCTCTTCTGCTGGGCCTGGCGGTGCCTCATGATCTTGCGCCTGCGCAGCATCAGGTGGTGGTTCTGATGTCGGCGCTGGCACAACCTTGTGATGCGGCAAAAAACTCTCAATCAGCACCATTGGCAGGGTGATCCGATAGGCTTTATCGCAGCTATAACACACCAAGCGGTGTGTTTCAGACGGTTCGATTCGACCTGTGAGAACGCTGCTGAGGCGGCAGTGGCACCGGGTGCATTCCCAGATGATCACCACCTGTTGCACATAGTTGGCTGGGAGAGGAATGGTATCCCATCCTTTTGTTTCCATCGTTTGCCTGCCTTCCCTGAAGCACGCCGATGCCTGCAAGACACCGTTCTTCCTGTGTCCCATCACAGCGGCACCGTGCCTGTTCAGAAGTCCTACCCTGCTCTCTTTTCAGAAGTCTGTATAAGCGTAACTGGTAAGCTTGCCAGCCGAAGCATCATACACATATCGGGCCTGTCCCCCAGGAGGGCTGCTTGCCACTCTCCAAAATACCTGCATCCTATGTGGCCCGGCGGCCAGTGTAAGATGATAGACGAGCGGGCTAAGATCACTGATCCACTTTCCCGTCGCCGGGGTAAATGCCTGCAATGGCACCCCATCCACCACAACGCTCGCTGCGTCATCGCTACTATCCAGACTCAGTTGAAAATTCGCGGAAACGGTGAGCGTGCCAGTTTCCATCTTCTCGACGCAGAACGTCTCATCGAAAATGGCGTAAGAGCCTGACGAGTCTATCTGAATCACTGTCGGCGGAGATAAGTGATCATTATGCCCATCTAAAACGGTTGTCCTGTGCGGCAACGGATACGCAGCCTCATAAATGGCGAGGCTGCGCTGGCCTGGACCCCCTGGGCATGGCTGCGGAGTCGCCGTTGATGGCGGTGTAGCGGTCGGTTGTGGCCCGGCAGTCGGTAAGGCACCAGCAGGTCGCGTTGTGGAGGGTGAGGAGGCAAGCGACCCCGAAGTGGGCGCCATCAGAGCAGTGGACATAGCCCCAGGGGGGGAACCCGGTCCGTGGGTGGACTGTGCCCCAAGCAGCATAAGCGTGACCCAGGGCTGTGGACAGAGCAACCAGATCAGCACCCCCAGCACGACGAGACCAACAACGGCACGCAGCAGGGCGCGCCGCGACCGTCGGTGCCCTTTGGACCTCTCGCTCCTCGTATGCTCTCCAGCGGCGGTGCGAGGCGGAAGTGCCAGATCATGGCGCTCAGGGTCGCTGCCAGCGGGCGGTGTCGATCCGGGGATAGACGCATCGAACATACTATGCCTCCAGAAATTTCTCTAATCCAGCGCTTGGCGGGCCATTTCCTCTTGCGCTGCCCGCGCGATGTCCAAGACCTCTTCCTCGCTGTATCCAGGCTTCAGTAAGGCCGCAAGTGGGGGAAGAGCAGCAGGCGCGGGGGAGAGTGAAGGCGGTGAGGTCCAGCTTGGTAAGACCTCTACCGGCATGAGAGAGCTTGCTGTATCTCGCTTCTCCAACACGACCAGGCGTCTTCCATTGTGGAGTATCACATAGTGTTCATCTTCCGTGATGGAGGGGGTCGTATAGACGCGCCACACCTTCGCGCTTGCCAGGAACAGGAGCATCAGGGTGCCACCCACAGCGAGCAGCGCCAGGAGCGCCAAGAAAATCTCTAGAACGCGCGCCAGTTCCGCGCTGAGCGCAGTGAAATACTGGAAGACAGCGCCGCCCAGAGCAAGGGTGAGCAGCAGCACCGGCCCAGCCAGCACAAAGAGCGCTGCAAGCAACACGTTATGACGTTCACTCAATGCCATGACCTCCACTGCTCCTGCCTGTTTGAAGCATCATCAGGAATCCTGTTCCTGTACAGAACGCTCATATGGCGCATCTTTCTGAACAGCGGTGGGATCGTCTCCCTCTCGGCACCCGCTTTGCAGGGCCAGGCAGATGCCAACGGGCCGCGAGGCAATGGGCAACTGCCAGTCACCCCATCCGGGGATGTGGTTGGTGATGAGCCACCCGTCCAGGGTGTTGAAATCTCTGTGAACCGTCGTCTGATACTCCCGATGGACGAAGCTCACGCTGGCCTCTCGACCGCGCGCCTGGGCGCGCGCCTCGATCTCCAAGGCTAGGGCGGTCATGGCTTCCGCATCGCTTGTTGATGGACACCTGTTTGCATGTAGCATGATTGACTCCTTCCCTCTTGAGGTTGATCTACCGCCGACACGGCAGGCGATCTGCTCCTCCCTGTTTGGCTTACTGGTCGAAGGCGAGCTGGTGAAAGCGCTCTTTGGCTTCTTCATATGCTCCTCGGAGGGCTTCGTTGCTCGCATGGGACTGCATCTGATGGTCGAGGAGCATCTCCAGCTCTCTGGCGAGGAGATGCCCCTCCAACCAACGCTCCAGCTTCTCCTCGATGAAGCGATAAGCATGAGCAAGCTGGTGATATTCTTCCTTCAGTGCCTGGATGGTTTTTGGCTGTTTGCATTGATCTTGGTACTGGCGCCATGCCTCACTAAACAGATACATGCCCCCACACCAGCTCACCCATTTAGCGAGAAAGGAGCAGGCAGGAAACGTATGTTGGTAGCTGAGATCTTCGCCGTTGCGCTCAAAAGGTTCATAGGCGATGCTGTTCAGCCCCAGTATCCTGCGCCCGCTCAGCCTGGTTGGCTTCCCATCGTTGTAGAAGGTGATGGGCGTGGCATAGCCCCCCTCCAGGCGCACCGGGTAGAATCTGCCCCCTTGTTCAATCACGTCGTAGCCTGGTGGTGGCGGAGGAGGGGCTTCTCGCCTCCGGGCGGTGAAACTACTCATGCTGCTGCTCTCCAACGTTGCTCCTATCTGGTGGACTTGCATACGAAACGGCTGCCTCTCCTCTGAGATGCCAGGCAGGAGGAGGCAGCCCTGCCCTTCTAGGCAGCCTGTAGCGTGGCATCGCTTCCGCAGGAACGCGCAAACTGGCAAATAGCCTCTATCACCCGCTCTACGGCGCCATCGTGCATCAGATTATGTGGGGTGGCCGGAAGCAGTAGATACTCGGCCTGGCACCCCAACTCCTGATAGCGTCGAGCTGACTGCCACACCAGATATGGCGGGACGATGCCATCATGGGCGCCGCTGATCAACAGCGCGCGGCGTGCCGCCAGGGGTGCCGTTTTGGTCCGTAACAGCTCGGAAGCTGCCTGACCGGACTCTGGACAGAGCAAGCTCTGGCACCAGGTGACGACCTCCCCTGGGGTTGTTGGCTGGAAGAGATATTTCCGCGCCCTGCCAGCATCGGCGAAGAGCAGGCTGGGGTCTTTCTGTACCTGTTTGGAGAAACGCGGGTGCCGCAGCAGAAGCGGGAACAGCACCGGAATGTAGGTGCGCAGCCAGAGTTCTGGCACCAGTGCGGCGAGGAGGACCACCCCCGCAAAGGTGGTGCTGGCGAATCCGGCCTCCTCCAGCGCGTCGTGGCTCGCCAGCACCTGCGCCACTGCGCCTCCCAGGCTGTGACCAGCCAGGATCACAGCTTCAGGCATGACTCCGGCAGCGCTTAACACCAGGAAGACCTGCCTGGCATAATCGTGCAGGTGATGCACATGCTGCCGATCATAGGAGAGAGTCAACACATCCAAGCCTTGGGCCGTGAGGCCATCAATCCACCTTGGCGTCTCGAAGTGCGCCTTCCTATGTCCGCTGCCGGGCAGCATTGCCAGCGTCAGGTGCTGCGCTGGCTCGGAGAGCGTTCGGAAGAGCGAGAATGGTATCGCCTCGCCGCGTGTGCCACGCGCCACGCTGTCTTCTGTTGTGGCATAACGATAGCTGCGAGGAGTGGTCGAAATGCTGGTCATGCGGGTACTCCTTAGATGGCAGGGCCGATATGAGCCTATCAGCCCTGCGCTGTTGCCTGACTGAGCCAGGCAGAACGGAACAACGGGTCATGAGGAGCGAAGAACGTCGCTCCCCGAAACTACCAGCAGAGCGGGCCTAGATGCAGGGCGGCGCATCTGGTTCGCACGCCAACAGATGAGGATGCACCGGCGCGACCTGCACCGCAGTAGCTCCCTGCGCCAGCGTGCCCCCGCCCGTAAGGGCGAGGATGAGGGTCATCAAGGCCATAAACTTTGTCACTGAACGCTTCATAAATTGGTTCTCCTTCTTTGCTTGGCTGAAACAAACATCAACTGTAGAACGCGAGCGCTTCTGGTGGTCCCCTGACCTGGTGTGCTGAATTCATGTCTTGCTCCTCATCTCTTCACCGCTAGGCAGTCACAATCACCACCGTGCCATCAGCGCACCCACACGCCAGGCGCTTGCCATCTGGCGACCAGGCCACACTGAGTACGGTGGCCCCCGCCAGGTACGCGCTCGTGGCCCCTCCAGCGACCGGGCGCACCTGCACCCCCTCACTGACATCCCCACCCCAGGCCAGGCGCTTGCCGTCTGGCGACCAGGCCAGACTGGTGGCAGACACCCGCACCTGGGCGGAGAATCCTTGGGTGAGTTGGCCGGTGTGGGGGTCGTACAGCAGGATCTTCCCTACCGTCGTGGCGGCGGCGATCTGGGAACCTGGTGCCCACGCCAGAACATCGGCGGGGGTCGCTCCGCTGGCCTCTGGCAGCGGCCAGCTTTGCAGGAATGTCGCTGGCGTTGGAGAGAATTCTTCCAGCGTGCCTGCGGCGGCAGAGGCCACGCGCTGGCTATCGGGCGACCACGCCACCGAGTACACCGGGCCAGCCTGGACATAGCTGAGGAGATGCTGCCCGGCTGGCATAGCCCAGACCTGCACGGACGTATCCACCGCAGCCGCCAGCGCCTGCCCATCGGGCGACCAGGCCACCGACAGTGAGATGAACTTGCCTTGGAACCAGAAAGTGCGCACCCCGGTGGTAGCGTCCCAGACTTGCATGGTGGCATCACCGCTCCCGGAAGCGATGCGCGTGCCATCGGGCGACCAGGCTACCGCTAACACATAGTCGCTATGCCCGCGATAGGTCAGCAGGCGCTGTCCCGTTGAGGCGTTCCAGACCTGTACGGTTTCGTCGTCACTAGATGATGCCACGCGCGAACCATCCGGGGACCAGGCAACACCGCTCACTACGTCGGTATGCCCGCGATAGGTCAGCAGGACTTGTCCAGGAGGCAGCGGCGTGGCCGTTGGCTGTGATGTCGCCCTTGGCGATGGGGTATCCGTCGGCGATGGTGCGTCGGTCGGCTGTGGCTTGCCCGTTGGGGATGGTCCGCCAGGTGGCCTCGTAGGGGCCGAAACAGGCATCGTCGGGCCAGCAGATGTGGCCCCAGGAGATGGTCCGCGTGTGGGCCGGGTCGCAAGCGACACCAGGGTGGCTTGGCGCTGGGGCACGAGCAACCAACTCAGCAGCCCCAGCGCACCAGCGCCGGTGATCACACGCAGCAGGGCGCGCCGCGAGAAGTGGCGTCCGTTGGGCACCTTGCTGCTGGTACTGCCTATACCATCGCTGCCCCTGCCCCCGTTTCGCAGCGATTCATCGCTCCCTTCAGCGTCAGCGGGCGGCGTTGTCGGACCCTCAGATGGCTCTGAGGCTGGGATATTTCCATGAGTCAAGGCGGCCTCTGGATGTGGCAGGGAGGCATCTGGTCGCGCATGTGGCGCTGCGAACGCCGTGAGCAGGCGCTGCAACTCACTTCCGTCGATCTGTGGGGAGAGAACCGCACGCACGCCGATGTATTCAAGCTCGGTGTGCTGCTGCGGCAACAGCGGTGTTGGCGCCCAGGCCAGGACTGGCGCAAAGCCTGCCAGCCACGAGGCGTCCCGCAACGCCGTTGGCGAGCGCAAGTCCACCAGGCATGCCTGGTAGTCTCGCTCAGCAAGGCGAATGGTTAACTCATTCAGGGTCGCGGCGTGCTGGACCAGCGGGTCTACCGCCCCAGCACGCTTCAGGCGTGCCAAGAGTGTCTGGATGAGATCGGCATCCTCTGTCAGCACCAGAAGCCTGTAATCGTCCATACCATTCCTCTCCTGCCTCACAGGCTATAGCTCTGTGCCCATTGCTCGGCCTGATCCTCCAGGTCGAGGTGCGCTGCCAACGTCTGTGCCTCCTGATGGCAGCCCAACGCACGCAGCGCTTTCAATCGGCAGAGCTGTGTATGCTGTGCATGCAACCAGACCAGCATCTGGTCTGTGACCGCCTCATCAATGACGGCCAGCACTGGCAGCCCTACCTGCGGAGAGATGGAGTGCCAAGCCAGTAGCGTCTGTTCCTCCGGGGAGTTGTGAAGCTCGGCGTTCATCGATGACCCTCCTACACGGCTTCAGGGTTGGATACGTGTCCCACTCAGCGTGGCCGGATAGGGGCCAGCCAGCTTGTGCCAGGACGCATCGTAATAGGTGGCTTCGGCTGGGGTGGTGGATGAGAAGGTATTGCCAGTGACGGCAATGGTGAAGGTCACGATCAGATAACTTGCCAGTTCGCCAGTCGTCCGATCTGCATTCACCTCCTCAAATTGCCCGCTGATGCGGGTGGCCTGATGCGGGTCCACGCGCCAGGCGCCATAGCCTGCTGAATCACTGGTTTTCTGGTCCCCGGCCTCTGGATTATCAATCTCCAATGTGCCGTCTCCGTGAAACAGCATCACATGTGGCTCGAAGGGCGCACCATGCGCCAGCACCGACCACGCGCCAACGATGGCGTTGACGCTCTGGCTTGCCTGCCCGGCGGCTTGGACGCGCGAAACGACAAAGCCACCAGTAGCGATGAGGGCAAAGAGGACCAGACCTGTCAAACCGGCCAGGCTCCCCAGGTGGGGATTCCAGCGAGGACCATCGCTATGCTGCTTCTGGGTAAGGGTGTAGTTCATCCACATGGCGGTATCCTTTCTTCGTTCATATGCTTCTTTCACACCTGGAGGCTGCTTGGGTTGCCTCTAGAGTCTGTTATGAACTTTTTCGCGGACCTGCATTTACGGGGCGTTTCAGCAACCGTGCTAATCATCGGCCCATTGCTGTTAACCCAGATGTGCGCTGTCTTTCCAAAAAGCGCATAACATGCTCTAGGCATGGTCAAACCGATAGAAGTTGAATTGACGCATGATCGCCAGGAGCGAAGCGCCAGGATGCGCGGCGCCCCCATAATGCCCCTCGTCCCAAGGCGATTTCCCCAGCGCTATCGCCGTCGCGTTGGCGCCTTGCGGCACAGCCGCCCGCACGCTGTCGTAGTAATGCAGGCGCGCAGTGTAGACGTATTCGCGCAGCCCTTCCTCTGGGGTATCGGCGTAGCAGAAGCGCCCAGGTTTGAGGCATCCTGGGGCATACTCGGTATTGCCCCAGTTGTAGCCCTGGGCATCGGGCACCGACCATCCATGCTCCAGCCCCCACTGCGCTAAAATGACGCTCGTTTGCCATGTCAGCATCTGATGCGCTTGAAGGGCATAGGGGAGCGCCAGCGCGACGAAGGCCCGCACCTTGGGAGGCAGATCGGCAGGCACGGTGGGTTGGCCTGCTACGGCTTGCGTGGCGGTCGAAGTCGGAGGTGGCGCCCAGACGGCCAGCCCCCAGGACACCTGCGCAAACACACCCCCTCCCGCCAGGCGCCAGAGCAGTGCGACCACCACGAACAACCCCATGCCTGCCTCGCCGCAGCGAAGGACGGTCTCCCGATGCTGCGCCCACCGCCGGTGCCAGTGTTCTTCCAGACGCTTCTGTCCCATCGCTGCTCCTCTCCTACGCAGGGGTCAGGAGAACGGTCTCTCCACTCCACCAAATCGGATCGTCGATAATCCCTGATGTTGGCCTGGTGAAAAAGCTGCGCGGCAACGTGTCCATCTGGTACCTCCTGGAATCGGCGCAGCGAGTCAGATCAGTGCCCGCTGCACATCGGTTGGGAAACTAGGCCGCCTCCGCCAGCAGGTGAGCCTGCGCGACGCGCCTGAGCCACAGCGCGATCTGGTGCCACAGGTGCTGCCGGGTGGGAGCCAGATTGTGCGCGTGGGCCGAACCAGGCAGGATATACAGGGTCACATCGCGCGCTTGTGGATAACAGGCGACCTCGGCATGCGGATCAGGTGAGCAGTCCACTTCGCCGAAGGCCAGGTACACAGGCGCCGTAATAGCGGCTGCCGCTTCAGCGGTCACGCCTGGGGTCATGAAGAGCGGAGCGCTGCCGGTAGGCAGCGCAGTGGCAAGCCGCTCGTCTGCTTCCATGAGGTCTGGGGCCACAAATGACCCATAGAAAAAAGGCCGCATGGCTGCGCGCTGCGTGGACGGGATGTAACCACGCGCATCAGGGGCCAGGGCAGCGGCAGCCGTTGCCTGATCGACGCCCGGCAGGAAGAGGGCCTGTTGGGACCAGCCCAGGATGCCCACCGCGTCGTAGAGCGCCTCTCCTCCCTGAAGGTGCGTCAGGATCGCCGCACCGGCGCTATGGCCGATGCCATCCAACCGAATCTGAGGCAAGGCTGGGATCTCCGGCAAGAGGGTTCCATTGCCAAGCCGCTCACGTATCTGGCGGGCAACGAGGGCACGCGCCTCGGCCATGCGCTTCAGCGTGACTGTGCGCCCGTCAGGCGGGCGACTGCTCTCGCCGGTGCCTAGATGGTCACAGGCCACCACGATGGCGCCGATCTGCTCAACGAGATACTGCGCGAAACTATACGATTTGCCCGGAAAGGCGGGGCCGGTCAGGTGCCAGTAATCTTTGCAGTAGGTCGCTCCAGGGTACAGGTCTACGACGATGGCTGGGGCCTCCGGGCGAATGATAGGGGGCGTAAAGATCCAGCCAGCAATCTCCTCCTGCGTTCCGGCCACCACGACCGGAAAGTGGATCGGGGTGGGTACCAGCGGCAGGTTCCACAGACGATCTAGATCAGCTTTTGTCAACATGGGTCGGTTCCTTTCTATCAAACGAGAAGTGTTTCAAGAAAACAGTGCGGCGGCATCAGCACGCTTAGGTGCCCAGCGCGCGCAATGCTTGCTGCAATTCAGCGGCGGTGGGGGCGCGCAATCCTGGGGCATGCGGATTTTTTTGGACCGCTGCCACGTTGTTGACCAGGATTGTCGTAAACAGTGGACGGTAAGGGAGCCAGTCCAGTCCCCCATCGAGTTGCATCACCAGGTCCAGACGGCCCGGTTGTAGGATCGTCTGAAGCCAGGCTTCCAACACGACTTTATCGTTTGCCAATGCGATCACCTGGGTGACGGCCAGCACCGTCACGCGCGTAGGATCATCGTTATCGATCTCGGACACCATCAGCCAATCGTCACTGGTAAAGGTCACGGTGATCTGGCTGTCCCCGCCATGACCGATGTTCTGGACGAGTACGACCGAATTGCTCTGGCGGGCTTGCCAGAGCCGGTAGGCATACCGCATCCCCGCCAGGAGCAAATAGCTACAGAGGAGGACCACCAGCGTGCCCACCACCACATCCCAGTGCTGTATCCTCTTGTGAGGCTTCTGCGCTGGCGGCACTGGCGCTGCGTTCCTTTCCAATGCGATCTCCGCTGGGGCCTCGTCTATTGGACGAGCGGGCACTTCCACCGATGCGTGTGCCAGAGGTAGCGGAGGGGACACCCGTTCAGCCGTCGGCGTCGAGGGCTTCGGCGTGGCGGGAGCGATTGGATCGAGGGGGCGCCAGGTGATGCCAATGCCCCCAGTGGCCGGGCCTGGGGTCGCATCCGGCCACTGCGTTGGCGTAGCGGAAGCGGATGCGCTGCGCGTGTCTGCCTCGCGCTCCAGCGTGAGGACCGACGTGGAAGGGGGAAGATCACTCGATAGCGCGCTCGCTTCCGCCGCTGTGGTTTGCTCAGCAGCGACTTCCCCTGTCCTGCTTGGTGTCACCCTGGGAAGGCTGCCAGTGAAGGTGTGCATCGAGAATTTTGCTGATGGCATGCCGCTCTACCTTTCGCCACTGGGCCGCCCCGAAAAGGGCAGGTACCACTCTCGCTGAGCAAGCGCAAAGACGACGGGGAAAAAGGCCACAAACTCGCCGTACTGCGTCGCCTGCTCCATGATCCGCAGCCAGCCCTGGACTTCGTTGGCCCTGGCAGGCTCCGCCGCTACCAGCGCGTGGGCCGCAGCGGAGAGGCGCAAAATACGATCAGCTTCCTGCCAGGAATCCAGCAGCAACGTCCCCACTTGCACCTCGACCCGCTTGCAGTAGCCAAGCTGCTGCAACAACCCTTTGAGCTGGCGACCCAGCGTGCCATGATGCGGCAGACATTGGAGAGACCAGGCGAGTACGCTCTGTACCGTCTGGTTATTGTTGCCTCCACGCGGACTGCCAGGAAACACGACCGCTGCCTGAAAGTCTGGCTCAATGAGCAGCAAGATGCCTCCAGGCCCCAAGGCGCGCCACATCTCCGCCACCGCCAAGCGGGGATGGGAGACGTGCTGGAGTGCCCAATCGGCCCGCACCCGGTCAAAGTACCCATCGCCCCCCAACGTGTCTGTTCCGCCTCGCACCACCGCGATGTTCTCCCACCCTTGCGTCACGGCTTGCGCCTCGTGCAGCAGGTCATAGTCCACTTCGATGCCGACCACGCGCCCACTCGGCCCGACTCGCTCTGCCAGCGCTGGCAAATCCAACCCAAGGCCACAGCCCACCTCCAGCACCGAGAGGCCCATCTCTAAGGCGAGCAGCTCATAGCTGAGGGCTTTATACTCCTTGCCTGCCGCTGCGATGTGCCGGAGATACTCCGCTGCGTCGGCGGCTGGCGATGACATGGCAACCGCTAATGGGGTGCTTCCCGCTTTTCCGTTCAGACCAGGCTTCATGCTCAGCCTCCCTGTGCTGTGTTCGCAGCCTGGCAGCGGATGGTTATTGCTGCCAGGCTGTCAGTGGTCAGGCGGCCACTTGCATGCCGAGCCGACTGATGGCGATCAGTTGATCTGCCAACTCGTCGGGGCGGGTATACAACACCTCGTGCCCTCCATCCATCTCAAAGATGAGGCTGCCCAGACGCAGCGCCATGTCGTGCCAGAACTGGTCGCCAAAGGCTGTGTCTTGACGGCACAAGAGATAGCTGGAGGGCAGCCCCAGCGCGCGGAACCGCTGCATGGCAACTGGCGCCAAGTACGGCCCCATTGGCTCAGGAAAGAGGTCCTGCTCAAAGACCTGTTTCGCCCGCTCTGGCGAGGCCCAGGAGCTTCCCTTGGGGTCATGCCAGAGGGCTTGCCAATACTCCCAAGTCACGGGGAGCGTGAAATCGGGGGAGTTCTCTGCCAGGGGGAGCATCTGTGCAGCCAATTCAGGCTGGGTGTCGACCGCCCGCTCCCCGTCCTCCAACACGAGGGCATCGAGGAAGATGAGCTGCTGGATGCGCTCTGGAATGGCCGCTGCCACCCCTGGGAGGACAATGCCTGCCAGGCTGTGGCCGACCAGGATGATGTGACGCAGATCGCGCTCGACGATATACGTCACGACCGATTGGATCAGATCCGCGAGCGTGATGCCCCCGCGCTCGACGCCGGGGCCATGCCCGGCCAGGGTCGGCGCGTAGGCCCGATAGCCCCGCTCAGAGAGACTTTTGAGGACATAGCGCCACGAGTCGCCTGTATGCCAAGAGCCGTGGATCAGCACAAAGGGACGGTCTGGCTGGGTCATGGTATCCTCTGCGTGAGAGGGGATGTTCATTGGATGCTCCTTTCAACCAGCCCGGCGGGAGAATAGCGCTGCCGCCGGGCGCAGTACGTAGATGGGATGCCGCGAGCAATGACGCAGGGGGTTCCCCTTCGGAGGGGAGCGACAGCACAGTGCCAGCAACATGGACACCCTCCCTTCACTGGCTCACCCAGACATCCAACCCATACACCGCCATACCTACCAGCAGTGCCACCTCTAGCCGTTTGGTGTGCCAGGCCACATAGGCGCTGACCACCCCCGCCAGGATTTTGCTGCTGGCGAGCGTCGGAGCGGTGCCCTCGGTGCGCAGTCCAGGCGCGGCCAATGCTGCGAACACGGCAACCGGCACATAGCCCAACAGATTCTGCACCTTGGGCGGAAGCTGCCACGATGCTGGCAGCAGGATGAAGAACGCCCGCGTGCCAAAGGTGGCAAGCCCTGCCCCGACGATCATGAGCCAGATCATTGTTTGCCCTCCTTCACCCAGGCCAGCTTTGGCTGCCTATGCAGATGTTCGGCGATCACGCCAGTGGCGACCCCAATGCCCACTGTGACAAGCAGCCCCAGGCCCAACGGCATGGGTGAAAGGTACAGGGCCGCTCCGCCAGCGGAGAGCGCCACGACCACCGAGGCCCGCCCCTTGAGGCTGAGAACTGCCAAACCGATGAATGCCAGTGTCGGCAAAAAGCTCATCCCGTCCCAGATGGGTATCTGCGTGCCCAGCACAACGCCCAGTGCGGTGGCCCCCTGCGCCGTCAGCCACATGGTCAGTCCTGCCCCCACCAAAAACCACCACCACTGCCAGTCATATATCCCCATAAGGGCACGCCGCTCTTCGGCGCCAAAGGACTCATCCGTCAGGAGGTAGCTCGCCACCAAGCGCCGGGTCAATGGGAGGCGGCGCAGTTTGGGAGCGAGTCTGGCGCTGTAGAGCAGATGACGCAGATTCAATACGACGATCAGCAGCCCGACCAACAGCAGCGGTGTCCCCGCCTGGATCGCCTGCACCGCAGGCAACACGGCACCAGAAAAGACGAGCAGCATCATGGCCTGTGCAGCGAGCGGAGATAGCCCTGCTTGGAGGGCCGTCGTCCCGTAGATCACCAGCGGCGCGATCATCCCAAGCGCAAACGGCACGGTCGTTCGCATTCCAGCGACCAACGCTCGGAATGCCGGTTGCCAGTCTGGCGCATGCTGACGCGGTGCGCCCTGTGCTGCTGATGTGGACAGATACCGCTCGGCGTTGCCGAGTGCGGTACGGGAAAAGACGAATGCCACGAAGCAGATGAGTATCCCGATCACGGCATAGACCACTCCCACCTGCGCAACGCCAACCTGCTCCAACATGATCCCCCCTCCCAATGCGCCCAGCGGAATGGAAGCATAGGCCAGCACCTGTGAGACACTCAGCACGCGGCCCAGCAGTTCGTTGGGAACCAGCGCCTGGCGCAAGCTCTGCGTATTCACATTAAAGAGCATGGTCGCCCCCTGGCCGAGTGCCCAGAGCAAGACCGCCAGCAGATACCAAGGTGTGAGCGCCAACCCTACGATCAGTCCCCCATACGCGAACAGCGCCACGAGCGCGACCGTGCTGAAGGGCCAGCGTTTGCGCAGCGGTCCTGCCACGAGCGCGAGCAGCACCATGCCCAAACTCGCCGCTGAGTAGAAGAGTCCCACTTGGCTTGGTGTTGCGTGATACCGCACGGTAGCGAAGAGCGCGATTTGCGTCAGCAGCGTGCTACCGACCAAGTTCACCAGCGGCGTCAGCAGGGAAATGGCGCGCAGCACCGGATGGTGCCAGACATAGCGCAACCCCTCCAGGACATCCTGGCGGATGCTGGTCTTGATGCGCTTTTCACCCTGGTTGAAGCTGGTCGTCATCAGCGAGAGCGTCAGGGCTGAGACCAGGAACGAGAGCGCGTCAACCAGCATCAGCATGGGCAGGGGCATCACCAACAACAGCACGCCTGCCAGCAGCGGCCCGGCGACCTGTGCCGCCTGGAAGCTGGCCTGAATGCGCCCATTGGCCGTGACCAGAGCATCTTGCTTGACCAGGCTGGGAATGGCAGCAAACTGGCCGGAGCGAAAAAAGATGCCCAAGGTGGAACTCAGAAAGCCGACGATATACATCCAGGCGACAAAGAAGACGCGATCAGCCATGAACCCCAGCGCCGCCAGCAGCGGGATAGAGCCGATCACCGCTGCGTTGCCGAAGTCGGCCAGGATCATCATGCGCTTGCGATTCACCCGGTCGCCCAGCGCGCCGATGAGCAGGCCAAACGCCAGATACGGGAGAAAGTTGGCCGCCGTCGAGAGCGCCAGATTGATGGCCGAGCCGGTCAGTTGATAGATCAGGAGCGGCAGGGCAAACAGAGTGAACGAACTGCCGAAGTTGGAGATCGTTTCGCCGATCAGGAACTTCCAGAAGTCGACATGGTGTTTGCGCGCGGGTGCCGAAGCCGGGCCACCGCATAGGATGATCGCTTTTGGTTTCACCAAGGACTCTCCTTTCTGGCGCGGGCATGCAAAGGGGCCGAGGAGACCCCGGCCCCTGCGGCGGAGGGACGGCTAGTCGATCATGCCAACCTCCTTCCTCCTTTCGCCGACGTGTGCAGCAGCAAACCTGCTACTGGCAGTCTAACATGCGACTCGCCGCACGATTGTGAGTTTATCAGAAGCGCCCGATACTCTCAGATATTTCTGAGACTGGCTATGGTAGCAGGAGTGCGTAGTATCCCTGCCCATACTTATTGATGATGAGTAGGCAATGGCGCAGTTCTGCGCCCGCCTCGCTGGCGAGTGCGTGGAGCGCGTGCATAGATGTGGCACCAGTCTCCCGGCACAACGCTTTGTGGCTGACGAGGCGACCATCGGCCTGGCCCGATTCCCACGCCTTTGCCTGAAGAATCAGCGCGCGGGCGAGGAAATAAATCTGTGGGCGCAGGGAGAGTCGGCGCCCTTGGATGACGAGCTGATGGCGCAGGTCATCACAGATGACCGAGGCGAATGTGGACGACGAGAGCAGCGGCATACATATCCTCCGTGAGTGAACCCCCAGCTAACTTCTCCCAAAAACAAAGCGACCGACCTCTGCATGCACTCCTGCACACAGATGGCTGGCCGTACAAGGCCAAAAAGCTGGCATTTTGAGGCACGGTATGCTACAGTGCGTTTTACAGCCAACTCAACTTTAGTGCAGAGGAGGCTGCGAATAAGCAGGCCGTGAGAGCCTGAGGCTATCGCGGCTTGCACTGTCTGAGGCACATGAGCGGGGTGGCTCATTCCCCATGAAGTGGCTTCTAGCATCCATATGTTCACCCCCTTTCCTCACAGCCCTGCTGTCAAACCAAAAAGACAAATAGGTTATCCAGCAATTGAGCGCTGGCCCCAAGCAGCGTAAAAATCCAACGTCACCCCGTGCGCCAGTAACTCTTCCTCCAACCCTGCACGCGCCGCATTCCACTCCTGCTCAGAGACTAAGCGGTAATCGAGGAGGAGCGGGCGTACACTCTCACTCCCAAGAGTAATATCGCGTGCAATGGCAGCTTGCTCGTCCGCGTCTTTTCCCAAGGTTATATGATACTTACCAACATTCTCGGCATTTGAGTAGTAATGGAACAGGAAAGGTAAATAAGATTTCCTGTAGTACATCTGTCTCTTAAGAGAAGGAAGCGGTATTGGAGCAGCGGCAGAGAGATTGCAACAAGGCGAAGATGGAGCCCAA
>Ga0209062_1002121_pt1 | contig 28494 bp, 22 predicted proteins | sample Coa_R2_2_FD_187158 | JGI IMG/M metagenome (GOLD analysis project Ga0209062, IMG submission 187158) | Surface soil microbial communities from Centralia Pennsylvania, which are recovering from an underground coalmine fire - Coalmine... | ecosystem: Environmental > Terrestrial > Soil > Unclassified... | reverse complement strand
GATGCCTTGGGGATCGCGCCCGGTGTTTTCCGGCTTCGGCACGTTTTTGCTCCGTATGGGAAGATCCTCCCCGCATGGGCTTTGTTCAACTTGCCTGCTGCACTGTGGATGTATGCTATGGCCGCCTGGTTTGAACTGGTTTTGTTGGGAAGTGACCGCCGGTATCGGTGGATTTGGCTGTCCATAGCCCTCTGTTTGGGCGTTGGTAGCGAACTGGGCCAGCTGTGCCGCGTTGTTCCAGGAACATTTGATAAAAAAGATGTTGCTTTTTATCTTGCGGGGTGGATTGCGGCGATAATCTGCACACCGAAAAAGGAAATCTCATGCTGAAAGTCCTGGAGCCCAATTTTCTCTGCCTGGTCGGGCTTGTGGTAATGATGCTGTTGGCTGGTGGGAGCGGTGACTCCGGAACGAGCGTGACTCCTACATCGCCGGCGCCTACGGGGGGAATGCCCGGATCTCAGAGCATGCCCGATACGGATGAACTGCGCCAAAAGGCGGAACAGGCGAAACAGGAGATCGCCGGAATTGACGCGAAGATGAAATCTGGACAATAATCGGCGGCGCTTGTCATGCGACGTACCACGGGCACCATGATTGAGTTCCGGTACACCTGTGGCATTCCTGCTCTAAACTATGGTGACGACGTTTCATCCGGAGCTGACGGAGGATTCACGGGTGCACCGGCGATTCCTGGAGAAACTTTAGCGGATTTGCGAAATTGTTGGCCCCGATTTTTGTCGCGCCGATCGCGCCGCTTTTTCATCAATTTTTTGGGAATTGTTCGTGAGTTTTTCGTGCGAAACTGAGCGAAATTGAGTTCTCCACAGTTGAACCTGCCGACAAGCAGCCGTGAATGCGATCAGCGGGCGCCGCGGAATTTGCGGCGTGGTTTTAAAAAAATCCCCATAGTAGAGGGTTCCGGAGCGGGGTCGTATTCGCTGAGTTATGGGAAAGATTGGAGCCATCCGCCAGGATCGAACCGGCGACGTGCCGATGACAAAACTAAAGTTCCACTGATTATTTTTCTCGTCCCTGCGGCCCTCAGACCATCAGATATAAGAAGGCGCGAGCGCGATTCATGGACTCAAGATCCGCCGGACAATGACCTCGTGTGGTGTACCTTGGCCCCGCGAACCGTGAACAACGCGATCAGCCCTGAAATAAAGGTCAGGCCCCCGGCTACGTGGATGGACCATGCCAAACTAAGGGCGCCGGCAACCAAACCCGCGATTGCTGCTCCGACGGCGTATCCCAAATCGCGCCAGGAGCGATAAACGCTAAGACACCGCGCGCGCCACACCGGACGTGCGACATCGCTGACGGCGGCGAGAAGTGAAGGATAAACCATGGCCGTTCCTAATCCCAGCAGGATTGCGCCACTCACTCCAGAGGCCCAGACATTGAATTTCGCGCCGAAAGCAATCACCGGGTGAGCGAGTGCCTGTAACCACATGCCCCAGACGATCAGGCCCTTTCGTCCCCATCGGTCCGACAGCGGGCCGGTCACAAGTTGACCGAGGGCCCAGACGAATGGATAGACTGCCTTGATAACTCCGATGTCAGCTACTGCCAAGCCGTGGGCCGCAAAGAACAACGGAAAAATTCCCCAAGCCATTCCGTCGTTCAAGTTGTTGACGAGCCCCGCCTGACAAACTCCGAAGAGGGTACGGTTACGCCAACTGGTTATAACAAAAATGTTCCAAAACGTCGGCGGTTCAGAATCATCGGGCAAAGCAAGAACGTGGGAGCGAGCGAATCGTGCTTCATGTTGGGCGTACCGGAAGGTCTCACGTACAAAAAGGGCGCTGAGCAGAAATCCGGCGATAGCGTAACCGATGCCCAAATAGAACGGTTTGGGCCGTAGCCCGGCAGAAGCCGCGATATATCCTGTTAAAAGCGCTGTTAGCCCAACCGCCCCGTAACCGGCGAATTCGTTTAATCCCATGGCCAGACCGCGTCGCGCCGGTCCTGCCAAATCGATCTTCATCAGCACTGTCATCGACCATGCGAAGCCTTGGTTGATGCCGAGAAGGACGTTTGCGATAACGATCCAGGACCATGTCGGAGCCCAAATGATGAGAAACGGAACCGGCATCCCACACAGCCAGCCAAATACGAGCACCGGCTTGCGCCCCCACCGATCTGCGATTGGTCCGGAAACCAGGTCCACCAACGCTTTCATCAGGCCGAAGCTCACGATAAAAGCCGTTATGGCGGACGTCGATGCGAGCCGAAATCCTTCACTGCCAAGGAGCGGGACGATCGTTCTTTCGAGGCCGACCATCCCGCCAACAAAGGCGTTGATCAGCACGAGGAGCGAGAACTGTCCGAGGTTCTGGCGTATTCCAAGCTTTGGCGTATCGTCGGCCGAACCGTCGGGGCGCGTCATTCGGTCCGGCCCTGGTTTCGAGCTCGCACGGCCGCTGCGTTCGGCGGTGGGGCAGGAATGCTCTCCAACATGAATGCAACGAATTGTTCAATGGCATCGATCTGGAATGCGCGGTTAAACCGCCGCTCGAAGCCAATCGTCGAAACAGCCTTTCCGCTGAGCGCTCGACCACAAACCGAGCCTGCATACGCGCCGGGAAAAATCTCAACATAGTCGGGAAACTCCTTCAACCTCTGAATGGTTCCGAACAGTTGTCTGGCGCCGATCTCCGGTTGTGTGGCCAATTCGGTCCGTCCGACATCGCCGACCATCAGCGTGTGCCCGGTTAGCAGGAACCATGGTTCCGGTCCACGGGTCCTATCGGTTACAAGCAATGAAATATGCTCCGGCGTGTGCCCTGGAGTGTGGAGCACCTGCATTTTGAGGTTCCCGAGGTTTAGCATTTCGCCGTCTTGCACTCGGCAGAATGGGTACCGCGTGTCGGCGCTTTCGTGCAGCACGTATTCGGCGCCTGAAATCTCCGCGAGTCGCCGCCCTCCCGAGACGTGGTCGGTGTGCAGATGCGTGTCGATCACGTATCGAATTTTGAGGTTGCTTTCCAGTGCCACACGAAGGTACAGGTCGGGATCATCGATGGGGTCACACACGGCGCCCTCAGATCGGCCGCCTCAACCAAAAACGTAAGAAGCGGCTACCGCGGGATGCTGGTGAAGCAACTGACGTAAAATCATTTGAACCTCAATTCGTTAAGCTAAAAGAAGGGCCAGTAGTTACGGGAAAGCCGCGCAGCTTCCACTCGGGAAATCCCCCTTGCAATAGAAAAGCCTTAAAGCCGCGAGCGCGGAGACGCATGACCGCTTCGTCGGCGAAAACGCAAAACGGGCCACGGCAGTAAGCGACGATGGTGCGCGACTTCGGCAATTCTCGCAAACGTGAATTCAATTCGTCGATTGGGACGGAGCGGGCGCCAGCAATGTGACCGGCGTTGTATTCGGACGCGGGCCGAACATCCAGGATGATGACTTTCCGATCCTCCAGCCGACGCCGGAGTTCGTCTTGTGAGATGGCCTGAAGAGCCGCACGGTCGCTCATGAACGCTTGCACCAACGATTCCACCTCTGCCAGACGCAGTTCGCCGGCAGTGCGCAACGCGGTCCACAGCCGCAGAATGTGATCGTCCGCGAGGCGGTAATGGATGTAGTTCCCGTGCCGGGATGTCTCGACCAGCCGGGCCTGCCGGAGCACCTGAAGATGCTGTGAGGTATTGGCAACCGATTGATCGGTCTCTTCCGCAAGAGACTCGACGGTTCGCGGGCCCTGCGCTAGCAGATCGATTAATTCAAGACGCCGCCCGCTCGCCATCGCTTTAGCAAGCCGGGCGAACTGATCGTAGAGCTCAGTCTTGAAGTGCCGCTTCCGGGATGCAGTCATACATCTATTCAATCGAATGCTTTAATAGATGTCAACTCCTGGTCCGGTCAGCCCGCCGACGTAGATATCGCCAGCCACGCTTACCGCAAGTGCGCTAATGCCGACGTCGAAGTTCGGATAAGGCTCCGAGGCGTTCAGAGCTCATTACATAACTCGCCCACTTCAACGAAATGCCGTCCGGGGCGAACTGCGCGACGAAGCCGGCGGGTGCGAAACTGTTCCACGGCGGCACGATTGTGGAAGATTGCATGGTTCCCGGCGTCGTTGGGAGATCGAGTGAGCTGGTGGATCCCGCCACATCGATATTGCGCCCCACATCGCTTACAAAGTAAGCCAGATGGTCCTTCGGGAGCCAGTCGCGGAGGCTCGGCGGCAGCAGCAGGTCCTCATCCGGGTAGTACGGACGGTAGCTTTCGCCCATAAAACATTATGGGCTACTTCTGTTTTAGAAGCCAGAGAAAAAGCTGCGGGCTTGACGATTTCTCGGACAGGCTCCTAGTCTTAAACTAGCGAATACGGCAATGCCGATTGTGAGGGACAGTCCGGATAGCGTGAACGACCACTACGTGGAACAGATCGTGGGCCGATGCCAAGGCGGCGATCGACAAGGCGAGTGAAATGGGCGTGACCGATCCGGACCGCGTGGGCGTATGCAGATAAGATCAAGGCGCCGCTGCTGCTGATCCACGGCGAGGCGGACGATAATTCGGGCACGTTCCCGATTCAATCGGAGCGCATGTACGAAGCGGTGCGCGGCAACGGCGGAGTCGTGCAGCTGGTCTTTCTGCCGGATGAGGCGCACGGTTATCGCGGCCTGGAGACGATCGAGCATTAGGCAGCGGGACCAAGGGGCCGCGCGGGGAGCGCCCCTCGTAATGTCCCAATAGTTGCAAGTCAGTTGCTGTTTTTGGTTGACACGGAAATTGGCCCGCGGTAACATAGACCGAAGAGGGTCAAGTGATTCATTCTTTATCCACTTGCGACACAGTCGCAAGAAATGGCGCGGCTTCAGAAACAGCCTCATTTTGTTTTCAGTTGCGACTGGTTCGCAACTGGAGCGGGGGCCGGTAGCCGTCCATGCTGGAACGCCGTTCCCTGATCGAAGAGCTCAACGCAAAAGGAGTCCGCCTGACGGCGCAGCGCCGGGCTTTAATTGAAGTCATTCAGGAGGCCAAGGAGCATCTGGACGCGGCCTCACTGCTGGCGCTGGCGCGCCAACGCGAGCCGGGCATTGATCGCGCGACGGTCTATCGCACGATCGAGCTTCTGAAGAAGCTGCGGCTGATTGACGAACTGGACCTGATGCATCTGGAAGGCGAGAAGCACTATTACGAAGTAAAGACCAGGCGCGAGCACCTTCACCTGGCATGCTTTCGTTGCGGGCGCATTGAAGAGTTCTCAACAGCCTTATTCGAACAATTGAAGGACGAGATCGCAAGGCAGGCTGGATTTGCGATCCGGATTGCGAGGCTGGAAGTCGGAGGAAATTGCCGCGCATGCGCCGCGGCGGAGGAGGCTGGAGCAAATCGAAAACCAGAAAAGGCACTGGCTGTAGCCGGCCATTGAAAACAGGGACAGGTCTCCGCGGCTGACTTTTGGCGAAGGCTCCGCGAAGACCTGCGAATCGGCAGCCAAGAGGGCTGGCGACCCCTTTATTATACGGGAGCCCGCCTCGGTACGTGTTCCGCCAGTTTCGGCGGACGCACGATTCTTTCCCGCAACTGCCAACACCAAAATTCACCCTGGCCAATTCCGGCCGGCAACCGGCCGGCGCGGCCCGGGATCTGTTCCGGAGAAGAAGATGAGGAGAAGAACGAAGATCGATCGCAAGCACAAGAATGTCGGCGACAGCCAGGGCGCCTGGCCGATCGCGTACCGGTGGGCGGCGATGGGGACGTTGATCGCTTACTCGGCGGTAGGGAGTAAGACGATCAACGTTGCCCGGGCGCAAGACTTTCGCGGCGCTTGGCCGCGCGCCGGCGCGCTCTATCAGACACAGGGGGCATTGCCGGTACACCGTTTCGAGATCGGCGCCGGGCCTCTAAGCGACGTAGTCGCGGCCTTCGAACAAGTGACGGGCATCAAAATTTCGTTCGCAAACAGCGAGATTCGAACCGTGCACTCGCCTGGAGTGTCCGGAGTTTATACGTCGGACCAGGCGCTTCAGAAACTGCTGGAAGGCACCGGCGTCGCCTTTCGGTTCACGTCTCCGGTAACGGTCTCGATCGATCTCAAGGTGGTTGCGCAATCGATCGAAGTGACAGCCGGTGGGGAAGGGCTGGTTGTTTCGTCGCCGAAATTCTCGGAGCCGCTCCGCGATACACCACAAACGATCACGGCCGTCTCACAGAAAAAGATGGAAGAGCAGGGCGCGACCACTCTGCGGGACGTGCTTCGCAATGTCGCGGGAATCAGCCTCGCCGCGGGCGAGGGCGGCGCACAGGGTGACAACCTGACCGTGCGCGGATTCACCGCGCGCAACGACCTGTTCATTGACGGCATGCGCGATTTCGGAAGTTATTACCGCGATCCGTTTAATACGCAGGAGGTAGAAGTGCTGCAAGGCCCTTCGTCGGTGACCTTCGGCCGCGGCCTCGACCGGCGGGGTGGTAAACCAGACTACCAAGACGGCGGGTCTCGATAAGTTCATAGCAGGCGATCTGGATTTCGGCACGGATCTGACGCGGCGGCTTACTTTGGATATTAACCGCCCGTTGCCCTCCTTGGGTGAAGGCGCGGCATTCCGCTTGAACCTGATGGGCGATGAGGGCAACGTCGCCGGACGCGATGTGGCTGAAAACCGGCGTTTTGGTGCGGCGCCGTCGCTTGCGCTCGGGCTGGGCACGCCGACGCGCTGGAATTTCGGCTACTTCCATCAGACCGCCGATGATATCCCGGATTACGGCATTCCGTGGCTCTTCAATGGACCGGCGCCGGTTCCGCACGACAACTATTACGGCTTCAAGAATGGGAATTATCTTCGCACTTACGACGACATAGTTACGACGAAAGTGGAACACGACGTTAATAGCTACATCACGATTCGCGACCAGGCGCGCTTCGCGAATTACGCGCGCGATGTCCTGATCACCGAACCGCAGATTCCCGCCGGCGTTACGCCGGCCACGCCGCTCAACACGATCGCGATTACGCGGCACGAGATTGGCGTGAACAGCGTGGAGTCGTTTCTCGATGAGCAGTTGGACGTGACGGCTCACATCGAGACTGGCTCTATCAAGCATACGCTGGTGAGCGGAATCGAAGTGGGCCGGGAGACGTCGAACCCGGAGCGGCCCACGTGGTCGAATGTACCTGGAACCAGCCTGCTGAATCCCGATCCCAACCAGCAGCTCACTGGAACGGCCGTGATTACATCGAACGTCCATACCACTTCTATTACCGCGGCGGCCTATGCGCTTGACACGATGAAGCTCGGCAAGAAGTGGAGCATCACGGGTGGCTTTCGCTGGGACCGGTTCGATACGAATTACAGGCAGTCGGTTGCTCCGGCTTCCGCATTCCATCGCGTGGATGAGATGCCGAGTTGGCGCGCGGCAGTCGCTTATAAGCCAATAGCGGCTGCAACCATCTATGTGGACGCGGGGACATCGTTCAATCCGTCGGCGGAATCGCTTTCGCTGAGCGCATCGACCGTGAACCTGCCGCCCGAAAAGAATCGTACTTACGAGGCAGGCAGTAAGTGGGACTTGCCGCATGGGCGGTTGTCGCTGAATGCCGCGATCTTCCGGACGGAGAAGCTTAACGCGCGGGAGCCGGATCCGAACAATCCGCTGTTGAACGTTCTCGCGGGCAACCAACGCGTGAATGGCGCGCAATTTGACGCCAGGCTGCGAATCGCCAGCCGCTGGGATTTGCAAGCGGGGTATGCCTATCTGAACGGAAAAGTGGTCAGTTCGAATTACTATCCGGCTTCCATCGGCGCGGCGCTGGCCAATGTCCCTAACAACACGTTGAATTTTTGGAGCACGCACCGGCTGCCGAAGCGATGGGAGACCGGCATCGGCGGCAATTTCGTGTCCAGCCGGACAGCGAGTTCTACCGCGCCGCTCGATCCCACAACCGGACTGGTGAAGGAGGTACCCGGTTATTGGGTATTTAACGCGATGGTGAAGCATCCGCTGATGGAACACGTGGACTTACAAGCGAACCTGTATAACATCGCCAACCGTTATTACTATGACCTCCCGTATCCGGCCCACATTATTCTGGGGCCTTCGCGCTCGGCCACAATCGGACTGAAATTCAAATTCTAAATCGCGAGGACAAAAAGAGATGCTTTTAGCCATTCCCGACGTACTTACGGCCGAACAGGTTTTGCGCGCGCGGCAGATTTTCGAGAATGCCGAATGGGTGGACGGCCGCGTGACGGCCGGCCACCAATCGGTTCGCGCCAAGAACAATATGCAACTCCCGGAGGGATCGCCCGCGGCGCGCGAAGTGGGCGCTGTGGTCCTCGCCGCGCTGGAACAGAATCCGCTGTTCATCTCCGCGGCGCTGCCCGCGCGCGTGTTTCCCCCGCTCTTTAACCGGTATCAGGGGGGCCAACTGTTCGGCACCCATGTCGACAATGCGATCCGGCAGGTCACCGGCACTACCCACCGCATCCGGACGGATCTTTCGGCCACGCTCTTCTTCACCGGACCAGAGGAATACGATGGCGGCGAACTGGTGGTCGAAGATACCTACGGAACGCACCAAGTCAAGCTGCCTGCCGGCCACATGATTCTTTACCCGGCTACCAGCCTGCATCATGTGCGGCCGGTGACGCGGGGCGCGCGGATCGCATCGTTTTTCTGGATCCAAAGCATGATTCGCGATGACGGCCAGCGGACGCTGCTGTTCGACCTTGACGTGGCGATCCAGCGGATCAATAGCGAGCGCGCGGACCATCCGGTCTCGGTGCAGCTTACGGGGGTCTATCACAATCTGTTGCGGCGATGGGCGGATGTGTAATCCGGCGGACGAAACATGCGAAAAGCTCTGTTTTGGGTTTACCTGACTGCCGGGGTGTGCTGCCGGCGCTGTCATCCTGATCATGGCGGTCACTGGAGTCGTGCTGGCATATAAGCGGCAGATTACGGAATGGGCAGACGGCGATTTCCGAGTGGCGACTCCGGCTCCGGCCGTTCCGCGGCTGCCGATGGAAACCGTGATCGCCAATGTGCTCGCGCAAGGACGCGGCAAGCCGGTCGCCGTTACTCTGCGCGCCGGACCCACACCGCGCCATTGCCCACAGCCAGCGTACGAGGTTCCGCGGCGACGGCGATCCGCTGATCGACTAAATTGAAACGCAGGCGGAGCCATCATAACAGGTGACGGCTCGGTCTGGCTCTCCAATCCGCAACTTGGAAATATGTGGCGGCTGGACCCGAAGCGAATCGCCGTCACCCTGGCCGTGTAAAGGACCCAGACATGCGCCGCCTCCCGATTCTCTTACTGCTAGCCCTCGCGACCATCACCCTGGCGCACCTGCTGCCGGGTCAACTTACCTCTACTCCGCCCGCGCGGAAGATGCACCCGCGACCGCCGCAGCTTGGTGTTTCCACGCAACACTTTCGGCCCATTTCAATAATGCCAGGCCCCTCGATCGGAGTGACCCTCCAACAGAATGGAGGTCTTGGAATCCAGGCTTCGGGCAATCAAGGCAGTCCGGTTATTGCAGGTCCAGTTGTTGGCTTTATGGGAGTAGCTCCAGGGGCTATAAGTGGATTATATTGCTCGATCCGATGATGGCAGGCCATCGCGATGCGTGCCCGTATTCTGTTGGGATGTGCCGAGGGATTGAGCAACGGTGCTGTGGGTAAGAAATTACATATCACCAGGGCTACGGTTTGCAAATGGCGGGGACGCTTTCAAGTAGGTCGGCTGGGAGGGTTGCTGGACGAATCGCGGCTGGGCGCGTCAACCTTCATTCATCGTATACTTCATACTTCGTGGGAGTGCGCCGCCCGAGCAAATGTGAAGTTCATTTTCGCCCTGTTATTCTGCGTCGGGTACCTGGGGGCGCAGACCGCCACGCTGCGGGGCGTCGTTACGGACCAAACCGGCGCGGTCATTCCCAAGGCCCAAGTTTCAGTCAAGGGCTCCAGTGGGCTGGCGCGAACAGTCGCCGCTGGCGAAGATGGGGCCTATCTGTTCACCAATCTGCCACCCCGCAGTGCCGCATCGGGGCGAGCAAGGCTGAGATCCTCGTCTACGACTCCAAGTGAGGCAAAATGGGCGATCTGAGCCTCACACAATCCTCAGATTGCCTTTCTATACTTCATGGAGTGCGGTATCGACTGAGCCTGAAGTTTATATTTTGCGCTGTATCCTCCGTCTGGTGCTTGAGCGCCCAGACAGCTACCTTGCAGGGAATCGTCACGGACCAGAGCGGCGCGGTGATTCCCAAGGCGCAGGTTTCAGTTAAGGGCTCCAGTGGGCCTGCCCGGACCGTCGTAGCGGGCGAAGATGGGACCTATCGTTTCACCAATCTGCCGCCCGGCGATTATTCCGTCGACGCGATTGCGCCTGACCTCAAGCTGCCGCAGCCGCGTTGGATCTCCCTGCGGGCGGGGACCCAGGCGCTGAATCTTCAGCTTCAGGTCGCATCCAAGTCCGAACAGGTTACGGTCCAAGAAAATGGCGGACCGACTGTGAGCACGGACCCCGCGAACAACGCGGGGGCTCTCGTGCTCCGAGGCGACGATCTCCAGGCCCTATCCGACGACCCGGATGATCTTGCCGCCGATTTGCAGGCCCTCGCCGGACCCTCAGCAGGGCCGAACGGCGGGCAGCTTTTTGTTGACGGCTTTACGGCGGGCGAGCTGCCACCCAAGGAATCCATCCGCGAGATTCGCATCAATGCCAATCCTTTCTCGCCCGAGTACGACACGCTCGGCTACGGCCGGATCGAGATTTTCACCAAGCCCGGCACGGATAAGTTCCACGGCACGGCCTTTTACAACTTCGGGGACGATTTCTGGAACTCCCGAAACCCGTATGCGGCCGAAAAGGCGCCCTTCCTATTGGGGGAGGCTGGCGCCAATCTCACCGGTCCGCTCAGCAAGCGCGCCTCATTCACTTTCGACTTCCAGCGGCATTCGATCGACAACGGCGCGATCATCAACGGATCCACTCTCGATCCGCGAACTTTCGCCATCATCGATCCGTATACGCAGGTTTTTCGGGTGCCGCAGCGGCGGATCATCGTAACGCCGCGCATCGATTACCAATTGAATCCTAAGAACACGCTGACGGTTCGCTACACCTACACGCGCGCCGATATCGCCGACGCCGGAATCGGGAGCTTCAATCTCGTATCGCAGGGCTACGACATCGGAACGCGGAGCCAATTGCTCCAGGCGACCGAGACCATGGTGATGGGCGAGGCAGCTATCAACGAAACGAGATTTCAGGATTTTCGCGTCGACAACGAGATGACGCCCAACACGCCCGGTCCGGCAATTCAGGTCCTCGGCTCTTTCGTCGGAGGAGGCGCGGTCATCGGCAATTCCTCAGACATCCAAAATACTTACGAACTTCACAACTATACATCGATCGCTCATGGGCGACATTCGTGGCGGTTCGGCGCAAGACTGCGCGGCGCGACAGACGCGAACGTCGCGCGCCAGAACTTTGCCGGCACCTTCACCTTCGGCGGCGGGCTGGCGCCAGAACTGAGCAGCAACTATCAACCTGTATTGGATGCTAGCGGCCAGCCTGTGCTGGTGAACATTAGCTCGATTGAAAGCTACCAGCGGACGCTCCTATTCCGGAACATGGGGTTGCCCGCGGCTCAGATTCGGGCCCTCGGCGGCGGGGCCTCGCAATTTAGCATCTCCACCGGGATTCCCTCCGTTTTTGCAGGCCAATTCGATCTGGGAGCATTTGCTGGCGATGACTGGCATGTGCGACCCAACTTCACCTTAAGCCTTGGACTGCGGTACGAGACGCAAACGAACATCCATAACTGGAGCGATTTTGCTCCCCGCATCGGGTTAGCCTGGGCGCCAGCCGGGGGCGGGGCCAATGCACATCCCAAAACCGTACTCCGGGCGGGCTTCGGCACGTTCTACGACCGGTTCGCTCTGGCCAACACGATTACAGCCCTGCACTATAACGGAATAGCACAGCAGCAGTATGTCATAACCGACCCTGATTTCTTCCCGAATGTGCCATCCACCTCCGAACTCCCGGCTCTCGGCGCAGTGCCATCGGCGAGCATTATCCAGGAAGTCAGTTCCGGGCTGCGCGCTCCCTACTTGATGCAATCTGCCGTAGGCATCGAGCGGCAACTCCCTGCTAACACAACGCTCGCTGTGACGTACACGAACTCGCACGGGCTTCATCTTCTCCGCTCCCAAGACATCAATGCTCCTCTCCCGGGCACGTTCAATCCTCAGGTTCCCGGGAGTGGGGTGTTTCCTTATGATCGAACTGGACCGATTTTCCTGATGGAGTCTTCCGGGCTTTACAACCAAAACCAGTTGATCGTCAACGTGAACTCGAAAGTCAGCGCGAATATTTCCTTGTTCGGCTCCTACGTCCGCAACTACGCGATGAGCAACACGGACGGCTTAAACACCTTCCCGGCGAATCCTTACAGCATGGCCGGAGAGTACGGCCCTGCGCTGACAGACATCCGCAACCGCTTCTCATTCGGCGGATCAATCAAAACGAAGTGGAACTTCCAATTCAGTCCGCTGCTCACGCTGATGTCAGGCCAGCCCTTCGACATCACAGTCGGTCACGACCTTTATGGAGACACGCTCTTCAACGGCAGGCCCGGTATCGCCACAGATCCCAATAAACCCGGCGTCATTCAAACGACCTATGGTCTGCTCGGTCCGAATCCCACCGCTGGCGAACAAATTCTTCCGAGGAATTACGGACGCGGACCCGGAATCATCATGCTAAACCTTCGTGTCGGAAGGACCTTCAGTTTTGGGCCATCGCGCGAAGGCAGGATGGCTTCCAGCGGTGGAGGTGGCGCTCCGAGAGGCGTCACCACCGGACCGTTTTCGACGAGCGGGGGAGGTCAATCGAGCACGTCTGGTAGTCGGCGCTACACACTCTCAATCTCCATGGCGGTCAGAAACATTCTGAATCACAACAATCCCGGACCGATCATCGGCAACATTGCCTCGCCGCTCTTTGGTCAGGCGAACCAGCCCTACGGAGTCGGGGTCCTGGGTGGCACTGGATTTTCAGAGTCTGCGGACAATCGCAGACTGGAACTGCAAACAAGGTTTACCTTCTAGGCTAAACTAGAACAGCTTAGTTGTACGATCCAGCGGTCTGGAGAAACATAAGGTCCAAAACGGGCCTGGCAACCTGAATAGGATCCTGTAGAAGCCGATGAACGTTTTAAACTTGGTGCGGAGAGGGGGACTTGAACCCCCACGGTGTTACCCGCTAGCACCTCAAGCTAGTGCGTCTGCCAATTCCGCCATCTCCGCAAAAGCTACTTTTTCTGCTGCGCCGGCGCGGGTTTACCCTGCTCCGGATTCACCACGGGCGCCTGAACTTCCTCCGTCCCGACCGGCTTCCCATCCACACTCTTTTGCACCTGAAGCGGGATTGTCGCCGGCGTTTGTCCCTGCGGCGCTGCGCTCTTCTGCACTTGCCCCGGCGCCGGACGCGAGGCCTTTTCAAGCAGGCCCGGCGCCGCTTTCCCGGCGCGCGTCGCCATAATCGAAAGCGTCAGCGATGTCAGCATAAACGCCGCCGCCGCGACGGTGGTGGCCTTAGATAACATCGTCGCCGAACCGCGCGGTCCAAAAACCGTCTGCGATCCCATGCCGCCGAAGGCGCCCGCCAGATCCGCCGCCTTGCCGCTTTGCAGCAGCACGACAACAATCAGAAACAGGCAAAGAATGACGTGAATGGTAGTAATCAGAATGATCATACTGCGGATTTCTATTTCATCCTACCACGCCTTATTTGTACGCCGCGATGCCCGTTACGCGCTCGCCGATGATCAGCGTGTGGATGTGGTCGGTGCCTTCATAGGTCTTCACCGTCTCCAGGTTGCAGAGGTGCCGCATGATCGGATAATCGTCCATGATGCCGTTGCCGCCCAGCAGATCCCGGGAAAGACGCGCGCACTCCAGCGCCATTCTTACGTTGTTCCGCTTGAGCATTGAAATGTGCGCGGGCTCCAGCTTGCCCGCGTCCTTCATCCGTCCGACGTGCAAGGCGAGCAACTGCGCCTTGGTGATTTCCGTAATCATGTCCGCCAGTTTTTCCTGTACGAGCTGGTGAGACGCGATTGGCTTATCATCGAACTGCTTGCGCAGCACGCTGTAGGATCGCGCGGTTTCATAGCAATCCATCGCCGCTCCAATGACGCCCCAGCCGATCCCGTAGCGCGCCTGGCTGAGGCAGGCGAGCGGCGCCTTCAGGCCTTTTCCATTCGGCAGCAGCGCCGTTTCCGGAACGCGGCAATCATGGAAGGAAAGGCTGGAGGTGACCGAAGCGCGCATCGACATTTTTCCGTGCAGCTCCGACGCGGTAAAGCCGGGGGTTCCGCGCTCCACCAGGAAGCCGCGGATGCCGTCCTCGGCGCGGGCCCAGACCACGGCGACGTCGGCCATCGATCCGTTGGTGATCCACGTTTTTTCTCCGTTGATCACCCAGCAGGAGCCTTGCCTGGCCGCGCGCGTCAGCATGCCCGCGGGATTCGATCCGAAACCGGGCTCGGTTAAGCCGAAACAGCCGGTCGCTTCGCCGGATTTCAGCCTGGGCAGCCAGCGCTGTTTCTGCTCCTCGGTCCCGTAAGTGTAGATCGGATACATCACCAGCGCGCCCTGAACGCTGGCAAAGCTGCGGATTCCGGAATCGCCGCGCTCCAGCTCCTGCATCACCAATCCGTATTCGACGTTGCTCATTCCCGCGCATCCGTAGCCTTCCAGATTGGCGCCGAAGAAACCGAGCCGGCCCATTTCCGGGATCAACTCGCGCGGGAAGCGGCCTTCGCGGAAGGCGTCGCGGATCACGGGCTGAACACGCTCGTCAACGAACTGGCGCGTCATTTGCCGCACCATTAGTTCCTGCTCGGAAAATTGGGAATCGATCAGAAGATAATCTACACCTGGGAAGCGGGCCATCGAAACCAGAATACAGGAGTCGGCAGCCGGGTATCCCGGCTACTTCTTATGGATCGTGATATTGCCGTTGTAGGTCGTGAATCGAATCTCCGGGCCGCCGCCGTTGATCGATCCGTACAGCGTCTTATCCACGCGAACCCGATAGCGGCCGCCGTTCTTGCGCTGATCGTCCACCTGCGGCGGATGGGATCCGTCCAGCTTCACGTCGAAATCCGTGAAAATTTCGCCATTATCGGTGCGCATTCGCAGATTGGCCTTGGTATCGGAGGGGAGCGTTACGTCGATCGCCCCGTTCATCGTCGAAAAGCTCATCGTTTTGTTGGGCGTGACCCGATCAAGCGAGACCGTCACTCGCCCGTTCATCGAATTCGCCACCACCGAGCCGGATACGTTGGTCAACGTTACGGCGCCATTCATGTTCTCGGCTTCGATTTCGCCCGAGACGTTCTCCACCTCGATCTTGCCGCCGCTCATCGTGGTCAGCCGCAGCGAGGTCTGCACCGGAACCTGGATGGTCAGATTGACCGAATGCATGATTCCGGCCTGCACTGTCATGACGTTGTTGTCCTCGGTCACCTCCAGGCCTGAGTTATCCGAGCCCAGGCGGTGCATTCCCGGCGGCGGCTCCTGGCGCGTCCGGACGGTGCGCTTCGGGGCGCCTCCCTGGGATTCGATGATGACCTCATTGCCGTTGTAACCGCGAACCGTGATCCCGCCGTTGATCAGCTTTACGACCAGCGTCTTCGGCTTGGAAGGATCGCGGAACGGCACGGTGACGCGATCCCCCGTATCCTGCGCGAATGCGGCCCCCACCAGCACCAGCGCGGTTGTCCATGTCCTCAGTCTCATTCTCATTTCTCCCTGTTTCGTACAAAAACCTGTCCATTCAGCGTTTCAAAACTCAACTCCGGTCCTCCGCCGCCGATCCTCACTCCGCTCATCCGATTCCTTCGCCAGACGATCATGTTGCCGCGATGCTCCGGCTGCTCCGCCGCGACCGGCAGGGCCGAAGTCGGGAAATCCGTAAAAATGTCGCCGCGCATCGTCCTGAATTTCACGTCCGCGTTCAGCCCCGGACGAAACGCGACGTCGAGCGTTCCATTCACGGATTTAAACGATGTTGCCGCCGCCGGATTCTTTGCGAACGTCACCTTCACCGGACCGTTCACGGTGGAAATACTTCCCGAGCCTTCGATGTCATTCATCTCGATTCCCCCGTTTACATTGCGAATCCGGAAATCGCCGGAGGTTCCAGTTACGCGAATCTCGGAGCGATTGACGGCGCGCAGATCGAGCTTCGTGTCGCGCGGGACCCGGATCTTGAAGTTGTAGGTGAACCGATAAAGGTCGGTTCCATCGTTGTGAACCGAGTGATCACCACAGTGGCAGCGGAACGGGCCGTCAACCATCAATTCGAGCAGTCCTCCCTCGCGCCGCTCGGCGAGCGAAATTTCCTTCTTGGCCAACGCCAGCCGGTCCGCCGACCACGCCCTCAGGATTTTTTCGACGTCAACTTCCACCGCTCCGCCGAGCGCGGCGGTCACCTCAATCGATCCGGCAACGTGATCGACCACCAGCTCATGGACGCCCGCGTAGGATCGATGCTCGCTCGAGCGATCCTCGACATCCTGAGCGAGCACCACGGGCGCGATGGCAAGCAGCGGCACAAGCCGCCAGGCATTGCGCACGCCGCTCATTGCAGCCTCCCCAGAGCCCACTTGGCGTGCTGCCGCACGGCGGAATCGATCTTCTCATCGCCGGCCAGCTTGGCCAGCTCCGGCGCGGCCTCCTCATCCTTCAAATCCACCATCAGGTCGATCAGCGCGATCTGCACCAGCGGATTATCCTGTTTGCGGATCGATTGCACCACGGCGGCGCGCGTCACCGGGCTCGATCCGAAGCGGTGCAGCGCATCCACGGCCGCCAGCCGCACGTTTACGTTCTGATCCTGATTCATGGTGGTCAGCAGCGCCGATAAAACTTCGGTATCCGAAGGCGGCGCCTGATAGGCATAGGTCACGCCGCGCAGGCGTTCGCCCGCCGATTGCTGCTGCAACAACGATAAAGCCACCATTTGACGCATACTGCTTACCTCCCCGCGAAGCTGCGACAACTCGGAATCCGCCGCCGGCTCCGCTGTTTTTCCCGGACGAATCTCATATCCCAGACCGACGCCAATGGCCAGCAGCGCGAAGCTGATCGCCATCTGCCAGGCCGGCTGCTTCGGCCATAACGCAAGAATCTTTTCGCGCAGCCGCGGCTTCGGCGCCGATTCCAATCCTTGACGGTAGGCGGCCAGCGTTTCGTAAAAGCGGCTGCGCAGATTGGCGCCCGGCTCCTCGACCGGCAGCAATGCCAGACTCTTCCACATTGCGCCGAGCCGCTCCACCTCCGTGCGGCACTGTTCGCAGGAGGCGGTGTGCGTCTCGAACGCCAGCTCTTGCGCTTCGTCGAGCGTGTGGCTCCAATAATCGGCCGATAAAACCTTCACGTCTTCGCACGTCATTTTTTTTCTCCCGGCGCGGCGGATTGAACCCTCCGCATCCTCACGCGGTTTGCTCCTTGAGCAGCGCAAAATAAATCTGCTCCAGCGCGCGCATCGCGCGAAACACCCGCACCTTCACCGTTCCCACCTCGCATCCGAGCAGGGATGCGATCTCCTCGTATTTCAAATTTTGAAAGCGGCTGAGCACCAGAATCTCCCGCTTGTCTTCCGGCAACCGGTCCAGGGCGCGCCGCAGCAGCGCCAGATCCTGTCCCTTGGCCGCCGTTTCCTCCGGGCCGGGCGCTTCGCTTGCCGGCTCCGGCCGCCGCTGCCCGTCGAATTCGTCGATCCCCACTACTTCCGCTTTCCGCTTCTGCGCCTGATCGACGCTGGCGTTGCGCGCGATCTGGTACATCCAGGCCGTGAAGCTTTGTTTCGGATCGTAGCTGGTTCGATAGCGAAGCATTCTGAAAAAAACGTCCTGCACCAGGTCCTCGGAAAGCTCCCGGTTGCGATTCATCGAGACGAAGTAACGGAACAACGGCCGGTGGTGCCGCTCAAACAGCGCGGCCATTTTGCCGACCTGGCCGCTGCTGACCTCGGCCATCAGTACGTTGTCGCTGGTGCTCACGTCTCGCAGATGGATACCGTTTTCCCGTAAAAAGGTTACGCGGCAATGCCCCGTTTGCCGGGCCGGCCTGCCCCGGATGTTACGATGGGCCGAATGCTCCTGCCGCTGCTATGGGCGGCCTGCGCGATTGCGGCCGGTCTCTATGCTGTTGAACAGCATATCCCGCTTGCAAAGGCGTTTGCCGTACTTCCCGCGTTCCTGCTGGAAGCGGCGTTTTATTACGCGCTGGCGCGGGAACGCGTCCGCGCGCGGCTGGAAAAATTTTCCCGCGCGGGGATCGCGGTGGCGCTCACCTTCGCCGCCGTGTTGCCGTATTCCGCCGCTCACCTGGCGCTGGGCGGATTCGAATGGCGCGGCTTCTGGATGGTCGCCGCGCTGGCCGGAGTAGCTTCTTTCTGGTTCGCTTTCCTGCCGCCCGCGCCCGCCGCGGACGTTTTCTTCCTCGTTTTCATGGCGGTGGTCTGGATCAGCCGCATCCTGCGGCCTTATTACCCCACTCTGTCGCGCATTCCCGTCGAGGCGTTGCTGCAATTGATGTGGTTTCGCACCGGCCTGTTCGCGATGGTGGTGATACGGCGGGTGCAGAACATCGGGTTCGGATTCTGGCCTCGCAAGCGCGAATGGATGATCGGTGCGATGTGGTTCGCGATCTTTCTGCCGGCCGCCGCGGCCGCTGGCGAGTGGATGGGCTTCGTCGGCAGGCCGCACCTCGCCGCCGGATGGCAGCGAACCACGCTGCTCGCCATCGCCACTTTTTTCGGCGCGCTGTGGGTGCTCTCACTCGGCGAAGAATTTTTTTTTCGCGGGCTGCTTCAGCAATGGATGACGCGCTGGCTCAGAAATGGATGGGCCGGCTGGATCGCCGCGTCGCTGATTTTCGGCGCGTGCCACCTCTGGTTTCGCGAATTTCCGAACTGGCGGATCGCCGCGCTGGCGGCCATCCTGGGCTTGTGCTGCGGCGCCGCGTTTCGCGCCACCCGAAGCATCCGCGCTTCGATGGTCACGCACTCGCTGGCGGTAACGGCGTGGCGCGTTTTTTTCAGCTAGCGGCTTTGGACCCGCGCGGATCCAGTTTTTCGATCGCGCGGTCGAACTCTTCCGCGCTCAGGACGCCCAGCTTCAACGCCGCTTCCTTCAACGGGACTTGATGCTCGGAGGCGTAGTGCGCCACGCGCGCGGCCTGGTCGTATCCGATCACGGGCGAGAGCGCGGTGGCCAGCGCGACGGAATGCTCCACGTGCTCGCCAATTTTTTTGAGGTTCGGCTTTGCGCCGTCCACCAGAAAGCGTCGGAAATTCGCCGCGCCGCCGGACAGCACCGTGATCGATTGCATCGCGTTCCAGATGATCAGCGGCTTGTAAACGTTCATTTCGAGATAGCCGCCCGCCCCGCCCAATCCTACGGCGACGTCGTTGGCCATCACCTGTGCGGCGATCATCGTGAGCGCTTCGGTTTGCGTGGGATTCACTTTGCCCGGCATGATGGACGAGCCGGGTTCGTTGGCGGGAATCGAAAGCTCCTGGAATCCGCTTCCGGAGAGCAGACGAATATCATTGGCGATTTTGTAGAGCGAAACGGCGAGCGTGCGCAGCGCGCCGGAAAGATGCACCAGATCGTCGTGCGCGCCCTGCACCGCGAACTTATTGGCCGCGCTGGCAAACGGCAGCCCGGTGAGCCGCGCGATCTGGGCGGCGGCGGCGGAACCGAACCCGGGCGGCGCGTTGACGCCGGTGCCGACGGCTGTGCCGCCGATCGCCAGCCGATACAGGCCCGTAAGCGCGTTTTCGATCCGGCCGAGATCGTCGTCGAGCATCGCGGCGTATCCCGACCACTCCTGGCCGAGCGTGATCGGGGTCGCGTCCTGCATATGCGTGCGGCCGATCTTGACGATACCGCTCCATTGGTTTGATTTATCTTGTATCGCATCGCGCAGGCCGGCGATTGCGGGAATCAGATTCTGCTTCACCGCAGTGGCGGCGGCGATATTCATGGCCGACGGGAAGGTATCGTTGGAGGATTGCGAAAGATTCACATGATCGTTGGGGTGAACGGGAATCTTGCTGCCCAGCGGCGTTCCGGCGAATTGACAGCAGCGATTGGAGATCACTTCGTTCACGTTCATATTGAACTGCGTGCCGCTGCCGGTCATCCAGACGTGCAGCGGAAACATTTCCTCGTGCTCTCCGGCGAGAATTTCATCGCACGCGCGAACGATCAGATCGCGGCGCCACGCATCGAGCAGTTTCAGATCGTGGTTCGCCTGGGCCGCCGCTTTCTTGAGAACGGCGTAGGCGCCGATCATTTCGCGCGGGATGAGATCGCGGCCGATGCTGAAGTGCTCCAGCGAGCGCTGCGTCTGCGCGCCCCACAATTTATCGGCGGGCACGCGAACTTCGCCCAGACTGTCGGTTTCAATCCGAAACTCATGCATGATTTCAGTGTGCCGGAATTCGCTGGCGTCACTTGTCGCGCGGCCTCAAGCGAGCAACCTGCTCGCCATAGAGGCGGCGATAAACATCGGCATTTCGCAAAACGGTCTCAATATAATTCCGCGTTTCCGAGAAAGGCACCGTCTCAACGAACTCGGCCGGCTCGCGAAATTCTCCCCAGCTCAGCCAGGATCGCGCGCGCGAGGGACCGGCGTTATAAGCCGCCAGCGCCGCTTCCAGATGCCCGTTCAAGGCGGCGACGATGGTTTTGAAATAATACGAGCCCAGTTGCACGTTCATCGCGGGCTGGAACAGGCGCGCCGTGGAGTACGGCCGGATCTGCAATTTTCGGCTTAATTCGCGCCCGGTCAGCGGCTCGATCTGCATCAATCCGCGGGCGTTTTTCCGGGAAACCGCTTTCGGATTAAACTCCGATTCCTGGCGGATCAGCGCGGCGACTAAAAACGGATCCAGGCTGTTTTGTTTGGCGAACCGCTCCACGTCCTGGCGGAACGGCATGGGAAACGCGAACTTCCAGAAAATCTCCGGCGCCGAATCAAGCGGCATGTACAGATAGCCGCCAGCATAATGTTTGATGTAGCGCATCGCCTGATCGGGACCGGCCTTCGCCGCGGCCAGCTTTGCCAGCTCCAGCGCAATCACGTGCGGCTGATCCTCGGTTTGGCCCGCGAATCGCAGCTCCCCTTCGGCCCAATCTTCCAGGTCCGCCGAGGCGAGCATCCGGGCGCGCGCGATGCGCAGCCGGGTGGTTCCGTTCGGCTCGAAATTGAGCTTGCGAGCGCGCGGCGGAAACGCGACCGAGCTTAAAAATTCTCGCGTCGCCACGGCCGGAGTGGCGGTGACCGTTTTCAGACGCTCGCGGGCCTCGACCGCGTAATAATAATTCGGATATTCGCGGACAATTTCGTCATAATAAGCCCGCGCGACGCCCGGATCGTTTTCCGATTCCGCCAGCCGGCCCAGAAAATAGAGCGCCGCAGGCGAATTTTCCGACGCCGGAAACAATCGCAGATGCGCGCGCAGCAGCTCCGCCGCGTCCAGGCGGCGCCTAAGATAATGTCCCCAGGCGATTTTCCAATGACAATAAGCCGCCATGGGATCCGACGGAAACGACTCATAACAGGACCGGTAGAGCGGCTCATAGGCGTCCAGATCGTTTTCGAGCAGATGCGAATTGGCGTCGGAAACGATCGCCTCCAGCCGCCATTTCGATTGCGGATAGATTCGCGCCAGCTTATCGAGCGCGGCCTGCACCTCTTCGTGATTTTTCAGGCGCCGCGCGCACATCGCCAGATAACAGATTCTTTCCGCGTCGGCTTCGGGCGAGGAAAGCTCCAGCTCGCGCAAATAACGCTGCGCGCGCAGCGTCTCGTTGGCGCGATAATCGGCCACGCCGATGCGCACTCGCGCCAGATCGCGCCCGGCCCCGCCAAGCTTGGGAACAATCGACTCCAGCTCGCGTTTGGCGCGGGCCCAATTGCCGGAGTCGAGCAGCTTCAGCGCGCGCCCGAGCATCGCCTCCGGCATCGCCGGCGGGTAATCATCGCCGAGAGCGGCACGGAGCCTGGCAAGCTCCGCCCCGGCGCGCTCGGCTTCGATCGAAAGCGGGTAGCCGTAGTAGGCGCGCTGAAAATAAACCGCCGCGCTGACGCGATCATTAGCGGCTTCAAACGCCGACGCCATCGCCAGATCGCCGGTGGGCTGCGGCAGAGCGGCGTAATTCTTCCGCAGAATCTCGACCGCGGCCTGGGCCTGATCGTTCTGCTCATACGCCTTGGCCGCGAGCATCGCCGCCCTGGCGACCAGCGGAGACGGCGGCGTCTGCTTCCAGACCGGATCGAGCGACTTGGGCACTTCGGCGTAATTTTCCGCGGCAAACTGCGCCGTGGCGAGAAACCACGCCACGTAATCCTCAAGCAGCGGCAACTTCCGGGCGAGCGGTTGGAGCGTGGCGATCGCGGCCGAATATTTGCCGGCATCGATCGCGCTCGAGGCGCTCTTGAGCGCGGCCAGTGGCTCGTCCGCCGCGGTGGCAGCGACGGCAACGGCGGCCAAAATCGTTTTAAGCCATGGGCCCCGGATAATCCGGCCCCAACAGGGTCGCGTCATTTTTTGCCAATACCCGAACCAGTTCCGAATGCAGATAATCGGCCGATCGATTCCCGTTTTGTAGGAATCGTTCCGCAAAAGCTTTTCTGGCTGCGTCAATGTGCGGCTGGAGAGAACCGTACAGGTCGCGCGCCGCGCGCCCGGACTCGACCGCGGGCGCCTGATATAGCCGCATCTCCGCAATCTTCACCTTGGCGAACCGCCGTGCCGCCGCGTCGCCCGCGATCGGACCGGGACAGGGGACTGTCAGCGCGGCCAGCGCGGCCAGCAGTTCGAGCGCGCCTGAATCCGATAAAGGACCGGAGGAAACGGCCCGGCCGGATTCGAGAACCGCGGCGGTCCATTCGCTTTCATTCGAGGCCGCGCGCATCCGGGCCATCGCGCGAGCCAGTTCCGCGACGGCATCGCGCCGGGCCCGCGCGATTTCCACGTCCACAGCCTGGCGCAACTGGCTGAATCGCTCGTCGAGAGTTTCCTGCACCGCGAAAGTACATTTTCGCACGTTTGTAGAAAAATGTTTCAAAAAAGTGCACCGCCGCCAGGATCCGAAAATTGCGCCACTTGCAGTATGCTCAAGGGAATGCGCCGATTCGGACCCGCCGCCGCGATTCTGATCTGCGCCGCATTCCTGCTCTTCGCCCAGCGCGATGAGCCGAACCAGGCGCAAGCGGCGGCCTACCGCGCCCTCGGCAAGGCGTTCTACGAAAATCCGGCCACCGAAAGACAAGCGGTGGAGCAGTTCCGGAAAGCGCTGGCGCTTGCGCCGGATTCGGTTCGCGAGCTGGTGAACTACGGTCTGGCGCTGCTGCGCGCCGGCGAAACGAGCAGCGGAATCGCGGAGCTTCAGAAAGCCCAGAAGCTCGATCCGCGGGTTCCGCACACCTGGTTTAATCTCGGGATCGCGTATAAGAAACAGGGCGATTTCGATCAAGCGCTGGTGCAATTCCGGCAAATGGAGCGGCTGGTTCCGGACCAGCCGGTGACGCACTACCAGATCGGATCGATTCTCAAGGCGAAAGGCGACGCCACCGGCGCGATCAAAGAGTTCGAGACGGCGCGCGATTTGAATCCGCATCTGGCTGCGCCGCACTTCCAGCTCTATGGCTTGTATCGCCAGGCCAACCGGGCGGCCGATGCCGCTGGCGAGCTGCGCATTTTTCAGCAGCTCAAAAAAGAACAGGAAGGCGCGGCGGTGCCCGAGGATATGGATTGGAGCGCTTATGCGGAAATCTACGATCCTCCGCCTCCGCCGGCTCCGCTTTCCGCTCCTGTTTATCGCGCCGAACCGGTCGGGCGCGGATTTCGCGGCGCGGCGCCGGTCCGCATGAACCTGGCCGCGCGGCCCGACCTGATCGCCTGGTCCGCTTCGCGCGCGGTTCTTCTTCAGAACGGAAAGACGGAAGTGAGCGGCTCCGGACTCGAAGAATTGCGCGATATTGTTTTTATCGCGCCAGGCGATTTTAATAACGACGGCTTCCCCGATCTGTGCGTCATCACCTCCCGCGGCGCGGAGCTTTACCGCAACGCGAACGGAAAATTTCGCAAGCAGGCCGATCTCGCTTCCGGGAAATTTCGCCAGGCGATCTGGCTCGATTTCGATCACGATTACGATCTGGATCTATTTCTGATCGGCAACGATTCGAAGCTGCTGCGTAACAACGGATCGGCCGGATTCAGCGATGAGACACGCCGCTTCCCGTTCGCCGCCGGCCACGCCATCGCCGCTACGCGATTCGATCTCGAGCCGGACACGCAAGGCTTCGACCTGATCGTTTCTTATGCCGATCGGGCGGGCGTTTTGTATCGGGATATGCTGGGCGGCGCGTATCGGCCGGTCGCGATCGACGCGCTGCGCGCAGGGGCCGCGAACCTGTTCGCGTACGATTTCAATCGCGACGGCCGCACGGACCTGATCGCTGATCCGGACTTGTATCTGGCGAATCGCGGAAAATTCGAAGCGTCACCAAAACCGGCCTACATCGCGCGCGGCGTCGATTTCGACGGCGGCGGACGGCTTAGCATTCCGTCGTTCAGCGGAGAAACCCTCGCGCTGCTGCGCGACGCGACGCCCGATTACGGCAACTGGATCGAGATTGCGCTCACCGGCGTCAAAAACATCAAGACCGCGATCGGCTCCAAAGTGGAGGTGAAAGCCGACGCGTTTTACGAAAGACAGATCTACAACGGCGTTCCGCTGGTTTTTCGCATCGGTTCGCGCGCGCAGGCGGACGTGGTGCGCATAACGTGGCCAAACGGCCTGATTCAGAATGAAATCCATCCGCCCGCGAACAAGATCGTTTCGATAAAAGAAGCGCCGCGGCTGGCGGGCTCCTGCCCGATGATCTTCACCTGGAACGGCGGCGGATTCCAGTTCATCACGGATGTGCTGGGAGTATCGCCGCTTGGCGCAAGCTCCGGCGACGGCCAATATTTTCCCGTGGATCATCAGGAATACGTCGCGATTCCGGCCGGCGCGCTGGCCGGGTGGAACGGCGAATATCAAATCCGGCTGACCGAAGAATTGCGGGAAGTTTCCTTCATCGATCAGATCAAGTTGCAGGCGCTGGATCATCCTTCGGACATCGAGATCGTCACCAATGAAAAATTCAAATCGCCGCCGTTTCCCGAATTTCGCCTGTTCGGCGTGAAGAATCGGATCTACCCCGTGGCGGCGCGCGATCAGAACGGCGCAGACGTCACCTCCGCGCTTTTGCGCCGCGATTCGGTTTATCCCGATTCGTTCCGGCGCGATACGGCGGCGGCCGCGGAAATGCATCATCTCGATCTCGATTTCGGCTCCGCCGCGCCGGACAATCGCGCCGTGCTCGTTCTTTATGGATGGTTCGATTGGCCCGACGGCAGCACTTTTCTCGCAGCGGCGCAGGAACATCGCGATCTGACATTCCCGTATCTGCAGGTCAAGGATAAAGACGGAAACTGGAAAACCGTGATCGAGGATATGGGCATCCCGTCGGGCGATCCCAAGCCGATCGCAGTGGATTTGACCGGCAAATTTCTTTCGGCGTCGCGCCAAGTCCGCATCGTCACGAATCTGTGCGTTTATTGGGATGAAATTTTTCTGGTTGAAGACAGCGCGCCGCCGCCCGCGCGCCTGGCGCAGATCCCGATGCTTGCGGCCGAACTGCATTTCCGCGGATTCTCCAAGACGTCGATCGATGGCGGGCGGAAACAGCCCGAGCATTACGATTATCGGGACGCCGCGCCGTTTTCGATGTGGAATCCCACGCCGGGAAATTACACCCGGTACGGGCCAGTCGAAAAGCTGCTGGCGTCCTCCGATGATCGAATGGTGATTATGGGCTCCGGCGATGAGATCGCGATGCGTTTCGATGCGGCCCATCTGGCGCCGCCGCCATCCGGCTGGACGCGCGATTTTCTTCTGCTGGTGGACGGCTGGGCAAAGGACGCCGACGCGAATACGGCGTTTTCGCAGTCCGTGATGCCGCTCCCCTTTCATGGGATGAGCCGCTATCCTTATCCCGAAACCGAGCATTACCCGCGCGATGCCGAACACCAAGATTATCTGCGCGAATACAACACGCGTCCGGCGCTGCGCCTGATCCGCCCCCTGACCGAGCCATGAAGACGCCCCGTTTCGCAATCTGGGTTCTGGCCGCGCTCGCTGTGAACGCGGGATATCTCGCCGCCTTCGCGCATGCCACGCTCTTTTATGTCGCGAACGTGTTTCTTCATATCGCGCTCGGCGCGGCGCTGGCGATCTGGGCTCTCGCGGCGCTGCGCAGATTTCCGTTCGAAGCCGGAATCATTGTTCTATCGGCGATTCCCGCGGCATATCTGATCGCGCGCGGCAACACCTCCGATCATCGGGCTATTCTGATCGCGCATATCGCTATCGCGGCCGCGGCGCTTATCGTTGTCATCGCGCGATCGCGCGCGGACCGGCTTCTGCTTTTCGCCGCCTTTCTGATGTTTATTCTTCTGCCCGCGTCCGCCGGGATTTACCGGCGCCTTCATCCCGATCCGGCCGATCGCATCGAAAATCCCGCGACCGCGCCGCTTTCGATGAACGACGAAGGAGCGGGTGAGCATTCGCCGTTTGCGCCGTCCTCGGCCCAAACCACGACGGGAAAAATCATTCCCGCGAACTTTTTCCTCGATTCGGCGCAGTGCGGCGAATGCCATCGCGATATTTACGCGCAGTGGAAAAGCTCCATGCACCACTTCGCGTCGTTCAATAATCAGTTCTATCGAAAATCGATTGAGCACATGCAGGAGGTCGCCGGCACGCGTCCCAGCCGATGGTGCGCCGGCTGCCACGATCACGCCATGTTCTTCAACGGCCGGTTCGATCGACCGGTGAAGGAGCAGATCGACACGCCGGAAGCGCAGGCCGGGCTGGGATGCATGTCCTGCCACGCGATCGTTCACGTCGGAAGCTCCATGGGCAACGGCGATTTCACGGTGGAATATCCGCCGCTGCATGAGCTGGCGAGCAGCCGTAATCCGCTGCTGCGCTCGCTCAGCGATTTTCTTACATACGTAAATCCGAAGCCGCACCGGCGCACGTTCCTGAAGCCCTTCCTGCGCGAGCAGCCGGCCGAGTTCTGTTCGGCCTGCCACAAAGTTCATCTGGATGCGCCGGTGAACAACTATCGCTGGCTGCGCGGCTTCAACGATTACGACAACTGGCAGGCGAGCGGCGTATCGGGCCAGGGCGCGCGATCTTTTTATTACCCCCCGGAGCCCCGGGCCTGCGCCGATTGCCACATGCCGCTGGTCGATTCGCGCGATCCCGGCAATCGCCGAGGCAAAGTTCATTCGCATCGCTTCGCGGCCGCGAACATGGCCGTCGCCTACGCCAACGGCGATGAGGAACAGATGCGCGCCGTGGAGGAGTTTCTCAAATCCGGGTTTATCACCGTTGATATTTTCGCGATCGCTCCGGTCGAGAACCGCCGCGGGGAAACGGCGATGCTCCGCCGGACGGATTCCATCCCGGCCAACACTTCTTTCGCAGTCGGCGAGGAGGCCGAAGCGTCCGCGCCGGCGACCATTCGCGATATCGGCAAAATCTCCGCGCCCATCGATGCTTCCGGCGCCGCGCTCGAACCAGGCGCCACCGTGCGCGTCGATGTCGTGGTTCGAACCCGCGCGATCGGCCACTTTTTTCCCGGCGGCACAGTGGACGCTTTCGATGTGTGGCTGGAGCTTCAAGCTTGCGACGCCGATGGCCGCGTGATTTTCTGGAGCGGCAACATTACCGAAAACGGCAAGGGTCCCGTGGAGCCGGGCGCGCATTTTTATCGCTCTTATCAACTCGACGCGGCCGGCAATCCGATCAATAAACGAAACGCGTGGCAGACGCGCAGCCTTTTGTACGCGCATCTGATCCCGCCCGGCGCGGCCGATGTCGCGCATTTTTTGGTGAAGGCGCCGAACAATGCCCGTGGTCCGATCCAACTCACGGCGCGTTTGAATTACCGCAAATTTTCCTGGTATTACACGCAATTTGCGTACGCGGGCGAGCCCAAATCGGGCCAGCGCGCGGGGCTGCGCACCGCCGCCTTCGACAATCTCGAATACGAATTCAACAAGATTCCCGCCAACGTCTCCGGCAAGATTCGCGATCGCATCCCCGACGTGCCGGTGGTGACGTTGGCCGAGGCGCGCGCCTCGCTTCCGATCGGCCGCGCAAACTGGTCGCCCATCGCGCGGAAACAGGATCGCGAGCGCTGGAATGACTGGGGCATCGGCCTGCTTCTGCAAGGCGATCTGAAAGGCGCGGAGTTCGCTTTCAAACGCGTCACCGAAGCCGAACCCGATTACGCCGACGGATGGCTGAACGTTGCCCGCGCGCTGATTCAGGAAGGGGAAACCGATGCGGCCAAGCCCTACCTGGCCCG
>Ga0209062_1002117_pt1 | contig 28509 bp, 26 predicted proteins | sample Coa_R2_2_FD_187158 | JGI IMG/M metagenome (GOLD analysis project Ga0209062, IMG submission 187158) | Surface soil microbial communities from Centralia Pennsylvania, which are recovering from an underground coalmine fire - Coalmine... | ecosystem: Environmental > Terrestrial > Soil > Unclassified... | reverse complement strand
CGCAACCCAGCGCCACTCGGCTGATGGAAGAGCCGGGGGTGAATAAGTGTGCCTCGATGGCGGTGTCGGCGTGAGTGGCTCCCTCCCAAAACGCCGCAAGTGGCTCCCTTTTATCCCGCCGCTAACAAAAGGCCAAGAAGAAATTGATTAGGCAACGCGAGGCGGCTGAAGAGCTGGGAATCAGCGTGCGGCATGTGAAGCGGTTGATCCATGGATTGAAGAAGCGTGGCGACAAGATCGTAATCCACGGGCTTCGCGGGATGCCTTCGAAGCGAAAGTTGGACGAAAAGATCGAGCAGGAGGCGGTGAAGATCCTGTCGGCGGGATAAGGCGAGCCTGTTCCGCAATAACGAGAAGCGGCAGCGGGATGAACCAGGGGTGGATAAAGACCCGGTGGAAATGCCGCCCACACAGATCGGGCGAGCGTTGCGTGAATTCGGAATCACGTGGATAGCGGCCCACTCGCCCCAGGCCAAAGGACGCGTCGAAAGGAATTTTGGAACGGCGCAAGATGGGCTGGTGAAAGGGATGCGGGTGGCTGGTGTGACCACAATCGAGCAAGCCAATGAGTACCTGAGCAATGATTACCTGGCCTGGTGGGAGCGGGAGATGACGGTGGAGGCTGCCAATTCCGACGACGCGCATCGAGCTTTGGAAAAGTGTCACAACTTGGCAGCGTCGCTGAGCCACGTGAAGACGCGTCAGGTGCGGCCGGATTACACGTTGCGTTTAGATGGGAAGTTGTATCAGATTGCGCGCCTGGCTGTCAGCACTGGCTTACGCGGCGCTGATGTGCGGGTGGAGCAGCGGTTGGACGGATCGCTCGCGGTAAGGCATGGTGAACGGTATTTGCCCGTTGAAGAGTGCGCCGCCGCGACCGACCGCGCGAAACCCGATCGGCCCAAAGCCACCGCGGCCCCGAAGCGTCCTAGTGGACGTCGCGGTAGCGAGTGGAACAAGACCTTTAACCTGCACAAGGCGCCCAAAGTCTGGCAGGCGGCGCAGCGATCCGGCTGCCGTCCAGAAGAGGGCGTTTCATGAAATCGCCTCCTGGGGGAGTGGCGCGGAGGCAAGTTCGCCCTATACCGGGAAATCCTCCGCACGGCCGGCCAGTAAGCCGGGTGATGGCTTATCCGCTCTGGAGCATTTTCGACGATTCCTCCGACACCACTCGATTCCCGCTGATTCAAAGAACATACCGGGGCCCCCGGTATGCGTTTTCGAGGCATGCCGGAATCTTTCACACCGATGTGGTTTAAGTCAAAACCAAAAACCGAACCCGAGCCGGGACCAACCACCTCCCGCTGGTCGGCCCCGACCCAGGTTGAAGAACGCGACGGGAGGACCGCGCCCTTCTTATCGTTTGCGATGAGTTCCGGCCGGCTATTCCTTGATCGGGTTGGTCGCCACAGAGCCCGTCTCCGCTTCACCGGCACACGCAGATTAACATGCACTCAGCAAAGCCCCAGGTGAAACGGGACATTTCTACTTTGCTGGGAAGGGGACATTTCTACTTTGCCTTGACAGCCGGACAGAACAGCTTGCATCTCGTCCACAAACGGGATACATTCAACACCGGAGAAAAGGAGGGGCGCAATGCGCACAACTGCCTGTTTCAGCCCGCTTCTGTTCGTAGCCACCCTATACGCGCAGGACATGCGAATCGTGAGCGTCGATCCCGCGACCGCGAAAGTCGGAGAAATTGTGACCGTAAGCGGCGAGGCAATCGACAAAAAGAACGTGGATATGTTGTATCTGACCGACGGCAAGACTGATATCAAAGTCGACGTGACGGAGCAGTCGGAGAAATCGATCAAATTCAAAGTGCCGGAGTCGGCTAGGGGAAAGCGTTGGGCGGTGATGGTGCATACCACCAAGGACCAGCTCATTGAAGAGCCGGTCCGTGTCACCGTCCAATAGCGTCCTCAGAAGGACCAGGAAATCGAGGAATAGCCTGTATTTGCCTGGTAATTTTGGAGCGACAAAAAATCCTCGCGATAGCCATAATACTGGTATCCCAAATTCCACCGAATGCGCGGGCGAAGGGAGAGGGAGAGGCGGGCCATCGGCGAGATGAACCGCAATGGGAAAGTCTGGGCCGCAATAAAGCCGGAGGGAAGATTGGTTGCAACCGGCGAGACAAGCGGATTTGAGCGCCCATCGCCAAAATCCTGCACGTGGCTGACGCCCACCAGAAGATCGGCGCGTTTTCCCGCCATCAAGTGAATAGCGCCCGAAACCGATTGAATGTTGCTGACGTAATAGGAATCCGCATTCACGGGAAGCTGATTCACGAAGTACGATATCCCGCCAAGCGTATTCAAATGAAGTTTTGTCCAGGCCAAGTCCACGGCGAACGAGCGATTCGGCGTCCAGGAGCCATCCACGGAATATTGGCGCGAACGCGAGGCAAAGCTGGCGAGCGAAACAGAATTGACGTTGTAATCGGCGGCGGCGCGCCCTTCCAGCCGGAAGGCCCTCTTCCGGTACTGGACCCTGCCCGTCAGCGTTTGGTAATCTCTTTCGCTGATCGGATAAATCGCTTTATTAGCTCGGCCGATTTCGCCATCGGCCGCGATCGTCAAGTCCTTCCACGCTTTCAAGCGGAATCCCAGCGTTCCCGCGTTCAGCTTGTTTGTCTGGCTGACGGCAGGCTGCCCCGGAGGCGGCGCGGCAACGGCGGCAGCCGCAACGGAGTTGATGCTCCGGTCGCTGAAATCATAACCCCCGTGAATCATGAACCACGGCCGCCAGCGATACTGCACGTCCGCGCTCGCGGCGATGGTTTGGATTCCCAGAAAATTGAAGACGTAGATCGGCGAGATCGCCGACGAGTTGGTGTATTGTTCGAAATACGAATCCCCCGCCATTCGGATGTTGTAGAGCGATGTCTGAGTCGCGATGGTGACTTTCGGGTGCGGGAAAAAGTTAAGGTTCAAATTGCCCGTGGCCGCCGGTCGTTCCGCGTCGCCAAAGGTTAGCACTTGGCGCAGCGTGGGAAGGCCGGTCGAACTTGTTCCGAAGGCGTTCTCGTTCAAAACGAATCCGCGTCTTCCCGCCACATACGTGAACCGCCCATTCATGTTCCAGTATTTGCCCTCCCTGAACAACCCCACCCGCCAGTAAGGGCTGACGCCGTGATAAGGATTCGTGCGCGTGAAACTGCCGAGCGTGTTGAGATCGTTCGGATTGTTCCCAGGCGAGGGCGCAAGCAGGTTCGTGGGCGTATCCTCCCGAAAGTCCGTCCACGAATAGAGAGCGTTGATTTTGAAGCCGAATAGTCGAGCTTCGCCGCCCAGCCGGTATTCGTTCTGGACGGTATGGATATTGGAAAAAATCGGATATTCATCGCCGCTGCCGTCAAAAAGCTGGATGGTGGAAAGCGACGGCCCGGAAAACGTGGCCTGCGAATAGCCGAGGAAAAAACGGACCTTGCTTTGGGGAAAAAGCGTGAGGTCCTGGTCCTGGAGGTGATTGGTTGCGTTGATCAGATGCTCGCCGTTGGAGAGGGTCAGCGCGGGATTGAAATACGCAGTGGAGCGCCAGGTGAGGTCGTAGCGGTAGAGGCGGTTCTTCTCGATGCGAAACGAGGCAAACTCGTAAGGATCTCCTCCCAGGCCCAGCGTATTGAACTGAAGCTGATCGAACCAACTCCCATGGCCATCGCGCGATTGAATCCAAAGCGAGCTTGAAAGCAGTCGGACCCCGTCCGTGTAGTTGACCGTGGAACGGTACATGTCGAAGTCGCCGCCGGCCGCGCTGAAGCGGTAGCCCAATTCCCAGGACTGAAGGACGTTGTAATTGGAGGCATTGTCGCCGCGCGAGGGTTCGGTGGGCTCATCCGTGGGAGCGACGGGCGGCTGCGCCACCGCCATCGCCGCCGGCAGAAGGGCCAGGAGGAGTCTCATCGGAAAAAAAAGGAATCCGCGTTAGAGCCGTGGATCTGCACGTGGCACGTAGTGCAATTCTGGAATCGCGGCTGAGCCAGATTGTGGTACGGACCGGGACGCGTGACGCCGTTGTTGTTCGGGCCGAAGTTGCCCAGCCCGCTGTGGCATTCCAGGCAAACTGTGAAAACGACCGGCCGCGTCAGCAGGCGGGGATTGGTCGAGCCATGAGGATAGTGACACGCTTCGCACCCGTCCACCCGCACTCCCACGTGCTCATACACAAAAGGACCGCGTTTATCGATGTGGCATTTAAGGCACGGCTCTTCATTGCCCTCGGCTTGCTCGACCAGGTACGGACGATTCGCCATGCGCCAGGTGGAAGCAAATGCGCCATGAGGATTATGGCAATCGGTGCATTGCATGACCCCCTCATTCACGCGGTGCTTAAAGGGCAGGGAAAACTGCGCGCGCACGGCCGTGTGGCAGCTATAGCAGAGATCGATCTGTGTCTTAGCCAGCAGGTATCGGCGGCTTTGAGAGCTATGGATGGAATGGCAGTTGACGCAGACGATGCCGTTATCCGTATGCACGCTCCGCCGGATGTTGGCTCGGGAAAGAGTCTGGCCGTGACAGCGGAGACAAGTGTCGAGGACCTTTTCAGCGGAAACCTGGGAGAACGCTACGGGAATGGTTTCACTGCCGCCTCCCGCCGCGACGTGCTCCGATCCCGGACCATGGCAGCCTTCGCAGCCCGTATCTTTGGGCTTGCCCTCGCCTGACGCGACGCTCTTGAAATGCGGATTGCGGTAGAAATTCTGCCAAATGTCGGAATGGCAGGTGCGGCAGACCTGGCTGCCAACGTAATCCGCCGCACATGCTAGCGCCGGAGCCAGAAAAAACGCCATCAGCCGGACGCAAGGCGCACGGCGCGGGCCGCGCCTCTCAGAACCCCTCAACGCCCGGGCCCTGCTGCGTTGTGCGCCGCTTCCACTGGAGAGCATCGACTTACGATATCGGCCTGAAACATTTCTAAATAACTAAGACCGCAAGCCTGCCTTCACTGGAACATGTTTACAAAGCCAGCCTCGCACACGCTCCCAAAGCTCAATATTTGCGCAGAACGGCCAGTACTCTCCCCTGGATCGCGACAGAAGCCCGATCCACAAAAATCGGCTTCATGGCGGAGTTAGCGGGCTGAAGACGCACCCGATCGCCCGGTTCGGCGTAGAATCGCTTCAGAGTGGTCTCGGCGCCGTCGATTAGCGCCACCACTATGTCTCCGTCGCGGGCCTCGGCTGCGCGCGCGACCAGCACATAATCTCCATCGCAGATATGATCCTCGATCATCGATTCTCCACGCACCTGCAAAGCATAGGAGTTGGGATCGCCCGCAAAGTCGGCGAAATTGAGAGTGTCCTGGCCCTCGATCGCCTCTACCGGCGCTCCCGCCGCGATCCGCCCGAGCAACGGCAGCTCGATACTGCCGGCAGAGCCCCCCTGCTGTTCCCGCTTCTCGGCGTAATAGCGCGAGCCGATCTCCAGAGACCGGCTCTGATTGAATCCACGCCTCAGATATTCCTTGGCCTGCAATGCCAGGATGTGCTTGTGAACCGTGGCCAAAGAAGCTAATTGCAATCCTCCGGCAATCTCCTCATAGCTTGGGCTATAGCCATTTTTCTTGAGAAAGCCGTCAAGAAAGTCCATGAACTCTTTTTGCCGCTTGGTTAGAGCCATGCTTTATTTTTGGGCGAAGAAAAGGAAAAGTCAAGGGTTAACTGAGGCAGTCACAAGATCCCCGCTCTGGTTCGCCTGTGAGTGCTTACCGAGCCTCCCAAGGTCGATTGCGCACTCCATTCTCAACTTGGCAAAACTGACAAAACCTTCTAAAGTGGGCTAAGCCGGAGCGATCTTATCCGAAACCGGCCCTGTTGTCAAGGATCCATGATGAATTGCAAGCGAATCGCTACAGAAGAAGCATTTGCTCCGCCAGATCTTATGGAACGGTATCGTAAGCTGCTCGACGACGGCTCCATCTCCGATCCAGGATTCGCCAGCTTGGCGGGATTCTACCTTCGCAACCCAACGCCCGCAGTCGCACGAGTTGCCGCCAGACTACAGGATTTGGGCGCGTTGCGCCTGCGTGACATGGACGATACAGGAATTGCCGTCCAGATCTTGTCATTGACCGCGCCGGGCGTGCAAGTGTTCAACGCGCCTGAGGCGGTGGCTCTGGCGCGATCCGCCAACGACCATTTGGCCGACGCCATTCGAAAGCATCCTGACCGGTTTGCCGGTCTGGCCGCAATCGCGCCCCAGGATCCGGCCGCGGCGGCTCGGGAACTGGATCGCGGCGTCCGGAAGTTGGGATTAAAGGGCGCGATCGTCAACTCCCATACGCGCGGCGAGTACCTCGATGATGCAAAATTCTGGGAGATCTTCGAAGCGGCCGAATCGCTGAAGGTTCCCATCTACTTGCATCCCACGTCGCCCTCGCCGGCAATGATCGCCCCCTTTTTGGATCGGGGCCTTGACGGAGCCATCTTCGGCTTCGCTGTCGAAACCGGCCTCCACATGCTGCGTATCATCGTAAGTGGCGTGCTGGATCGTTTCCCCAACCTCCGCATCGTTACCGGTCATCTGGGCGAGGGCTTGCCGTATTGGCTCTTTCGCATCGATTTCATGCACGCCCGGATGGTAGCGGCCAACCGCTACGCGGGCGTGAAAAAGCTAGCAAAGAAGCCAAGCGACTATCTGCGCGAGAATTTCTATTTCACCACCAGCGGCATGGCCTGGACGCCGCCGATTCTGTATGCGCTGTCGGTTCTTGGCGTGGATCGCGTGATGTACGCCATGGATTACCCCTATCAATTCGTGCCCGAGGAAGTGAAGGTTACCGACGATCTGCCGATTGCCGGCCAGGACAAGCGCAAGCTCTATCAGGCCAACGCGGAGCGGGTGTTCGGGCTGGATTAAGCCTTAAGGAAGTCCTGCGGCCCGATTCCCGCTTGCGCCTTCCTGCTCCTTCAAAGCCTCGCGGGCTCTCCATATGAGTCCGAACAACTCGCCAAGATCTACGCCGCGGAATAGCGCTCCCCTCCGATCAGCCGCGCCGCGACCTTCCGGCGAAGCTCGATCAAGTTGTCCGGCTCGCGGCGAGTGAAGCGCCGAACAATCGCCAAATTGGTCCGCAGCGCGTCCCCTTCCGAGCACGCTGCCACAACGGTGCGGGCGGCGGTTTCAACACCCGTCATGGCTTCATCGGTGAAGATCGCAGCCATATCGGAGGCGTTCTCGAAACCCGACTTGCAAGCTCGAAGCCCCGCCGACTCGATCGCATACGCGTTGATCAGAACGTCCGTGATACGCGCAACAATCTCCTGCTGCTCCTCGATCCCGTCACGAAACTTCTCATAAGCCACGCCGAGCAAAAACAAGCTGATCTTCTTGGCGTTGACGGCCGGATCGGCTCCGGCCGCGCCGCCCAGCACCTCCGCTTGAAGCTGCTCCACGGCCTCCACCAGCGGCAGAATCCCCCGCTGCGCGCGCTTCAGCAGCATCCCCGTCGCCAGCAGCCGGTTAATCTCGTTCGTCCCTTCAAAGATGCGGTTGATGCGCGAATCGCGGTACGCTCGCTCCACCAGGTAGTCCTGATGGTAGCCGTAGCCGCCATGAATCTGAACCGCTTCGTCCACCACGTAGTCGAGCATCTCCGATCCGAAAACTTTAACGAAGGAGCATTCCGCGGCGTATTCTTCGACGGCTTTTAGCAGCCGCGGAGCCGCATCTGCTGCTTCCCAAGAAAAGCCGCCTAATTGACGCTCGATTGCGCCGACAACTCTATACGTCATGCTTTCGTTTACGAAGATGCGGACGGCCATTTCCGCGAGCTTTTCTTGAATCAGGCCGAATTCGGCAATGGACTTTCCAAACGCTTTCCGCTGCTTAGCGTAGCGGATCGAAGCCGCCAAAGCCTCCCGCGCTCCCCCATGCGCGAAGACGCCCAGCTTCAGGCGCCCGATGTTTAAAATGTTGAAGGCGATGATGTGGCCGCGGCCGACTTCCCCAAGCACATTCTCCACCGGAACTTTCACGTTGTCGAAGTAGACGGCGGTCGTCGAGCTGCCCTTCAGCCCCATCTTCCTTTCTTCGGCTCCCGGTTTCACGCCGGGCCATTGCCGCTCGACTAGAAACGCCGTGAACTTCTCGCCTCCGACTTTTGCGAACACTGTGTACAAATCCGCGATGCCGCCGTTGGTGATCCACATCTTCTGGCCGCTCAGAATGTAGTGCGCGCCATCGGGCGAAAGGTCGGCGCGCGTGCGCGCGGCCAGGGCGTCGGAGCCCGCATGCGGCTCGGTCAGCGCATATGCCGCGATCAGTTCGGCCGAAGCGAGCCGCGGCAGGTACTTCCGCTTTTGTTCCTCCGTCCCAAACAGTAAAACCGGCAGCGTGCCGATACCCACCTGCCCGCCATGACACGCCGCATAAGAGCCGTCCCGCGCCACCCCCTCCGAGACGATCATCATGGAAGCCAGATCCATCTCCATGCCGCCGTATTTTTCGGGGAGAAAGACGGCGGTAAGCCCTAGCTCGGCGGACTTGCGAAGGATTCGCTTCAATGCCTCGAAATCTTGATGATGAATCTCCTCCAAGTGCGGCTCGACTTCCTTGCGCCAGAACTCGTCCGTCGTCCGCGCGATGGCTTTGTGTTCTTCGGTAAAGTCCTCGGGCGTAAAGATATCGCCGGACGTCTGAGCTTCCAGCAGGAAAAATCCGCCGCCGGCCACTTACGTTAACCTCTCGAAAATTCCAGCCGCGCCCTGTCCGCCGCCGATGCACATCGTGACCATTCCGTAGCGGGCGTTCCGCCGCTTCATTTCGCGAAGAATGGTTGCCGTGAGCTTCGCGCCGGTGCAACCCAAGGGATGGCCGAGTGCGATCGCGCCGCCATTCACATTCAAAATGTCCATATTGAGACCCGCCTCGCGAATCACGGCCAGCGCTTGGACCGCAAAGGCTTCATTCAGCTCAATCACGCCGATATCGGAAAGCCTCAATCCCGCTAGCTCAAGCGCCTTTGAAATCGCTTTCACCGGACCGATTCCCATGATCTCCGGCGGCGCCCCCGCCACCGCGAAGCTGACGAATCGCGCCATCGGACGAAAACCCATCTCGCGGGCTCGGCTTTCGCTCATGACAAGCGCCACCGCCGCGCCATCGCTCGTTTGTGAGGAATTGCCCGCGGTCACGGTCCCCTCTGCGTGAAAAACCGGCTTTAGCTTCGCCAGCGCTTCAAGCGAGGTGTCCGCGCGAGGGCCTTCGTCTTTATTGAAAACTGTTCTGCGCGCGGAGGGCTTTCCGTTCTCCAAAACGGTTTCCGCCACCTCGACCGGTACGATCTCTTCGTCGAACTTTCCTTCCGCCTGCGCTTTTAGCGCATTTTGGTGGCTGCGTAGCGAGAACTGGTCCTGCTCTTCGCGCGAAATCCCGTATTTGCGATAAAGGCGCTCCGCCGTCAGCCCCATGCTCATATAGATTTGCGGAAAATGATCCACAAGCCAGGGATTAGGCGAGAACTTATTGCCGGTCATGGGCGTCATGCTCATGGATTCTGCGCCGCCCGCTAAAATCAGATCGGCTCCGCCTGCGCGAATGCGCTCGGCCGCCATGGCGATCGACTGCAACCCCGAAGAACAAAAACGATTGATGGTGACGCCCGGAACTCCATCGGGCAATCCGGCGCGCATCGCCGCGATCCTCGCGACATTCAAACCCGATTCGGCTTCCGGCATCGCGCACCCTAAAATTACATCCTCGATCTGCTCCGGCGCGATTTGCGGCCGTCGCTTCAACAGGCCGTCGATCGCCGCCGCGGCGAGATCGTCCGGCCGGGTATTCCTCAGCGCTCCGCGCCCAGCCTTGCCAACCGCCGTGCGCACGCAATCCACGATAACGGCTTCCTTCATGATTCAATTCCGCAAAGGCTTGCCGGTCTTCAGCATGTGCGCGATGCGCTGCTGCGTCTTCGCGTTTCCGCACAGGCTCAAGAACGCCTCGCGCTCCAGATCGAGCAAATATTGCTCGGATACGACCTGTTCTCCCGTCAGCCGCCCGCCCGAAAGCACGTGCGCCACTTTCTCTAATACCACGGCGTCGTAATCGGTAATATAGCCGCCTTCATGGTAGCTCCAAATTCCCAGCTTCAACGCCGCGTAGGCCCCATCTCCGCCTACTCGAATCCGCGCAGGCGGAGGCGGCGCGTAATCCCGCGCAAGCGATCGCGCCAGATCCTTCGCGTCGCCCACCAAAAAATCCGGATTCATCGTAATTCGGTCGAGGGCGGTCAGAAATCCCCATTCTCGAGCCTCCGCCGCGCTGCTGGAGACCTTGGCTTGTCCGATCAGCTCCGCGGCCTTACGCGCGTCTCCCAGCCGCGCCAACAGCTCCTTGCATCCTCCCGCCGCGGGAATCACGCCGACCCCCACTTCCACCAACCCCATGTACGTTTCCGCCGAGGCTTGCATCCGCGCCGCGTGCAGGCACACCTCGCATCCCCCGCCCAGCGCCCGTGAGAACGGCGCGGCCACCACGGGCTTGCGCGAATACTTGATCGCCAGGTTCATCCGCTGGAACCGCTGGATCATTTGATCCAGCTCTTCCCATTCCTGGTTTTGAGCGGCCAACAGCACCAGCGAAATGTTGGCGCCCGCGCTAAACATCTCGCCCTGGTTCGCAACAATGGCGGCGTCAAAGTTCTTTTCCAGTTCCTCGAGCCCAGCCTGAACCATTTGGAAGTGATCCTCGCCCAGCGCGTTTACCTTGCTGTGAAACTCGATGCAAAGCACGCCGTCCCCAAGATCCGCCAACGAAGCGCCGGGATTGCTCTTGATTCTCTTCTGGCGCGAAATAATGATCGCCGGCTCGGCGAACGCTTCATAGGCATCGTTCCGAAAATCGAAATACTTAACGCCGGCTCCGGGCGGTTCATACAGCGACTTCGCGCCCTTGCTCCGCATGCGGACGATGTTTTCGGGCAGCGCCATTCCGTCCCGTTCCAGCCGCACGCAGACCGTCTCGAAGCCGATCGCATCCCACAGTTCGAACGGGCCGAGCTTGTGTGCGTAGCCCCACCGCATGGCGCGATCGACATCCACAATGCGATCTGAAATTTCGGGCGTCCGCTCAGCCGAATACACAAAATAATCGCGAAGCAGTCTCCAGAGAAACCTCGGAACGCGCTGCCCGCCTCCATTCGTGGCCGCGAATATCAGCGCCCGCAGCCGCTCGCCGATATCTTCGATGCCCCGCACTGCGTCCACCGAGGGAAACGCCGGCTTCGCGGCGGGACGATACTCCAGCGTATTCAGGTCCAGCGCGTAAATCTGCCTTTCAGCTCCCACGCGCTTGTAATAACCCTGCCCCGATTTCTCGCCCAGCCAGCCCCGCTCCAGCAATTTGCGGTGAAAATCCGGCATCAAAAACCGGTCTCTCCAAGGATCTTCGGGGACCGCGCGATACAAATTGTCCCCAACTAAAGCCGCCACGTCGAGCCCGATGATGTCCAGCAGCCGGAAGGTGGCGCTGTGGGGCAGGCCCAGCAGAGGCCCGGTGACCGCATCCACCTCCTCCACCGTAAAGTTTTCTTCCACCGTCAGTTTTGCCAGCGTCCCGAGCAGGAAAATGCCGATGCGATTGCCAATAAAGTTCGGCGTATCCTTGCATCGGACGATCCCCTTGCCCAGTCGCCGTTCGGCGAACCCGGCGACAAACTCCAACAGGTCCGGGCTCGTAGCCGGCCCAGGAATAATCTCAAGCAGGTGAAGATAGCGGGGCGGATTGAAAAAGTGGGTTCCCAGGAACTTGCGGCGGAAATCGTCCGAAAAGCCCTCCGCAATGTTCCGCAAGGGAATGCCGCTGGTGTTCGTGGAAACAATGGCATGCGGCGCGCACAACTTCTCCGCCCTCCGCCACAGCTCCCGCTTTACCTCTAGATTCTCCGTCACCGCTTCCAGCACCCAATCGCAGCCGGCGATTTTATCGAGATCGTCAAACGATCCCGGAGTTACAAGCGAGGCGGCCGAAGTCAAAAAAAATGCGCCCGGCCGTTGCTTGATCGCGCTCTCAAGGCCCTGGCGCGCGAGGTCCGAAGTCAGATCCAGCAGAAGCGAAGCGATGCCGGCATTGGCGAAGTGAGCGGCGATGCGCGAGCCCATCGTTCCAGCCCCCAGCACCGCGACGCGCGTCACAGCCCGCATACCGATTTACTGTAGCAAGGCGCGCCTTCCGGCTTGCTGCGAACGGTTTGTTTTGCTCGGTCAGATGCCCGCGTACCACGCGTATCCCCCCTCGGGAGACGCCGAGCCCAATCCCTTGCCGAACTGCTTCAGGCTGTCGGTGACGGTGAGGCTTGTGATGTACTTCACGCTCTTATAGCCGAGCTGCCGCGGAACGCGCAGCCGCAGAGGCCCCCCGAACGGAACGGGAAGGTCGACGCCATTCATGCCGTAGGCGACCAGCGTTTGCGGATGCAGGGCGTCCGCCATGTCGATGCTTTCCCACCAATCGGGTTGAATGGAACGGTAGAGAACGTATCGCGCTTGAGGAAAAGCGCCTGCCACGTCCAAAATGTGACAAAGCGGAACGCCGATCCATTCCGCTATATACGACCAGCCCTCCTCGCACGCCACCAGGGTGATCTGGCGGCGCGATGGAAAACTCTTGATCTCGGCGAGGGAAAGCGATCCTGGACGAGCCACCATCCCGTCCACGGCGACTCGCCAATCCGCGAACCCTCCAGCCTGAAGGCGGTCGAATGCCACGCCCAGGGGAACAACCTCGTTGGCGAACGGATCTTTGGAAATCTGGCTGCGTGAGAACTCGCGCGCCAGCGAATGACGCGTCAACAACCGCTGGACCGCATACGTCAGCGTTTCGCCAGGGCCGTACACGCCGCCCGCGTCAGGAGGGATCAGCCCATACCGCTTCGCTAGCTTTGCGGCCGTTGTCAGCCCGCCGGCGGCCGCCGATGCAGCCAGGCTTGTCGCGATAAGTCTGCGGCGCGAAATATTTCTCATGCTTGGCCCTTCGTCCGGCCGGTGATCATCGCCATCATTCGGCGTCGAAATCCAGTAACATACACCATTACAACGTGAACCAACAGAAAAATCGCCAGCAGCACGGAGACGAAGAAGTGGATGGTGCGCGCCGATTGCTGGCCTCCCAGAACGGTGACCGCGCTAGGAATTGCCGAGCCAACTGCGGGCGACATCGCCACCCCCGTCCAGACCGCCAGCGGAAACAAAACAAAAATCACCAGCAGATACGTGAGCCTTTGAACTGCGTTATACGATTGCGCCTCTTCCCCCGGCCATCTAAACCGCAAATGCTGGGCCAACGCGCTCGATAGCCCCTTTAAGGAGAGTTCAGCCCGATCGGGAAAAAGATTCCGCCAGAAATGTCCGTTGAGAAATCCGTATACCACGTAAATCAATCCGGTCCATACCAAAACCCAGGCAGATTGAAAATGGAGATAACGGCTCCATCCGTTCTGATCGGGAAGCACATAGTCGTATCCCGTGGGAACGGTGTCCCGCGACGACGGAATCGGCAGTTGGAACAACGGCGCGGTGTTCACGTTGCCGATCTCCCCCCAATAGAAGCGCGGATGCGAAAGAAGAATCTCCACGCCCGTCACAAGCAGCGCGAAAAAGGCTAAGCTGGTGATCCAGTGGGTGGCGCGAACCACAACGGCGTGCCTCGGACGAACCACCCGCGGCGCCGGGGCTGAAGCGGAAATCCGAGCCGCAATGGACTCAGCCATTCTGCCGATTGTATCAGCGCGTCCTACCTCGCTTCCCAGCGATGTTATACTGCATGAGGCCATCGCGCACGACCCGTGTTCCGGCTCTTCGCGGCGACTGGCCTATTCGTCAAGGCCTTATGAGAGAGGAGTCTGCTAAGTAACCATGAACCCAGCCGCGAGTCAACAGAGTTTGGAGGACTTGCTGAAGAGCGCGGGAAATCCCGTCGACATGCTCCGCAATTCCCAAATCGGAGCTTATGTTTATCCTGTTGTGCCCTCTGAATATTCCAATTGGCGCGATGAGCAGCGCGCCTGGCGCGAAACTTGCGTCCTTTTCGACCAATCGCACCATATGGTGGAAGTTTATGTCGAAGGTCCCGACGCGCTGAAAATGATCTCAAATCTGACGATCAACAGCTTCGCGAAGTTTCCCGTCAACCGCGCCAAACAAATGGTCCCCTGCAGCTACGACGGCTTCGTCATCGGCGATGGCATCCTTTTTCATTTGGAAGAAAACAAGCTCAAATTTGTCGGCCGCGCCCCTACCGCCAACTGGATCCTGTTCCATGGCAAGACCGGAGGCTATGACGTTTCCGTCGAAGTTGACGATCGCTCGCCTTCCATCCCCGGCGGAAAGGCTGTGATCCGCAAGCATTATCGTTACCAAATTCAGGGCCCCAAGGCGACTCAGGTCATCGAAAAGCTGAACGGCGGTCCGATTCCCGAAATCAAGTTCTTTCATATGGACGCGATCAACATCGCTGGCCGCAAGGTTCGCGCTCTGCGTCATGGAATGGCCGGCGCTCCCGGCTTGGAGATTTGGGGGCCGTATGAAGAGCGCGAAGAAATCCGCGCCGCCATCGTCGAAGCAGGCAAGGATTTTGGACTTCGCCAAGTCGGCAACCGCGCCTATGCGACCAACACGCTCGAATCCGGCTGGATCCCCTCGCCGCTGCCCGCCGTCTATACGGGCGAGAAGATGAAATCCTACCGGCAATGGCTGCCCGCTAAGAGCTATGAAGGCTCCGGCTCTCTCGGCGGCAGCTTCTATTCCAACAACATCGAAGACTATTACATGACGCCGTACGAGCTCGGCTACGGCCCGTTCGTGAAGTTTGATCACGACTTCATCGGCCGCCAAGCGCTGGAAAAGATCGCGAAAGAGCCGCACCGCAAGAAGGTGACTTTTGCTTGGAACGGCGCCGACGTGACCAAAGTTTTCGCTTCCATGTTCGAGCCGGGCGATATCTACAAGTACATCGATCTCCCGCTTTCCAATTACACGTCTGCTTCCTACGACAAGATCCTGAAAGGCGGAAAGACGATTGGCGTTTCCATGTTCGCCGGCTACAGCTACAATGAGCGATCCATGCTATCGCTTGGCGTAGTGAATCCGGATATCGAACTTGGAACCGAAGTCACCTTGGTATGGGGCGAGGAAGGCGGCGGCTCAAAAAAAACAACCGTCGAGCGCCACCGGCAGATCGAAATTCGCGCCATCGTCAGTCCCGTGCCGTACTCCAAAGTCGTCCGGGAATCGTATGCCGAGGGTTGGCGCACCGCCGGACAACATTAAAAGCAATACTTGAAGGTCCTCGTTCTCGACAACTACGATTCCTTTACCTGGAATCTGGTCCAGGGTCTCGAATCCCTTGGCGCAACATGCTCGGTTCACCGGTCCGACCAAATCGCGCTGGCCGAAATCGAGGCGCTCGAGCCGCAGCGGATCGTCCTTTCCCCCGGACCCTTCGGGCCCGATGACGCGGGCGTTTGCTCTGCCGTGTTTGCGAGGTTCAAAGGACGCATCCCCATTCTAGGAGTCTGCCTGGGCATGCAGGTGATTGCCCAGGCAATGGGAGCGCGCGTGCGCGCCTCCGGCAATCCGGTTCACGGAAAAGCGTCGAAGATCCGCCATGACGATCGAGGATGGCTTCGTGGAATGCCGAATCCTTTCCTCGGCGCCCGCTATCATTCCTTGATCGTGGACCCATCCACAGTGCCCGCGGAAATGGAAATATCGGCATGGAGCGAGGACGGCTACATCATGGGCTGCCGCGCGCCCGGCCGCGCCGCGGAGGGCGTTCTGTTTCATCCCGAGTCTTTCCTCACCGAGCACGGCGCGCGTCTGTTCCAGAACTTTTTGCAATCATAGTTCATGTGGTTTGATCGAACGCCGCCGGAGCGTCTCCGCGCCCTCGCAAAACAGCTTGGGGCCGTGCTCCCGGCCAACGCCCCCTTCAGACTCGCGCTCGAACCTCTGGCTACGGCGTCTTATTGGGGTGGATACGCCGATATCTCTGGACCCGCCGGCGCGATCCGCGTTCCCGGCTGCGGTTTTGAGATTTTGGAGGCCATGCTTCAGGCTTGGCGCTATGTCCCCGGCGCCCTCCTCTATGGCTTCCTCTCCTACGATCTCGCCGGCGAAATCGAAAATCTCGGCCCCTTGCCCGCCGAAACCTTCCGCTTTCCAAAATTTCAGTTCCGCCTCTGCAATTCACCACTCCGTTCTGAGCCGGAATCCTCACACGGCGGTTTGCGCATGCCCAGCCATCCAATCAGCCGCCCGGATCGCGCTGCGTTCGAAGCCTCCGTCCAGCGTACCGTCGCCGCCATCCACGCGGGCGACATCTTTCAGACCAACCTTTGCCGCTCCATCGAGGCTCGCATTCAGCCTGGAAGCGAAGGCGAGCTCTTTCGCCGCATGCGTGGCGTTAGCCCAGCCCGGTACGAAGCGTTTCTCCGTATCGATCCCCAGCGCGCCGTCCTCTCTGTCAGCCCTGAACTGTTTCTGAAACTGGAGGACGGAATTGTGGAATCCCGGCCGATCAAGGGAACGCGCCCCCGTGGCCAAACGGCGGAACACGACCATGCGCTCCGTCGGGAGCTGTGCGCCAGCGAAAAGGACCGCGCGGAGCTTGCCATGATCGTCGACGTCGCTCGCAACGATCTGGGCAGAGTTTGCGAGACAGGCTCGGTCGAGGTGGCGGCGCATGCCGAGCTTATGACGATTCCGACTGTCCATCATCTTTTTTCCACCGTCCGAGGACGGCTTCGCGAAGGAGCTGGCCCCGTCGATCTGCTCCGCGCCGCGTTCCCCGCCGCCTCGATCACGGGCGCTCCCAAAATCGAAGCCATGCGCATCGCCATGAGGGAGGAGGGCCAGCTTCGCGGGCCGTGCATGGGCGCCATCGGCTGGATTTCTATGGATGGCCGCATGGAATTATCCGTCGCCATTCGCACGGCTTTCGTCATCGGCGATCGCGCGCGCTATTATGCCGGCTGCGGCATCACGGCGGCCTCTGATCCGGCGTCCGAATTCGATGAGAGCCAGCATAAAGCCGCCGCCTTCTTGCGGGCGCTCGATGCCGAGGGATTCTAATACTATGTCCGTTTACCACACTCGCAAGAACGCGCTTGAAGAGCACGAATTCCGCATGGGACTCGAGCGCGGCCGCCTCGCGGTCGCCATGGATTTGTTAACGGACGCGCTCGTGCTCGTGGGCCAGCATGGCGTCTACTGCCGCAGCGCGCGGCAAGCCGGCAAGCCCGCCATGGACATTCAAATCGTCAGCGAATGCTTGACCGATGCGAAAGAACTTGTCTCCAGCGTCATGGCCGAGCTGAAACGGAAAAAATCAGAGCCTTCGTAGGAACGGGTTCCGTTCCTTTTCGCGCCCAATTGTCGTGTTCGGCCCATGGCCGGGCACAACCACCGCCGTCTCCGGCAGCGTCAAAAGCTTTGAATGAATGGAGCGTAAAATCTGGCGCGAATCGCCGCCCGGAAGATCCGTCCTGCCGATGCTGTCGCGGAAGAGCGTATCGCCGGCGATCAATTTGTTCTCCCCGGGAATCCACAGCGAGATGCTGCCTTGCGTATGGCCGGGCGTGTGGAGGACCTGAAACGGAATATCCGCCAATACGATGGTCTCGCCATCGTTCGCCCCCGCGTCGATCTCCGTTGATTCCGGCTCGGGGATGCCGAGCCACGCAGCCTGCGTCCCAATATCGTTGTACAACTGCTGGTCTCCTCCGTTCATGTAGACCGGGGCCCCGGTGGCGGTCTTAAGCTTCGCTGCTCCGCCGATGTGATCGATGTGGGCGTGCGTAATTACGATGGCTTTCACCCGCAGCTTGTTTTTGGCCAGAATCCCGAGAATGTCTTCCGTCTGATCGCCGGGATCGATCACCAGCGCTTCTTTAGTCGTTTCATCTCCAAAGATGGAACAGTTGCACTGCAACATGCCAACCGGAATAATCTCGTGAATCACGCTTCTATGAGTTTAGCCGGCATGAAGTTATGATAGATTCTGCTTCGGGCTCCAAGGAGGAGAAACGACCATGCGGCTGTGCTTGCCCATAACTTTCGCTTTCCTGGCGGCGTCACTTTCGGCGCAAGATGTCACCATCGTAAACGCCCGCATCATCGGTCCCAACGCTTCCCTAATCGAGCGCGGATCGATTGTGGTGCGCGGCGGAAAGATTGCGTCGGTATCTGCGGGCGCTCCCCAGGGCTTTGTTGGCCGTACGATAGACGCCAAAGGCATGACCGCCATGCCCGGCTTCATTGACGCTCACCGCCACATCAATACCGGACCCAACGAGAAGGCGCAGATGCAGGCCCTTCTGGAAGCCGGCTACACGACCGTCCTGTCGGGAGGCGGTCCGGCCGACGGAAATATCGCTCTGCGCGATCACATCGATACGGGAATCATCAACGGCCCCAGAATCATACCTTCCGGGTCCTTGCGGCTGAACAATAACACCCCGGAATCGGCTCGCGCCGAGGTGCGAAAAATGGCCGCCATGGGCGTCAAGTTCACCGGAGAAATCGCCCTGACTCCTATTCCCGGGCCGAGCGAGCGGGAACTGGAGGTTCTCCGCGCGGTGGTGGACGAAGCGAAGAAAGTCGGCGTCATGGTGCAGGTGCATGCCGTAAGCTCCAAGGCGATGGTCGCCGCGGTGGATGCGGGCGTGCCGCTTTTGGTTCACCTGCCAAATAAGGATTGGGTGAGCAAGGAGGACGCGAAAAAAGTGGCGGCTGCGGGCGTCAAGATCCTGGGAACCGTGAGCTTCGGCTCGCCCGTGTTCGGAGTTTTCGCCAACGACAACGTCCCGCGCTTTCGCGACGGCAAGGCGTGGCCGGAGGGCATCGTGGATGGAGTCCGTCTGGGCGAGGAAGCCGGATACATGCCGGTGAACGCCCGCACCATATGGGATGCCGGCGCCACGCTTGGCTATTGCACCGATACCACCTACGACCCGAAAGCCGGCTTGGATCACGAGCTGAAAATGCTGAACGTGATGTTTTCCATGCGCGACCTCATCAAAATGATGGGACCTAATACGGCGTCTTACATCCAGATGGCCGCCCAGCTTGGAACCATTGAGCCGGGCAAACTCGCCGATATTATTCTTCTGGACGGCGATCCGCTGGAGGGCTATTGGAACTGGCTAAAGACGAAGCTTGTGGTGAAAGGCGGCGTGGTGGTCGTGGACAAATTGTGAGCGCCAGCTTCCTCACTTCACGGTGATTGGAACCGACGCCACGTGGTTTTCCCACGCAAGCTCCAGTTTGCCCTTATTTCCCCCCAAACTCGTGAGCGTGTATTTCAGCGTTTCGATCGTCGACGGCGGCTTGGTCATCGTCATCTTTACGCGCCCCAAGTCCATCCGCGCGTTGTATTCCAAGCCCCACTGGCCGGTCTCCTTATTTACGATCAGTTCCCAGGCGTTGGGATCCTTCACCCATACGTACAGCGTGTAATCGCCTTTGGGGACGCTCAGTCCGCCGACGTCCAGATCCGCGTCCGTATGGAATGAAGTAGCCGAGTTCGCTCCTGCGCGCCAGGCGGGATAAGTGGGATCGCGGGAAAGCAGTCCGCCGTCGCCGAAAATCTGGCGGCCGCGCACCGACGGCGCAAAGTAGCGGACGCTCACATTCTTGCCGCCGATATTGATGGACGCTTGCTCGGGAGGGCTCGCTTGCGCGCAGCCCAGCGCGGCGGCGAGCGCGAACAACGATAAACGCTTCATGCTTTTCATCACTCGTATTATCGCGCCGTCCCACTCGATGTGCGCCCTCCTTGCCTTGCCGCCTCTATCATATTCCGCTTCGGAAAAGGTGAATCAGCTCGATCGCCAGAATCGCCACCACCATCGCCTCCAGCACGAACGCGCGCGACTGGCGGAATTCGTCCACCATCGAATCGTATAGCTCGCGGGCCGTTTTGAGCTTGTTCTCCACCAGCACCCGGTAATCGGCGACGCCAACTTTGCTTGAAACCATCCTGTATACTCGCGCATAAAACATGTCGCTTAAAAACTTGATGGCGTTATCGGCGCGCTCGGTGAGTTCGGTGACCTCGAGCCGCATCGCGTTCAACCGCTCTGCTTGGCGCCCCATTCTCCAGCCGGATAAAAAACCACGCTTGCATTCGAACGTCTTATAGACGTCCGCCAGCACCTGGGTTAAGACCTCGTCATAATGGCGGAACTCCAATAGCTCCGTGTTCGCGTACTCCACCAACTGCCGAGTGGCGACGGCGCTTTCCGCCGTGTCGTAAACGAACGCGGCCGTCCAGCCCGCCACCAGCAAATCGCTCGGGTAATAAGACATGCAGGATTGCAAGACTTCGTCCCGTTCGGCGTCGGCAAGCTCGGCGGTTTCGCCGCGAACGATGCGAGCGATGTCGCCCCGCGAGCGCGCCAGCATGGCCTGGGCCGTCAACGGCGCGCCACAATCGTCCAGCGCCTGAACTGCTTGAATCACGTAATAGTCTTCGTTTAGCCAGGACGCATAGGGCTGCACTAGAGCCGCCCGAACGCGCTCCAGCCGCGAGCGCAGCAAATCCGAACTCGCCTTTTCGATCAGCGGCTCTCCAATCCACCGGCCGGAAAGCTGAACCAGTCCCTCCCAGTCGCTCTTAAACTTCAGTTCCAGCTCGACGCACACCACTCCGTATTCGAAGTACTTGATGCGGCTCTCGAATTTCTCCCCAGAGGGAAGACTCACCTGCCCCGGATATTCCTCCACCGGCGGAACCCGAAAGCGAACATATTCCGGAGCCGGATGCTTGAATCGCGGAGCGCGGCGGTCGGCCGGCGCCCCCACGATTTCCCGCAGCCGATCCGCTTCGATTTGCTCCGCTACGTCGTAAAAAGAGAGCGCGAAGAAGGAGCCTTCGAGTACTGGCATGGAATCGGCGCCGCGCCACTTCAGCGCAGCATGAAGGCGGTCAGCGCAATGACGGCTCCAGCCCCTGCCGTAAGCATTGAGCCATACCACCCCACCGCCCGCTTTGTCAGGATGGCCAGGGAGGCGAAGACGATTCCAATTTCCAAAAATATTTCGCCCGCTTCCAGCCGAAGCGCCTGCCTGCCCTTAACATCGCGCTCGGCCTCGAATTCGTGCGCTGTATTTTGAATCTCCGCGCGATCCCGGTCGTACTTGGCCGCATTTTCTCCGTAATGCTTCAACCGTTCTTGTATCCCGTCGGAGTGGAGCGCCTTCAGAAAATCCTGCGCGATTTCCGAATCGTAGCGCCTTATATCTTTGGCCTGATAATACGCCCATTGGTCGGATGCTTTCTGTTGCGCCAGCAACTCTTCCGTTGTGTAAATGTGCGCGGTCACCGACACGATCGCCAGCAGCGCCGCGATAATCGCCATGGTTACCGCAACGCGCTTGTCGAACGGCTCCTGAGCGTGATGAGCGTGTTCGCTCAATTCTTCGTTGACGGACATAATCTTTCGTTCGTGCGCCGGAACTCGTCACAATCCGAGGGCGCATGCAGGTTTCCAGCGTATCACGCTATACTGCCATCTTCCGTGTCCTCGGCTTCGCGAAAATCAAAGTCGTCTGCGCACAAGACGTTCCACCCAAAGGCCTCCCGCGCGGAGACTTTCGCGCTGGCTCCCGCGGCCTGCATTGCCGTGGGCGTGCTCGCGGTCTTTGGCGCTCTGAACTCTTTCGAAATCTCCCAAGGCTATTCGGCCCAATATCCCGACGCTTACGGAGGCGCTAGGGCCGAAATCCGATTCGCCCCTTTGGCGGCCCGCACGCCATCCGGCGCTCAACTCGGCTACATAACCGACCTCGATCCTTCCCAACCCGCCTATGCGGCCGCGTTTCTCGCGGCCCAGTACGCTCTTGCCCCGCGCCTGCTCGTCCCATTGCCCCTCCCGCCTGCGCGCGGCGTTGCTCCCGGCCAGAGCGCGGCCGCAACCGCCGCCGGTCCTCCGGAATGGGCCGCCGGCAATTTCACCAAACCGCGGGATTATGCCGCCGCCGCGGCGCCTCTGGGGTATCGGGTATTTGCCGGCCTGGGCAGCGGCGTCATATTGTTTCATCGCAAATGATCCCCGCCATGTCAATTGTGGCGGCTTCCCTAGCCGCGGGTTGGTTTCTCGCCCGCGCCCTCACAGCGGGCGCTTTTCTCGGCCCGCGCTGGAGTTCGCTGCTGGTGGAGCTTTCGCTTGGCGCCCTGTTCGGCCCGGGGCTTGCCTCGATTCTATGCCTGATGCTGTTGCGAGCCGGAGTGGCAACGCCCGCGAGCGTTTGGGCGGCCGTCGCCGCCATGCTCGCCGCTCTTGCAGCCGTCTGGTGGAGGTTGACTCCGGCGGCTTTAAAACCGCGGCCCGAAATAAAAGGCTTCCCTTGCTCTTGGGCCTTGTGGATCTGCGCCGCAACGGCTCTGATTTTCTTCTTGCTCGACTTTCAAGCCGCCGCCGGTGCCAATCCCTATGGCGAATGGGACGCCATGTCGATCTGGAATCTTCGAGCCCGCTTTCTTTCCTCGGGGGACGATCTTTGGCGGCGCGCGGTCTCCTCCGAATTCGGAGGCGGCATGGCGGGCGCCGCGCATCCCGCCTATCCGCTGTTTTTGTCCGGCTTCGTTGCACTCCCCTGGATCGCTGCGGGCGGCTTTCCCGCCGCCGTCCCCATCGCCGCAAGCCTGCTGTTCGCTCTCGCCACGCTGGCCCTTTTGGGCGCGAGCATTGCGGCGCGCAAAGCTCCCGTCTTCGGAATTCTGGCTTGGCTTATCTTGCTGGCCTCGGAAGTCTTCGCATCGCAAGCGGCGGCGCAATACTCCGACGTTCTGCAAGGCCTCGCTTTTCTAGCCACCCTTGTGCTTTTGGAAGCTTGCGCCCCTGGCTCCCCTCGTATGCTCATCGCGGTTGGACTCGCCGCCGGCCTCTCGGCGTGGATCAAGAACGAAGGGCTTCCCTTCAGCCTCGCTGCTCTTGCCGTCGCCTTGTGGCGGTTCCGTTTGCCTGGTGCGGCGTGGCTCGCGATCGGCGCCGCACCCGGTCTCCTCTCTACCGCGACTCTTAAGCTTTTCTTGGCGCAAGGGCGGGAAGCTGTGTTTCCTCAAACCCTGGGCGAAGCCGTCGCCAAGATTGCCGCCGCCGGACGATGGTGGCAGGCGGCCCTGGGGTTCGCCAAAGCCATTTTCGAAGCCGGCGCCTGGTGGTCCCATCCTGTCCTGCTCGCGGCCCTGGTGGCTTTCGCATTCCGCTTCGCCCCGCCCGCCGCCCGAAAACAGCGGATTTGGCTCTTCATTCCCGTCGGGATCACGGTCGCCGCCGAGTACGGCCTTTATCTCGTCACGGAGGCCAGCCTTGATTGGCACATCTCCACCTCCGTCGGAAGATTGGTGACCCAGCTTTGGCCTCCATTCATCTGGCTCTTCTTTCTTCTGCTGCGCGAGCCCGCTCCTTGATTTGGCTCCCTGCGCTTCTGGCCGAAAAGGAATAAACTACGGATGAGCTAAGCACGGCAAAGGAGGCCGCATGCATAAACTCCTCATAATTCTTTCGGCAATGAGCGCTTCCGTATCCGCCCAGTGGCCCAACCACCCCACTCCCGGCCTGCCGCGCACGGAGCAAGGCAAGCCCAACCTCTCCGCTCCCGCTCCCCGCGCCCTCGATGGCAAGCCGGATCTTTCCGGAGTCTGGCGAGTCAGGCAATCCAGCTATCTGGTCTACGTCACCTCGGACCTCAAACCCGAAGAGATTCTCCCCTGGGCGGCGGCCGTCTATAAACAGCGCGAGGACAATTTCCGTAATGACACCGACGGCATTTCCTGTCTGCCGCCGGGCCCGAAAGCCGGTATTTCCGGCCTCGCTCTGCCGATGAAGATCGTTCAAACTCCGAACCTGGTGGTGATCCTTTACGAATACCAGACCATTTACCGCCAGATCTTCACGGATGGCCGCACCTTGCCGGAAGATCCAAATCCCACCTGGATGGGTTATTCGGTGGGGCATTGGGAAGGCGACACCCTCGTGGCCACCACCGCCGGTTACAACGACCGCACCTCGCTCGATTTGGGCGGCCATCCCCATACCGACGCCTTGCGCGTCACCGAGCGCTTCCATCGCCGCGACGCCGGCCATATCGACCTTCAGGTGACCCTGGACGATCCCAAAGCTTATACCCGCGCCTGGACCCTCTCCATCGAGCTCGATTTAATCCCCGACGGAGAGCTAATCGAATACGTCTGCGAAAACGAGCGCGACAAGCAGCATTTGGTCGGAAAAAGCGGAGAAGAGTTTCGCGTTCCGCCCGAAGTTCTCGCCCAATATGTCGGCGTTTACGAGACTCGCGGGCTGCCTCAAGGCACGCCCGTCACCTTGGAAGCCGGGCGTCTGATGATCGATCCGGGCGGGGCGGGGAAGATCCCCCTCATCGCTCATGGCGTCAATAGCTTCACCATGGAAGGCACGGGCGTGGAATTCGTGAAGGATTCAAGCGGCGCCGTCACCGCCATGATCCAGCACTGGACCGAGGGTGACCGCTACCAGCGGCGGCTAAAGTAACAGGCCCTTATTTCAACTCCGACACCGGCACGTCGAAATGAGCTGTGTTCACCGTGCCCTGGCGCTGGAACTGCACCCACACCCGGTAATTGCGTACGCGGGGAAAAGTGACGTTGAACTGAATGTCCGGGCCTCCGTCGGCGATAAAAGGATGAGTGTGGATCAAGTCCTCTAAGTCGTCGCTCGCCACAAGCATGTGCCCCCACGCGCCTAGATACTTTTCGATTCCCTCGGCTGGCGAAAGATGGAAATGCAATTGCGTCTTCATCCCCACGATGGGCTGCGCGGGTTCTGTGCGGAATTCCACTTGCACATTTTCGGCGCTCTTGGTTCCGTAATCGCGATCCAGCTTCGGCGTCGCCGAAACGCCGCCCGAGGCAAACAACGTCTTGGCGATCAGTTGCGGAGTGGCGCCGTCGGGGTAGAAATCGCCAAGAATGCGGTACATTCCCGGTTTCGGGAAGCGAGTGTCGTAGCGGAAGCTGCCGTCCGGCTCGAAAATCGGATGATCGTGCACAAAATACTGAAGGTCCTGGCTCACGATGAACATGTGGAACAGTTTTTCATGGACCAGTTGGAAGCTGATGACCGGCCGGTCTTTCCACGGATCGTGAACGAAAAATTCCAGTCGCGTTGGCTCGCCGGGTTTGATGGCGCGCGGAGTGGTCACCAGATCCATGTGATATTCTGCGCGCTCGGGAACTCCGGAGAGCAGCTTCATTCCGCACCGCGGGCAAACGCCGGGAGCGTTCGATCGAACGTCCGGATCCATCGGACACACCCACACCGTCTCCTGCCCCTGGAGTAGCCGAGCCGGGAAAAGGATCAATGCGGCGCATGCCTCTCGTCGCCTCATGCTCCCTAATATAGAGCAACCGGCGCACTACTGGGCATCGCGTTCGGGCGGTAGCGGAAAAAGCGTTTACCGCAGCGAAACAATTGTGGTCAGCCAGTCCGGTTGAAGCTTGCTGGTTCGCGTCTCCACAGGCGCCGTGTCTGGCTCCTTGGCAGGTTTGTGCTCGCAGGCGGCGATCAAATACCGGAGCCCTTCATAGCCGCGCCAGATCCAATTTTGACGGATAACGTCGCTGCGAAAGTTGAGAATCTGGCGCCGCAGAATTAGCTCCCACGCGCCGCCGTGCATTGGTAAAGTATCGGCGGAAACAACCGGCCCGGCAGGGTTCTCGCATCGGTTCAGCCGCATTACCGCCAGCCGGCCGTCTGTTTCCATCATGTTGCCGGTGTCGTTTTTAAGAACGCGAGGGGCATGCGGCCGCTCCCACAAATCGGCTGCGTCCACGCAAGAGGTGAACGCCAGATCTTCCACAACTTTGTCCCGTTCGTGGTCCACTTGCCGCGCGATGGCATGGGTGATCAAACCGCCTCCCGGCCGAAAGAAGGCGTAGTCGATATCGTGCGTTGCGGCGCCCGTCCAGACTTCTTGTCCATCAGCCGTCTCACCCAGCTTCCACAACCGCACATGATGGCGCTTGGCGAAATCGTTGAGGCTCTTTTCCCATGACATATCTGCCGGGACATCGTTGAGCAGCAGACCGGCCATGGGAGCATCGGGGGCGCCGCGTCCCCGCACGACCGCGGAGACGGTCGATAATCGAGAGCGGATCGAAAACGGCCGCGCCTCAATCCAACCCGCCGCGCGGAGGGCCGTTGCCAGTTCGCTTTGCGAGCCGATGATGGCCAAATTCACGATATCCGAAGACCGGCCGGAGGAGGCTTGGGTGCGGTCCGGCGCCGTGGCTAGGATCGGCTGCAACGACGCCCGCTCCTGAGCTGTAAACGATCGAGGGCCATGCGCCGCCAACGTTCCAGGGGCGATCGCCGCGGGTTCGGCCGGCAGCGGAGCGTTGAGTCTGAGCGTTAGCTCGGCGCCGGCCGGAAGAAAAATCTCTGGTTCGGGAAGCTGCGTCACCAGCGAGTTCACCGCCCAGACCGCAACCTGAGCATGGGTCTCCATCAGCAGAGCGTCGCGGATGTAGTGCGCCGCTCGATTGCCCACGCTGGCCGTGGTTCGAACTTCGCGAATGGTTCCAGCCGCCGTCACCTCCTCGCGCCCGTTATCTACCCCGATCAGCCGCGCTGAAACGGGGTAGTCCTGGCCGTCCGGCCCGGCGATAGAACGAAATTCAAGCTCTAACGAAGCGGTCTCGTGAACCAGTCCCAGCCCCACCCGCCGCACCGATTTGACCTCGCCGCGCAGCTTGCTCCCTGCGGGAAAAACAACCGCTCCTCCCGGAGCGGCGATCGGTGCGATCAGCGCCGCCTCGACGCGCGCGCCCGGGCGGCTGGCGAACGAGCCCACGGGACTCGTCAGCCGTATGTGCAAAATGGAACCCTTGGGGGCTTGCAAGCCTCCCATCATGCCAATGGCGAACACAAGCGACGAGAAAGGAAACATATAAAGGTAACAGCATAATTCAATCGCCCGGCGTTCGCCAGCTTTCCGCGCCCGGAGTGGACGGAACCGCGGCCGCCCAGACGCGCTCGCCCCTTTCTGTCGCAACGAAGCTGGACGATTCAGGATCTACAGTGCGTAATGAGATATGTCGCTCTTGCCTCGGATTACGACGGAACTCTGGCGCGCGACGCGTTTGTGTCGAAGGAAACCATTTCGGCCCTGAAACGCCTGCGGCAGTTCGGACGCAAGTTGATTCTGGTGACGGGACGCATACTCGCGGACTTGGAGTCGGTGTTTGCCTCTGCCGATCTCTTCGATTGCATCGTGGCGGAAAACGGGGCCGTGTTGTACACCCCTTCTACTCGCGAAAAGCAGGTCCTCGCCCCGCCTCCCAAGCCGGCATTCGTGGACGCACTGCGTCGGCGTGGGCTCCAGCCTCTGGCAATTGGCGACGCCATCGTGTCTACCTGGCGCCCGAACGAAACCATCGTGCTGGAAGTCATCCGTGATCTGGGATTGGAGCTGGACGTTATTTTCAATAAGGGCGCCGTCATGGTTCTTCCGTCCGGAATCAATAAAAGGTCCGGATTGCAGGCGGCTCTCGATAACTTTAGAATCTCCGAACACAACGTTGTAGGCATAGGGGACGCCGAGAACGATCACGCTTTTCTGGAATTGTGCGAATGTTCCGTCGCTGTCGCCAATGCCCACCCCGCGGTGAAAGAAACCGCCGACCTTACCACAAAAGCGGATCACGGAGCTGGCGTGGAAGAACTCGTCGGCATGATCTTGCAAAAAGACTTCGCTGCGCAATGTTTAAGGCGCCACTGGATACCCATCGGCCGCGGCGCGCAGAAGGACGTGCTTGTGCCCGCCTATGGAAGCAATCTGCTGGTTTCCGGCGCCTCGGGCAGCGGCAAATCGACGTTCATTGCGGGTTTGCTGGAAGTCCTCATCGAACGGCGCTATCAAGTTTGCCTCATTGATCCTGAAGGCGACTATCCCGTCTTCCCGGATACAATTCCCGCCGGAGATGAGAAGCACGAACCCTCGATTGAACATATTCTTCAGATTCTCGAAAAACCTTCCTCTCAAGTCATCGTGAACCTTCTTGGGATCAACGTCGCCGACCGGCCGGCGTTTTTCGCGAAGCTGCTGCCCCGGCTTCAGGAGATGCGTTTGCAAACCGGGCGCCCGCACTGGATCATCGTTGATGAAGCCCATCATATGCTTTCTCCCGAAAGCGGCCCGGTTCCGGGCGAGCTGGCGAACGAAATGAATAACTTAGTTCTGGTAACCGTGCACCCGGATCACATTCAGCCCGCGGCCCTGAAAAAGGTGGACACTATGATTACCGTCGGGCGCGACCCTGAGCGCGTCATGGAGGCGTTTGTGAAAGCTGCGGGCGTCGCAGGCCCCCCGCCGGTTTCTACCGGCGCGCCTCCGTCCGAGTTCCTCGCCTGGTTCCCAAAAACGGGCGATCTGCACCGCCTCGACATTCGTTACTCGCGGACAGAGCGAAAGCGGCACATGCGGAATTACGCGGCTGGCGAGCTCGGCGAAGATCGTTCTTTTTTTTT
>Ga0209062_1002109_pt1 | contig 28572 bp, 30 predicted proteins | sample Coa_R2_2_FD_187158 | JGI IMG/M metagenome (GOLD analysis project Ga0209062, IMG submission 187158) | Surface soil microbial communities from Centralia Pennsylvania, which are recovering from an underground coalmine fire - Coalmine... | ecosystem: Environmental > Terrestrial > Soil > Unclassified... | reverse complement strand
ATTCGATCAGCACCCGCACCGCCGCCTCCGCCGCCTCACGCGTCGGACGCGACGCCGTCTCCAGTCTCACTCTCGCCAACTGCCGTCGTGTGCCGTCCATGATGGGATTTCCCTGAGTTTCCCGGCTGCTCGATATGCGGTCTTTTGATGCGCGGGAAGGGCTTAGGTTCCCATTCCACCCCAAGCTGAGGCGGCTGTCCACCTTCGGTAGCGCAAGTCAACTAAAGTTGCTCGATCTGCTCGGGAAAGGTGACATCGATGGTCGGGCGCTCGCCGCCATGGATCCAGCCTCTCACCCTGACCCGCTCTCCTCGCAGGGCCATGACATCGATGCCCTCGGCGCGGAAAAGCCGTATCGTTTCGGCAGCGAAACGGAGGCTGAAGGCGTGCCGCCAATCCTCGGCGAAGTTCAGGAAGACCTGGCCGTCGACCGTGGCGCCATCGACGATCCGCCCTTCGACGAGTTGAAAGCTTCCGGCAAAGCGCCCGGCCTCTTCCGCTTGGCGCACGGCATAGAAGGGATCGCGCCAGAGCCCGCGCCGCGCCTTCCGCGCCTTGGCCTCGCGCGCCAGCATTTCGGTGAGGCCGAGCCGGTTATCGGCGCTGCCGGCGACGCGCGCCAGGCCGCGGCTCAGCAACTCGCCCTGCACCCAGCGGCGGCCGGCAAAGAGCTGCGCAATCACCCGGCCATGGCGGTCGCGGCGGTTCCCGGCATAACGCAGCTCGACCTCTCGTCCGAGCAGCAGCTTTTCAAGCGCCGCCTTGGCCCGCTCGGCAAGCGGCGTGCGCGGCCGCGGCGCGTCGATGCCGGCGAGGCGAAGCGTGCGGCCATCATCGAGAACCATCTCGGCCCCATCGGTGACGCTCCGCACCATCGCTTGCCCGCCGGGCTCGAAGGCGGGCAGCCGCGTGGCGGCCGGTGCGACACTCGGGATCAGAGCCAATGCGCCCCAGAGGAGGAGCGTGAGCCGACGCCTCACGCCGTGCTGGGCCGCAGCGACCGTTCGACGACCGGCAGATGCAGCAGGGCGGCGAGCACCGCGAGCAGCAAGGCGATGACCCAGACAGCGGTGTAGGAGCCGGTCACATCGAAAGCATAGCCGCCGAGCCAAGCACCAAAGAAGGCGCCCACCTGATGGCTGAAGAAGACGAGGCCGAAAAGCGTCGCCAGAAAGCGCGTGCCATAGATGTGCCCGACGAGGCCGCTGGTAAGCGGCACCGTGCTGAGCCACAGGAACCCCATCGCCGCGGCGAAGAGCAGCAGGGTCGCTTCGGTCTTGGGTGCTACCAGGAAAGCGGCGATGCCGAGCGCGCGCAGGAAATAGATGCCGCTCAGCAGATATTTCTTCGGGAGCCGCCCGCCGAGCGCGCCGGCGACGTAGCTCCCCGCCATATTGGCCAGTCCGATCACCGCCAGCGCGGTTGCGCCGACCGAAGGCGGCAAGAGACAGCTCGCCACCACGCCGGGGAGATGCGTCGAGATGAAGGTGATGTGGAAGCCGCAAGTGAAGAATCCCGCCATCAGAAGCCAATAGCTGCGATTGCCGAGCGCTTCGCCAAGCGCCTCGCCGATCGAGCCGGCGCCGCCATCGCCCGCCACCGCCGCGCTGCGCCCGGCCAGCGGCAGCGCCATGGGAAGCGCGATCAGCGACATCGCCGCCAGGACGAAGAGCGCCACCGACCAGCCATAGGCGCCGATCAGTCCTTGCGTGATCGGAGCGATGATGAATTGGCCGAAGGAGCCGGCCATGGTCGCGATGCCGAAAGCGAGGCTGCGCCGGGCCGGCGGCATGCGCCGCGTCAGCGCGGCGAAGACGATGGGAAATCCGACCGCGCTCGCGCCCACGCCGAAAAGAATGCCGGCGCCGAGATAGAAAGGCCCGAGACTCCGGCTCGCCCCCATGAGCGCGAGGCCGCCGGCAAAGAGCACGCCACCCGCCGCAAGCACGCGCGCCGTGCCGTACCGGTCGGCAATCATGCCGATGAAGGGCTGCGTCACGCCCCAGAGAAGCTGCTGTATCGCGATCGCCAGCGCGAAGACGCCGGCGCTCCATCCAAGCGACTGCGTCATCGGCTGAAGGAAGAGCCCAAGGCTCTGGCGCAGGCCCATCTGCAACGCCAGCACCACCCCGCCGCTCAGCAACACGACGAAGACGAGCATGCGCTCGCGGCCCGCGGCACCATCCCTCGTGATCGCGCTCATGCCGCGACTATTGCATCGCCTTCCCGGCACGGCAATAGCAGGGCTTGCAACCCTGGCGCGCGCCTCGCTTCAGCTCAGCTCGATATCGGCGGGATAGCCGGCGTCGTTCAGCCGTTCGAAGCGGGCGCCTGTCAGGACATGGCGCGGCTCGGTGAGATTGCCGGGCGTGCCCCAGGCGCAGCCGGTGCTGCGGCGCGCCTTCATGTCGTAGACGAAGACCGCGGCGAGATCGATCAGGATCTCCCGCCAGGTAACGACATAGACATCGTCGCGGATCTTGAGATAACTGGTCTCGTCCGTGCCGCAATCGCCGCGCCGTGCGCCACGCAAACATTGGTAGGAATACCAGCGCGAATTGAGATAGATGTGCTCATAGATCGTGTCTTCGCTGTAGCGGTAGATCGCGCGCGTGCCGATGAGGTCGCGCGTCGGTGCCGGCGCCGGACCGACCGGCGCTGCCGAGCCATCGCCGAGAACGCCGTTGGTGAAGCGCTGGCTCATCCGCGTCCGCCGCTCGAAGGGGCGATCGTCGGCGAGGCGCGAGGCGACGAAAAGCACATGGCGATGCGCCGTGTCGAGGATGATCGCCATCGTCTCGCGGGCCGATGGGGGCAGCATCACGGTCGCCAGCAGCACGCCGGGCGCGGCCTCGACGACATCGACCGGAGAGGTGCCGCTTCGCGCCAGGCCAAAGCCGGGCAAGCCCGACCAGCGCAGCGTGCCGCCCGCGGCAAAGGCGAGCTCCGCCGTCGTTCCATCCGCGAGGGCGACCGCGAGCGTGCTGCCCGCGAGGCGGTCGGTGCTGGGCTGGCGGTCGACCGAGAGGCCGCTGGCGACGGCGGCGGAGGAAGGCGCGGAGGGCGTCGCCGGACCCTCGTCGAAGCGCTCACCGACGAGGTGTTCGGACAAGCGCCAGACCGCCGCGGCATGCGCCTCGTCGAGCACCCAGGGAATGACGCCATTGGGCAGGCGCGGATCGGGATTGGTCTCGGCGAAGCCGCAATCCTCGAGAAAGCGGCCGCCTTCGCCTGCGAGCTCGGGATGGGTGAGCGCCCAGACGATGGTGGCGGCGCCGGCGGCGAGCTTTTTCCGGGGCAGATCGACCACCCCCGGCTGCCGCCGGCGCAACGGCAAAAAGGCTTCCTCCGTCAAATGATGATGCAGGTTGGTCTCGGTGATGATGCCGGGCGCCACCGTGAAGGCCCGCACGCCCCGGTCCCTATGGCGCCGATCGAAGGCGAGCGCGAACAAGGCATTGGCCGATTTCGATTGGCCGTATGCGTCCCAGCGGTCATAGGCTTTGCGCTGGAAATTGGGATCTTCCATATCGACATCGTGAAGGCGGTGAGCGCCGGAGCTCAGCACCACGAGCCGCGACGGCGCGCGGGCGGCGAGGAGAGAGGCCAGGCGGTTGACGAGAACGAAATGGCCGAGATGGTTGGTGCCGAATTGGAGCTCGAATCCATCAACGGTGCGGGCGAAATCGGTCGCCATCACGCCGGCATTGGCGACGATCCCGTCGAGCCCGTCATAAGCGGCCAGCATCTCGTCGGTGAAGGCGCGCACGCTCGCAAGCGACGCCAAGTCGACGCTGCGGAGATCGAGATCGGCATCGGGAACGGCGCGCCGGATTGCGGCGGCGGCGGCTTCTCCCTTGGAGAGAGAGCGGACCGCCATGATGATGCACGCGCCGCGCGCGGCCAAGGCACGCGCGGTCTCCTGCCCCAAACCCGAGGACGCTCCCGTGACGAGGTAGCGCTTGCCGGAGAGCGACAATCCGGCGAGCACCTCGTCCGCCGTCGTATTGCGATCGAATCGAGTGGTCCGGGCCATGCGTGTCTTTGCTCCTGTGTAAACCGGCTCGAGGCGGCGTCAGCGGACTCGCCAGGGCAGCAGGATCCGCTCGACGAGGCCGAGAAGCGCATTGTTCAGAAAGCCGACGAGACCGAGCAGAATGATGCCGGCATAGAGGTCGGTGCTGCGGAAAGAGCGCGCCGCCAGCATGATCGTAGTGCCGAGCCCCTCCTGCGCGGTGATCATCTCGCCGACGACCGTGATGATGAGGCAGGCGGTGAGGGAGAGCCGCATGCCGGCGATGACGTCCGGCAGCGCTGCGGGGAGCGCGAATTTGACGGCAAAGCTCAGGCGCGAGACGCCGAGATGATGCGCCACTTCCCGCAAGCGCGGATCGATGTCGCCGAATCCATGCACCGTCGGCAGCAGCACCGGCCAGATCGCGCCGAAGGCGATCACCGCAAGCAGCATCCCCGGTTGCAACCCGAAGAGCGCGATGCCCACCGGCAGCAGCGTCGAGGCGGGGAGCGGCCGCAGCAGCTCCAGGGTCGGCGCGAGCCATTGGCGGGCCTTGGCGGAGAGCCCGATCAGGCCGCCGAGGAGGATGCCGCCGAGAGAAGCAAGCACCCAGCCATAGATCATCCGCTCCGTCGTCGCGATGGTGAGCATCAGCAAATCGCCTCGTGCGAGCCCGCGCCACAGATTGGCGAAGGCGGCCGAGGGCGAGGGCAGGAATATCGGCTGGACGAGATGGAGCCGCGTCGCCAACGCCCAGGCGGCGAAGATCGCCGCGGCCACCAGCACCGATCCCACATGCCAGAGAAGGCCGCCACGGTCGCCGCTCATCGCATCGACCTCCCGCTTTTGGCGCCGAACAAGCGCTCTTCCAGCATCAGAAGCCCGGCATTGAGCGCCCAGCCCAGCGCCGCAAGCCAGAGCAGGAAGGCGTACATCACGTCAGGGCGCAGGCTCATCTCCGCGGAGATCATGGCGTAGCCGAGACCGAAGGGATTGGCGGCGATCTCGGTCGTGACGGCGACGATGAGCGCGATGCCGAGCGTCACCCTGACGGCGGTGAAGATGCGCGCCGCCGCCGCCGGCAGGACGATCTTCACGATCTGCTTGCGGCGCGGGAGGCCGAGCGCGCGTGCCATCTCGATGAGCCGCGGCTCGATGCTGGCGACGGCGTCGCGGGTGAGGAGCAGCATCGGCCAGAAGCAGGTAAACGCGATGATCGCCGCTTCCATCCGCACGCCGAAGCCATAGATCAGCAAGGTCAGCGGAATGATGGCGACGGGCGGAATCGGGCGGAACAACTCGACCGAAAGGCCGGCAAGCCGCGCCGCGGCGGGCGAGAGGCCGAGCCAGGTGCCGAGGAAAAGCCCGATCGCGCCGCCGATGGTCGCCCCGAGGAGGATCGGCGCAAGCGTTTCCCAGGTCCTCTGCAAGATCGCACCATCAGCCGCAAGGCCGAGCAGCGCCTGGATGATCTCGGTTGGCCGCGCGAGGCCATCGCTCCGGATGCCGGAGATCCGCAGGGCGATCTCCGCGGCCGCCATCAGGAGGAGCGGCAAGAGCCAGCCGCGCCGCGATACCAGGCGATCAATGCGTTCGCTGAACATGGCGGAACAGGACGTGACGGAGCCGGAGGAATTCCGGATCTTCGCGGGTTGCGAGCTGATCGCGCGGACGCGCCAGCTTCACCTCTATGATGTCGGCGAGCCGGCCCGGATCGGCCTTCAGAGCGACCACGCGGTCGCCGAGATAGATCGCTTCGTCGAGATCATGGGTGACGAAAAGGACCGTCGTGCCGCTTTCCTCGACGAGCCGGGCGACCTCGTCTTGCAAGGCTTGACGGGTGAGCGCGTCGAGAGCGCCGAACGGCTCGTCCATCAGCAGGATGCGCGGCTCCTGCGCGAGGCAGCGCGCGATCTGCACGCGCTGCTGCATGCCGCCCGACAATTGCGCGGGATATTTGCCGGCGTGGTCGGCAAGACCGACCTTCGCCAGGAGCGCGGCGACGCGCTCCCGGCGCTGGCGCCGCGGCATCCCCGTCGCTTCGAGCGCGAGCCCGACATTCCCGGCGGCGGTCCGCCATGGCAGCAGCGCCCGGCCATAATCCTGGAAGACGATCGCGACCTCGCGCGACGGCCGGCCGACGGGCACGCCGAAGCGCTGCACCGTGCCGGTGGTCGGCGCGAGCAAGCCCGTCACCAGCCGCAAGAGCGTGGTCTTGCCGCAACCCGAGGGACCGACGACGCAGGTGAATTCGCCGGGCAACACGGCAAAGGAAATGCCATCGACGACACGCTTGCCCGCGAGATCAAGGCTGACGCGATCGAACTCGATCGCAGCGACGACGCGGTCTTTGCCCGCACAGGACAAGCGGACGGTGCCGACATGGCTCATCTGAGAAAGAGCGTGTCCGCCGGCTTGAAGTTGCGCAGCATGTCCTGCTTTTCCATCATGTCGACCCAGAGCTGGATCTGCTGCGGACTGACGCGCGTGTTGAGCTTGTTGATGGTGAGCGTCTTCAGAACATCGGGCGGCATCTTGACGTATTTGCCGAAGATCGCGAGCGCGCCGGGAAGGTCGCTCTGCTCGAAGGCGATCGCCTGATCCATCGCTTGCGTGAAGCCCTTGACCGCTTCTTGATGGGCCTTGGCCCAGCTTCTGGTGCTGGCATAGACGAAGGGCGGCAAGCCGTCGGGCAAGTCGGCGGCGATGTAGAAGGTCTTGCCGCCGATCCCGGGTGCCTCCGCGCGCTGAAGAAAGGGTGTGGTGGACAGCACGGCGTCGACCGTGTGGGCCTTCAGCATGTCGGCGAGCTGGGGGAAGGCGCCTTCAACGAAGGTGATCTTGTGCCAATCGACCCCTTTCCGCCGAAACCATTCCCGCGCCATGATGTGAAAGAAATTGCCGAGGCCGGGGGTGCCGATCTTCTTGCCGATGAAATCGGCCGGCCGCTCGATGCCGGAATTGGCGCCGGCGACGATGCCATAATTTTTGTCGGTGACCGAGGCGATGGCGCCGCCGCAGACCACGACGAGATCAAGCCCGCTATCGGTCACCTGGATCAGCGACGGCGTGCCGAGAGCGGCGATCTGGAGCGAATCGGATTCGAGCGCCGCCGGCACGGCGCCGGCGCCTTGAATGATCTGGATGGTCGCCGCGATGCCGTGATCTCTAAAATAACCCTTCTCGACAGCAATCATCGGCAGGACGAATTCGGGAACGGGCGGCGTGCCGATGGTGATCTTGGTTTGTGCGGTGGCGCTGCCGGCGAAGGCCGCGAGGAGGAGGACGGCCGCCAGAGCGGTACGGCTCGTGCCCAGAGTCAATCGTCCCATCGGCTTTTCCTCGGAATGGCGCAGAGGGAAACCATAGCCCCGGCCGCTTTCCGAGCCGCCTCCCCAAGATTGGGGAGCGATGCTTGGCTCAGGAGAGCCGTGAATTGTCCGGGTTGACGGGTCCTGCCCGGGGCGCCGACGCGCCGCGCAGGATCGCGGCGAGCTCGGTGCGGTTGCGCGATCCCAATTTCGCGAAGGCATTGTTGAGATGGGTGCGGACCGTGGAGAAGGCGACACCGAGCCGCCGCGCGATCTCCTTGTCGGAACAGCCCATGGCCGCGAGTTCCGCGACCGACGCCTCGCGCGGCGATAAGTGGAAGGGCAGCGGCCGTCCCTCGGCCCGCTTCATCGCTCGCGTGAAGCCCCGCTCGATGAGCCCCAGAAGCTGCGCATCGGCGCTGTCGAAATCGGGCCGTCCGTTCTTCCGCCAGATCCGGACATCGCCGATGCTGTGCTTGCCGTCGAAGGCATAGAGATTGATGCCGTAATAGTGCCCCTCCGGACGCAGGAAGTCATTGTAGATCTCCGTCCGCATCAAGTCCCGGCGGGCGATGACCTCGCTGACCGGGCTGACGCCGCGCCGCGCCCAAAGCCGCGCCGCGGGCGAATGGCGGTATTGAAAATAGGCCTCGTATTTCTCGACATGCCCGTCGCTCATATTGAGCGCGACGCCGCGCTCGAAGGCATGCCGCTGCGGGTTCCAGACATAGGACGAGTAGTAATCGGCATCGAGCAGGTCGAGCAACGATCGCCCGATCGCCAGGCGCAATTCGCCGCCGTCGGCGTGGTCGGCCGCCAGCGTTTCGATGAGGCGCATCAGCACACCGTGTTTTCGGGCGCTGATATACATGGTCACCCCCGCTTGCCGAAAAGATACGCCGGCCGAATCGCGCCTGTCCAGCGGGCGCGCCATGGCGGACGCCGGTTTGATCGACCTATGGCCTCAGTGGCGCAGTGCGAAAGCCGGGCTGCTCACCCGACCTCGGCAAAGAGATCGGCCGGTCGCTCGGCGCGCCGCCGTATCGATTGCCGCAGCTTCAAGAGCGCGCGGTGCTCGAGCTGGCGCACCCGCTCCTTGGAGACGCCGAGCGCGCGGCCGAGCTCTTCGAGCGTGGCCCCCTCCTCGCGCAGCCGCCGCTCGTCGATGATGCGGCGTTCGCGCGGGCTCAGCTCGCCCAGCGCCTCGACGAGCCAGCGCGAGCGCGTGGCCCCATCGCGGCGGTTCATCACCACATCCTCGGGGCTCGGCTCGCGGTCGGGCAGGAAATCCTGCCAATCCTCTTCGCCGCCATTCAATGGCACGTTGAGCGACTGGTCGGTGCCGGTCAGCCGCAAATCCATGGTTTCGACATCGGCGATATCGACCTTGAGCGTGTCGGCGATCTGGCGGCGACCGGCATCGTTGAGCGGGCGGCCCGATGCTTCCTCGATACGCGCCCTGAGCCGCCGCAGATTGAAGAAGAGCGATTTCTGCGCGGCCGTTGTGCCGGTGCGCACGATCGACCAGTTGCGGAGCACATAGTCCTGCATCGCCGAACGAATCCACCAAGCGGCATAAGTGGAGAACCGGACGTCGCGATCAGGCTCGAAGCGCGCCGCCGCCTGCATCAGGCCGACATTGCCTTCCTGCACGAGATCGCCCATCGGCAGGCCATAGCTGCGAAAGCGCGCCGCCGTCGCGACGGCGAGCCGCGTATAGGCGCGCACGAGCTCGTGAAGCGACGCGGTGTCGCCTGCCTCGCGCCAGCGCCGCGCCAGTTCGAATTCGCGGTCGCGCGTCAGCATCGGCATCTTCATCGATGAACGGATGAAACTGAGATTGGCCCGCTGCGTCGAGGGATCGTCGATATAGGCCATGTCGCCCTGCTCCCGCCCGGAGGCCCGGGCCTGTCATTCCAACGGTCGGGAAGAAGGGAAGGTTGCGGCGCCACGCGCCGATCAGGCTTCGATCGATTCGAGAAGCGCGCCCTCGGGAGAGAAGCAGGCGGCGATCAGCCTGCCGCCGAAGCCGCTGCCGCCGTCGAGCGAGACCGCGTATTTGCCCTGGCTCAAGCCGCCATGGCGGCGATCGAAACCGCGGACGACGCAGCGAAAGCCGTTATAGGGGGTCTCGAGTTCGAGAATATTGACCCCTCCCCACCACAGCACGTCGCCCTGGAGGTCGAGCGGCTTGCCCGGGTCGATGCCGGCATGGACGAAGAGGAGCTGGCCGTCCTCGGTGATCGCCGCGCGCTTCAGTCCGGTGAGGAGCTGGCGATGGCCGGGACGGGCGTCGATCGCCGCGCGCAAGCTGGTGGTCCAGCGGGTCACCGACATCGGGCCGTCGCGCGTGGCGGCGAGGCCCTGCCGCGGATCGGCGCCATAGGCCTCGAGCGTCTTGACCATGCCGTGATCGAGCATCCATTGCAGCACTTCGCGCGGATTGGGCGCGAATTGAAGCTGGAGAAGCTTTTGCCACATCTCCTCTTGGGCACCGCGGAGAAAGGCGATATCGCCGAGGAAGACGCGGCGCTGCGCCAGAAACAGGCGGCGGAAGGCGACGAGTTCGCCGAGCGCGCCGGAGATGTCGGGCCCATAGCCGAGATAGCCGCCGAGATAGACGAGGCGATCGCCTTCGGTCAGCCGCCGCGCAAGCTCGGCATGGAGCGCCGTCAGCCTCGCGGCATCGCCATGGATGGCGGCGACCGACCAGACCCGGCGCGTCCCGCGGAAGCGGGCAAAAATATCGGAATCGCAGGGGGCGGTGGCCACGCCCGATCTCGCCTAGGAAATGCCTTGGAATAACGCCGTCCGCAGCAACAGCGCCGCCGCGGCACCGATCACGCCGCGCTCAGCATCTGCTCGAGCCGCTTCGTCGCCGTATTCTCGTCGATCTTCTCGACGGCGGCGAATTCGCGCACCAAACGGTCGAGCGCCGCCTGGTAGATCTGACGCTCGCTGTAGGATTGCTCGGGCTGGCCGACATTGCGGTAGAGATCGCGCACGACTTCGGCGATCGAGGCGGGATCGCCCGAGTTGATCTTCTGCTCATATTCCTGAGCCCGCCGGCTCCACATGGTGCGCTTGGCGCGCGAGCGGCCTTTGAGCTTGGCGAGCGCGGCGTCCATCTCCTTGCGCGTCGACAGGCGGCGCAGGCCCGAGCCCTTCGCCTTGGCGAGCGGCACCCGCAAGGTCATGCGGTCCTTGTCGAAATGAACGACGAAGACGCTCAACGTATAGCCGGCGATCTCCTGCGTCTCGATGCCGAGAATCTTGCCGACGCCATGGGTTGGATAAACGACAAGATCGCCCGCGGCGAAACCAAGCTTTTCCGACATCATTCTTCTCTCAAACAAGGGCGTCAAAAGACGCCGGACAGGAACGATCGAGACACGGGCCGCTCTTACCAAGTCGGCCCGTGCCCTCAGGCACATTCGCCGACTGGTTTCACTGCCCGGAGCCCTTTTACCGGGAATGCCGCGTGGATCGCGTGCCTCATGTATTTTATATCACAAAGTACCCAAAGACGCCAGTACTAGAGGCGCGGAGCGGCGGCCAGCTCACGCCACGGTGATGCTTCAACCGGTGGCGCCGGCTAACGTTTCCCGGGATTCGGGCTGAAGTGCTTCTCGAACTTATCGGGAACGCCCTTCCATTGATCCGCATCGGCAGGGGGCTCGCCCTTGCGCGTGATGTTGGGCCAGCTTGCCGCGTATTGCCGGTTGATTTCGACCCATTTCTCGGCGGCCGACTCGCTGTCCGGTATGATCGCCTCGGCCGGGCATTCGGGCTCGCAGACGCCGCAGTCGATGCATTCATCGGGGTGAATGACCAGCATGTTCTCGCCTTCATAGAAGCAGTCGACAGGACAGACTTCGACGCAGTCGAGATATTTGCACTTGATGCAGGCCTCGGTGACGACATAGGTCATGGTCGATACTCTTTCAGCAGATCATTGATCTCATGGGCGCCGGGAGGGCTCCTCGGCCGCCCCTTAGCCGGTTTCCGCAATGCCCAGGCGGCGGAGGACTCGGAGGCGAGCCTCTCCGCGCTCGTGGTCGGACACATCGATCAGGCCGCCGACGGTGCGCAGCATCGCATCTTCGAGAGGATCGAGCCCGCCATCGGCATAGGCCACCTCCCACAGCATCTCGATGAGCTCGCGCCGCCGCTCGGGCGAGCAACGCTCATTGATGGTGCGGGCGAAGCCGAAGAGCTGGGTCGATCGCTGTGCCCGGCGCTCGCCAGCGAGCGCCAGAGCGTCGGCGGCATTCTCGCTGAGCCCGAAGCGCCGCTCGAGCAGGCGGCGCACCACCGATCGCTCGGCCTCGCTCAGGCGATTGCCGACCGCGGCCGCTTCCATCAGCAGCGCGGCCACGGCCAGTTGCAACTCGTCCCGTCCGCCCGAAAGTTCCCCCTGCTCCTCCGTCAACCACGCCTTGAGCCGTTCAATCATTGGCTTTGCCTAGCATGCGCCCCGCCGCCGTTCAACCCCAGCCGAAATAGGGGATTGGCGCCCGGTTTCCCTTCGCTAACACCGATCCGGCGGGGAGGTAGCCGGCAGGGCGCGGTTCATCGGACGGGCGGCCCGACATAGCGTGCGCGCGGCCGGATGAGCTGCCGCAGCGCATATTGCTCGAGCGCCTGGGCGATCCAGCCCATGCTGCGGCCGACCACAAAGAAGGCCAAGGCCGCGCCCGCGGGCAGGCCGAGCGAATGGCGCAGCAGCGCCAGGGCAAAGTCGATGTTCGGCGCGCGGCCGACGAGCTCGCCGCCGAGGCGGGCGAGCCGCAGGCCCGCCGCGACCGATGGCCGCTCGCTTGCCGCCAGCAAATCGAGCAGCACCTTGGCGCGCGGATCTCCGAGGGGATAGAGCGGATGGCCGAAGCCCGGCAAGCGCTCGCCCAGGCGCAGCCTCGCGGCACAGAAGGCGGCCATATCCGGCGCGGCGAAGGCGTCGGCGAGAAAGGCGTCGGCGCGTTCGGTCATCCCGCCATGCCACGCCCCTTGCAGCGCCGCCATGCCGGCAAGCACCGCGTTGTAGGGGCTCGCCTGGGCCGAGGCGACGCAACGCGCGGTGAAGGCGGAAACATTGAATTCGTGATCGGCACACAGGATCAGCGCCGCGCGCAACAGCCCGCGCAAGCTCGCGCCCACCCCCCAGGCCTCGGCCAGCACCGCATCGATCGGCCTAGGCGATGGCTCGGCATCGGCCACGATGGCGGCGAGGAGGCGCAGCAGCCGCCCGCCGGCTTGCGCCACGCTTTCGGCGGAAATGTCGCTCGCGCGCGGATCGCCAGCCGCCGCAACCGGCAAGAGGGTTAGACAGCGCTCGATCGGCAGGAGCTTCGCGACGGCCCGGCGCAGCGCCGTTCCCGCCGGGCCGAGGGTCGGCAGATTGTCCGGCGCGAAGATGACCGCGGGGTCTGCCTGCCAGAGCAGGGCGGCGACATCGCGGATCGATGCGGTGCGGGCCAATAGCGTCGCATCCTGGCCGCGGTAATAGACGCGACCGTCAAGGATGAGGGTGATCGCGGAGTCGAGGACGGGGGCGCCGAAATTGAGCGCGCCCTCGGCGGCGCCGGAGTCGCGCGCCTCGCGGCGGCGGCGCAGCGCAGCGATGTCTTCGGCGCGATAGCGCCGCTCGCGCCCGACCCCCGCCTCGGAGCGCACGAGCCCACGGCTCACATAGGCATAGAGCGTTGCTGGCGTCACGCCGAGTGCCGCCGCGGCCTGCTGTGCCGAGAGATAGCCCGAATGGCTTTGCTTATCGCTTTCCATGCTCGATATATTGATTAATATAATCAATATTGACAATATATATCTTGCGAGTCCCATAATGCCGATCATGTCGGGAGGTTCCGATGAACGGCGGATTGGAAGGCGTGGTGGCGGCGGATACGTCGCTCACCCATGTCGACGGGTCCAAGGGCATTCTCTGGGTCCGCGGCCACACACCCCAGGAGTTGATCGCCAAGTTCGGCTATGAGGGCGCGGTGGCTTTGCTCTGGGAGGGGCTTGCCGGTTCTGGCTTGACGCGAGACGGCATGCGGAGGGAGTTGGGTCGAGCCCGCCTCACCGCCTTTGCCGAACTGCCGCGTTGGATCGAGGCGGCGCGCGGACGCCCGCTGGGCGATGCCGTGCGGCTCTGCCTCGCCGCCCTGCCGGATGACAGCGCGCCCGCGATGATCGCGGCGGCCCTTCCTGTCGGTGTCGCCGCACTCCTCCGCCAGCGCAGCGGCATCTCCCCGGTCGCCCCCGATCCCGGCCTGACGGTGGCGGCGGATTTCCTGCGCATGCTGCGCGGCGAGGCGGCGCCGGCGCCGATCGCCGCTGCGCTCGACGCCTATCTCACGACCGTCATCGATAACGGCTTTGCCGCCTCGACCTTCGCCGCCCGCGTCATCGCCTCGACCCGCGCCTCGCTCGTCGCCGCCATCCTCGGTGGCTATTGCGCACTGACCGGACCGCTCCATGGCGGCGCGCCGGGACCGGTGCTCGACATGCTCGACGAGATCGGCAGCCGCGAGGCGATCGATGCCTGGCTCGATAAGAGCCTGGCGATGGGCGAGCGCCTCATGGGGTTCGGCCACCGCGTCTGGCGCGTGCGCGATCCCCGCGCGGATGCGCTCAAAGGCGCACTCGAGCGGCTTGGTCCCGATGCCGGACGCATCGCCTTTGCCGAGGAGGTCGAGCGGCGCGCGCTCGCCGCGCTCCACCGCCGCAAGCCGGATCGACCGCTCGAAACCAATGTCGAGTTCTATACGGCCTTGCTGCTCGATGCGGTGGGCCTGCCGCGCGAAGCGTTTACGCCGGTCTTCGCCCTTGCGCGGACGCCCGGCTGGCTCGCGCACGCGATGGAGCAGCAGAAGACCGGCCGCCTGATCCGTCCGGCGGCGAATTACATCGGCCCGCGGCCACAGGCGGCTTGAGCGCTTCCGCCGCGTCTGCCGAACGCGCCCACGGGAAGATCGCGATCACGGGCCGCCGATTTGAGTACGGTACGCGCCAATAAGATTTGTGATCGCCTCGATGGAGTCGAGCTGACTCTGCTCGAAGTCGATCTCCGCAAAGTCGATGCTGAATTCCGTCTCCAGGAACACGATCAATTCGAGAGCATCGAACGAGCTGAGCCGTCCCGACAGGAACAGCGAGTCCGATTCGTTGATCGGGGCTTCATCGTCTTTCCGCGGCATCCGCTCGGCGATGAAATTCCGTAATTTCGCGTGCACGCTCACATCCATTGACCGGCTCCCAGGAGGTGAAAGAGGAAGCGGAAATGATCCGCCAGCGAATACTGGCGCCCCTCGTCATTGAAGACGAGCAGCATGCAATAAAAGGCGGCGACGCTCGCGGGCGCGGCCACGGTGGCGCGGAAGCCGCGCTCGGCGCGGCGTCTAGTCTGGCGCAATTGGGAGAGGCCGATCCCGACGGACAGCAGGACGCAATAGAAGAGATAGGTCTGATAGCCGACGAGCGCTCCGGCGAGGCCCATGCGATCGACATAATCGACGTCGCGAATGAAGTGAAAGAAAGCGTTGCCGGCGCCGGCCGCGGCGAATGTGGCGAAGAGCATTCGGAGCCGGCGGTGCCGCTTGAAGCAGCGGAGGAATGTCGGATAGTAGTAGAATTCGACGAGCAGCTCTTTGAAGTAGAAATAGTACCGGTTCCAGAATTCGGCGATCGTGCGCGCCGCGAGCGGCTTGTAGGTATTTCTGAGAAGACGGAACCCGGCCATTCGCGCGGATGCGACGATGACATGTCCGCCGATGGCCATGGAAAGCAAATCCTCGAAGAACCGGGAGATGAGCGCAGCCCAGCAGATCAGCGGCGGAACGGACAGTCCCGCGATTTGCTGCGCAAAGGCGTCGCCAAAGGTCGGCACCTGAAGATAGCCGTGGATCACCTCCGCAAACCCGGCGGACAGCGCCTTGAGAAAATAGGCCCAGATAAGCAGCTTCAGGCCCTTCAATTGCGTGACGGCGAGTTCCTGCGCATTCGCCGCTTCGACGCGGCGAAGATAGGCCGCGCCTTTTCCAAACGGGGTCGATGTCGATCCCCAGAACGGATGAAAGATGCCGAGCTGCGGCAGCACGGGCCAGCGATCGCTTGCGCGCTGGTCGCGCAGCGCATAGCTGAGGAACCAGAAATACCCGCAAAGCGGCACCAGAAAGAACCACAACAATAGGCGCGCGGCGCCGTGCAGGATGTCCGCTCCGGCGAAAAGCAGCAGGCCGACAACGAGAACATGCAGGGAGAGAATAGGACGACGGAAGATCAGTGATCGCGGAAAGCGGAGGGCGCCAGCGATCGCGGCGGCGGAAAGGGCAAATATGGCCGCGAGCGTCAGATAGGGCAGCAGCGCGAGCAAGAGAGCGGATGTAACGCCTTCGGCGGCGGCGATCCGGGCGGGCATCGTCCCCTGCGGCGCCAAGCACAAAAGGCCCAGCGTTGCCGGCAGGAGAACCCAGCGCCGATAGGAGCCGGCATAGGCGCAGGCCGCCGCTCCCATCGTGATCGGCAGCCATAAAGGATTTGCCGGCGCGAGCAGCAATCCGAAGAGCAGCAGCAGAGCGGATCGTCCATAGCCGGTCGCGGCGAACGCCACGACACGCGGATAGGTCTCGAGCGGGGGAATGAAGCGTATTCGGCCGCGTCCAATCGGCAGAAACTCGACCGAGCGGTCGGCGCCCGCTTCACGCTCTGGCACAGCCGTGATGCTGGCCACGGATCAGTCTCCCCCTTTGCCTCCCCAGGATTCGTCGCTCACTGCCGGGCGATCGGCGCGCGGAAAGCAGCGAGCGAAACCATCCTGAAAAAACTCTTTCGCCCTGCGGCCATAGTTCACGAGCGGCGTGGCATAGAGCTGCACGAACGTCACGTATCGGTGTTGCTCGCTCGCCAAACCCAATTCGAAATGGTCGGGATCGGTCGTGTCCGAATACACGAGCGTCCCCCAGAGACGATCCCAGATCGAGGTCAACACGCCGAAGTTCCGATCGACATGTTCCGGGTTTTTGCTGTGATGAATCTGATGTTGCGCAGGGCTCATGATCCAGCGCTCGAGCCAGCGCGGATAGCGGAGATAGATGTGGGAATGGCGGAGTTGATAGAAACTCAGCATGTTCACGAGGAACCACGCATCGATACCGAGCACCGTGGTGCGCAGCAGACTCACCTGCGCCGCATATGAGAAAATCCCGATGAACAGCCCTGGCGGAATTTGGTAGACGAAGCTGTCATAGATGTCTTGAAGCGGATGGAATCGTCGATTGGTCGGCGGCGTCAGCATCGTCGCGGAATGGTGGACGGCGTGGAATTCCCAGAGCCACGGGACGCGATGCGCAAGACGGTGATAATAGAAGTTGCCGAAATCCTGGTAGGCGACGAAGACGAAGAAGCAGAATAGCTGCTGCCAGAGACCTGGATCATGGGCCGGAACCGCCCCGAAAATCGCGGCGAGCGCCTGGTGACAGAAATAGGCGAGCGTCGCGACACCAATCACGACGGGCGCCACGACGAAAGGATAGAGGAACCGCCGGGCCAAGGCGAAGGCGACGTCGAGGCGCAGTTGGTGGCCGAAGACTTTCCGGGGAAAGCAGAACGCCACAAAGCGACGAAAGGAATGCGGGCCGTCCGACTGGAAGACGAAAGCGAGCGCGGCGCCGAGGAGAGAGCTGATCCAGGCCACGAGCACGATGCCGACCGGAACAACCCATTCCGAGCCGATCAGCCGCCAGAAATAGCCGCGGTCCATGTCGCCTACCCAGGCCGCCGTCCCTGCCTATTGTCTTTATCCGCACCGCAGCCGTTCGTTTTCTTTTCTGTTGAATCTCATTCTTATCTTTTCTCTCATCATGTCTATAGAATTTTTATGCCGCGCGACACCTATATCGTGCAACTTTTGGGGATAGTCTTTGCTCCCTGAGTTGAAGAACCCTGGTCGCTTGCGCGGGTAAAAACAGTTTCCCGTTCCAGCCATGTCTCGGCCGCGATCGAAGATTGCGGCCCGGCACCGCCGTTCCCTAGTTTGCGCCATGGCCCAGACCGTCGAGCGCCGCCTCACCGCGCCGGCCGTGGCGCGCAATCGTGATCCGATTCTCGCGGTGCTCCGCCGCATCCTGCCGCCCGATGGCCTCGTTCTCGAGGTCGCGAGCGGCACGGGAGAGCATGCGGCCTATTTCGCCGCCGCATTGCCGCAGCTTCTCTGGCAGCCGAGCGATCCCGACGCCGTGGCGCGCGCCAGCATCGCGGCCCATGGCACTGCGGCGCGGCTGGCCAATTTGCTGCCGCCGCTCGATCTCGACGCGGCGGCCGATCGCTGGCCGGCGACGCGGGCAGACGCCGTCCTCTGCATCAACATGATCCATATCGCACCATGGGCGGCGGCCATGGGGCTCTTCGCCGGCGCGGCGCGCCTTCTGCCCGCGGGCGGCGTGCTCTATCTCTACGGCGCTTTCAAGGAGGGCGGCTGCCACACCGCGCCTAGCAACGAGGCATTCGACGCCGATCTCCGCGCGCGCAATGCCCTATGGGGCGTGCGGGATCTCGAGGAGGTCGCGGCCCTGGCGCGTCGCCACGGCCTCGACCATGCCGAGACGATCGCAATGCCGGCCAACAATCGCAGCGTCGTCTTTCGCCGCCGCGCCGCGGGAATGGACGCGCCATAGAATCTTCAAAGTTTTGCAGTTATCGTCGCGCCGCCGCGATGGCGCGGGACCGACCCGGTTTGGGAGAGCGTTTGCAATGGCCTCGCGGGGCAGGATCGTCGTTCTGCATTTTGCCGGACAGATGCCGATGGGCGGCATCGCCTGGCAGGCGATGCAATATGTTCTGGGCCTGGAGCGGCTGGGCTTCGAGGCCTGGTATGTCGAGGATCACGGCGCCAATCCCTATGATCCCCGGATCAGCAGCGTCGTCATGGAGTGCGACGACAACGTCGCCTTCGTCAAGCGCATGATGGAGCGCTATGGGCTCGGCGAGCGCTGGGCCTATTGGGATGCGATCAACGATGTCTATCACGGTCTTTCGCGCGAGGCCGTTCACCGGCTCTATCGCGAGAGCGACGCGCTCATCAATCTTTGCGGTGCGGTGCGGCTGCGCGAGGAACATATGGCGTGTCCCGTGCGCATCATGGTGGACACCGACCCGGTCTATGAGCAGATCAAATACGCCGAAGCCGATCCCGCGGCGCGCGCCTATCTCGACGCGCACACGCATTTCTTCACTTATGGCGAGAATGTCGGCGGGCCCGGCTGGATCGTGCCGCTCTGCGGCATTCCCTGGCAGCCGACGCGCCCGCCCGTGGTCCTCGAGGAATGGCCGACCGACGACGAAGCGCCGGAATGCTTTTCCACTATCGCCACCTGGGAGAACAAGGGCAAGAACATCAGCTTCGGCGGCGAGACTTATATCTGGTCGAAGCACGTCAATTTCCTGCGCTTCCTCGACATTCCCCGACGCAGCGGAGGCTGCTTCACCATGGCGATGCTGCCGCCGACGCCGGAAATCGCGGCGCAGGTGACGGAGCAAGGCTGGCGCCTTGCCGATCCCCGCATCGTATCGGCCAGCATGGAGAGCTATGCCGCATTCATCTGCGGCTCGCGCGGCGAGTTCACCGTGGCGAAGGACATCTATGTGCGGCCCAATAGCGGCTGGTTCAGCGACCGCAGCGTCTGCTATCTCGCGGCGGGTCGGCCGGTGATCACGATGAGGACGGGTTTCAGCCGGTTCTATCCCGTGGGCGAGGGGCTGCTCGACTATGGCGACACCGCCGAGGCCGTCGAGGCGGTCGCCGCGGTAAACCGCGACTATCGGCGCCACAGCCGCGCGGCGCGGATGATCGCGGCGGAATATTTCGCCAGCGACCGCGTTATTTCCGAGTTGATGTCGAAGGCGGGATTCGAGCCTTAGCATGCGCCGGATGATCTTCCCGCTCGCGCCCGCCTGCTCGCCCTTCGATTTCAGAGGCTGAGCTGACGACGATGTCGGATCAAGCCGTGTCGCGCTCCGATACCCCGTTGGGCATTCGCCTCGCCTGGGATCGCCTCGCCTTCGCGCTCTTCGTCCTCGTGACCGGCGTGGTGATCGTCACCTTCACCGATTACGGCGTCACCTGGGACGAGGATGTCCACCATTGGTACGGCGTCTTCGTTCTCGACTATTACCTTTCCTTCTTTCGCGATTTGCGCGCGCTGCATTACGGCGATCTCTACAATTACGGCGCCGCCTTCGACATGACGGCGGCATTGCTCAACCACCTGTCGCCCTTCGGCACCTATGAGACGCGTCATTTGCTGAACGGCCTGGTGGGCATCATCGGCGTCATCGGCACCTGGAAGCTCGGCCGGGCGCTCGCCGGCCCGCGCGCGGGCGTAATCGCGGCGCTCTTCCTGCTGCTCACGCCCAATTACTACGGGCAGATGTTCAACAACCCCAAGGACATTCCCTTCGCGGTGGGCATGGTGTGGTCGATCTATTATCTGGTCCGCATCGTGCCGGATCTGCCTCGGCCGCCTTGGGCCCTCGTGGTGAAACTCGGAATCGCCACGGGCTTGGCGCTCGGCGTCCGTGTCGGCGGCCTTCTCCTCTTCGGCTATCTCGGCTTGCTGCTGCTGCTCTTTGCGCTCTGGCGCGGCGCCGAGGCGCGGCAATTTGGCGCCGTGATCGCGGCCGGATGGACCGGGCTCTGGCGCGTGCTCGTGCCGGTGATCGCCGTCGCCTATCCGGTTATGCTCGTCTTCTGGCCCTGGGCGCAGCAATCGCCGATCGCCAATCCGCTCAACACGCTTGCCTATTTCTCGCACGAGATCTTTCCCTTCCGCACGCTTTTCGCCGGCCGGTACTTCCCCGCCACCGATCTGCCCTGGGCCTATCTGCCGGTCTATATCGCGCTCGCGCTGCCGGAGTTGATCCTCGTGCTCTTGGCCGCCTCTCCCATCGCGGCGCTGCTGCTCGCGCGACAGCGTCGCTGGATCGTCGATCGTACGACGGCGTTGCGATTCTTCATTCTCGCCTTCGCCATCGTGTTCCCCGTCGCTTACGCGGTCGCGATCAAGGCCGTTCTCTTCGACGGCATGCGGCATTTCATCTTCGTGCTGCCGCTCATCGCCGCGCTCACGGCAACGCTTGCCGACCGCGCGCTCGACTTCCTCGCGCGCTTCTCTCTCCGGCGCTACGCCTATGGCCTGCTCGCGCTTTACGGCATGGGCCATGTCACCGTCATGGCGATGCTCCACCCCGACGAATATGTCTATTACAACGGCTTCATCGGCGGCGTCGAAGGCGCGGCCGGGCTCTTCAAGCTCGACTACTGGGCCAATTCCTACGCCGAGGCGGTGGCCGGCCTCGAAGATCATCTGCGCGCGGAATACGGCGCCGACTTCATGGATCGCGATTTCACCGTGGCGGTCTGCGGCCCGCCGATTTCAGCGGTCGATTTTTTCCCGAGCAATTTCATCTTCGCGCAGAACCGCGAGGAGGCGGAGTTCTTTATCGCCTTCACCAAGGATGATTGCGACCGCTCGCTGCCCGGCAAGGAGATTTATCGCGTCGAGCGCATGGGCGTCGTGCTCTCGCGCGTCATCGACCGGCGCGAGGCGCTGGCCTCGGCGCAGGAAGGCCGCGCCGCCTTGCGGGTCGACGGCCGCTAGTTGGGAGGAGAGAGCGTGGAGCGCGGCGAATATGAGCGGCTCGCGGCGGCGGAAGAGCGGATGTGGTGGTTCCGCGGCCTCCACGCCAACCTCATCGCCGCCTTTATCCGCGCTTCCACCACAGCGCCGCGCCGGACGATTCTCGATGCGGGCTGCGGCACGGGCGGATTGCTCCTGCGCCTCGCCAAGCGCTTACCGGCGCTCGACAGCATCGGCCTCGAACTCGACCGCGGCGCCGCGTCGCTGGCGCGGGCCAAGAGCGGACGCCCCATTTGCGTGGGCTCCGTCGATCGGCTCCCCTTCGCGACGGCATCCTTCGATGCGATCATGAGCGCCGACGTGCTCTGCCATCGCGGCGTCGATGAAAGTGCGGCGCTTGCCGGATTCTATGATTGTCTCAGGCCCGGCGGCATTCTTCTCCTCAACCTGCCGGCCTATCGCTGGCTCTATTCCGAGCATGATGCCGCCGTCGACAATGCCCGCCGCTATGGCCGCGGCGAGGTGGCGCGGCTTCTCGCCGCCGCGGGCTTCGCCGATCTGCGCATCCGGTACTGGAACAGTTTCCTCTTTCCCGTCATGGTGATACGGCGCAAGCTGTGGCGGCGCGGCAAGGCCGGCGCGGTGAGCGATGTGGCGATTTTGCCGACGGCCGTGGAGCGCGTGTTCGGTGCCATAGCAGCGCTGGAGACGCGCCTCCTCGAAGCGGGAATCTCCTTGCCCTTCGGCGGATCGATCTTGGCATTGGCGGTGAAGCGATGAGCGAATATCCCCTGGCCCTCAGCATCGTCATTCCCGTCTATAACGGTGCGGCAAGCATCGGCGAATTGGTGGCGGCGCTGGAGGGCCTCACGGTGCCGGGCGGGCATGAGATCGTGCTGGTCAATGATTGCAGCCCGGACAACAGCCTCGAGATCTGCCGCGGCCTTCTCGCCAAGGCGCGTGTCCCGATGACGCTCGTCAACCTCTCCCGCAATTTCGGCGAGCACAACGCGGTAATGACGGGCCTTCGGCATGCGAGCGGGGCGCATATCATCACGATGGACGATGATCTGCAGAACCCGCCCTCGGAAGTCTTGCGCCTCCTTGATTACGCACAGCGGAGCGGCAAGGAGATCGTCTACACCTATTATGCGCATAAGGAGCACGCCTCCTGGCGCAATCTGGGAAGCCGCTTCACCAACCGCGTCGCGGATTTCCTGCTCGACAAGCCGAAAGGGCTCTATCTCTCCACATTCCGCTGCATGAGCGCCTTCGTGGTCGAGCAGGTGACGCGCTATGACGGCCCCTTTCCCTATATCGACGGCCTCATTCTGCAAGTGACGCAATCGATCGGCAGCCTGGAGGTGCAGCATCTGCCGCGCGCGCATGGCCGGAGCAACTACACCTTCCGTCGTCTCGTGCGGCTCTGGCTAAACATGTTCGTCAACTTTTCCGTCATGCCGCTCAGGCTCGCGACGATGATCGGGCTGGCGATCAGCATGTGCGGGCTCGGCGGCACGCTATGGGTCGTGATCGACGCGCTGTTGCATGCGACGCCGCCTGGCTGGGCATCGTTGAGCGTCGCGGTGCTGCTGCTCTCGGGCGTGCAGCTAATGATGCTCGGCCTTTTCGGCGAATATCTCGGCCGTCTCTATCTCACCGCCAACCGCAAGCCGCAGGCGGTGGTGAAGGAGGTCATCTATGGCGCGCCGGCCGAGCCGGCGCTGCGCCAGCCGGACGACCGGCGCGGCACGCTTGTCATGCGGCGCGTCTGATGTCCGGCCTTCTCCCCTATTACGTGGCGCTGCTCGCCGGCATCCTGCTCGGCGTCATGGGCCAGATCCTTCTCAAGACCGGCGCCCTGCGCTCGGTCGATATGGTGACGCAGTTCCTCAACCCGTTCACGATGTTCGGCTTCTTCGTCTACGGGCTCGCCGCCATTTGCTATGTGATCGCGATCAAGCGGATCCCGATCTCGCTCGCTTTTCCCACGGTCTCGTTGAGCTATGTCGCGGTCGCCCTCGTCGCCCATATTGTGTGGGGCGAGCCGTTGGGACTCCCACAATTGGCGGGCATCGCTCTCATCTCCTGCGGTGTTCTGCTGCTGCATCACACCTGAGGTCGTCGGAAACGCTTTCCTGCCTTCCCTCGTTTATCGGGGGTAATCGCAGCGGGAGCATCCATGCCAAACGATATTGCCATCGGCCTTTTCCGCACCCTCGGCGATGCCGAGGATGTCCGCAATCGCCTGCTCTATGAGGGCGTGGCAGCGGCGGATATCGAGCTGCGCGTCCTCGGCAAATCGGCGGCCATACCGCCGGAGTTGACGCCACAAACCATGGAATCCTTTGTCGATTGGCTCTTCGGCGGCGATTTGCCGGAGAAGTATGGCGTGCTCGTCACCAATGGCGAGACGGCAGTCTGCGTCCGTACGCGCTCCGAGGAAGATTTCGACATCGCCGCCGACACCATGCGGCAATACGCGCCGATCGACATCGACCGCGTCTCGCCGCCCGACGAGGAAGCCTTTCTCGCCGACCAGCAGAAGAGCGGCCGCTCCGGCAATCGATCGAAATGACAGGGCGGCGTCAGGACCTCGTCGCCTCACGCATCGCCGCCACCACCTCGCCGACGGCCGCCGCACCGAGCTGCGGATAGATCGGCAGGCTCAGCACCTCGCGCGCGGCGCGCTCGCTTTCCGCCAAGCCCGAAGGGCCGGTGGCGAGACGCGCCGCATAAGCGGGCTGACGATGCACGGGCACGGGATAGTGAATGTTGGTGCCGATGCCGCGGCGCATGAGCGCCGCGCGCAGGGCATCGCGCGCGCTGGAGCGGATCACATATTGGTGGAAGACATGGGTCGCGCGCGCACGGCGCGCCGGCAGCGTCAAGGGCAATCCCGCGAACCCCTCGTCATAAGCAGCGGCGATGTCGCGACGGCGTCCGTTATCCGCATCGAGCGCGGCGAGCTTCACGCGCAGAAGCGCCGCCTGGAGCTCGTCGAGCCGTGAGTTCGTCCCGGCGATGTCGCTGACATAGCGTTCGCGCCAGCCATATTCGCGCAGGGCTCGGATCCGCTCGGCAAGCCCGTCATCCTCGGCGAGGATCATGCCGCCATCGCCGAAGGCGCCGAGATTCTTGGTGGGATAGAAGCTGAAGGCGGCGAGATCGCCGAAACTGCCGAGACGCCGACCGCCGAGCGTCGCGCCATGCGATTGCGCGCAGTCCTCGATGACGCGCACGCCATGCTGGCGGGCGAGCGGCAGGATCGCGTCGAGATCGGCGGCTTGACCATAGAGATGGACAGGAATGATGCAAGCGATGCGCCCCGGCGGCGCCGCGAGCACCCGCGCGAGCTCGGAAGCGTCCATCGTGCAGGTCGCGGGATCGATATCGATGAGCAGCGGCTTGGCGCCGGCAAGCTCGATCGCCGCGACGGTCGCGACGGCGGTATGGGGGACCGTGACGACATAATCATCGGGCGCCACGCCGATGGCTCGGAGCGCGAGCACGAGCGCATCGGTGCCGCTGGCGACGCCGATGCCATGGCGCCGGCCGATATAAGCGGCCAATTCGCGCTCGAAGGCGGCGACCTCCTCGCCGAGGACGTAGCGGCCGCCGGCCAAGACGCGCGCGACGGCCGCATCGAGCGCCTCGCGCTCAGCGAGATAGGCGGCCCTCGGATCACTCTGCGGAATTCGGATATCGGTCACGGTCAGACATACTCGCGAAGGTGCTGACGGAAATAATCGAGCGAGCGCCGCAAGCCCTCGGCCGCTGAGACCGTCGGGCGCCATCCCGTCGTCTCGCGGAAGAGCGCGTCGTCGGCGTAGTAGCTGCCGACATCGATACGTTTGCGCTCGGCCGGGAATTCGCGCAGATCGAAGCGGCCGCCGCCATTGGCAGCGACCAGCGCGGCGGCGAGATCGGCGAGCGTCGTCGGATCGCCGCCGCCGATGTTGAAGACCCGTCCCGCCGTCTCCGGCGACGCCGCCGCCAGCAGAAAAGCCTCGGCGGCATCATCGACATAGGTCAAGTCCCGCAACTGCGCGCCATCCCACACCTCGAAAGGCCGATCCTCGAGCACGCAGCGCAGCCAAAGGCCGATAAAGGTCTGCCGTCCATCCTTGATGCGCATGCGCGGCCCATAGGTATTGGTGAGCCTGAGCGCCGTCGCCTTCAGCCCGTACACGTCGTGGAAGAGAATATGATAGGCCTCTCCCGCCATCTTGTTGACGCCGTTGACATCGACCGGGCGCAACGGGTGCTTCTCATCGACCGGCAGATAATGGGGCCGCCCGTAGATCTGCCGCGTGCTGGCATAGACGACGGCAATGTCGGGGGCGAGTTCGCGGCACGCTTCGAGAAGTGCCACCTGCGCCGCGCCGTTGATCGCGAGATCGGTCTGCGGATCCGTCATCGATCCCATGTGACTCGTCTGGGCCGCGAGGTTGAACAGATAGCGGCGGCCCTCGAGGAGGCTGCGCATGGCCGGGACGTCGCGGATATCAGCGATCTCGACCGTCACGCGATCGCGGATCGCCGCGATATTGGCGGGATTGCCGCCGTAATCGGGAAACAGATTATCGACGAGCAGCACATCGGCGCCGAGCGCCACGAGCCGCGCCGCCACCGTCGAGCCGATGAAGCCGAGGCCGCCGGTGACCATCACGCGGGCGCCGGCATAGGCCGCTCGCAGATCCGGCGGGCTTACCATCGGATGTCCTTGCGGCGAAGGAAGTGCTGGCCACGCCCAATCATGGGGCGCGATCCTCGCCGACCGCGACGGCGGGCGCAAGCGGACACATCGCGCCCTTCGCCGCGAAAAAATCATTGCGCCGTCGGACCGGCCGTGATTCTGTCGCGATCATGCGCGTCGCATGTTACGCGAGATGAGGGGCCTCCGGCACCTTGTCGCCGGGATGATCGGGGCAACGCTCGGCGCCTGCGCCGCCCGCGTGCCGCCGCCATCGCCGGCACCAGAGCAGGCGGCACAATGCCTCGCCCACCTCGACCAGCTCGCTGTCGGCTACACCGCGGCGGCGACCCCGGTGAGCGGACATAGCGCCTGCGCCGTCGACAACCCGGTCACCGTCACCGCCACGACCATCGCGTGGAATCAGCCGGGTCTCGTCAGTTGCGGCTTTGCCGTGGAGCTCGACCGCTTTGCGCGCGAGGTGGTGGCGCCCGCGGCGTGGCGCCGTTTCGGCAAGCGCGTGTCGCTCATCCGGCATTTCGGCACCTATGCCTGCCGGCGCGAGAGCGGCAGCGGCCGCTGGAGCCAGCACGCGACGGGAAGGGCGATCGATATCGCCGGCTTCGCGCTCGACGACGGCACCGAAATCTCGGTCGAGCACGACTGGCGCCGATCGGGGCCGAAGCGCGACTTCTTGCGGGATGTGGCACGCGGCGCTTGCGAGCGCTTCAGCATGGTTCTCACGCCCAATTCGGACCGCGAGCATTACAACCACATCCATCTCGACGACGGGCCCTATCGACGATGCGGCGCGTGAGGCTTCAGTCGGGCGTCGCCGCCGGCAACCCCAACAGCGCGCGGCGGCGCAGCCAGAGGCTCGGGCGGTAGCGGTCCGAACCCGTGCTCTCCTGAAGCCGGCACATGATGTCGTAGGTCGCCTTGACGCCCATCTTATCGGCGAATCCGAGGGGACCCAGCGGATAATTGAGTCCGAGCTGCATCGCCTTGTCGATATCGGCGGGGCTCGCAAGCCCCATCTGCGCCATCTCGCAACCGAGATTGGCGATCATCGCGGTAATGCGCTGGGCGATGAAGCCCGGGCTGTCCTTGATGCGCGTGACGGCGCGTCCGCTTTCGCGCAGCATCGCCGCCACAGCGTCGCCGATCGCTGGATCGCCGCCCGGCGCCGTCATCAGGGTCATGCGCTTCGCCGTGTCATGCGAGAGATCGATGGCGATGGTGCGGCGATGGTCGAGTCCGAGGCGCACCGCGATCGCCGTGCAATCCTCGCCCCAGGGTGCGACAACGATGGGGTTCGCCCCGTCATCGATCGCCTCCGTCCCGACACCCGCCGCAACCGCGAGCGCAACGAGCTCCTCATTCGCCTCCGGCAGCACGATTCGCGCGGGTTTTGTCCCACCGGGCTGCGCCGCCGGTGCGCTCGGCAGTTTCCTGCCTTCGGCATCGTAGCGATGAAAGCCGATGCCGGTCTTCCGGCCGAAGCGGCCGGCGAGAAACATGCTCTCATGGAGCGGCGTCGTCTTGATGCGCGGATCGTACCAATAGCCCTTATGCACGATCTCGCTAACGGGATAGTTCACATCCATGCCCGTGAGATCCAAGAGCTCGAATGGCCCCATGCGGAAGTGGCAGCATTCGCGCATGACGAGATCGACATCTTCGGCCGTCGCTACGTTCTCCTGAAGAATATGCAGCGCCTCCTGGTAATAGGCGCGCCCGCCGAGATTGACGAGAAATCCCGGCGCATCCTTCACTTTGACCGGTGTGCGTCCCATGCGCCGGCCGAGCTCGGCGAGCGTGTCCGCGGCGGCCGCGTCGGTATCCGCCGCGGCGATGATCTCGACGAGCCGCATCAGCGGCACCGGATTGAAGAAATGCATGCCCGCCACGCGCCGGCGATTTTGGCAGGCTTGCGCGATCGAGGCGATCGGAATGGATGAGGTGTTCGAGGCGAGGATGGCATCCTCGGAGACCACCGCATCGAGCGCCTGGAAGATTTTTCGCTTGGCGTCCAAATTCTCGTAGATCGCCTCGATCACGACGCGGCAAGGCGCGAAATCCCGGATGTCCTTGGCGAGCTTGAGGCGCGACCTTGCGGCGGCGATGTCGGCTGGCTTCGCCTCGCCTTTCTCGACGAGCCGGTCGAGGCGGGCGAAGAGCCCGCTGCGCGCCTTGTCGAGCTGTGCCGCATTGGCATCGGTGAGCACGACGTTCATGCCGCCGGTGAGCGCCACCTGCGCGATGCCGGAGCCCATCGCCCCGGCACCGACGACGCCCAGGGTGAAACCCGGCGCGCTCAAATCCATCATCGCTTCCTCCCGCTCTTGGCGGGCGCGACCGTGGCATGAGCGCTGCGGCTTGGCAAGCGGCAGCCGGGTTCACGCGCCGTCGATGGGCTCTTCCTGGAGCAGCGGTGTCCATGCCGCGCGCTCGGCATCGCGCAGCGGCAGAGGAGGCGCCGCATCCTCATAGAGGAGGCGAGCTTCCGCCGGCGGGCCGCGGCGCTCGCCGAGCGCCAGCACCCTGACGCGACGCAGCGCGCGGCCTTGCGGCACGGCGATGACATCGCCGACGCGCACCGGATGATGCGACTTCATCGCCGCGGTGCCGCCCACCGTGACGAGGCCGCCAGCACAGAGCTTTGCTGCGAGCGAGCGGGTCTTGGCGAAGCGCGCGAACCACAGCCATTTGTCGAGGCGCAGGCTGGTCATCGCGCGAAGCGCAGATCCCGGAGCTTGGCGAAGGGATGAGCCGTGTCGTCGGCCGCTTTGGCGTGGCGATGAGCGCGTTGCCGGCGCGGCTTGCGGGCGCCGGATCTCTCCGCGCGGCGCGGGCGTGCATGGAAGGTGGCGCCGTCCGCGCCGAGCACGGCACGATATCCGAGCGCCGGCAGAACGA
>Ga0209062_1002108_pt1 | contig 28591 bp, 26 predicted proteins | sample Coa_R2_2_FD_187158 | JGI IMG/M metagenome (GOLD analysis project Ga0209062, IMG submission 187158) | Surface soil microbial communities from Centralia Pennsylvania, which are recovering from an underground coalmine fire - Coalmine... | ecosystem: Environmental > Terrestrial > Soil > Unclassified... | reverse complement strand
GCCTCGTGTGGGACAGCTACGATGCTATCCTGACCGCCTGCGAAGACGCCTGGAACTTCATCGCCAACGACCCCGAACGTATCGTCTCAATCGGCACCAGGGCAGCACCAGGGCATGGGCGTGTGTCAAAGGCTAAGGCTCCTGGTATAAGATGACGGCCACCCGCGAGATTGGCGAAGTGCATTCGGAACGAGAAGACATTATCTGGCAGCTTGTGCCGCTTGTTGACGGTGACCTTCTGATTCTTGCTCGGGTTCGGGGTCGTGTCGCCGTTATCTGCAAAATAGAACGCTGTCGTGAACAGCGCGTCGATCTCGTCCTCGTGAAACTCCTCGACGACATCGGTCAGGAAGCCATCGATCTGAAACACCACCTTAGCGGCTTGAACGTCGTTGTTGAAGGCGATCTGGATGTCGGAGGCGCGGCATTCGGCGGCCTCTTCGAGGAGGGCGATCAATCGACGGCGAAGTCCGTCGGCGTCGTCGAGCTTCCGCATTGCCGACTGGCCGTAGAATTCGCGGATCGTGCCGAGGTCCGCGATTTCCGGATCCTTGAGATTCACCGGAGGGCTCAGACGAGCGGCCTTGGCCCGCAGGGAAAGAATTCGCGTGTCGTGAAGCGCAGCCTTGTGAACGCGGAACGTCCCATCCGACAAGACAACGACGTTCCGACGGACCTCCTCCGAGATATCACCGAGCGGTCCGCCGGGCGCGGTCAGAACATCTCGACCGTCCGGCGCACGCGGCTGCGCTATGGCGGCCATTGAGATCGCGGCCGGCAAGGCCTCCTGGATCACGTTCATGCCCGCGTGCATCGTGTCCGGCGCCCCGAAGCGCGAGGGCCGCCTTTCGTCGGTCCACGCGCTCATGGGCCGACCGCCTTACTGGCGGGAGTCACAGCTTTCGGCGCTGTAGGCCCGGAAATCGATTCACCGCTGAAGCCAACAGTCCCCTCGCCGCCGTTCGCCAGGGCCAGTCGAACTTCATCCGCCGTGATCCGGATGACACGCCCCTTGCCCGGAACCGGCGATCCCTCATGAACAGTGAGTTCGCGCCCACCCGCGAGCTGCAGTACCGCGGACAAATGCCGATCGTCGCCAAGCACCTGCACGAGAGATATGCCTGGACCTTCACCCTGCATCTCGACAACTGGCGCAGCGGCCGGCGGCATCGGCCTCTGAGTCTGACAAAGGTCGGATGGGCCGTAATTCGTCTCGCAGAGAGCCTTCAGCGCCGCAGCCTCGGCCGCGAGCTGTTGATACAGATAAATGTTCACTTGCGAGTTGGCGACGCGAGATGCCGTATCGTCGGGAAGCTTCGGGAGCGGCGGCAATGCCGGGGGACCGCTCGGTAGGTGGACAGACGGCGATGCAGAAATCACGGGCGGCGGAGCCGGCTGGGGGGAAACCGGCTCCGCCACCACTTGCGGCAGTGCCGCAACCGAATTCGCGTGCACGGCCGGGACAGAAGCCACCGCGGCCGCAGGAGATGGTGCCGGTGGCATCGGAGCGCCCTTAGGAGCCGTAGCAGGCGCCGTCGTCGAAGGCGCCGGCAGGGTAAATAGACTCGCCGGCGAAGACGCTTGCGGATGCGGCTCTACGCGTGCGTCGACGGGTGGAGGACTCGGAAGCATCTGCCCCAAACCTCCGGTCGCCGGCACTTGAGCGAAGGCGTACGCGGCGCAGCTCGCAGCCGTGCTTGCGAGAATCAATCGTCTAGGGATGCGCATAGATTTTCCCTTGCAATTGCCAGGCCCTCAAGGCCGGCGCATAGGCGACTTTTTCGACCTCGATCGCGCCGAGCCCGGCGATCGGCGCCGACCAGACCTCAGGCGGAGATCGGGTCGCGAGCGTCCAAGGGAGGAGTTGCCAGGTACTCGGCGAATTGGGCGCTGCCGGTTGTTCACCTGGTAGCAGCGGAGGTTGGCCCGGTCCGATGGTGAGAGCGGCGCCCAGGGTCTGCGATAGCTCGCCGGCTGCGGCGACGTACTCCGCTCTCGACGCGAAACCGCCCTCCGCACTGAGGTGCGGTAGCCTGGCGGTCAGGGGAACGACAATCGACGCGTGGGTGCCATCATCGGTTACGGTGGCCCCCGGAACGAAGCGCTTCAGCGCCGAGATCGGCGCGCCGGAGTCGCGCGCAAATTCGATCTGCAGACCGACCGCGGGGTCGCATGCGAAAACCGCTGTCCATCCCGGCACGGTCGACAACCCGGTTGCGTCCCTAATCGCCTTCGCGCACACGGAGAGCCCCGCGCTTGCCGGAATCCAGCGCGCGACCGGGGCTTTGGGCGCTGGAGGGGTCGCAATAATCGGCGCGTCGGAGATGGTCATCACGCGGATCACGACGGCAACAAGGCCGGCTGCCACCGCGGCGGCGCCGATCGTTCCGATCTGAATCCGTTTGCGATGCTTCACCGACCAGACCGGCGCGAGTGACGAAGGTTTCGCGCGGGCCAGTAGGCTTTGCAGCGTATCTGGCCTGCTGTCCGGAATGCCCCATTCCGCAGGCGCATAGATTCGGCGCCACACCGAGCCCCCCGCCCTGAGTTCCTCGAGCCGCTGCCACGCGTCGTCAACCGACGCCACGATGAGGTCGCCGTCCGGCAGGATGCCATGCGGACCGATCGCGATCAGAACGCATCGACCGTCGATCAACTTGAACACTGCGAGGGTCGAACCTCCGACGACGCCTGCAATGGCGGCCGCCGCGCTGTTCCAGCGCGCCGAGGTGAACGGATTCCGTCGCGTGGAGTCGGTGGGCAGCTTGCCCAGCCCGAACTGGGCGTGCCGGCGGAAAAATCCGATGTGCGATGCGCCGGCTTGATCGGCGGATTTCACGGCCTCGGATTCAAGTGTGGCCGCGTTCACGGCCGACTCCCATTTGAGCCCGAACACGAAGGCGCGTCGCCCAACCATCATCGAGGCCAGAGCCGAATCGGTACCGATATCGGTTTCGGGCGCCGTCATTCCCCGACCTCGGAAGAGGAGATCACGCCCGCGGCCATGCCGGACGTTCCCGCCGCGACCGCAGGAGGCTTCAGCAGCTCGGCACGCATGATCAACAGCAATCGCGTTCGCACGAGGCCGGCTTGCTGATGGCTGTCGAGCAGATTGTCCACCCATCCGAGGCCCTGCTTCTGACCCGACGCCGTGTACTGGTCGTAGCCCAGCGTGGCGACTTCTTCACCCGTGCCCAGCACGACATTGATCCCGAAATTGCGTTCGGTCGTTGTCAGCGGGTCGAGCGCGCTACCGGGAGCAATCTGGCGCTGAATTTCGGCGGAGATCGCAGAGTTCTCGATACTGGCGAGCAGAGAGATTTCCGAGCTGCCGACGACCCGCGGCAAGACTTGAAGCGAGAATCCTGTAGGCACCGTGACCGCGCTGGCAGCCGTGCTGGCGGCACCCGCTTGCGCCACCGTGTTGAATTGGATCGATCGGACGATGTCGGTGTTTGTCGTGAGCTTGATGGACGCCGGTACGCCGTTCTGCGTAATCGTCGATCCTGTCTCCACATCGACGAGGCGGTTATTGCTCGCGAGCGCCTTGAGAAGGGCTTGAGTGCCGTTCCAGGCGCTCGTCGGACTGGAGATCGCGAAGGACGCGCTTCCAGACGATCCGGCGAACGCCGGCACGAGATCCGCGAGGCCATACGTCGCCCCGGTCTTGGCGTCCTTGTAAAGAGCGCTGAGCGAGATCCCGAAATCGTCGTTGTCGCTCGTGTTGATGTAGATCGCCGTGATTTCGACGGCGACGCGCTGAGACAGCGACTGGTTGAGCGCATCGAAATACGCGCTCACACGCCGCATCGTTGTCGGAGATGCCACCACTGTCACAACGCCGCTCGCGCGCTGAGCCACGAACCGGCCGGGCGTCGGCACGAGAGCCGTCAGCGCATCGTTGATCTCTTTCCAGATATCGAGATCGATCTTGACGGAGGTTTCTTGCTTCGAACCGCCGTCACCCGTACCGTTGCTCGAGGACGCCGAACCCACGGCGCCGGTCGAAGCCTGGGCCATCGTCGGCGCCGCGCCCGACATCGCGGCGCTGATTTGCTTCACGGACGGATCGGCGCGGACCTCGAACGTGCGCGTCACGTATTGGCTGATCGTGATCTCGCTGCCGTTGTAGGACCACTCGCAATCAAACCGCTGGCCGAGCGAGTCCAGGATCGAGTCCAGCGGCGCCGAACGGAAATTCGGAACAAAGCTTGCGCCGAAGGAACCCCCCTCACCTGCTCCGCCGAGGCTGACCGGCGTCGGCAGGCCCTGAGCGCCGTTCGCCCGTGCCAGGAGTTTCGCAGCCGCCGGGTCAGCGCCCGATATCGGCGATCCCGCAATGTATTCGCTCCCCTCGACGTGAACCGGCACGCCGGCCGTCTCGCTCAAGAGGGCCGCGAATTCGGATAGGCTCTTCGGCCGACCATCGGTGATCGTCAGCCGCTTGGACGCGAGGTCGGAGGGCAGCGGAAGGCCGTGATGGGCGCGGATCACGCGAGAGCCGTAATAGGCTCCTGACGTAAACGTCACCGCTGGGGCCGGCACGGCATCCGGCCTTTCCAATGCGAGCTTGGTCGCCGCATCGCTCATCCGCTTTTCGACCTTGGGTTCGGCTTGGAGGGTGCAGCCAAAGAGAGGCAGTGCCACGCCACAGAGTAGCGCCGCGCGAAGAAGCGTCTGATCGCTCACGGGTTGCTCTCCGTAACCAGGATGACGTTGTTGGCGGTCACCTCGATCCGCGGCCGGCTCGAGGCGCGAGAGAAGCCTTGCGGAAGAGCCTTGATCGCTGCCTCGATCGTCCCCGCAATCGCCCCCGGCACGTCGACTGGCCAATCCGATTCAGTGAGAAACTGGGGCTCGGGCCAGTTTGCCCGGACGGCCCAATCGCGGAGTGTCGACTTGAGAGAGCCGGAGACCGACCAGGCCGACGGCATCGGTGCGCGAACGATCGGAGTTGGCGCCTGCTTTGCCGCGCGCGAGCCGATGGTGATCACCCCACCACGCGACTTGGGCGCAGGTTTCGGTGCCACAGGAGGAATGGCCGCGGTCTTTGTCCGCACCGCGCGCGCAGGTTTGGACGTCGGGTCGCCGCCGATCGCGATCGAATTATGGTCCTCGTCGCCCGCCCAAGCGACGGGACAAGCCAGGATCGCGACCGCGATGAGAGAAGCCCCGATGATCGGAACGCCGAGACTGATGGTGCGCATGGGAGCCTAGTGTTTGGCTGGAACTATGGGCGTGGCGACACGCAGGACGCCCGCTTTCGGATCAAACCTGATGCTGATCGGCGTTGGCAGCTTTCCGAAATTCTTCGCCAGGCCGCCGATCGCCGCCATCAGATCGCCATTGTAGCTATGTCCCTTGGCAGCAGCCGGGACCGGATAATCGACCGAGGCCGTCCATTCGAGGGTATAACCGCCCGCGAGGCACCAGCGCTCAATGACAGTGCGGATGTTCTTATCTTCGACCCCGACGGCCCAGATCGTCGGCTCGGGGCCGCCCCCGATCGTTGCCTCAGCTTGGGTCGCCAGTTCCGGGAGATCGGCCGCGGCCGGCGCCTCGGGTAGGAAGGCGGGTGGTTTAAGCGCACCGACCTGCGCAATGTCTCGCTGGTCGATGTCGGGTTCAGGGATGACCTCGACATTCACGGGATGAACACTAACCATCCGAGCACTGCTCCGCGCCCCGGATGTAGCGACGATAATCCGGTCTGCGCCGATGCCCGCCAAAAACAGCAACGCGCAGGTTTGCAGCACAATGAGCAATTGCCATCGGCGCGACATCGAGCCCAGTTCGGACATCACTCTGTAGGGCTCGAACTCGTGGACGAAGTTCGGGGTCTGCAATGACGAGTCTGCACGGAAAGGCAACGTGGCATTCATCACAGCGCGCTCCCGAGAAAGCCACTCATTGTGAGCGCCAGGAAATACACGGCCACGAACCGACAGAAGGCAGACGCTTCAGTCGCGGAATGCACCACTGCTGCGAAACCCTGTTGACATTCGTTTCTGATCATTCCCAATAATTCCGTATCGATGACTTCGTCCAGGACGACGTTGGTCTGTCGATTACGGTCGAAAAAATTAAAATTGTCTTACACGGAAATAGATGCGGACAATTATATGTGTTGGTAATTTACAGTTTACAGAGAGCCTGTGATTTACCAGGAACTGTTATATGATAATAAATCTCACTGATTACTAGCCAACCGACGATATCTCTGAAAGACAAAATCTCCCAAAATTTAGTATGCATATAAGCAATAACTGGATTCTCTCTCCACTTTTAGATTTGTGGACATATATGCCACTTTAGGTTGCCTCGTCCAGCGATGCATACCAACTACCACCGACATAAACTTACTTGTGCTTTACTTGTGGTATCGGCGGTACCGCCATGTGCGTTTATTCCAGTCGTGTCGTACATTATTCGATGTCGGCGAATAAAATGTCGCAGGCAGCGCCGGCATCAGAATAGATACCGCCGCATTCGATACTGGAGGGATCTTCGGAAAATTATACTTCAGTTAACTATGCCTTGGCAGCAACGAATACAACCTGTAGTTGACAAGAATGGATGATCATGCTTTTGTTGCAGTCAAACTTAGACTTTCGTGTGTCGCATGATTTGATCCCCGTTCAATTGACATTCAATTCGAGTGCAGGATCGGGACGCTGCGCAGTCCAACCGATAGTATCCAGCGCCGCACACCAAGTCGCCCTCCCAGGAATGAAAGGCAATGAGCGACAAAATTTCTGACGATCTCCTCGAAGGCGCCGATGCAATCGCCAGCGAGCTCGGCTGGCCACGTCGGCGTGTGTATTACACAATAGAGAGCGGTTCCGGCTGGCCGATCTGGCGTGAAGGAGGTGTGATTACCTCAACACGATCTGCTCTTAAGAATCATCTCGCCGCCCGTGCAAAAGAGGCAGTGGATCGAGCAAGACTGCCTAGCGCGGAAGCCCCGAATGGTGCTGGTCCGTAATTGGCACCGCTTGGCGGCTGTCCGGTGACGATGTCGATGGGCAGCAGCACAGATGTTGTCGATTGGGCGCTAACCCAGGCGAGGATCACTAAGCGAGGTAAGTTCCGTGCACATTGTTCGTTCTCAGTCGTCGAACGAAGAAATCGAGCCCTGGCTCACTGTCGCCGACATGGCGAAGATTCTAAAGGTCACGCCGAAGACGATTTCCAATCGTCTGGTAGCAGCCCCGCACACGCTACCGCCGCGGAGCTTTCCACCGGGCGTCAACGGGGCGCGTTGGGCGCCACGCATCGTCCGTGCTTGGCAAGCGCAATTTGATCCTATGGGCCTCGAAGCGAACGGGCGCCCGAAGCGCGGGCGGCCCCACCAAGGCCGAACAAATTCGGAGGCGCCAACTAGCCGAGACGGGAGGCGAGCCGGGCGGCGCGTAGGTGGGTGTACCGCTTCAAGGCCGCATGGGAGAGGTGGCCGGTGATCGCCATAATCTCGTGGTCTCGCAAGTCCGTGCGCTCGAACAGACGGCTTATCGCTTCGTGCCGCAAGTCATGCCACCGCAGGTCCGGGAACGCCTCGTCGGTAACGACTGCGCGGAACGCCTGCCCGATCCCCGAGCCGGTTTCGATACCGAGGACCGTGGGCCGTTTCTTTTCTCCAAACAGTTTTTCAAGAGTTCGAAAAGCTGCAACAGCCCGCGTGCTGAGCGGGACACGCCGCGCTCGATCGTTTTTGGTCTTCGGAAGGTCTGCGTAAGGCGCATCGCCGTCAAGCCGCGTGCGGCTCCATTCGAGTGTCGCAAGCTCCGTCTGTCGCATGCAGGTCTCAAGCGCAATCCGGGTTGCCGCGCCTAGCCAGGGCGACGTGGACGCGTCTACGACCGCGAAAAGCCTATCTTCCTCTGTTCGCCCGGCGGTGTCAGTCTGGTCATCTAACCGGCGGTCGCGAGCGTTATCGAGGATCGGACGCACATTGTTGCTGACCGGATTGGGCAGCCGGACCTTGTTCTCGTCACACCAGGTGGTGAACAAGTGTGAGATGAATTGGAGGTAATGCCAACAGGTTTGTTTGCTCCATCGCGCGGCAGGGCCAACGAGCGTGTCGTCCTCTGCGTTGTCCTCGTCGAGGACCGCGATTCGCCAGTCTCGGAGGTCCCACGGCATGACCGCGTTCATCCGCCACGAGGCGAAGTCGCTGGCCTTCCAATAGGCGGCATAGGTCCGCTTGTTGATCGCGCTCGCGGGAGTCCGAGGAAGGACGGCCTTCTCGTACCACTCGATCGCCTGCTTGAGCGTGGTCCCTTGGGCCGTGGCGGGCGCCACGTACTCGTTGCCAAGGATTCGCCCTTCGGTCTTGGTCGCCCAATCTCGCGCTTCGGTCCACGTCTCGAACGTCCGAGCCGGGACCTTTACCCCCTTGCGACGAATTTCCACACGAATCTGGTTAGGCCCGATTTCGCGAATTGATGCCACGCTGCCCCCTGTCGCTGCTGCCCTGAATTGCGACAGATTGCGACAGAAAGGCAACCTAATTTTTGAAGTGTGACCTAAGTCATTGAATTCTGGTGACCCCGGCAGGACTTGAACCTGCAACCCTCAGCTTAGAAGGCTGATGCTCTATCCGGTTGAGCTACGGGGTCATGCGCAGGCTCGCTAATAGCGAACCGCGCGGCGCGAGCAAAGTCCATCCTGGCAAATCATGTGATCGCGGGCCTCGCCGTGCTACCCTGGTGTTTCCGGGCGGCTGAACTTTCTTCGAAAGGGCTCGCGCCATGAAGATCGGTCTCCAGATACCCAATTTCACCTGGTCGAGCGGCCCAACGGGCCTCGCCGGAACACTTGCCAACATCGCGCGGACCGCGGACGAGGCGGGCTTCAATAGCCTATGGGTCATGGATCACTTCTTTCAGATCCCGCCGGTCGGCCCGGCCGAGAATGAGATGCTCGAGGGCTACAGCGCCCTCAGCTTCTGCGCTGCGGTCACCAAACGCGTGAAACTTGGAACCATGGCGACCGGCGTCGTCTATCGCTATCCGGGCATTCTCGTGAAGACGGTGACGACGCTCGACGTTCTGTCGGGCGGCCGCGCCTATCTTGGTATCGGCGCTGCCTGGTTCGAACGTGAGGCCCGTGGGTTGGGCGTCCCCTTCCCGCCGGTCGCCGTCCGCTTCCACCTGCTCGAGGAAGCCCTGCAAATTGCGCAGCTGATGTGGTCGGGAAAACCTGGCTCCTATCACGGAAAGCACTTCCGGCTCGATGAAACCTTGTGCAGTCCGCAGCCCTTGTCGCGCCCTCATCCACCCATCCTGGTCGCCGGCGGCGGCGAAAGGAAGACGCTCAGGCTCGTTGCGCAATACGCCGATGCCTGCAACCTGTTCGGCGACGCTGCGACGGTCGGCCCGAAACTCGAGATATTGAAGCGGCATTGCGAGGCTGTCGGCCGCGATTACGCGACGATCGAGAAGACCACGCTCGGAACGGCCCACTTGGCGCCGGGTAAGATGACGCCCGCCGATGTGATCGCGCTTTGCAAAGGGCTCGCCGCGATCGGCGTCAGCCACGCGATCTTCAACATGCCGAATGTCCAGGACATCACGCCGCTGGAGATATTCGGTCGCGAGATCATCCCGGCCGTAGCCGAATTCTGAGATTTCCCAAGCGCCCCGATAGCCGTGACGCACACGATCGCCGACGGCCTCGTCACCCACAGTGGTCTGCCCGGCCCAACCATTTGCGATTTAGCCGCCCGGAGCGTCAGGGCGTCGCAACTCGCCAAATCAACGCGTGGGAACCGTCGGTCAGGTCGAAAATGTCCCGCCCCAACATGTCGCCGGCCTTCTTGTCCTGGACATTGGTGTAAAGCGCATAGCCCTGATAGGCCCATTGCTTGGAACCGTCGTCGCGCGTTACGAGCGACCAATAGCCCGAGGCGCGCGCGTCGGCCTCGGCGCGCAGCGGAATCCAGATATTCGTACAATCGCCCGTGCAACCTGCCGCGCCGATCGAGCGTCCGACGGTCGGCGTGGGGGGCGGGCCGTCATTGACACTGTAGCCGCCGAAGCTGAAGCGGAACTTGTCGCGCGCGTAAAGCGTGCGGCCATCGGCGGTAACCAGCACGGGCACGCCGCCATTGATCCGCGTCCGTACCTCCGCCGGCAGGAAATAGCGTTTCAGAGCGGCGACGTGCCAGCGCGGATCGACATACATGCCGTCGGCATCGCCCGGCTTCCGGTCACCGGTGAAAGTATAGACGGCGCAGCCCTTATAGGCCCATTGCCGGCCGCCATCGTGCCGCCGAATGGTCGACCAGTCGCCCACGGGTTTCGCAAGCTCTCCAGCCTGCAGCGGCGTCCAAATTTTGAGGCAGTCACCGACACAGGCCGAGCCGCCCGGGAAATCGCCGTCGAAGACGTAGAGCGTCATGCCAGCGCGATCAATGAAGATATCGCCGGCGGCGCTGGCTAACGGTTTCAACGTGATGCCGGCCGGCGATGCAACCTCGTCCGGTGCCTGATCGATCAAGGCGACATGCCAGTTGGCATCGACGCCGTTGGCGTCGTCCGGCTTCTGGTCCTTGGTCGAACGGTAAAGCGGCTGGCCCTTATAGGCCCATTGCTTGGCGCCATCCTCGCGCGTCACCAGCGACCAGTCACCGGCCGGAGCAGCGCTCGCATCGGCGAGGAAAGGTGGCGAGGCTTTCGCGCAATCGGCCGTGCAAGTCGATTTGCCGGGCGTATCCGCATCGTAAGTATAGAGCGTCATCCCGTCCGCGTCGGCGAAATGGCCGGGAGTCACGCTCAGCGGCATGCTCCCCTGAGGCGGCTGCACGCGGATCGAGGGCTCGAGCGTGATGCCGAGCGGCGTCGCCGGAACCGAAAAGTCCTTGGATCCGGTCGGCTCCAACGCGCCGCCGACCGAAAGACTCGAAAGCCCGGCCGTCAACCCGACGACTGCTCCGCAGATCCATTGCCGCATCAGACGAACAGCTCCGTCAGCGGGCGCGCCGTGCGCATCGAACCGACGCCCCAGCTGTTCACGGGCAGGCCAAGCGCCTGCTGGATCGTGAGGCCGACCCGCGTCCCCGGCTCGCCGTCGGCCGCGACGTGCTGGCCGGTCTTGAGCTTGCCCGATCCCTTGCCGCCCGCCAGCAACATGGGGATGTTCTCGAGCGTGTGCTGCTTGGCGTAGCCGCATTCGCTGAGGCCGAACACCAAGGTGCGGTCCAACAATGTGCTGTCCCCTTCCCTTACCTTGCTCAGCACTTCCAGCAGGTCGCCATAGGCATGCAGAATCTGGTCTTCGAACCAGGCCGCGCCCGGCTGATAGCCGAGCTTTTCGTCGATCGGATCCTCGTGCGTGTGGATGTGCTGGGTGGTCGGCTCGCCCGCCTTTCGTAGCGAGGAGGCGCCATCGGTGAAGGAGATGTTGAAGACCCGGGTCTGATCGCAAGCGAGCGCATGCGCCAGGATCTCGGCAAAGAGCCTATGATTGGCCGCCGCTTCATCGACTATCGTGCCTGTCGGGATCTCGTCCGGCTTCTTCGCAACCGTACAGGCCTCGAGCGGCTGCGGCTTCTGAAGCGCAATGTCCAGCCGCTGCTCGATCTGGCGCAGCGAAGTGAAATACTCGTCGAGCCGCGCCTTGTCCGCGGCGCCGAGTGACCTGCCGAGAGAGTCGCGCGGCTCCTTGATCGCGGACAGCACGCTCTTCTCGGCCATGATCCGCGGATCGGGCTTGAAGTCGGCGGCATTCGGATCCTTGAAGTCGGGCCCGAAGATGCGGGCATAGAGCGCGGCCGGCGAACCTTCGGCCGCATTGATGACGCTGCTGCTGCGGCGGCTGATGGTGTTGTTGGGATTGCCCATCGCCGACAGCTCGAGCGACCGGAAGCGGGTCGTTGCACCGATTGAATCGGCGATCAGGACGTCAAGGCTGGGATCGGGCTCCTTGCCCGTCGTCCCGGTCATGAGGCCGCGCTGCCCGGAGGTGTGGGGCACTAGCCCGTTGCCGTCCAGGAAGGTCTTGAAGCCCGTGAAGATGCTAAGCTGATCGCGATATGGCTGGAGCATGTAGAGCTCGGGCGGCATCTCATAGCCCGCGCCCAGCGTCTTGGGCTCCCAGCGGCCGGGCGTCAGCCCGCAGCCCCAGAACCAGGTACCGAAGCGGACCGGCAATGGAGCCCCGGTCGCGGCGAGAGCCGTGCCGTTATCGTTGAGGAAGCAATCCAGAAACGGCAACGCGACCGTAATCGCGGTCCCGCCCAACATGCCGCGCAGGAACCGGCGGCGACTTGTGAGATTGGCAATGGCCCTCATTTGCTACCTCCCTCGATCGACGCCGACCTAACCGGAGCCGTTTCGCTGTCGATGACTCGGAAAAAGGGTTCGCTGGTGACGATTCGCTTCAAAAGGGGCGCTAGCCTGTATCCGTCGGCTGCGAAATCCTTGACCAGATCGCCCCGGATCCAGGCTGCCTCGCTCTTGGTCGGCGTGCGGCCAAGAGCATAGGAATATATCCGATCGACCAGGCAGACCGGCGTCGCCGGATGGTCGTGGATCGCTTGGCCGAGGCCGATGGCGTTGGTGAATTTGGTGCCGTCCAGCTCGCCACTCGCATCGATCGCCTGGCCGTTTTCCGTGCTTCTGAAACCGCCCAGCGAATCGAAATTCTCGAGCGAGAGGCCGATCGGATCGATCAGCTTGTGACAGCCGGCGCAGGTGGGCTCGGTGCGATGGGCGGTCAGCCGCTCGCGCGCGGTCTTGTAGAGCGGATTTTTAGTGTCCTGGACCACCTTGAAATTCACGTTGCCCGGCGGGTCTGGCACCTTTTGGCAGAGCACGATTTCCCGCACCGCCTTGCCGCGCAGCGTCGATGAGCTGCGGCCTGGATGCGAATGCAGGGCCACGAAGCTGATCTGGCTCAGGATTCCCGTATGCTCGTCGCCGTCGGGATAGCGATGGAATTGCCAGCCGTCGGGTGTCGCATCCGGCGCGTCCTTCGCGATCGGAAGACCGTAAACCGCCCCCAGCTGCCGCGACAGGAATGTCTCGCGCGTCGTGAACAGGTCGCGGTAATCTCCGTTCTTGGCGAGCAGCTCGTACATGATCGTGCGGAGCGTCTGCTCCTGCGCATCGACCGCGAGCCCATAGCTGTATTTGGGATAAATCGCCGGGTCTTTAGCCAGGTTGTTGAAGGCGTCGAAGCTCAGCATGTCGGTGAAGAAGGCCCGCATCCCGGCTTCGAGTCTTGGCGAGGCAAGCAGCCGATCGACCTGATGGGCGAGCCCCTGAGGCTTGTCGAGATCGCCCTTCTCAGCCGCGGTCAGCAACTCATCGTCCGGAGTCGTATCCCACAGGAAAAAGCTCAGCCGCGCGGCGCGAGAATAGGCATCGAGCCGCTTTTGTCCCCGATGATCGGGATCAGGCTCCGTACGCTCCCAATCGAACAGGAATTGCGGCGCCTGAAGCATGCCGGCGACGGTGAGCTCGAGTCCGCTATAGAAATTGCCGACCGTCTTGGTCGCCTCGTTCGAAGCTGTGACCAACTGATCCAGTTCATCCTTCGTCAACGGCCGGCGATAGAGCAGCCGGCCGAGCTGCGAGAGGAAGCGACCGGCGCAGGCATCGTCGGGCGCCGCCTCCGAGAAGGGCTTGCAATCGATCATCTCGGCCCGGTGCTGCTTGTCGAACAGCTGAGCCGCGATCGTGTGCGCCATGTTGCCATAATGCTCGAGACCCGAAGCCGGGACGCTGACCTTCCCGGCGCCGACCTCGATCAGGCCGGAATCGCGAATGTCGGGATCGAACCGGCCGCCGATTTTGATATCCGGGCCGAAGATATCACCGATCGCGTGCACATATTGCGACTGGGTCAGGCGCCGCAGCACCGGCGGGCCGCCGGCCTGAGCTTCCAGCGCGTCGGCCGGTTTGGCGCCCTGGCCGAGATGCAGCAGACCAACGGTCAGGAACGCAGCCGCAGTAGCGGCAAGCGCCGTTCCGCCGAAGAGCAGGACCTTACCGAGAGCGCTGCTCAATTCGCACCCACCTTCGTAGGCTGAGCCTCGACGGAAGCCTGCTTACCCGCCTCGCCCGGGTGGGTGACGAAAGCCGGCACGGCCTCGATCAGCCAGGCGGAGGAGATTGCCGTGTTTTGTCCGGTCTTGGGATCGGGATAGGCGTCGGCCGCCTTTTTCAGCGCGTAGTAGAAACCCGGCAGGTCGACATTGTTGGTCGCGTCGACACCCCAGCCCTCGGAACCGTACTGCCAATAGAAGGGGAACCAGGCATGGTAGCCGCCGAGGAAGCCGCGCAGGCTGCCGTCCGGATTGATCTTCGCCCTGATCCGCGCCTCCTTGAAATGGAACTCCTGGATCCAGAACGGGTCGCCCAGCATGTTCATGTCGAACTTATCGGTGATCAGCACCCCATCCTTGATCTGGCCGTGCACGACATTGTGCCAGCGCGGGTTGGGATCGGAGGTGAAGGTCAGGTTCGTCTCGACATTGCCGCCGCTGTCCTTTGTCGGCGCTTCGAAAGCCCGGGTGATGGTGACCGTGACGTCGGGGCTGTTCTGTGGATCCTGGATGTTCGAAATCTCGATCAGCCACGCCGGCATCTGCTCATAGAGCACGTTCCAGTAATTGAGCTGCAGCGGCGGCTGGTCGGTCAGCGTGTGCGTCTTGAGCTCGTTGATGCAGCCGATCACGCGGTACAATTGATTGTCGACGCCGCGCTCGCCGGTCTCGGGGTCGGTGAAGTCCTTCGGCTTCACTCTTCCATCGAGATTGAAGCCATAACCCATTGGACCTTCTACAAGTTTTATGTTCGGGTCCGGCATGGATTCAGGATTGGCATAGACGTCCGCCGGCTTGCCGTTGACGCGGCCCCGCATCTGCGCCACGGGAATCGTCGTCTTGAACTTAGAAAGATCCAGAAACTCGTTGATGTATTTATCGATTTCGGCCTGAGAATAACCCGCCTGCTTCAATTCCCTCCGGTAATAGATCTCCGGCCCGTCATTCATGCCATGGGGGCAGTCGCGCCCCTGCGGGTCGGCATATTCGGCGACATTGAACCAACTGACCACGAAACCTCTGGTTTCAGCCTTGGCCGCATGCGCCGCAAAGCCGACCGTCACCGCGGCGCACAGGGCCGCGGACCGCCACGCCTTGGTGGGCATGCCGCCGCAGGCCGAAGAATTTCCCATGCCTTCCTCCCGATCGCGCAGCTTCGGTTTCCGAATTCGACCGATCGCTGTCCGAAGGCTCGCAGCCTGACAATAACGCCAAACCGTTTCGTTGCGGCAGACACCTAAAGAGTATCGAATTATGATACCATAACAGATCACGATCTGCAGGACCGCAACTGATGCGAAGCCAAGTGGAACCCAATGGAACGGCGAACCGAGGCGGACGACATGGCGCTTTGCTCACCGCCGTATTGAAGCGTCTGTTCCAGGCGAAGGGTCTCAAATACCGCGACGTGGCGCGCTCCATCGGAGTCAGCGAGATCACTGTCAAGCGCTGGATGAGCGGCCGCGGCCTGACGGTTGAGCAGCTCGAACTCCTCGCCGAGGTTGCCGGGATCGGCTTGGCAGAACTGACGGAGCTTGCGGTTGCGGACTATGATACCCGGCTGCCGCAAATCACCCGCGAGCAGGAAGAGGGCCTAGCGCGCGACTCGCTACTCAGCATGGTCTTCTCCCTGCTGCTGATCGGCTGGTCCGCCATCGAGATCAAACGGGAATGCGAACTCGATGAGGCGACCCTAGTCTCCTATCTCGTTCGTTTGGAACGGCTGAAGTTGATCGAGCTGATGCCGGGCAATTTCGTGCGGCTTTTGACCCGGCGCGACCTCAGATGGGCTCAGGACAGCCCGGTACGCGGCCTCTTCCACACCCATGTCTGGCGGTATTTCCAGGAAATGGATTTCGAAAGCCCTGACGCGATTTGGGGAACCGAGACTCTGCGGCTCTCCCGCCGCTCGGTGCTCCGTATGGAGCAAATGTTCGCCGAACTCGGCCGGAACTTGCGCGAACTGGCCGAAGCCGACCGCGCGGAACCAAGTGACGAGAAGAAATGGTACGTGACGCTCGCGGCCGCCCGCCCGGTGGAAGTCCGTTTCCCGCGCGTGACCGATCGCGTCTAGCCGGCCGCCTTCGGTGGCGGCGAATACCGGAAATTGTCGGCATAGCTGCGAGGACGCACCCGGTGCGGCTTGGGCGTCTCGACCGAATAGCCGAACCCCTCGCGCTCGGCGAAGGCGATGGCGTCCTCGCGCGTCGCGAAGCGCAGCTTTACCTGGTTCAGCGTGTCCCCTGACGAGGTCCAGCCCATCAACGGTTCCGGACGGCGCGGAGTCTCGGTCTCGTATTCGAGCACCCAGCGGCCGGTCGAGGCGCGCCCCGATTGCATGCTGCTCTTAGGCGGCTGATAGATCCGGCACTGTATCTTTCCGGCCACGACGGGCTCCATCGACACGCTCTCCTCGCAAACCAATCCGCCCGAGTCTGGTCGGGGCGCCCGGATTCGAACCGGGGGCCTCCAGTACCCAAAACTGGCGCGCTACCAGACTGCGCTACGCCCCGTGCTCGGGTGGCGAACTGCAGGGCTGCACATACACGAAGCCCTGGAATCGGACAAGGCGAGCGCCTATTTGGCTTCGGTCATCGTCACCTTGTCACCGACATGGATTCCGAGCTTGGCGGCTGTGCCGGCATTCAGCTCGACGACCAGCCGAATCGGTCCTCCGGAGGGATAGTAATCTTCCGGGCCGACAGGTTTGTCCCCGACCGCCTTCGCGTCGGCCACTATGTGCGAAATTCGGCCGCCGTTTGCCACGAAGAGCATGTCGAGCGGGATATAGCAGTTTTTCATCCAAAAAGTTGCCGTCGTATCCCGATCATAAGGAAAGGCCATCCCCGCATCGGCCGGCATGCTCTTGCGGAACATCAGCCCCCTTTCCTGCTGTTGCGCCGTTCGAGCGACCTCCACATCGAAATGGTAGGTCTGTCCGGCTGCCGTCGTGACCGTAAGGTCGGCATGGTCGAGATCGGCCGCCGGCGACGGTATCGCCAGGAAAAGCGCCAGAACGAAGAATGCCAATATGCGCAAGATCGGAAGTCCCGGAACGTGTCGAGGGCGAAGAGACATAACCGATCATGGACCCGACCGGAATGCGGTGTAGAGTTTCAACTCCGGGAGGAGGTTCGAGTCCGCTAGACCATGGAATTCTTGGGAGATTACCGATTCGCGGCGACGGCGCTCGAAGTCTGGCTGGCGCTCAACGATCCCGAGGTGTTGAAGCGCACGATTCCGGGTTGCGAGAGCATGGCCCGGATCTCACCCACTGAATATGCCGGCCATGTTAGCGTGAAGCTCGGCCCCTTGAATGCCGGGTTCGACGGCAAGATCACGCTCTCCGAGCTCGATCCGCCGGCGAGATATAGGATCAGCGTGGAGGCTCAGGGAACGATCGCGGGCCGAGCGGCCGGCAGCGCGCGCGTGCGTCTGGAAGACGTACCCGGAGGCTCAATCCTCCACTACAGGGCCGAAACCGAGTTCGGCGGCCGGCTGGCGACCATCGGCGCCAAATTCGTCCGCGGCACCGCCTCCCGCTATGCCGACAAGTTCTTCGCTCGCTTCGCCGAGGCGATGGCGGAGCGCTCGACCATGCCGGCGGTGTGAGCCGCCCTACTCCCCCGACGCTACCCTGAGCGCGTCGTCATCTTCTTGGCCGAATTCCACGGCTTGCAGGCCATAGAGCCGTTTATAGACGCCGTTCCTGCGCATCAGCTCCGCATGGTTGCCGCTTTCGACCACCCGGCCGTGGTCCAGCACATGGATCAGATCGGCGCTGACCACGGTCGAGAGCCGGTGCGCGATGACCAGCACCGTCCGCCCCTGTCCAAGCACATTGAGCGCGTCCTGGACCACACGCTCGGATTCGGCATCGAGTGCAGAGGTCGCCTCGTCGAGCAGCAGGATCGGCGCGCCGCGGAGCAGCGCGCGGGCGATCGCGATCCGCTGCCGCTGCCCGCCCGAAAGCTTGACCCCGTTCTCGCCGATCCGGGTGGCATACCCTTCCGGCATCACGCGGATGAAATCGGCGGCCGCCGCACCCTCGGCTGCGGCTGTGATCTCGGCCTCGCTGGCGCCGGGACGGCCGTAGGCGATATTGGCGCCGATCGTATCGTCGAACAGCGCCACCTCCTGGCTCACGAGGGCCATATGCGAACGCAGGCTCCTCAACGTGACATCGCGGACATCCCGGCCGCCAACCAGCACCCGGCCGCCATCGACGTCATAGAAGCGCGGAATAAGGCTAAGTACCGTCGACTTGCCGGCGCCGGACGGCCCAACCAAGGCCACCGTCTTCCCGGCCGGGATCTCGATCGTGACTCCGTCGAGCGCGGGCCGGCCGGTGCGGTAGGAGAAACGAACATCCTCCAGCCGGATTGACGCGTCTTCCATCACGAGCGGCGCGGCGCCCGCCCTATCGTGAATGGCCGGCGGGTCATCCAGCACGCGGAACAACCGGTCGGCCGCGGAGAGGCCCCGCTGGAGCACGGCGCTCGATTTGGCGAGCCGTTTGATCGGCTCGAAGGCCAGCATGAAGGCGGTGATGAAGGCGAAGAGCTTGCCCGTTGTCGTCGCGCCCGCAATCACCTGATAGCCGCCATAAACGATCAGCGCGCAAATCGGCAGCGCGCCCAAGAGCTCGTTCACCGGGTCCGAGAGAGCGGCGATGCGGAAGGCCTTGTGCGCCAAGTCGAACAACCGCTGGATCGCGGCGCCGACCCGCTTCTTCTCATAGCCCTCCATGCCGTAGGCCTTGATGTGGCGTACATTCTGGAAGGTCTGATTGAGCAAATGGGCGAAATGCCCGCGCTCCTCCTGGGTCGAGGTCGAGACCCGGCGGAGCCGCTTGCCGCGTCGGCCGACCCAGATTCCGGCCAGCGGAAAGACGATGAAGGCGAAGGAGGCCAGCCGCCAATCCTCCGCGAACATGACGCCCACGAGGCCAATCAGCGTCAGCGTGGTCTTTCCGAAATTGGTCAGCGATTCGACGACTGCGTACCGCATCTCATCGACATCGGTGGTCAATCGCGAGATCAGTTCGCCGGCCGGATGCTCGTGGAAGAAGGCGAGATCGGCGTCGATCAGATGGGCCAGGCTGTCGCGCTGGATGTCTGTCACCACCCCTTGTCCGATCCGGTTCAGGATGACGCTCGAGCCGTAGGAGGCGAGCCCGCCGATCAGGAACACGGCAAAGACCAGCAGAGCGATCAGAACGATCAGGTCAGGCCGCCTGCTGGCGAAGATGTCGTCGAACACATGCCGGATCAGCACGGCCTTGCCCGAGGTCGCGGCCGAGGTGATCCCCATAAAGACGAGCGCCAGCAGCAGCTGCGGCCAGTGCGGCAGCAGATAGCTCCGCACGAGGCGGTTCAGGAGCGCCAAGGAATGGCGTTGCTGCCCGGTTTTTGACCTTTCTGACATGCGGAACGAACCTACCACGGCGCTCAAAACCGGCCAAAAGACTACCAGGCGAGCCTCGGCAGCACCCAATCCGGCGTAACTCCGAATTTCGCCGACAGCTTGGCTAATCCTTCGGTTTCCGCCATCTCACCCGCATGAATGCCGCCTGTAATGAAGGCTGTCCGAAAGCCGGCGCGGCCGCCGCCGGCGACGTCGTGCTCGAGCGAATCGCCGATCGCAACGATCCGCTCGGGCGGGATTCCCGGCAGCAGCGCTCGGCAGCGGGCATAAACTTCCGGATGCGGCTTGCCGATATAGCGGACCCGACCACCGACCTTCTCATAATGGGCAGCCAGCAGCCCGGGCGCTTCGATGAAGCCCTTTGCCGTCACCCCAATCCGGTCGGGATTGGCGCAAATCGCGAGAAGTCCTCGCTCCGCCGCCTTCACCAGCGACGGCGCATGGTCCCTTTCGAGCGACTTCTCCGGCGCGGTCGAGCTGCCGAGCAGGACAAAATCCGCGCGCTCCAGGTCGGTTGCGCGATAATCCAGTCCTTCGATGAGGGTCGGCTCGCGGGCGATCAGAAAGACGGAGCGGCCGAGCGCCGCGAAATCCCGGTCGGTCCGATCGCGCAGCATGTCGCGGACCGTTTCGCCCGAGGTCACGAAACCCGTAAAGTCGGCCGTATCGTATCCCAGGGCAGCGAGCCGATCGGAGGCGTCGTTTCCGAGGCGCGCCGAATTCGACAACACCACCAGTCTCTTCCCCGCCCCCCTCAGCGCCTTCACCGCCTCGATCGCGCCCGGCGGCGCCTTCGACCCGTCATGCAGCACGCCCCATTGGTCGAGCACCGCCGCATCGAACTGTGGGGAAACCGCGGAGAGAAATTGGAGTGGTTGGGGCACTGCTCACTCGTCATCCCCGCGACTCGTATCGTCGCGGCGGCTCTCGCTGGATTGGCCCCTTCGCGGGGATAACGACCGAAAGAAGCTCATGCCTTCACGACATTCGGCCCGGCGCAGCCGTGGGCGGCCATGGCGTTGCGCGTGTCGATGACGAGCGGAGCGACGTCCCGCACCAGGGCATAATCGACGGCGTCATGATCCGCCGCGATCAGCACGGCGTCGCAGGAAGCAAGGACCGCTTCCGTCAGCGCGGTCGATTCGATGCCGGCCAGATCGCCATGTTCGCGAGTCTTGGGCACCACCGGGACAAGTGGGTCGTGATAAGAGATCTCGGCGCCGCGCGCGCGCAACAGCTCCCAAAGCGCGAAAGCCGGGCTCTCGCGCGTGTCGTCGACATTCTTTTTGTAGGCGACGCCGAGGATGATGATCTTCGCGCCTCTCAGGCCTCGGCCGGTCCTGGCGTCCAGCGCCGCTGCAACGGCATCGACGACATGGCGCGGCATGGCGCGGTTGATCTCGCCGGCGAGCTCGATGAAGCGGGTGGCGATATCGAACTCGCGCGCCTTCCAGGTCAGGTAGAAGGGATCGATCGGGATGCAGTGACCGCCCAGCCCGGGGCCCGGATAGAAAGGCATGTAGCCGAACGGCTTCGACTTGGCCGCCTGGATCACCTCCCAGACATCGATACCCATGGCGCCGTAGACGAGCTTCAGCTCGTTGACCAGCGCGATATTCACGGCGCGGAAAATGTTCTCGGTGAGCTTCACCGCCTCGGCCGTTTCGGCGGATGAGACCACAACGGTGTGCTCGACGAACTGCGCGTAGAGCGCCTCGGCGAGGAGCGTGGCTTCCTGGCCGTCGCCCCCCACCACCTTCGGAATCCGGCTGGTGGTGAAATCGACATTGCCCGGATCCTCGCGCTCTGGCGAATAGGCGAGCCAGAAATCGCGCCCGGATGAAAGCCCGCCGGCTTCGAGAATCGGCTTCACCACGTCTCGCGTCGTGCCGGGATATGTCGTCGATTCCAGCACGATCAGCTGCCCCGCCCTCAACCTGGCGGCGACCCGCTCGGCCGTGCCCACGACGTAACCCAAATCGGGCTCGCGGTGCCGGTCCAAGGGCGTCGGCACGGCAATCAGCACGGCGTCCGCCTCGGCAAGCCGCGCGAAGTCGGCCGAGGGCGTGAAGCGCCCGGTCCCGCTGATCTCGACGATCGAGGTCGCGGGGACGGTGTTCAGATAGGACTTACCGGCCTCGAGCATGGCGACTTTGGTTTCATCGATATCCAGTCCGATGGTCCTGAAACCGGCGCCATGAAGCGCGATCACGAGCGGCAGGCCGACATAACCAAGCCCGATCACCGCCACGATCGCGCTACGGTCAGCGAAGCGGTCGCGAAGCCGCTCGCAGGCTGGGGACAGAGTCGGTGACGTCATGGCCGGAACCTACAAGGCGCCGACCAAATGTCCAAGATTGGACGGTCGCATCGAAATTCCGCTTCCAGCCCGCAGCTCCAGGCTCCTAGGATCGTCGAAAACGAGGAGGCGACCAATGACGGCTCCATTGGCGGGGAAAGTTGCGCTCGTGACCGGCGGCGCATCCGGCATGGGACGGGCCACGGTATTCGCGCTGGCCGAGGCCGGCGCATCGGTCGCGGTTCTAGACCGCAGCGCGACGGGTGTGGCCGCCGTGACCGAGGACATCGGAAAGACCGGCGGACGAGGTCTCGCCCTCGTTCTCGATCTCATGGACCTCTCAGCGCTGGCAGCCACGGTGGACCGCGTCGTCGCCGAATTCGGACGGATCGACATTTTGGTCAATTGCGCGGGCATCTATTCGCCGGTGGGACTCCTGGAAATGGACGCGGCGACCTGGGATCAGATCCACACGATCGACCTCAAGGCGCCCATGTTCTTGATGCAACATGTCGCTCGCCACATGATCGCGCGAGGCGGCGGCGGCCGGATCGTGAATGTCGGCTCCAGCGCGGCCTACCGGGCGCGCCATGCGCCGCCTGCCTATGCGAGCGCCAAGGCCGCGCTGGGCCAACTGACGCGGAGCGCCGCCGCCGAGCTCGGTCCTTACGACATCAATGTGAACATCGTCGTGCCTGGTGTGACCGTGTCCGGCCTAACCGAATCCGTCGGGCAGGAATTTTTGCAGAATGCGGTGTCGAGCGGCGGATGGAGAATCTCTTCCACCGCGTGTCTGAGCCGGAGGACGTGGCCGCGGCCATACTGTTCCTCTGCCTGCCGGGCAGCCGACAGGTCACGGGCCAGGCGATTCACACAAGCGCCGGAAACATCGTCTGAGATCGCAATGCCGACCAGCCTCGAAGATCTCATCCAACCTACCGCGACGGCGCTCCTCACCGTCGAAATGCAGCGGTCGGTCGTCGGCGACCTCAGCCGCATTCGCCCGTTGGCCGAGGCGGTCGAGAAACACGGCCTAGTCGCGAAGCTGGCAACCCTGATGACAGCGGCGAGAGAGGCCGGCGTCCCCGTGGTTTATTGCAATGCGGAATTTCGCGCCGACCGCAAGGGCACCGCGCGGAATTGCGGCTTGATCGCCACACTGACCAAGGATCCCGACCATCTGCTCACCGGCAGCCCCGCGGCGGAAGTCATTCCGCAGCTCGCACCGAAGCCCGGCGACCTGGTCTTTCCGCGGTTCACGGGCCTATCGCCTTTCGCCGCAACCGCGCTCGACATCACGCTCCGCAACATGGGCGTACGAACCATCCTCGCCACCGGGGTCTCGATCAATATCGCGATCTTCGGGCTGATCCTGGAGGCGGTGAATCTCGGCTACAATGCCGTCCTCGTGCGCGACTGCGCGGCCGGCTGCCCCGACGAGTACGCGGATTCGATCGTCCGCAATTCCCTTTCGCTCATGTCCACCGTGACGACGAGCGAACAAATCATCGACATCTGGCGAGGACGCACATGAAACCAGACACATCATCGGCCTCTCCCGACGAAATCTTCGGCCGCGACGCGGCGCGCCGCTACGAGGCATTCTCCCGGATGCGGGGCCAATGTCCGGTCCTGCGCCTCCCGACGGGCGAGCTCATGGCGGTGAGCCATCAGGCGGCCGGCGACGGTGTGCGCCAGGTCGAGGATTTCGCCGGCACCTTTTCCGATAACGGCGCCTTGGCATCCGACGATGTGATCCTGGCCGGCATTCCCGAGCCGCGGCACAGCGCCGTCCGCCGGATCTTTCTGTCCGCGCTGACCGAGATTTCTCAGTACGAGCCTTTCATCCGGTCGCTCGCCGAAAGGTTCGTTGACGAGACCGTTGCGGCGGCGGCGCGGTGCGGTGAAGCCGAGTTGATGCACGGGCTGGCGCGGCGCCTGCCGAGCGCGGTAATCGCCCATCTGCTCGGGCTGCCGGCTTCGGATATCGACCGCTTCGCGCGCTGGACCGACGAATTGCTCGAACGCCAGGGGACCAGCACGAATGCAAGCACGGCGCTGGTCGATCTGCACGACGAATTCGCTGCCTATTTCGCCGAGCACATCGAAAACAGACGAGCCCATCCAGAAGCGCGCGACGACATCATCGCGCGCTTCGTACGCGCGGAGGTCGAGGGATCCCGCCTTTCGGTGCGGGCGATCCAAACCCAGATGATGTTCTTCATCGTCGCCGGTAACGGCACGACGCGGGACCTGATCGGAAACCTGCTGATGCGGCTGGCCTCCGACGAGGCGTTGTTTCGCCGAACGCAGTCCGACCGCGGCACGATCCCGCTGCTGGTGGAAGAAGTGCTTCGCCTGGATTCGCCGGTTCAGCTGCTCGCCCGCAATTCCAAGGTCGAGACCACGCTGGACGGCGTGTCCGTCCGGCCGGGCGAACGAGTCTTGCTCAGCATCGCCTCCGCCAATCGCGACGAAAAGATCTGGCAGGACGCGGAGACCTTCCGGCCGGGCCGGGAGCGGGCGCGAGCGCATCTCGCTTTCGGCGCGGGACCGCATATTTGTCCGGCCGCCAATCTGGCGCGTATGGAGGCGTGCATCGCGTTGGAATCGCTGCTGGATCGCATCGACTCCATGAGGTTCGCGCCGAGCTACGCGCTGGATCTCAATCCGGTGATTTGGGCCAACGGGCCTCAGACGCTCAAGGTCACGCTGACGCTCCGCACGTCGTCAGAAGGTGCAGGCTGAACAGGCGATCCGGATCAGTCCAGACCTCCGCCGGTCGCCATCCGGCGCTTTGCGCCAGACGCCGGAACTGATCCAGGCCGTATTTATAAGAATTTTCGGTATGGACCGTCTCGCCGGCCTTGAAACGGAAATCCTGTCCGGCGACGTGAACCGCCTGATCTCTGGCACTCACGAGATGCATCTCGATCCGTCCTTGCGCCGGGTCGTAGAATGCGCGGTGACGGAATTCCGCATGGCCGAAATCGCCGCCGAGCTCACGGTCGATCCGCGCCAGAAGATTGAGATTGAAGGCGGCGGTCACGCCGGCCGCATCATTATAAGCGGCTTCCAGAACCGCCCGGTCCTTCTTGAGATCGACGCCGACCAGCATCATGCCGCCTTCGCCCAAAAGCCGGCGCGCTTGCGATAGGAAGCCCGCGGCCTGCGGCGGACTGAAGTTGCCGATCGTCGATCCCGGAAAAAATCCGAGCCACCGCGGACGGGCATTGCCAACGGCCGGCAGAACGAAAGGCTTCGTGTAGTCGGCGCAGACCGGCGCAATGTGCAGGCCGGGATAGTCTGCCGACAAAGCCTCAGCCGCCGCGATCAGGTGCGACCGGCTGATATCGACCGGGACATAGGCGATCGCCGTCTCGAGCGCATCGAGAAGCGTGCGGATCTTGATCCCCGCCCCGCTCCCGAACTCGACGATTGCACAGCCCGCCCCCACCAGTCGCGCAATCGCCGGCGCGACTTCGGCGAGAATCGAAAGCTCGGTGCGGGTCGGGTAATATTCGGGCGTATCGCAGATCGCGTCGAACAGGCGTGATCCTTCCAGATCGTAGAAGAACTTGCAGGGAATCGTTTTTTGCGGCTGGTTGAGGCCCCATAGAACCGCGTCGCGGAACTCCGCTGCGCTCGGCGCCAGATCCTGAAGCCGCGCCAAACTGCCCGTCTCACCTCTCATGTATCCTCCGCCAGCCTGAAGCCGCTCGCCTGCCAACGCGCGGCAGGCGGGAAGAAGTTCCGATATGTCAACCGCGAATGACCCGCCGGGGTTGCCCAGGAGGAACCCTTGAGCACCATTTGTCCGGACATGAATTTTCCGTTGTATTCCCCTATGGCGCCGATAGGCGGCCTGAACCCGGGATAGGGCGCGTAGGCGCTCGCGGTCCAATCCCAGACCTGCCCCTGGGCGATCGGCTCTCCGCTCGGGTCGGGGTGCGGCCGACCCGATGGCGCGGACGGCGGACCCAGCCGGCCCATGGCGACCTCCCATTCGAACTCGGTCGGCAGCCGCTTTCCGGCCCAGGCAGCGAAGGCGGACGCTTCGTAGTAGCTCACATGCTGCGCAGGCTCGGCCGGCTCGATCGGGCGCACCCCCTCGAGGGTGAAATGGGTCCATCCCGCCGGGTCCTCGATCCAATAAAACGGGGCGCGCCAGCCTTCCTCTTGGACGCGGGCCCAGCCGTCGGACAGCCAGAATTCCGGGCGGCGATAGCCGCCATCGGCGATGAAAGCCGTATAGTCCCCGCAGGTCACGGAACGACCGGCCACGCGGCATGCGGTCAGATAGACCCGGTGGCGAGGCCCCTCATTGTCGAATGCGAACCCGCTTCCAGCGTGGCCGACCTCGTAAATCCCGGAGGGTATGTCGATCCAGCGCGGCGGCGGCGCATCGCTGGCCCCCTTCCCTGTCCGAAGCGGCGCATAGGCAGGGCGAAGCGGGTTGGACCAGAAGGCGTGCTTGATGTCGGTGAGAATCAGCTCCTGATGCTGCTGCTCATGGTTGAGGCCCAGCTCGATGAGAGCGGCCCTCTCCGCCGTCAGAGATCCTTGGAGCAGCCGCTCCATGCGCCGGTCGACCTCACCGCGGTAATGCCCGATCTCTTCGGCCGACGGACGAGACAGCAGTCCCCGCAACGGGCGCGGATGACGCGCGCCCACCGCCTCATAATAAGAGTTGAACAGATATCCAAAGGCCGGATCGAAGGGCGCATAGTCCGGCTCTGCCGCGAGCACGAACGTCTCGAAGAACCAGGTGGTATGGGCTCGGTGCCATTTGACCGGGCTGCAATCGGGCATCGATTGGATCTGCTGATCCTCGCCCGACAGGCAGGCCGCCCGACGCTCGGTTTCGGCCCGCACGGACCGGTAGCGCGCGAGCAGCGACAGATCGGCAACGGCGTGAGGCTGGGCGGTCAGGGGGCGATCTCCTCGCGCGACCGGACGGGGCGCATCTCGGAAAGAGCTAGGCTCGGCGACATTTGCGGCAAGCCTTCCCGAGTTTATTCGCTGTAAAGCCCTGCGCGGTTACGAGAACTCTTTGGCCGGACGATCGTTGCTGAATTTGGCCGCAGAGGACCAATCCGCTATGATGCAGACGAGAAAACTGAAGCCGGTGAGGACGTCATGAATCCGGGCGCCTATGTATGGACCCTGATCATCTACGGCGTGACCGCCGCGATCGTGTATATCTGCTATCAGCTCGTCGCTGTTGAAAAGCTCGAAACCGAGAAGAACGCGACCAAGCAGCTTTACCTCGCCCGGCAGGCGGACCGTTCGGAGCTCGAGGCCGCCAAGAAGCCTCGACTTCCGGGGATTCCCATGCGCACCACGGGCGGCGTACAGGTCTTAAGCAAGCTGCCTTTCCGATTGATTCGCTAAAACAATCCCGTCCTCTGAAATTCTACAGTCTTGTCGCCGAGATTCGGCCGACACGCTGTCGGAAAACTTTACACTTTTTAATGTCGTGCCTCATTAACCATGAGCAACAGTTTGAAATAGCACAATTTTGATTCCTGGCACGCCGCTTGCATGGATTGTGGCGAGCCCCTCGGGGCTTGAGTTTGATGCGTTTAAGCATTCGGAGAAGGCACATGTTCAAGCATATTGCTCTCGCTGCGGTTGGCGGTCTCGCGCTCATCGCCAGTAGCGCAGCCCAGGCGACGACCTATACGTCCGGCTCATTGACCCTGAACGACCTTTCGACGCTCGCGAGCTGGGATTCGACGACCGACCTGTCGAGCATGCCGACAATCATCCAGCTCGACCCGACATCCCCGCTCAACCTGACGACCGGCCTTGGCAGCTTCTCTAAGCTCGGGGGCCCCGGCTCATTTGCGGGGGGGTCCAGGCTCGATCTCGGCAACCCAAGTTCCTTCAACACCAATGGCGGTGCCCTCGGACAATTCACTGGGACCTGCGTGACCGGCCAAAACTATAATCCGAGCACGTCGACCTATAGCTTCACGGTATGCGGCACTTACACCGTCGGTTCGGATTTCTCCAACGCGGGCAACACCCTCACCGGTGGCGAATCGTTCAGTCTGACGCAAGTGGGTGGGCCCGATTCATCCATCAGCATCAATGGCACGTTGTTCTCTCCCGCACCGAGCCCCGAGCCCGCTACGCTGAGCCTCTTCGGCGCGGCTTTGGCCGGCCTGGGCGTGGCCCGGCGTCGCCGGAAGTAAGACCAAGCGAAAGACCTCTCCGAGTCGGGGCGGCGCCTTCGGGCGCCGCCTTTTTTATAGCCTCAAGCCGCGGCCTGGGGCGCTCCCCAAGCGACGTCGCGGACCAGCGCCGGAAAGCGCGCACGGACAATGGTCCCGATATCGGGCGTGCTTTCGATCTCCAGACTGCCGGAATGGAGATCCACCAGCGCCTTGGTCAAGGGCAAGCCCAGCCCGACGCCCTCATACCGGCGCGCAAGCGCGCTATCGATCTGTCCAAAAGGCTCGAGGGCCAGCGCTACATCTTCCGAACGCATGCCGATCCCGGTGTCGATGACGCACAGCTCGACCGTCCCCTCGACCGCGGCCCGTGCAACTAGGGTGATCTCGCCGCCCGCGGGCGTGAATTTGATCGCGTTCGAAAGTAAATTCAGCCCGATCTGGCGGAGCTTCGCCTCGTCACCGCGGAGCATCACCGGCGTCGCGTCCCGCTGCACGACAAGCTTCAGCTCGGCGGCCTCGCAGCGCTCACCATAGATGCGGGCGCAATCCGAGAGGATCATATTCAGATCGACCTCATCGACCTCCATGCGGAGCTTGCCGTCGGTGCTCTTCGCGAGATCGAGCACATCGTGG
>Ga0209062_1002107_pt1 | contig 28598 bp, 29 predicted proteins | sample Coa_R2_2_FD_187158 | JGI IMG/M metagenome (GOLD analysis project Ga0209062, IMG submission 187158) | Surface soil microbial communities from Centralia Pennsylvania, which are recovering from an underground coalmine fire - Coalmine... | ecosystem: Environmental > Terrestrial > Soil > Unclassified... | reverse complement strand
GAGGCATTGAGGCGGCCTACAAGCGCCAGCTCGCCGAGGCCGCCGATCCGGCCGCGCTACGCGCCGAGATCAACGCCCGCATCGAGAGCGTGCGCGGCCCGGTCGGCCCGCTGAACCGGTTCGAGATCGAGGAGATGATCGACCCGCGCGACACCCGCCGGCTTGCGTGCGAATGGGTGGCCGACGCCTACCGGATCGTGAGCCAACCCGCGCGGCTGCAGCCGCGGGCGCTGGGCTTCAGACCCTAAGGGTGTCTCCTCCGTACGTTGGCCGGCCGATGTCCGCCTGCGCGGTCAAGCGGACTTCGATCCAAAGAGCATCTGACCCAGATTGGCGGCGGCACCGACGAAATTGTCCGCAGGACTGCCGGTTGCGAAGATGTTGCCCGGAGAGTGGGAGTGGGAGGTCAGCGAGGAGGCCGCGAACTCCGCGAGCACAGCGTGCAGCTTCGTGGTCGGATGGAGAGAATCGAAGAAGGCCGTTTGGTCGGGCGGCGGGGCTGCTGGATTGACGCTGAACTCGATACCGTTGCCGAGCAGCGTCGGCTGCGCAAGGTCCTCGAACCCGAAGGCCGCAGGGTCGGCGCTGATCTCCCCTGTGATCTTTGCGAGATCGACGACGCGGGCATCGTGGCCCTCCAGCCGTAGCTCAGCCGCATCGACCCTCAGGCCCAAATTGACCGCATCGACCGCAGCATCGCCGATCGCCTGGAGTTCGGGGGAAAGCTGCTGTCCGGCGGGGAAGAAACTGGGCGCGGGCAGGGTTTCGAAGATGACCGTCCCGATCCCCTGGTTGAAGGCCGTGTGGGCAACGTTGAGATCGGCCTGAACGATCCCCACCGCTGTTTGCGCCGCCTCGCCGATCAAAGCTTGCGGATTGCTGGGGTCGAAGGTGCCGGCCAGCGCCTGAAAGTCGTTGAGCCCGATCAGGTCCACCAGCGCCGAATGCGTCGAAGGTGGATTTGCCGAAGTCTCCGCGACGAGGTCGGCCATCTGGCCTGAAAGATTGATATTCTTGTTGAGCACCGCCTCGATCGGCGCCTGTTCGCTCGGCGGCAACGCGGCAATCTCCGCTTTCACCTGGTCGGGGATCGCCGGACCGGCGGCCTGTTCGAGCGTCTGCGTGCCCAGTGCTTCGGCGCCACCGAACGAAAAATTGATGAGCTGGGCGCCCAGCAACTCCGCGGTGATCTCCGGAAGGACCGGCCCGTTGGAGAACTTGCCCGCGTACGGCGGGCTGACCGGGATGGGCTGCAGCCCTTCCGTGTTGATGCCATCGGCTGCGGCGAGCGAGAGCGCCTGCTTGCTGAGTTGGTATATTCCGCCGCTGTCGGACAGGCTGTCCCCAACGGCGTAGAGCTGATCGAACAGTGGGCTCGGCATCGACGTACCTCCCCTGTTGGACTCGTGGAGAGCGTAGTCCCGAAACAGCATCGCTGTCGGTACGGCGGCCGACTCACATGAACTGCACCAGCCCGCAAACGAAGCTCCTAGGCTACGGCGGCCTCGAAGACACGGCGGTAGTTGCCGCCGAGCAGCTTTGAAATTTCGTCAGGCTTGAAGCGCGAGGACAGCGCGGCGGCGAGCTGCGGCAGGTCGGCGTAGCTCGGCAGCGAGCTCGGGCCGAGCAGGCCCATCTGGTCGGTGCCGATGCCGACATGGTCGACGCCAACCACGTCGACCATGCGGGCGATGCCGCTCGCGTAGGAACTCACGTTCGCCACGTCCTGGACCGGCCAGATGCCGACCACGCCGCCGGTCGAGGCGATCGCACGGGCATGGTCGGAGGTGATCAGTCGCGTCCACGGCGAGGGCCGGTTGCCGAGCCCCGTGTGCGACAGCAGCAGCGGTTTGCTGGTGGTGGCGACGGCGCGCTTCACCAGCTCGAACGTGCCGTGGGCCACGTCGACCACGATGCCGAGCGCGTTGCAGCGGCGGATCACCTCGGCGCCGAAATCGGTAAGACCACCGTGCACCGACGGCTCGGTCTGGATGTCGCCCAGCTCGTTGGGGTGATAGTGCGTGAGCTGCAGCTGCCGCAGCTGCCAGCGCTGGTACGCCTCGTCGACGCGCTCGATCCTGCCTTCGAGCCAGTCGGCGCCTTCCGACGTCACGATCACCGACGGCCGGCTCGACCGCGCAGCCCGCAGGTCCGCCGCCGTCCTCACGATCGGCATTCCCTGGGACCGGGCCAGCTCATGCAGCTTGGCGAACTGGACCTTGCTGAAATCATACAACTGGCCCGGCTTGGGCTCGCGCAAGGGCCGAATGCGGCCGTTCTGGACGCCAATGACCGGCGAATCGCCCACGATGCAGAGGCAAACCACGGACAGGCCGCCCTGCTTCATCGGGCTCGCCACATCGATCAAACCTTGGCCATAGGCGGCGCGGATCAGATTGCCGGCATGGCTGTGCGTGTCGACTGCCGTGCCGTCGGTCGTCTGGGCCATCGTCGTCACCGGCAGGCAAAAGAGCGGGCTCGCCGCCAGCATCGAACGGCGCGAAAGCCCCCGCACGAGCTCGGCGCCATGAAGCTGGTAGCGCCATCCCTCGGGATCGCACCCGACATGCAGCGTGCCCGTCACGCGCACCGCGCCGTTGCCAAGCTTCAAGGGTCGATCGGCGATCACTTCGATCACCGCCAGCGGATTGCTCGGCACGCAGCCCTGACAGCAGCCGAGCTCGGCCGTCATCAGGAAGTGGTCAGCAGTCGGTGTCGGCAGGACGGTGACAGGGAAACCCGTCACCTCGACAGTCTTGCCATGTGCCTTGTCGGCGCGCGGCTTTCCAAGATCGCGCCAGCTCAGGCGCCCCGTCAGCCGCATGGAACTCCCCCTAGAGTCTAGGGGGCGGATAGTACGGCCTGTCGCCCAGCGCTTGCACGCGTTTCCAGAAGTCGGGACCGCTCGCCTTGCCGACTTCATCGAGGTCGGCAGCCTGACGCCACATACTCCATGAATCGGGATAGAGGCGGCTCGCCTCCGCCATCTGCCTGTCGCCTTCGGCGGCGCGGCCGTTGGCCCGCAGCCACACGCCGAGCCGGAACCGCGCCCGTGCCTCGGCCATCTCCGGCGTCACCTTCGGCAGAGTCGCACGGGCTGTATTTGCGGGAAGCGCGTGCTTGCCGCTCGTCACCCAGGCGCGCACCGCATCCAGATAGGCCGTGCGGGCGGCCAGCCGCTCTTCCTGGTCCTTGGGCGACATGGTGCGGGTCTTGAGGTCCATGCGGCGGAAGTGGTCGGTCGATCCGGCGGTCTCGGGCGGCCGCACGATCGTGCCCTGCTCGTCGATCCAGACCGCCTGCGGGACGTTCACGAGGTTGTAGAGATCCTCGAGGCGATGCTCGGTGTCGATCAGTTGCCAGTAGTCGGACTTGGCCTGGTCGATCCATGGACGGGCGTGATCGGCGCCGCGGCTTTCCTCCGCGACGGCCACGACCATGAAGTTCTTGTCCTTGAGCTCGCTGTAGAGTTGCTGCCACACGGGCAAGTCGAACCGGCAGCCTCACCAACTGGCCCAGGTGGCGAGGAAGACCTTCTTGCCCCGAAGCTGCGACAGCGAGCGCGGCACGCCATTCACGTCGGGCAGGGTGAAGTCCGGTGCCGCCAGCCCGTCGAGAGCCGCATTGCGCTCGTCGGCCGGCGCGCCCAGCGCCCAGACGTCGCGCGTGTCGCTTGCGATCACCGGGCCGCCGAGCTTCGTCCAGAACGCCGCGACGTCGACCTCGTTGGTGCCGACCGCCGACGCGGGCAGCGGGACGCAGGCCTCGGCCCGGCACATGCCTTCGGACTTCAGCGTCCAGCCGGTGACCGTCTCAGCATCGGCCGGGCTCATCCAGAGCCCGTCATGCGCGGCGACGTCATGCTCGGCCGTGGGGGTGAGGATCTTGGTCATGTCAGCTGCCTCCTCGTGGCGTCCCCCTCCCTACCCTCCCCCTGCGGGGGAGGGGAAGAAAACTCCCTCCCCCGCAGGGGGAGGGTTGGGGTGGGGGACTCTTCTACTTGGGAACGCTGATCGACACTTCCTTCGACGTGATGAACTCGAGCAGCACCGGCACGCCCTTCCGGGTCTGCTCGATGCCGCGCTTGATCGCCGGGATGATGTCCTCGGGCTTGGTCACGCGCTCGCCGTAGCCGCCGAACGCGCGGGCCATCGCGGCGTAGTCGCCGGAGATGTCGGTCGAGCGGTATTTCTCGGTCGAGACCTTCATGATGTGCAGCTCGATCGCCATCGAGAAGTTGTTGAGCAGGATCGACATGATCGGGATGCGCTCGCGCACCGCGGTCTCGAAATCCATGCCGGTGAAGCCGATCGCCGCGTCACCCCAGACGTTGATGCAGAGCTTGTCCGGGCAGGTGAGCTTGGCGCCCATCGCGAGGCCGAGGCCGTAGCCGAGCTGGGTGGTCTTGCCCCAGCCGATATAGGTGTGCGGCTGGGTCGTCTTCCAGAACGGCGAGAGCTGGTCGCGCGGCGACCCGGCGTCGTGGGTGATGATCGTGTTGGCGACGTCGACGGTCTTCTGCAGGTCCCACAGGACGCGATAGGGATTGAGCGGCGCGTCGTTGCTGGTGAGCTTGGGCATCCACTCCTTCAGCCACTCGTCCGAGATCTGCTTGATCTCGGCGGCGACCGGGGCGGAATCGCGCCGGCCGGCGCCCTTGCAGGCATCGACCAGCGCCCGCAGCGTCAGCTTGGCGTCGCCGACCAGCGCGTGCGCGATCTTCACGTCCTTGTTGAGGTGCATGGGATCGAGCGTGGCGTGGATGATCGTCTTGCCAGCCGGCATGGAGATGCCGAAGTTCGTCTCGGTGAACGAGCAGCCGATGCCCAGGATCACGTCGGACCGGTCAAGGAAGGAACGCACCGCCTTCGGATAGGCGCGGCCGCCCGAGCCCAGCGACAGCGGATGGGTCTCGTCGAAGCAGCTCTTGCCCTCGAGGCTGGTGCAGACCGGGATGGCCAGCGTCTCGGCGAGCTCGCGCAGCTCGGCATAGGCCTCGGCCCAGTGCACGCCCTGACCGGCATAGATCACCGGGCGCTTGGCCGCCATCAGCACCTCGGCGGCCTGCTTCACCGCGGCCGGATCGGGACCGAACTTTGCGGTGATCACCGGCTCGTAGTTCAGCGGGTCGGGCGCATCCTCGGCATAGACGTCGCCCGGCAGCTCGACGATCACGGGCGAGCCGCGGCCGTTGCGCAGCATGCTGAAGGCGCGGCGCATGATGTTGACCACTTCCTTGCCGGACGTGATCGGCTCCGAGTGCTTGGCGACATAGGCCATCGCCTGCGCCGAGTTGAAGTTGGGCGGCACGTGGGCGATGCGGCGCGGGTAGCCCTGCGGGATCACCAGCAGCGGCACCGATTCGCCGAACGCCTGCGCCACGCCGCCGAAGGCGTTCTCGGCACCCGGGCCGTTCTGCATGCAGAACACGCCCATCTTGCGGCCCTTGGAAAGGCGCGACATGGCGTCGGCCATGTGCAGGCCGATGCGCTCCTGGCGCACGATGATCGGACGGATGTCGACGGCGGCGCAGGCCTCGATCAGATGGTTGACCGGATAGGCGAAGAGATATTCGACGCCCTCCTTCTTGAGGATGTCGGCGATCGCTGGCCCGGTCTTCATCGTTTCCTCCGTCTTACTTGTTCAGCTCCTTCATTGCGCTATCCAGACCGCCCAAGGTCAAGGGGAACATGCGGTTGGAGCTGAGCTGCTGCAGCAGCTGGATCGACGGCGTGTAGCTCCAGTGCCGCTCCGGCACGGGATTGAGCCACACCATCGACCGGTAGGTGTCAGCCATGCGCTGGATCCAGACCTGGCCCGCCTCCTCGTTCCAGTGCTCCACCGAGCCGCCCGGATAGGCGATCTCGTACGGGCTCATCGAGGCGTCGCCGACGAAGATGACCTTGTAGTCGGGCGGGAAGGTGTTCATCAGCTGCGCCGTCGGATAGGTGTCGACGTGGCGCCGGCGGTTGTCCTTCCACAGCTTCTCGTAGAGGCAGTTGTGGAAGTAGAAGAACTCGAGGTGCTTGAACTCCGAGCGCGCCGCCGAGAACAACTCCTCGCAGACGCGGATGTGCGCGTCCATCGAGCCGCCGATGTCGAACAGCAGCAGAAGCTTCACCTTGTTGCGCCGCTCGGGGACCATCTTGATGTCGAGATAGCCCGCGTTGCGCGCGGTCGAGCGGATCGTGTCGGGCATGTCGAGCTCGACCTCGGCGCCCTCGCGCGCGAACTTGCGCAGCCGGCGCAGCGCGATCTTGATGTTGCGCGTGCCGATCTCGACCGTGTCGTCGAGGTTCTTGTACTCGCGCTTGTCCCACACCTTGACGGCGCGGCCCTCGCGGTTCTTGTCCTGGCCGATGCGCACGCCCTCGGGGTTGAAGCCGTAGGCGCCGAACGGCGAGGTGCCGGCGGTGCCGATCCACTTCGACCCGCCCTGGTGGCGCTTCTGCTGCTCCTCGAGGCGCTTCTTCAGCGTCTCCATGAGCTTCTCCCAGCCGCCCATCGCCTCGATCTGCGCCTTCTCCTCGTCGGTCAGCAGCTTCTCGGCCAGCTTGCGCAGCCACTCCTCGGGGATCTCGGCGGTGGTGCCCTCGGTGGGCAGCGCCTCGAGGCCCTTGAAGACGTGGCCGAACACCTTGTCGAACTTGTCGAGGTTGCGCTCGTCCTTCACCAGGATGGCGCGCGACAGATAGTAGAAGTCGTCGACACTGTAATCGGCGACATGCTCCGCCATGCCCTCCATCAGGGCGAGGTACTCCTTGATGGAGACCGGCACCTTGGCCTGGCGCAGCTCGAGGAAGAAGTTGGTGAACATCGCGGGGTGCTCCCCTTACTGGCGCTGCTCCCGGCGCGCCATGAAGGCCAGACGCTCGAACAGATGGACGTCCTGCTCGTTCTTGAGCAGCGCGCCGTGCAGGGGCGGGATCAGTTGCTTGCTGTCCTTCGAGCGCAGCGACTCGGGCGGCATGTCCTCGACCATCAGGAGCTTCAGCCAGTCGAGCAGCTCGGAGGTCGACGGCTTCTTCTTGAGGCCGGGCACGTCGCGGATGTCGTAGAAGATGTTCAGCGCCTCGCGCAGCAGGTTGCGCTGCAGGTCGGGGAAGTGGACGTCCACGATCTGGGTCATGATCTCGCGATCGGGGAAGCGGATGTAGTGGAAGAAGCAGCGGCGCAGGAAGGCGTCGGGGAGCTCCTTCTCGTTGTTCGAGGTGATCATCACGATCGGCCGCTGCGTGGCCTTCACCACCTCCTGCGTCTCGTAGACGTAGAATTCCATGCGATCGAGCTCGAGCAGCAGGTCGTTGGGGAACTCGATGTCGGCTTTGTCGATCTCGTCGATCAGCAGCACCGGCCGCTGCTCATGCGTGAAGGCGTCCCACAGCTTGCCGCGCTTGATGTAGTTGGCGATGTCCTTGACCCGGCCATCGCCCAGCTGGCTGTCGCGCAGGCGCGAGACGGCGTCGTACTCGTAGAGGCCCTGCTGCGCCTTGGTCGTCGACTTGATGTGCCATTCGATCAGCGGCGCGCCGAGCGCCTTGGCCACCTCGTGCGCGAGGACGGTCTTGCCGGTGCCCGGCTCGCCCTTGATCAACAGGGGGCGCTGCAGCGTGATCGAGGCGTTGACCGCCACGCGCAGGTCGTCGCTCGCGACGTAGGAATCGGTTCCCGTAAATTTCATGGTGCAAAATCCGCGTTTCACTTGGGTGTTCTGCCAACCCTAGTGATTTAACCGCTCTAGCGCACGATGAAATAAACGATGGCAGCACAAGCGATTAGCAGGGAAATCGCCAACCGGCCGGAGGCGAATTGCAGCTTCGGCGCGGGTTCGCCGGGCGCCACGCAATCCTCGAGCGGCTTGCTGCCGTGGATCATCGCGCCGATCAGGTTCTGGCGCTTCCACACCAGGTAGACGATCGCGGCCAGGACGTGGATGGCGATCAAGACCAGCAGCACGTTGATCCAGAAATGATGGAACGCCGTCGCGCGCTCGATCCATTTGTCGGCGACCAGCGGCGCCAGCGGCCCGTTGATCATGCCGGTATCGGTGTCGGCCGAGAAGAGACCGGCCGCGACCTGGGCCAGCACGCCGAAGATCAGCACCATCACCATCGCGCCGCCCAGCGGATTGTGGCCGACATCGCGCGGCCGGTCGGTGCCGGCGACCTCGGCGAGATGATGGAGCGCGGCCGAGGGGCCTTTCACGAAATGGCTGAAGCGCGCCGTCGTGCTGCCGACGAAGCCCCAGGCGATGCGGAACAGCAGCAGCGTGAGGATCGCGTAGCCCGACCAGAAGTGGAACTTCATCCAATAGTCGCCGCCAGCTTGGGCGGTGAAATACGAGGTCGCCATCAGGATGACCAGCGTCCAGTGGAATAGCCGGACCGGAAGGTCCCACACGCGGATCCTGTCTTTCATGTTCGCCATGCGCTCTCCCGTCTCACAGTACCGATGGGCGGACGATTAAAGTCCGTTGCACACGCAGTCGTGAAGCATATTTGCCCTTCGTGCCTGTTCGTTTTCAGGCGCGGCTCTGCGACAAATACCCCGTCGCGGACCAAACAGGGGGATACGACATGAAGAAGACGTTGATGGTGGCGGTTGTTGGCGCTCTGGTGGCCGGCGGAGCGACCCTCGCTCTGGCGCAGGCCGATGTGATCAAGGAGCGCCAGGAAAATCGCAAGCAGGTCGCCGCCGCGATGCGCACCATCAAGGGCGTGATCGATTCGAAGGGCGACACCAAGGCTGTCGTCGAGGCGGCCGCCAAGATGAAGACCCTCGAGGCCGCGTTCGAGAAGCTGTTTCCGCCGGGCTCGGACAAGGGCGACACCAAGGCGCTGCCGACGGTATGGAGCGACATGCCGGGCTTCCTGGCGGCGAGCAAGAACGCCGACGCCGCCTACGACAAGCTCGCCGTGGCGGGCGGCTCGGGTGATCTCGCCGCTGTCACCGCTGCCTTCGGTGCGGCCGGCAAGGCCTGCGGCGCCTGCCACGAGAAGTTCCGCGCCAAGTCCAACTAGGTCAGTCCGACGAGGTCAAGTCGACCAGGCGCGGCCTCATCTCACAACGAAGGCGACGGAGACGTCGCCTTTTTTCATGGCCCGAGGAACGAGCGCAAAGGAAAGGCCGGTCGCTTGGGGAACGACCGGCCTTCTGGAAAGCCCGTGACTGGGTGGGTGGGTAAACGACGAAGCTTGTGGGTGTGGGAAGGGAGCTTCGTCGATGGTGGCCGATTAGGCCACCGCCACGGGCCTTGGAACGGTGAGCGCCTGAAGAACGATGGCTTCGGCAGTGAAACGCCAGGTGCGCGACGCGTGGATCGGCGACAGGCGGAGCTGCTCGCGCATGTTCATCCAGCTGTCGAGGCCGAAGGCGACATCGAGCGAATCGAGGACCAGGTCGCGCGCCATGGGGTCGAGATTGGAGAGCTCGGTCTCGAACCAGCCCGCCAGACGCTCGCGCAGAAGCTTGCGCAGCTGGGTCACGCCGAGGCCGACCGCCGGGGCGACCGAGCGCACGCGCTCGGCGAAGTGCCACACCGGCAGCCACTCCTCGAACAGCTCCGAGCGATCCGACACCAGGAGATCGATGCGGCTCGACAGCGACGCCTCGCTGTCCACTGGACGGATGCGGTCGAAGGCGCGGCTCACCGCGAGATCGAATGCCGCGGCGTACAGGTCGGCGAGGTTGGTGAAATGCTGGAAGAGCGCCCGGCTCGAGACGCCGGCGATGGTCGCGATAGCGGCCGATGTCGGCTCGACATCGCCAGCTTGGATAAGGTCAAGCGTCGCCTGGATCAGCGACTGGCGCGTGCGCAAACCCCGAATGATTCGGCCATCCTGGGAACGCGAGACGTCGACCGGAAATCCGATAATTTTCATATCCGCCAACACAATATGAACGTCTTTAATGCGGCTACCTTAACACGGTGGGCTGACCTCGTAATCTGCAAAAATGCATATCTTGCAGCGCCGCTTGGCTGATTTTATTGGGTTGTTCTTAACAAGATAGACATTTTTGGGTATCTGGAGAGCCCTTCCGCTCACCATCATCGCCGCCTACCGAACGACTTTCGTCGACGATCGGCGCCTATGCGGAGATTTTTTCACGGCTTGCGCGGAATGACGGCTGGGCAAATAGAAAGGCCGGCCGCTTGGGGAACGACCGGCCTTCCTTGGGAGTCCGCCTGGGTGTGGGATATCGAAGCCTTGGGGTGTGTGGGAAGGGGGCTTCGATGAGCGGCCTGGGGAGCCGCCGGCGGACTATCTGAAACTCGTGTCAGCACCAGCTGACGATGATCTTCTAACGAACCTTTCTGCAGGCAAAGGCTTCAACCAATTTGTCTTCAACGAAGACGACCTTAACAAATCGATGGCGCCACTGTCACCTGCAAATCCGCATATCTTCGCCGGTTAGGTGCTTCATTTTCCTAACGAATTTCCCTCCTCCGCGATACAAGATAGACGCAAAGGGGAGGACAGAATTTCGCGCCAAGCCTGCTCGTTTTTCAATTCCTTGAGAAAATTCAAGTGTCTAGACTGCCGAACGGCATCGCGATGACTTGTTTCGACTGCAAAATAGTTGAGGATGCGGTTTCCCTGGCTCCCCCTGAGGAAAAAGGCCGCCATGTCAGGCGGCTGGTTCCGTGGTAGACGGGCCGCACCTTGAAGAGCCGGAGTCGCTTCGTGAACGCTGTCCGCCGCACTGTCATCGCCCTCGGTTTGGCATCGGGTCTGCTCGCGGGCGTGCAGCCTGCCTGGGCCGGCATCGAGGATGCGCTGAAGGCGCTGCAGTCGGGTGACGTTGCGCAGGCGGAGAAGGACCTGCAGATGCTCGTAAAGGAGCGCGATCCGCGGGCGCAGTTCCTGGTCGGGCTCTATGTCTACGGCAATCCCGATTCGAAGATGTTCGATCTCAGCAAGGCAGCGCCCCTGCTGCTCGACGCATCGGAGCGCGGCTACGTGCCGGCGATGATTCCCCTCGCCGGAGCCTACGCCGAAGGCAAGGGCGTGCCCAAGAGCCTCACGGAATCCTACAAGTGGCTGGCGATCGCCGAGCTCTGGAATGCGCCCAACGCGGCGCCACTGCTCGAGCAGGTCAGCCGCGAGCTCAAGCCGGACGAGATCGAGAAGGCCAAGGCAGCCGCCGCGGCCTACACCTTCAAGACCAAATGATCGCTGCGCGGGCAGCGCTGCTGATGGCGCTGCTCGTCGCCGCGGCGCCAGCCCGGGCACAGCCGGCCGACGCCTCCGACGTCGCCGCCGCCCTGCGCGCGGGCGTGGTGGCCTATCGCGCCGGCGATCTCGGCACGGCCGAGGCGGCGCTGCGGCCACTCGTCCCGGCCAACGCCGATGCCGAGGCCTGGCTCGGCGCCGTGCTGCTCGATCGCGGAGGACGTACACGCGAAGCGGTGCAGGCGCTGCAGCACGCGGCGAATGCGGGCTCCGCCGAAGGCGCGCATCGCCTGGCGCTGCTCTACGCCCAGGGTGCCGACGGCCTGCCGCACGACGATGCGCGTGCGCTGGAGCTGTTCGAGAAGGCCGGCGCCACCGGTCATGTCCGGGCCGAGATCAATGCCGGCATGCTCTACTTCTACGGACGCGGCACCGCGAAGGATCTCGTGAAGGCACGCGCCTGGCTCGAGAAGGCGGCGGCGTCGAACGATCCCTACGCGCTCTATGCGCTGGGTCGTGCCATGGAGGAGACGCAGGGCGCGGCGCTGCCCGATCCGGTGCGCGCGGCCGATCTCTACAAGCGGGCGGCGCTGCAGGGCCACACCTTCGCAGCGCTGCGCTATGGCCTGGCGCTGGCCGAAGGCAACGGCGTGCGCAAGGATCTCGTCGCGGCGCAGCCCTGGCTGCTCTACGCGGACAAGTACGGCGTGCCCGAGGCCTCGCTGGCGATGGGCGACCTTGCGGCGAGCACCACCAACCTGCGCGACAAGGCCGGCGCCATTAAGATCCTTCAGACGGCGACGACGTGGTACGAAGCCGCGGCAAGCGCGGGCGTCGCAGCGGCGCAATTCAAGCTCGCGACCGCCTCTCTCGGCGGCGTCGGCGTCGCGCGCGATCCGCAGCAGGCGATGCGCTGGTACCTGCGCGCCGCGACCCAGGGCATGCCCGTGGCGCAGCACGCCCTCGCGTTGTTCCTGATCGGCGGTGCCGGCGGCGCGCCCGACCTGGTCGAGGGCTACAAGTGGCTGCTCCTCGCCGAGCGCAGCGGCTTTCCCGACAGCCAGCCCGTGCGCGAGAAGATGGCGGGCAAGATCCCCGATGCCGACCGCAAGCGCGCGGAGGCCCTGGCCGACCAGTTCAAGCCGCAGCCGGAGCGGCCGATCGAAGAGATACCGCCCAAGCTCGCGCCGCCGCCCTCGATCCGACCATAAGCCATGAAGCCGGCGCCCCCTCCCCCGGCCCGGCGTCCGGAGGTTACGGTCGCGGTCTGTCGCGGCGCGTGCCGGCTGATGCGCCTGGCGGGGCATTCCGTCCTGCTCGAGATGCCGCTGCCCGACGGCCGGCGTGCCGACATCTTCGCCGTCGGCCGCAGCGGCGCGGTGACCATCGTCGAGGTGAAATCCTCCATCGAGGATTGGCGCGCCGACCTCAAGTGGCCCGATTATCTCGACTGGTGCGACCAGCTCTACTTCGCCGTGCCCGTCGACTTCCCCCAGGCGCTGATTCCCGTGGAGATCGGCCTGATCGTGGCCGACGCCTATGGCGGCGAGATCCTGCGCCATCCGCCGATGCGCGGGCTGGCCGCGGCGCGACGCAAATCGCTGCTGATCGACTGTGCGCGCCTCGCCAGCGAGCGACTGGCGCGGCTCGAGGATCCCGACTTCGTCCAGCTCGCCTGAAGGCTAGACTAGCTAGCCGACCAGAGGCCGGCGCAGCGCTTCGGCCATGCGGATGCGGGCATAGGCCATGACGTCGGTCGGCGCACCGACCCGCTCGATGCGGCCGTCCATCACCACCGCGACGCGATCCGCTATCGCGAGCGGCGCGAGGCGGTGGGTGATCATGATGACCGTGCGGCCATGCATCGTGCTCTTCAGCCGGCGCAGCAGCTGCTCTTCCGTCGCCGGGTCGAGCGCGCTGGTCGCCTCGTCGAGGATCAGGATGCGCGGATCGCGAATCAGCGCGCGGGCGATGCACAGCAACTGGCGCTGGCCCATCGACAGCCCCTGGCCGCGCTCGCCCAGCAGCGTGTTGTAGCCCTGCGGCAGGCGCTCGATGAAATCGTGCGCGCCGACGAAGCGGGCCGCAGCCACCACGCGCGCCGGATCCTTGTCGGCCACGCCCATGGCGATGTTGTCCAGCACCGATCCGGCGAACAGCTGCACTTCCTGCGGCACGCACCCGATCTGCGCCCGCAGCTGCGCCGGCGACAGGTGCGCCACGTCCGTGTCGTCGACCAGCACGCGGCCGGCGCTCGGCTGGTGCAGACCCTGTACCAGGTTGGCGATCGAGGTCTTGCCCGAGCCCGAGGGGCCGACGAGGCCGATGATTTCCCCGCTCTCGATCGCAAGATCGGCGCCGCGCAGCAGATCCGGCCCGTCCTCGTGCGCCCGCCAGCTCACCCGCTCGAGCCTGATCCGGCCGCGGAGCGGCGGCATCGGGGCGAGCCGGCCCGGCGCGCACTCCAGCGGCTCGGCCATCAGCTCCTCGACACGTGCGAAGGCGATCCGTGCAGCCTGCAGCTGATGCCACGCGGAAGCGCTCTGGCGCATCGGCTGCAACGCGCGCGCCGCCAGGAGATTGGCCGCGACCAGGCCGCCGACCGTCAGCGCGCCCGCGGCGATTTCGTGCACGCCGACCAGCACGATCGCGAGCAGCGCCAGCAAATGCAGGCTGGTCGAGGCACAGACGGCGAGAGTGGCGAGCTGGCCGGCGCGGACGTTTCCGCCGGCGGCCCGCTCGACCCGAGCCTGCCAGCGCTTCTCGACCTCGGCCTCCAGGCCGAGCGCCTTGACGGTTGCGGCGTTGGCGATCGTTTCGGTCAGCGCCGAGCTCTTGGCGGCCAGGGCCTGGAAGGAGTCGTCGGCCAGCCGCCGCAACGCGCGGTGCGTCAGCAGCGGCACGGCAACCAGCACCGGAATCGCCAGCACGGCAACCGCGCCCAGCAAGGCGTTGATCGCGAACAACGCGAGCAGGAACAGAGCGGCGAAGACCAGATCGATGGCAAGCGCCGGCAGCTGCCCGGACACGAAGCCGCGCAGCACATCGAGCTGGCGCAGGCGCTCGGCGACCACACCCAACGGATTGCGTTCGAAGTGGCGATAGGGAAGCCGCACCAGATGATGCACCGCCTGGGTGCTCATCTGCGTGTCGAGGCGCGCCGCCATCCGCGCCGACATCCAGCCGCGCGCGAGCCGCAATCCGAAGTCGAGCGCATAGACGGCGAGCAGGCCGGCCGACAGGACCGTGATCGTCGAGGCCGCATCGGTCGAGCGGCCGGCCAGCCGATTGACCACCACCAACATGAACAGCGGGGTCGCTAGCGCGAGCAGATTGACGCCGAACGACACCGCGGCGAGCCGCGCGACCGTCGGCCAGAGCGTCGCCCAGATCGGCGCATGCCACGGTTGCGGCGGCTCATCGTCCGTCGGCTGGCGCAGCACGAGAGCCTGCAGACCGCGCGCCGCCAGCGGCGCATGCACGATCCGGCCCTCGACGACATCGAGCAGTGTCGCCTGCTCGCCATCGACCGACAGAACGACGTCAGCAGCACCGCCTCCCCGCAGCACGACGAAGGGCGTCGGCAGCGCCTGCCCCGCCGTGCGCGCCGGATCGACGGCGATCGCATCGAAACCGAGGCGCCGGGCGGCGAGCAGGAAGGCGGTGCTGTCGAGCGGGCCGCCGGGCAGCACGGCGATATTGCGCACCTCGGCCTCGCTGACCGGCCGGCCGAGCTGCTGGCTGACATAGAGCAGCGCCCGCATCAGCGAATCGACCGTTCGCGGCCGTGCTGCCGCTTCTTCGGGGGCGGATTCGAGGGGAGCCATGGCGTCTGCTCGGAGACGAGCAGACTACCAGAAATCCGATTTAACTCAATTGATTAGGAGATGATCTTAACGTGCTCCGAAGGCCCGCTTGAGCTCCGGGACCAGATCCAGCCGTTCCCACGAGAAGGCGCCGTCCTTCTCCGGCTTGCGGCCGAAGTGGCCGTAGGCCGCGGTGCGCTGGTAGATCGGCTTGTTGAGCTGCAGGCCGCGACGGATGTTGGTCGGCCGCAGCGGGAAGACGTCGCCCAGCACCTTCTCGAGCTTGCGCTCGTCGACCTTGCCGGTGCCCTGGGTGTCGACATAGAGCGACATCGGATCGGCAACGCCGATTGCATAGGCGACCTGGATCAGGCAGCGATCGGCGAGGCCCGCAGCCACCACGTTCTTGGCGAGATAGCGCGCGGCGTAGGCGGCCGAGCGATCGACCTTGGTCGGGTCCTTGCCCGAGAAGGCGCCGCCACCGTGCGGCGCATAGCCGCCGTAGGTGTCGACGATGATCTTGCGGCCGGTCAAACCGCAGTCGCCGTCCGGACCGCCGACCACGAAGTTGCCGGTCGGATTGACGAAGAAGTCCGCCGCCTTCTTGGGCATCCAGCCCTTGGGCAGCGACTTGGCGACGTGTCCGGCGATCATCTCCTTGATCATGCCGGAGTTGTATTTCTTGCCCTTGGCGTTGGTCTCGCGGTGCTGCGTCGACACCACGACCTTGGTCGCGCCGACCGCCTTGCCATCGACATAGCGCACGGTCACCTGGCTCTTGGCGTCGGGCTGCAGGTCCTTGAGCTCGCCCGAGCGGCGTGCCTTGCTCAGCACCTCGAGGATCTTGTGCGAGAAGTAGATCGGCGCCGGCATGAAGGAGTTCTTCTCGTACTCCTCCGAGTCGCGGCAGGCGAAGCCGAACATCAGGCCCTGGTCGCCCGCGCCTTCCTGCTCGCCGAGATTGCCGCCCTTGTTCTTGGCGTTGACGCCCATGGCGATGTCCGGCGACTGGCCGTGCAGCAGCACGTCGACGTCGGCGCCATGCCAGGAGAAGCCGTCCTGGTCGTAGCCGATGTCGCGCACCACGCCGCGGGCGATCTCGGTCAGGGCCTCGCGGTTGACGATGGTGTGCTTGCCGTACTTCTTCATGTACGGGTCGGACGCGCGGCCCTCGCCGGCGATGACGATCTTGTTGGTGGTGGCCAGCGTCTCGCAGCCCAGCCGGGTGTTGGTGTGGCTGTCGTCGGCGATGCCGTGCTTGATATCGTTGGCGATGAAGGCGTCGAGGATCGCGTCCGAGATCTGATCGCAGACCTTGTCCGGATGCCCTTCGGAGACCGACTCGGACGTGAACAGATAGTCTTTGAGCGCCAAAATGCCCTCCACAGATGTCACTGGACCTCCGGGCAGGGCGGGATGGGCCGCCAACGTCCGGCTTAGCCTTTGGTGTCGCGGTGGCAAGTCGTCCAAATCCGTCCGCGCGCGGCGTCACACCGACGCCGCGTCGTTAAGAACTCCAACCGAGCGTGGAAATCAAGAGGGGGCTGAGGCCGTTTAGCGACCTTTGCGCCCACCCAGGACTTCGGCGTGACTGGCGGCGCCGACCGCCTTCACCATCTCGAAGATCCGCTTGCGCACGCGGCCTTCACGAATCTTGTAGTAGGCGCGCACCAACTCGAGCGTCTCGCGCTTGATCAGCGGGTCCTTCTCCTGCTCGAACGGAGTCGCGGCCTCGCCGAAGCCGCCCTTGCGACCCCGGCCCGACATCGGCCGGCCGGCAAGCGCATTCGAGGGCATCTCGTCGAAGAAGTACGAGACCGGCACGTCGAGCACCTTGGCGAATTCGAACAGACGGCTCGAGCCGATGCGATTGGAGCCGCGCTCATACTTCTGAATCTGCTGGAACGTCAGGCCGACAGCAGTTCCGAGCTTCTCCTGGCTCATGCCGAGAAGCGTGCGGCGCTGGCGCATCCGCGCGCCAACATGGACATCAACCGGATGCGATCTTGCCATCTCTTCTCACCCTTCTTTTGATTTTGGTGACGCTATCGTTGAGTGCGATAGCACTAGAACACGTTTTAATTGTGCCAGCCCGATCTCTTAACAAGTGCAAAAACGCATATCTACACGTCAAGAGTGCATATGACATATGCCCACCGATGGTGGAAAGCAAGCATTAACGTTGAGACCGGCGGCGCGAAGGGGCCACAAACAAGACGAGTATCGTCAGAAGCCCCAGCAACGTCCAATCGTGCCATCTAGCGTACACCGTGGCTGCGCGCGGAGGTGGAAGCGCATGGTCGATTACACCTGAACGTTCCATATCCAGCGAGGCAATGACGCGGCCAAACGCGTCAATCACCGCGGAAACGCCGGTGTTGGCGGCACGGATCATCGGTAATCCTTCCTCCACCGTGCGCAACCGCGCGCTGGTGAGGTGCTGGTAGGGACCGCTTGAGGTACCGAACCACGCGTCGTTGGTGACATTCAAGAGCCAGGCCGGCCGTTCGCCGAGGCCGGTCACCGCGCCGGGAAAGATGGCCTCATAGCAGATGAGCGGCGAGAAGGGCGGCAGCCCGGGCAGCGACACGGTCGTGAGCGAATCGCCTTTCTCGAACGAGCCCCGGCCAATCAGACCGGTGATCGGCGGCCACTCCTTGTGAAACGGGATGTACTCGCCGAACGGCACGAGATGGACCTTGTCGTAGGTCGCCTTGACCGTGCCTTCGGAATCGATCGCCAGAAGCGAGTTCCACACCCCATCACGCGGATCCTTCCCGGCGCGCGCCGCACCGGCCAGGAGATAGCCGCCGCGCGGCGCTGCAACCGCCAGCATGGCCAGGCCGCGGGAATTGGGCTGGACGATGAAGGGCGTTGCCGTCTCGGGCCAGACCACCGCCGCGAGCTTGTCGAAGCCATCGCCCCGGCTGAGATCGAGCAGCTTTTTCAGTTCCGCCGCACGGCTGCCTTCCTGCCATTTCTCGCCTTGGGGGATGTTGGGTTGCACGATGCGGACGATCGGCCCGGTGGTGTCCGGCTCGACCGGCCCCATTACCAAGCGCCCGGCGCCGCCGGCTACGCCGACCGCCAGCAGGGCGGCAAGCGATGCCCTCCAGCCTGCAGCCGGCGCTGCCAGGACCATGAAGCTCAAGGTGCCCAGCCCATAGACGCCATACAGCGACGCGCTCTGCAGCAGCGGTGTGGCGAACGCCCAGACGTGTCCAAGGGGATTCCACGGGTAACCGGTGAAGAGGTGGCCGCGTAGCCATTCTGTGGCCGTCCAGGCCACGGCGAGCAGGACGAGCCGCCGGTAGCGGCCGGCGAGATGCGGCCAGCGCAGCGCGAGCGTCTTGGCCAAGCCCGACGCGATCGCGGGATAGACAGCGAGGGCGCAGGCCAGGCCGATGACGGCAGGAAAGGCAAGCGGCGCAAAGTCGGCCGGCGGCACGAAGAACGCCTCGACCATCCAGTAGGAGCCGACGGTGAAATGGCCAACGCCCCAGGCCCACCCGCGCCAAGCGGCGATGCGCGCGGTCGGCGCGCTGTCCCACAACCACACGAAGACGACCAGCCCGACCACCGCCATTGGCAGCCAGTACAGCGGCGGCATGGCGAGTGCCGCGAGCGCGCCCGCGACCAACCCAGCGCCCAGGGCGCGTACGCCGTAAAGCCTGCTCACCGAAACGACGTCAGGCCGCGGATTGCTCGGCCGCCGGCGGCCGGACTCGCAGGCGCCGGATGCGGCGCGGATCGACGTCGAGGATCTCGAACTCGACGCCCGACGGATGGCGCACCACCTCGCCGCGCTCGGGAATACGGCCCAGCAGCGAGAAGATCAGGCCGCCCACCGTGTCGATCTCGCGACGCTCGTCCTCCGACAGCACGTTGCCGATCTCCTGCTCCAGCATCTCGACCGGCGTGCGGCCGTTCACGTCGATCGTGCCGTCGGCGCGGCGCGACAGCACCGGCGCCTGGGCCACGTCGTGCTCGTCCTCGATCTCGCCGACGATCTCCTCGACCAGATCCTCGATGGTGAGGAGGCCGTCGGTGCCGCCGAATTCGTCGACCACCAGCGCCATGTGCGTGCGCGAGCGGCGCATGTCGAGCAGCATGTCGAGCACCGGCAGGGTCGGCGCGACGAACACCACGCGGCGCAATATGTCGCGCAGATTGAACTTCTTGGGGGTCCCCCAGTAGGCCAGCACGTCCTTGATGTGGACCATGCCGATCACGTCGTCGAGCGATTCACGGTAGACCGGGTAGCGCGAATGGGCCTCGGCCTGGATCAGCCGCACCACCTCGTCGAGCGGGGTGTTGGCGGAGATGCCGATGATGTCGACCCGCGGCACCATGACGTCGCGCACCGTCTTGTCGCGCAGCTTCAGGATGTTGGCGAGCAGGACCCGCTGGTCCTCGCTGATCGGCGTGTCGCTCTCGGGCGTCTCCTCGATCAGCTCCTCGATCGCCTCGCGGACCGCCTCGTTCCTCTCGCGGCGCCGCAGCCGGCGCAGGATCGCGCGCAGCAAGCCGCCATGGGAGACGACGTCGTTGGCAAGCGCCGATGTCGCCGATGGCTCTCCGTCCGGGCCAAGCCCGCCAGAACTCGGCAGGGGGCGCGCTGTGGAATCCGGCATGACTCGTAAGATAGGGTAACGCGCTTGCGTTGCAATGCGATGGAAGGTTCTTGATGCGTTCCTGCAAAATGCCGTCCGGCAACGAAATGCCCGTCTTCGGGATCGGCACCTGGCGCATGGGCGAAAGCCGCGCCAAGCGCGGCCAGGAACTCGCGGCGATCAAATACGCCCTGGAGCTCGATTATCCCATGATCGACACCGCGGAGATGTACGGCGACGGCAACGCCGAGGAAATCGTCGGCGAGGCGCTGGCCGGCGTTCGGAAGCGGCCGTTCATCGTCAGCAAGGTTTACCCACACAACGCCACCCGCAGCGGCACGATCGCCGCCTGCGAGCGCAGCCTCAGGCGCATGAAGCTGGAGCGCATCGATCTCTATCTGCTGCACTGGCGCGGCGGCGTGCCGCTTGCGGAAACCTACGAGGCCTTCTTCCGGCTGCGCGAAGCCGGCAAGATCGCCGACTTCGGCGTCAGCAACTTCGACACCGACGACATGGAAGAGGCCGCCTCGCTCGACAAGGGACTGACCGGCACCGACCAGGTGCTCTACTGCCTGTCGCGCCGCGGGCCGGAATACGACCTGCTGCCGTGGCTGCGCGAACGCTCGATCCCGCTGATGGCCTACTCGCCGCTCGACCAGGGCCGGCTGCTGGGCAATGCAACGCTGAAGAAGCTCGCCGCCGACCTCGGCTGCACACCGGCGCAACTGGCGCTCGCCTGGGTACTGGCGCAACCGGGCGTCGTCACTATTCCGAAGTCGATGACGCGCGAGCGGGTGAAGGAGAATCTCGGGGCGGTCGACATCAAGCTCTCGCCCGACATCCTGTCCGAACTCGACCGCGCCTTCCCGCCGCCAAAACGTAAGCAGTCCCTCGGGATGCTTTAACCGTCGTCCCGAGCGCAGCGAAGGACCTCATCGCCGCTCGCAACCGGCACGAGATCCTTCGCTCTGCTTCAGGATGACAAAGTGTACGGATCGGCGATCCCGAGCTTCTTGAGGATACGCCGCTCCAGCGCCTCCATGCGCTCCGCATCGGCATCGCTGGTCTCGTGGTCATAGCCCAGCAGATGCAGCGTGCCGTGCACCACGAGGTGCGCGACGTGGTCGGCCGGCATCTTCTTCTGCTCCTTCGCCTCACGCCACACGGTCTGGCGGGCCAGCACGATGTCGCCCAGGAACGTCTTCTCGCCCGACGGATAGGACAGCACGTTGGTCGGCTTGTCCTTCTTGCGGTCGCGCCTGTTCAGCGCCTGCACGCGCTTGTCGTCGGAGAGGGCGACCGTCAGCGATCGGACCTTCGTGCCGAGCGCCGCGCGCGCGGCCTTGCGCACCAGCCGCTCGACGCCGGGCAGAATCTTGCGCCACGCGGCGTCGATCAGGACGACGTCAACCCTTGCTCTTGCTGCGGTCCTTGGCGTCATAGGCCTCGACGATGCGGGTCACGAGGTCGTGGCGCACCACGTCCTTCGAGCTCAGTCGTATGAACCGGATGCCCTCGACATGGGACAGTGTCTCGACCGCGTCGATCAGGCCCGAGCGCTCGCCGCGCGGCAGGTCGACCTGGCTGGGGTCGCCGGTCACGACCATGCGCGAGCCCTCGCCAAGCCGGGTGAGGAACATGCGCATCTGCATCGGCGTGGTGTTCTGCGCCTCGTCGAGGATGACGTAGCAATGCGCCAGCGTGCGGCCGCGCATGAAGGCGAGCGGCGCGATCTCGATGTCGCCCGCTTCCATGCGCTTGGCGATCTGCTCGGCCGGCACCATGTCGTGCAGCGCGTCGTAGAGCGGCCGCAGGTAGGGATCGATCTTCTCCTTGAGATCGCCGGGCAGGAAGCCCAGGCGCTCGCCGGCCTCGACCGCCGGACGCGACAACACCATCCGCTCGACCTTGCCGGCCAGCAGCAGCGACACGCCCATGGCGACCGCGAGATAGGTCTTGCCGCTGCCCGCGGGTCCCAGCGCGAACACCATGTCGCGCTCGCGCAGGGCCGCGAGATACTCGCGCTGGCCGGGCGAGCGCGCATTGATGGTGCGCTTGCGGGTGCGGATGCCCTCGTCGTCGCCGTCGCCGCCCACCCGGGCGAAGCGCACGGCCGCGTCGACGTCGGCCGTGTCAACCGCCAGTCCGCGCTTCAGCCGCTCGTACAGGCTGGTCAGGGTCTTGTGGGCCACACCGACATCGTTGCTCTCGCCGGAAATCTCGAGCTGGTTGGCGCGGGCGGCGAGATGGACATTGGCGAGCTGCTCGATGCGGGCGAGGTTGCGGTCGTGCACGCCATAGAGTTCGACCAGCACCGAGTTGTCGTCGAACGCGACCCGGCGGGTGACGCTCACGCGGCGACCTCGTAGGAACCCGTGACGATCTCGCCGGCCAGGCTGTTGGCATGGCCCTCGGTCACCCGCGCCTCGACGATGTGGCCGATCAGCCGCGCATTGCCTTCGGCATAGAGCGACTGCAGCCACGGCGTCTTGCCGACCAGCTGGCCGGGCTTGCGTCCCGGCTCGGCGAACAGCACCGGCACGGTCCGGCCCACGGTCGAGGCATTGAACGCACGCGCCTGCTCGCCCAGCAGCGCCTGCAGGGCATGGAGCCGCGCCGACTTCACCGCCTCCGGCACCTGGTCGTCCATCGCCGCCCCGGGCGTGCCCGGACGGCGGCTGTACTTGAAGGAGAAGGCCGAGGCGAACCCGACCTGCTCGATCAAACGCATGGTGTCGTCGAAGTCTGTGTCGCTCTCCCCCGGGAAGCCGACAATAAAGTCGGACGATAGGGCGATTTCGGGCCGAGCGGTGCGCAGGCGGTCGACGATACGCAGGAAGAGATCGCGGCCGTGGCGGCGGTTCATCGCCTCGAGGATGCGGTCCGAGCCGGACTGCACGGGCAGGTGCAGGTACGGCATGAGCTGCGGCACCGCGCCGTGCGCGGCGATCAGCTCGTCGTCCATGTCGCGCGGATGCGAGGTCGTGTAGCGGATGCGCGCCACCCCCGCGATCTCGGCCACGGCGCGGATCAGGCGCCCGAGCGACCAGGTCGACCCGTCTTCGGCTTCGCCGTGATAGGCATTCACGTTCTGGCCGAGCAGCGTGATCTCGATCGCACCAGCCTCGACGAGCTGGCGCGCCTCGGCCAGCACCTTAGCGACAGGGCGTGAGTATTCGGCGCCGCGTGTATAGGGCACGACGCAGAAGGTGCAGAACTTGTCGCAGCCTTCCTGGATGGAGAGGAAGGCGGAGCCGGCCCGCACGCCCCTCGGCGCCGGCAGATGGTCGAACTTGCTCTCGGCCGGGAAGTCGGTGTCGAGCACCCCGGCTCCGGCCAGGCGCTTGCCGGCCTTGAGGAGCGCGGCCTTGCGCTCGGCCTCTGCAAGAAGCTGGGGCAGGCGGTGATAGGCCTGCGGTCCGACCACGATGTCGACCGCCGGCTGCCGCCGGGCGATCTCCTCGCCCTCGGCCTGGGCAACGCAGCCCGCCACCGCGATGGTGAGGTCGCGGCCTCCGGCCCGGCGCTCGACCTTGAGGTCGCGCATGCGGCCCAATTCGGAATAGACCTTTTCCGAGGCGTGCTCGCGGATGTGGCAGGTATTCAGCACCACCAGGTCCGCCTGCTCCGGCGCGGGCGCAAGCGCATAGCCGAGCGGCCGCAGGACATCGGCCATGCGGTCGGAATCGTAGACGTTCATCTGGCACCCGTAGGTGCGGATGAAGACGCGCTTGCGCTGTCCGTTGGAGCGGACGGTGGTCATTGGTCTCCGGTGCTGGAACGGCCGGTTTCTATCAAAAGCGGGCTATCCCTTCCAGCCGGGTCTAGGCCAGCTTGGGCAGGAGCTCGTCGCGACCGGAATTGGCCGCCTGCACGCCCAGCGAGACCTGTCGGAAGCAGAATTCGGCCAGCTTCTTGCGATCGCCCAGCCGGTCGATGTCGACCGGCGGGAAGAACGTCACCACCGCCTCGGTCTCGCCCAGGCAGGTCATCTGCCAGAGGTGTGGCACCAGATCGAGATCGCCGAACCAGGCGAACAGCGGACGCCAGTAGCGGCCGAGCGGGATGCCGTCGAGGCGGGTGTAGGAGATCGCGACCGGCTGCACCACGATCGGCTTGTCGTCCTGTCGCAGCTGGGCCACGCCGAAAAGGGCGCTGCGGAAGGGCAGCACGCGGGTGCCGTCGCTCGACGTGCCCTCGGGGAACAGCAGCAGGTTGTCGCCGGTGTTGAGCCGCCTCATCATCTCGTCGCGGCTGGCGCTGGTCTTGCCCGAGCTGCGCTCGATGAAGATTGTGCGCTGCGCCTTGGCGAGCGTCGAGAAGAACGGCCAGGTCGCCACTTCCGCCTTGGCGACGAAGCTGCCCGGCACCAGACCGCCCAGCACCTCGATGTCGAGATAGGAAACGTGATTGCAGACGAACAGGGTCGGCGTGACGTCCGAACGCGTACCCCGCACCCGTACGCGGATACCGAGGATCAGGCAGACGAAGCGGTGATACAGCACCGGCATCCAGCGAATCACCGGCTGGATGCGCAAGACCGTCGCCAGCAGATAGACCGGAACGGCAACGAGCGTGACGGTGAGGTAGCACAGCAGCCGGAAGGCGCCGCGCACAGGAGAGCCGATCCACATCGATGGGGCGATCAGTCCTTGTCGATCGCGCCGCGCTCGTAGTGCCGCATGTACTTCTCGGTCACCAGCTCGGTCTTGACGATGATGAACACGTCGGTGGAGTCGAACTCCGAATCGATCACCGCGCCGTCGCCGACGAAGCCGCCGAGCCGCAGATAGCCCTTGATCAGCGGCGATACGCGGGCGAGCGCGCGCCGCGGCTCGTAGCTGCCGGGCTCGAGCATGTCCATCTTCACGTAGCGCTCGGGCAGAGCGCGCGCGCGCAGCTCCGGCGGCGCGAGATTGTGGTGGTAGAGGTAGGACAGCGCCTGGGCGTGCTGAGTCGGATCGGTGCCCGGCATGCTGGCGCAGCCGAACATCAGCTGGATGTTGTAGTGATAGGCGTAGAGCGCGATGCCGCGCCACAGCATCTGCATGGTCGCCGTGTTGCGCGCATCCTTGGCGATGCAGGAGCGGCCGAGCTCCAGCACCTCGCCGGGATACTCGACGATCTTGGTGATGTCGTATTCGGCCGACGAATAGAAGCGGCCCATGGCCGCGGCATGCTCGCGGCGGATCAGGCGATAGGTGCCGACGATTCCCTCCGGCCCCTCGCCGCGGCGGCGGTCGAGCACCAGCAGGTGATCGCACACCTCGTCGAACGGATCGAAGTCGCGGCGCTGCGCCGCCATCTCGGGCGACGGATGCGCCGACATCTCCTCGTAGAAGATGCGGTAGCGCAGCCGCTGCGCCGCGTCGATTTCCTCGGCCGTCTTGGCGAGACGGACCTCGAAGTCGCCGGCAACGACCTTGACGATTTCCCGATTGGAAATCGGCGGGCCGAGGAGCTCGGCTTCACTGTCAGCACGGTCAATGCGCATGGTTCATCCGCAGGGTACCGCCCCGATCATTTGGCCATTATCGGGGCGGCGGGCAGGCCGTCCACTCATTTCTGGCGATCGGTTTTGACGTCGAGGGGGACCCCGAAGAGCTCCAGACGATGGCCGACCAGCCGATACCCGGCCTTTTCGGCAATCCTGCGCTGCAGATCCTCGATCTCGTCGTTGTGGAATTCGATGACCCTGCCGCTCTGGATGTCGATCAGGTGGTCGTGGTGCTCGCTCGGCGTTTCCTCGTAGCGGGCGCGGCCGTCGCCAAAGTCGTGCTTGGCGAGAATGCCCGCCTCCTCGAACAGGCGCACGGTCCGATACACCGTGGCGATCGAGATGTTGGGATCGACGGCAGTGGCCCGCTTGTGCAGCGCCTCGACGTCCGGATGGTCGTGCGAGTCCGACAGCACGCGCGCGATCACGCGGCGCTGGTCGGTCATCTTGAGACCCTTCTCCGCGCAAAGGGCTTCGAGCTTCGACTTCGAATCAACCATCTCGGCGCACCCTACACCGCCTGTCGAACCGGGTATAGTTGGCGCCATGTCCAGTCGCGAGACGTCCAGCCCCGAGATGTCCAGCCCCGACCAGACGCTCGACATCACCGGCGAAGTCTGCCCGATGACGTTCGTGCGCACCAAGCTCAGGCTCGAACGCATGCAGCCCGGCGAAGTGCTCGCCGTCCGCCTGCGTGGCGAGGAGCCCTTGCGCAACGTGCCGCGGGCGGCACGGGACGAAGGACACATCATTTTGGGCATCGTACCCGAGGGCAATGACCATATCGTGACTATCCGCCATCGCTGAGGCCGCCATCCCCAGAGCCGCCATCGCCGAGGGTGAGACGCAGCACGAGCGCATCCGCAAAACCGGTCGGCCGCCGGTAGTAGGCGGCGCGGCGCCCGACTTCGACGAAGCCTGTCTGTGCATAAAGCGAGCGCGCAGCCGGATTGTCGACGCCCACCTCGAGGAAGAGGAGCCGCGCGCCCTGCCGGCGTGAACGCACGATCACCTGGTCGAGCAGAGTTGCGCCGACCCTGCGCCGGCGGTGCCGGGCATCGACGGCGAGCGTGAGCAGCTCGGCCTCGTCCGCCACGGTGCGCCACAGCACGACGCCTGCGTCTTCGCCGTCGATCTGCAGGATCAGTCCGCCGCCCGCCGGCGTGGCAAGCAATTCCGCCATGTCCTCGCGCGTCCACGGCCGCTCGCCCATCGGGGTGAAGGCGTCGTGATGCAGCCGGGCGGCCCGGTCGAGAAGGGGCGGGCCGATCCGATGAAGCACGAAGCTGTTCATTCGACCGTGCGGCGCGTGCCGTCCGGCGAGGTGACGTTGACGCCGCGCAGATAGAGCGGCCGCGGCAGGCCCTCGGCCTGGTTGCGCATGCGCCACGCCTCGGTGCCGTCGGCCGTTGCGAGCCGCGCGAGCAGGACGGGATCCGGCAGCGTCGGCTGCGCAATCGCATTGGGCAGCTGTCGCGCCAGGGTTTCCGCCTGAGGCCCAACGATGCGGCACGGTTGTCCGGCGAGCCTGGCGGCCAGCGCCTCGGTCGTGGCGACGAACGGAGCCAGCCCGCCAAAGGCACAGAACCAGTCGCCGAGATGCGTGTCGATCGCCGCAACCGAAACACGATCGTCGTTCGGCGCAGCGGCCAGCAATGCCGCGGTCGTGGCGATGCCGGCCAGCGGCACGCCGAGCGCCAGCGAAAGCCCGCGCGCGGCCGCGAGGCCGACGCGCACGCCCGTAAAGCTTCCCGGCCCGGTGGTCACCGCGATCATCGACAATGCGCGGCGATCGACGCCCGCTTCCTGGAGCGCCGCGGCGATCGCCGGCAGCAGCGTGGCCGCCTGGCCGCGACCTTCCTCGCGCCGTTCGGCCAATCCAACCCCGTCGCGCACGACGGCGACCGCGAGGCCGCTGATCGCGCAATCGAAGGCAAGAAGAACGGTCACGCTCTGGCGCTCCCGGAATCGGCTGGGCATTGTGCAATCATGAAGTTCGACCTGGTTGAGATCGCCCCGCCCGTCTTCGATGTCGACGTGACACTGGCCTACGCGACCGCCGACAATCTAACCGGCCAGCCGGTGTACCGGAAAGCCGAATGCTTCCTGCACCGCGATGCCGCCGACAAGCTGCAGGCGGCGATCGAACTCGCGCGATCCCTGGGCCTCAGGCTGCGCCTCTTCGATGCCCTGCGCCCGGTCGAGGCGCAGTGGAAGCTGTGGAACTTCAATCCGGACCCGGAATTCCTCGCCGATCCGAGGCGCGGCTCGCCGCATTCGCGCGGCGTCGCCGTCGACCTCACCCTGCTCGACAACGGGCGCGAGCTCGACATGGGCACCGGCTTCGACGCCTTCACGCCGCTGTCGCACCATGGCCGCATGGATGTTTCGAAGGAAGCGCAGCGCAATCGCCTGCTGCTGATGGGGCTGATGACCACGGCCGGCTGGGACTTCTATCGTAACGAGTGGTGGCACTATCAGCTGTTCGACTCGCGGCGCTATGCGCTGATCAGCGACGCCGATCTTCCGAAGCCGATGATGTGACCGGCCAGGCTCCGGCCGGTCATCCCGAGTGACAGCGAGGGATCTCTAAAAAGCCGAGAGCTTCGCCTTGTCGAAGTCGGTGAGCTTGTCCTCGCGCATCACCTGGCGCACGAAGCCGACATATTGCTGGCCGAGCTCGGAATACTTCACCAGCTGGCCGACCAGGCGATAGCCGTCGGGCGGCTCGCCGCGCCGGCGCATTGCGGCACGCTCGTCGCGGAACGCGGCGTAGGCCGGATGGGTGTTGAGGTTGGAGACGTAGGCTTCGGCCGCCTCGCCGACATTGGTGAAGGGCTGCGGCATGCCGGAGCCCGGCTTCCACGGCACCGATACGGCGTGATTTCCCGTCGACTGGATCTGGCCGAACAACGCGTTGCCGTTGCGCGCGGCAAACGAGGTGCCCCAACCCGATTCGATGCCGCTCTGGGCGATCGCCATCGAGGGCGGCACGATGTCGACGCGCTTCACCAGCTCGTCGAGCTTCTCGACCGGCGTGTCGTAGCGGTCGGCGAGCTGCTCGAGCCAGATGCGCTCGATCGGCGAGAGGCCGGCATCGTTGGCGATCTTGTCGCGCAGGAAAAGGAGCTGCTCGCGATCGGCCAGCACCCGCTGGTTGACCTCGAGGATCACCGGCAGGAGGGCGGCAATGAACAGCGCCTTGCGCTCGCCGCCGTCGCGATTGACGAGATCGTCCGGCACGCGCTCGACCTTGATCGGCGGCACGGGATCGCCCTGGCGCACGTCGGTGAGCGTGTAGGAGACGTCGCGGAATGCGCCGGCGAGCTCGTCTGCCGTCTTGGGGTTGATCGCCTTCACCTGGATCTGGCGGCGTACGGCGTTGCCGGGGGCGGCAAAGCGGCCGTGGCCGCCGGCAACGACATTCGACGGCAGCGTGTCCTCGGGCTCGATGTCGAAGTGCACGAAGCTCATCAGCGGGTCGGGCTTCGGCGCCGGAAAGGCGATG
>Ga0209062_1002106_pt1 | contig 28601 bp, 20 predicted proteins | sample Coa_R2_2_FD_187158 | JGI IMG/M metagenome (GOLD analysis project Ga0209062, IMG submission 187158) | Surface soil microbial communities from Centralia Pennsylvania, which are recovering from an underground coalmine fire - Coalmine... | ecosystem: Environmental > Terrestrial > Soil > Unclassified... | reverse complement strand
GTGCTAGGAAGAAAGGAGAAGAAAAAGACACCAAAAGGATGTGTTGCGGCGCATCACCAGCCGCCGCCGTTGGTGACGAAGAGTTGGAGATAGACTCCGTGCTCGGAGGTCGGGTTGATGTTCACTGTCTGCCCCATGCCGCTGGTCCCGCGCCTTGGCGTTGAAAAATAGGTCGAAAGGAATTGTATCGGGGGTATGGGGCAAAGGCGACGTGCATCGTCTGGACCCTGTCAGCAGCGGCTTTTTTCGTTGCGCTGTTGCGTGCCTTCTCCCGCTCCACAAGCGATTGACCCCGCCGAGAGCGCTCGCTAAGATGCCATCAGATTAATGGCCCCTTCGCCAAGTGGTAAGGCAGCGGATTGCAAATCCGCTATCCCCGGTTCGAATCCGGGAGGGGCCTCTTCTCTTAACCCCTCGCAATCACTCTCAGCCGCTCTCAAATCCCTTAATCCATCGGGACTTGCGCTTGCCCGCGTTCGGTGTGCCTCTTCTTTGCTATTCTCAATTAAAGTCAGCGAAACGCATCCGCTATCAGGTTTTGGTGTAAGTATGGTGTAAGGACCATCAACGAGTGCTGATGCGTTTCTTCTGTCCGTCCCCGTTGCTCGTAGGGCCAGCGCTTCCGTTGCCGGTGATTTGGGCAAGATGCTGGGCATTTGTTCGACGGCGCCGGCCTGGTCGTGTAAGCGGCAATGAGCGTAGCGGGCCGTCAGTGTCGGCGTCGAATGGCCGGCCAGTTCTTGCAAAGTCCGTAGATCGATGCCGGCGCGGGCGCCGAGTGTTAGATAGGTATGCCGTAAGGCGTGGAAGTCAGCATACAGCGGGCCGTCCGGCCCCTCGACGGCGTAGGGGATGCCCGCGCTCTCCAGGTCGATCCGCAGCATCTCGGCGCCCTTCCAATCCTTCGCCCATGATCCGCCCCAGATGGGCAAGCCGGCCGGCTTGTCACGGAGGTAATCACGCAGCAGCTCCGCCATGTCCGGCGGAAGCGGTTGCTCTTTGGTTTTGCGGCTCTTGTTCCGCCGGGCCGACAAAATGGCGGTGGGAATCTCCGCGTCCAGCTCGAAACTCTCCGGAGTCAAAGACGCCAAGGCGCCGGCGCGGAACCCTGTCCCGCAAGCCGTGGCGTACAAATGATAGCGGTCCCATCCGCTCAGGCCGCGAAAGGTCCGATCGCTGGCGCGGGCGGCGGCCAATAGAGAGCGCAGTTCATCCGCTGTCAACTCCCGCCGATCGTGGCGGCGATCTACCTTAACATTGCCTGCTTCCAGGTGAGCAACCGGGTTGTCTGCCATGCGGCGGTCCTTCACCAGCCAGCGGCAGAAGCTCTTGAGATGGGATAAATAATAGTTCGTCGTCTGCACGCTATGGCCTTTCGATACCAGTTCCCGCACGGTCTCCACCGTGGCACGGGGAAACGGCGCGCCGGACCTTTGTCCGTCACGGCAAGCGATGACGCCGCACGGTATCGCGGAACGTCGTGGGTGAAATGCCGAGCAAGCATGCGGCCTCGGTGCGCGTGAACGCTTCCACAGATGGCAACGGTTGCGGTGCCACTGTGTTGCGGCGCAGACTGGCCAGCCAATCCATGACGCGCGAGGCGCTCACATCAGATAGGAAGCGGAAACCGCAACCACCACATAAGGCCGTCAGGCGGGAAGCAACCAGTCGACAGTAACGGAGTTCATTGCCGCGCGCTTCCAGCTCGCGGCGATATTCGGCGATATGTTCCGCCAGGGGACGCTTGCGAAGGACCTCGTAGGGATCGCGAGCGCCGGCCTTTCCCATTTCCGCTTGTTTAATCAGTTCGGCGAGACGGATCTCGGATGCAGCCTTGTTGGTGAACAGCGGAACGCGACAGCGCCCGTCTGGAGCGCTCGGGTCGAGAACGTAGCCGTATCAGACGGGTGAAGCGACGCGGCAGCGATCGCCCTTACGTGTCAGAAACGCGATAATAGGCTTGCCGTTCGGTCCCTTGAAGCGCACGGCGGGCTTGCCCTTGTGTGTGACGTATTCGGCTTCGTCCGGGATGGGGCGCGTATACTGCTGGCGAAAGACACGGGGCATGGGGATGTTCCTTTCTCAGAACGACCGGCGCCGCCCCGCCCGGTTCTGAGGACGAACGAGGCGGACACCGGCTAAAGGTGTGAATGAGTATACCAGGTGGATCAAGGCAAACAATGTAAATAGCTCGTTTTTCCATCTTCTTAATCCTTCTTTCCATCGCTTTGAGAGCACTGGCAGGCGGGGCACATGGTGCCGTGCAAGGCTAGCGCCCTATCGATGGCGATGGCGGCCGTCTTCATCAGACTGGCGCGAGCCACGGGGATCTATCTCGGAGGGTCCAACGAATGTATCGATCATCTTCGCGCGCAACTGGTCAACGTGCTGGCGCAGCAGACGCCAAGCGTCATCTTCCGTCGAGGCGGCGACAATGGCTTGCCATGTCTGACCGGGCAAGCGAATCCAGCCGGTGAAGGTGTTGTTCATGAATCGCTCTCCTCAAATGGAGTGTTGAGGATGTCGGGATCGGCGTCCGGGGCAACCCAGCTCCGCGAGCGCTGGGACTCTTTGGATTCTTTGGATTCTTTGCGTGATACTCGGCGTTTTTGATTGGTTCCGCTGGCGTCAGGGTCGGTCTGACTGCCTCGTTTTTCGCTGGTTTCATCTAAAGAGTTCAAAGGATCCAAAAAGTCCCGCAAGGTCCAGAACCATCGGCCCTGGAACGCCTTATCCTTCTCTGGCTTCCCGTTTAATTCGCCCTTCAGGATCGTGTCACGCCACCATTTCAGGGGCTTGTTCAGCTTCAGGGCCGCATTGCCCTTATCCACGCAAACCGAAGATTCGATCGGGCAGCCCTGGGATTGTGCGCGGAGCCAATCGGCCGCCCGTTTGGTATCCGAGAGCAGGTCCGGGCGGCGGTTCGCGGCGGCAAACACCGCGTCCGCCTCGGCATCCGTCTCGCCGAGCCAGGCCACGCGAAATAGCTGGCGCTTGAGCCGATCGAGGTCTTCTCCGGTTAGCCCGTCGATCCCCGCCAGAGCAAGATCCTGTACGGCTGATCGGGTGCAGGCCATTTACTGCGGAGATGCTGCTGGAGTTGCTGCGGCAGGTGCGCGCGGCCGAGCCGGCCCGGCCTTCGTCACTCAGCCCTGGGCTAGACCAGGACCTGGAGACGATTTGCCTAAAGTGTCTGGAGAAAGACCCGGCGAAGCGGTACAACTCGGCTTTGGCTCTGGCGGAGGACTTGGAGCGCTGGCTTCGGGGAGAGCCGATTATAGCGCGGCCGTCGAGCCGGACAGAGCAGGTGGTCAAATGGGTGCGACGGCGGCCCACCGCGACGGCGCTGCTGCTTGTCAGCATGGTGGCTCTTGTGACGCTGGTGAGTGGCAGCATAGCTTTTACATTGCGTTTGCAGGATCAAGTCTACGAGACAGAGCAGGCCCGAGAGGATGCCGATAACAAGGCTAACCAACTCACCATCCAGGCTACCCAACTCACCATCCAGATAAAGGAAACCGATCAGGCTCGGAAGGATGCGAATGAAAAGGCGGAGAAGCTGCGAGAAAAGGCCGTCGAGCTGAAAAACAAAAGTGACTCGCTGGACCAAGCTCTCCGCCAGAGCAATCGATTACTTGTCGATGGCCGCATCCAGCTCGTGGCAAGCGCCCTGCGTGACGGCCAAATCAATTTGGCCCGCGACCGGCTAGATGAGGTGCCACCCAAAGAACGTTTTTGGGATCGGCATTACCTGAAACGACAGCAGGAGGGCAGCCTCTTCACCTTGTACGGGCACAGCCGCCTCGATCACAACCGGGTTACGATCGGCCGTGTCCGGACGACGACTTCCGGCGCCTCCTTGATGAGCAGGGTACGTCAAGTGCAAGAGTGTCCTTCCCCAAGCGGGTCGCGCGGTCGCCGCAAGCGGAAGTGCCCAAGAAGGCTAGGCATTGGGGCCAGGCGGCTGCTATGCTCATCCATAGTCCCCGTGGGAAGAAACAAGACCTGATAGCTCATTAGGTTAGACTCGACCAAGATCAAAGACTCCTGAACCTACTCCATAAGTTGGGCGGGGACGTTTCACCGGGAGTTGCAAGCCTTTAATTGATGTCCATGAGTGAAGTCACGGAAATCCTCTCCAGCATCGAAGCCGGCGACCCGCATGCGGCCGAGCAACTGTTGCCGCTGGTCTACGATGAGTTGCGCAAACTCGCCGCGCAGAAGCTGGCCCAGGAAAAGCCAGGTCAGACATTGCAAGCGACCGCACTGGTTCATGAGGCCTATCTCCGAGTGGTGGACGCGGAGAAACCCCAACACTGGGACAGCCGCAGACATTTCTTTGCCGCTGCGGCGGAAGCCATGCGCCGCATCCTCATTGAAAACGCCCGCCGCAAGGGACGACACAGACATGGCGGCGGCTGGCAGCGCGTCGAGCTTGACCCCGCCCACCTCACTTCCGACTCGCCCGCCGAACAACTGCTTGCCATCAACGACGCCCTGGATTGCCTAGCCCGTGACGACGCCCAGGCCGCCCAGCTGGTCAAGCTGCGCTACTTCACCGGTGTATCTATCGAGGAAGCCGCTGAGATGGCCGGCCTGGCCCGTTCAACCGCTTACGAACACTTCGCTTATGCCCGCGCCTGGCTGCACCGGTATCTCAAGGACACCGACGCCCCTTCGGGAACTTGAAATCTTTTTTTCTTCCGGACGATTCGGGCGCCGATGACGCATAGATAGATGAAGTCCAAGGTCAGGTGTGTCATGAGTCCCGATGCCCTGAAAATCCGAGAACTGTTCGTCGCCGCTGTTGGCAAGGTCCCGCCAGAGTGTTGGGATGCCTTCCTCGCCGAAGCCTGCGGAGACCGTACCGAGCTGCGCCGTGAAGTGTTGGGGCTGCTCCAGGCTCATCGGGAAGCAGGAACCTTCCTCGACCAACCTGTGGCGGAACTGGATGCGATGGAAGCGGTTACGTTTTTTCCGGTCCAACTCGCTTCAACGGCGTCGATTTCTGGCCTCGAAGGACCTGACACGCTGATCGGCCCGTACAAGCTCTTGGAACAGATCGGCGAAGGCGGCATGGGCTTGGTCTTCGTCGCCGAGCAGCAACAGCCGATCAAACGTCGCGTGGCGCTCAAGATCATCAAGCCGGGGATGGATTCGCGGCAGGTGATCGCACGCTTCGAGGCGGAGCGACAAGCATTAGCGTTGATGGATCATCCGCACATCGCCAAGGTGCATGACGGCGGTACCACGCCGGAAGGTCGACCCTACTTCGTGATGGAATTGGTCAAAGGCACGCCCATCACCGATTACTGCGACCGGCATCGCCTCACCAATCGCCAGCGCTTGCAATTGTTCCTCGACGTGTGTCACGCGGTCCAGCACGCGCACCAGAAAGGGATCATCCATCGTGATCTGAAACCATCCAATGTTTTAGTCGAAGCTCACGACGTTCAGCCGGTGGTGAAAGTGATTGACTTCGGCATCGCCAAGGCGATCGGGCAGCAGTTAACGGACAAGACACTCTACACAGCGGCGGCTCAGATGGTGGGCACGCCCTTGTACATGTCGCCCGAACAAGCTGGACTCAGCAACCTGGACGTGGACACACGCAGCGATGTCTATTCGCTGGGCGTGCTGCTCTACGAGCTGCTGACCGGCACGACGCCGTTCGACTGCGAACAGTTCAAAAAGGCCAACTACGAAGAGATCCGTCGGATCATCCGCGAGGACGAGCCGCGCCGGCCCAGCATGCGTCTGAGCACTCTGCATCATTCCTGTCTCGCCACGATTGCCGAGCAGCGCGGCTTGGAGCCGCATCGCCTTGGCCGAAGCCTGCGCGGCGAACTGGATTGGATCGTGATGAAAGCGCTGGAGAAGGATCGGAACCGGCGCTATGAGACGGCCAGCGCTTTTGCCGCGGATGTGCGCCGGTATCTGCAGGACCAGCCGGTGCAGATAGGCCCGCCCTCTGCATGGTATCGTTTCCGCAAATTCGTTCGTCGCAAGCGGGCGGGTTTGCTTATGGGTGCTTGTGTTTTCCTGGCCCTGGCAGGTATCGCAGGAAGCGTAGGCTGGTCGGTGCGCGATCGGGTGGCGCGGGAAGAGAAAATCGAAAGCGACCAGCTGCTGCGGGAACAGGCGTTGGATCAGACGGTTGAAAGCACTTTGGACCAGACGGGATCCCTGCTGGAGCAGGGAAATTGGCCCGAGGCGCTGGCCCTGGTGGACCGTGCCGAGCAACTCCTCGCGGCCGCCGGCCGGATCGAACGGCCCAAGCGATTGCTCGATCTGCGAAACGATCTGGGGATGGTCAAGCGTCTGGAGAAGATCTATCGCGAGCCAAAACCGAACCGTCGGGCGGTCGTGCTCGATGTAGGCTTCGAGGGAAGCACGCAGACGCACCAACGACAGCGGGATTCTTCAGAAGAGGACTTCTTCTCGGGGCGAGAGCAAGACCGGCGTTTTGTCGAGGCTTTCCGGGGATTCGGCATCGATGTGGAAGCCTTGGATAGTGGAGTAGCGGCGAAGCGTATCCGAGACACGAGCATTTGCCCAGCACTGGTCCAGTCCCTGGACGATTGGGCGGCGATGCGCAAGCGCGCCCGAGGCGACCAGGACGGCTTATGGAAAAAACTGGTCGAGATCGCTCGGCAAGCGGATCATGACGAATGGCGAAACCGCTGCCGCGAGGCGTTGCTGCGGCGTGACCGCGCGGCGTTGGAGAAGCTGGCGCATAGCCTTCCCATCGGCAAGGTTCCCCCGGCGACGGTGTACGTGCTGGGGCACGTCTTGAAAGACCTGGGGGCCTTGGACAAGGCCATGACCGTGCTCCGGGAAGCGCGCCAGCATCATCCCGAAGATTTTTGGCTCAACGAGGCTCTAGGCTCCTTCAGCAAGGATGCCGTCCACCCCCCGCGCTACGACGACGCCTTGAGGTATTACACAGCGGCCCTGGTACTGCGGCCGTGGAATATGCACACGCATCTGGCCGTGGCCGTGATCCTGGACAAAAAGGGGGAGATAGACGAAGCGATCGCGGAATACTCCAAGGCGATCGAGCTAGAGCCGAAGGTCTCCCAGGTCTGGATGGAGCGAGCCAATGCTTATTATCGACTTCAGAGGTATGACAAAGCGGTCGCGGACTATAGCAAGGTCATCGAGCTGGAGCCGAACAATGTGATAGCGTGGAATAATCAGGGCAGCAGTCACAACCGACTCGGGCAGTACGACAGAGGGATCGCGAATCTGAGCAAGGCCATCGAACTGTACCCAAACAATGCGATCTCGTGGCATAACCGGGGTTGCTCTTACCTCGGACTCCGGCAGTTCGATAAGGCGATCGCGGAATACTCCAAGGCCATCGAGTTGAACCCGAACCACGTGCGTGCGTGGCGTCACCGGGGTATCGTTTATTTCGAACTCCAGCAATACGACAAAGCGGTCGCGGACCTGAGCAAGTCTATCAAACTGGACCCGCAGCAGGGGATAGCATGGCATTATCGGGCCAGCTCTTACATCAGACTCCGGCAGCACGATAAAGCGGTCGCGGACTTGAACAAGGTCATCGAGCTGGAACCGAAGAATGCGATGGCGTGGATCAATCGGGGCTACGCCTACAACGAACTCCGGCAGTACGACAAAGCGATCGCGGACTGGAACAAGGCCAATGAACTCGACCCCAAGAATGCCCCGGCCGGCTACCGGCTCGGCAATGCCCTCCTGAGTCTCGGACAGTGGGGCAAGGCCGCGGACGCCTTCGCGAAGATGACCGTCGAATGGGAACCCAAGGATCGGTTTCTGTGGTATACAATCACGGCAGTATGGCTGTACAAGGGCGATCTCCTACGCTACCGCCGCGCTTGCCGAGAGATGCTGGCGCGGTTCGGGAAAACCGACGACCCCGCGGTTGCGGAACAAACTGCCAAGACCTGCTTGTTGGCCCCTGACGCTGTCCGCGATTTGGATTTGGTCATGAAGCTCGCCGACCTCGCGATCCAAAAGAACGGGTCGAGTCGCTGGATCCAATTCACCAAGGCACTGGCCGAGTATCGTGCCGGACATTACCCCAAGGCTCTCGAATGGCTGCAGCGCGTATCTGCGAAAGGCGACGGTGATTGTTTGGATGCTATTGCCTTGGCGTTGCTGGCCATGACGCGGAAGCAGCTAGGACAAGTTAAACAAGCGCGCGCAGCGCTCAAGCAGGCGCAGGCCCTTTTAGCTGACAAGCAACCGCAACTGGACAAGGGGCAGGGGTTGAATGACTGGCACAATTGGCTGCGCAGCATGATTCTGTCCCGCGAGGCCGAGTCGCTGCTCGCGACAGAGGGCAAGAACACTCTCAGTAAGGACTCAAAGGAACCGGAGAGAAAGAAATGAGTTTTGTGCTTCTCTTTGTGTTCTTTGTGCCTTTGGCGGTGAATTGAGGGGTTACGAAAATCGGCCGGTCAGTCCTCGCCGCCAAGCAAAACACTCACCGGTCCGGCATGGCCCCGGCGCTCAGCTTGCGCGCTCACGGCATTGTCTGAATCCCGTAGAGCGCAGCTACGGTTGTCGCCGTCTCGGACACGTTCGGCAGGTGAACGGAAACACCGAAAAAAAGATTGTCCGCGCGCAGAAAAGCCCTGCCTTCCCGCTTGTGTTCACAGGAGCGGCGCTGCCTGCTGCGCAGCCAAGACGCAGAGAACGGAAATAGGAGACCCCTGTTCGGCACTTACTAGTTCATGCAAGAGGAGAGACCGATGACAGCTCGAACTCGATGTCTTTACAGCCTGGTGATGTTGCTCACGCTACTCGGCATGTGCCGGGGGGCCGACGAAGGTCTGTCACGCCTTGAAATCGCCAAGACTGGGAAGGCCGCTACCGCTCTCGTCGTGGTCAAGGATCGCGGCACCGGCTCGGCCTTTTGCATCCATGCTTCCGGTTTGTTCCTGACCAATGAACACGTCGCGCAAGGGGAGCTGTCCATCGTCCTCAACCCCGGGCACAAGACCGAGAAGACGTATCCCGCCCGTGTCATTCGCAGCGATAAGGAGCTCGACCTGGCCCTGCTGCGGGTTGAAAACGTCAAGAGCTTTCCTGCTCTCACCCTCGGCTCGGACGAAAACTTGCAGGAGCTGATGGAAGTCGTTACCTTGGGCTTCCCCTTCGGCGACGCCCTGGCTCCCGGCAAGCACGAGTATCCAGCGGTCAGCATCAACCCCGGCTATATAACATCGCTGCGCCACAAGGAAGGCCGGCTGCATCGCATCCAGCTCGATGCGGCGCTCAACCCCGGCAACTCCGGCGGGCCCGTCCTTGACAAGAACGGCAAGGTCGTCGGGGTGGTTGTGGCCGGCGTCCGCGGCAGCGGCGTGAACTTCGCCATCCCGGTCAGCACCGTGACCCGCTTCGTTGCCCGGCCCGACATCCAGTTCGAACCGCCGTTGCTTGTGCCGGGCAGCTTCCACAATCCGGTCCGGTTCGAGGCGCGGGTGAAGCCCATCCTTCCCTCTAAAGTGCCTCTCACTGTGGACCTGATCCTCACATCGAAAGATGGAGAGCAGACGCACCGCATGCAGGCCGACGGGGACACATATCGCGTCACCGCTGTGCCTGTGCCGCCTCCACCGGGCCCCTTCACGATGCCGTTGCGAGCCCAGTTCGATGATGGTGTGCTCAACGCGACCGCGGCCGACCAGGGATTTAAGGCCGCGGACCAGGAAGTGAAGCTCCGTGAAGTGCGCGGCATCCGCCTTGAGCCTAGGCCGCGCGTGGTGCTTCATGACGGCAAGCGCATTAACGGCCAAGTAACCGGACTGGCCGCCGTGCCGATGCAACTGGGCGGACAAACGCTCTCGGTGAACCTCGCCAAGGCGACAGAGGTGACCTTCATGCCAGCGATCGACTCGGTTTCTTGCACGCTGGTCGTGCGCCAGCGCGGCGAGGAGATCTTGCAGCACAGCCAAGCGCTGACCGATCCGGGATTCCTCAAGAACCCAGGTTTTGAGGCCGGACCCGAGGGATGGTCCCATAACATCGCTGGCACTCCCGCCCGCTTCGAGTTCGACCCGAATGTGGCGAACGAAGGCTGGCAGGCGCTTCGCATGTCGGCAACAGAGCCGTGTAGCACGGCCTTCTGGCAAGAAATCTTGCTCAAACCGGGGCACTGGTACCGCTTCAGCGGCTGGGTGCGGACACGCGGCCTAGATCCTCGCGGCGCGCCTGCTTGCGGCACATTCATCATCCAACCACCCGGTGGAACTGGGGCATACGCCCAGAATATCGCCTCGGGGACGAATCACCAAGGAGATACCGAGTGGACAGAAGTTCCGATCACGTTCCAGGCGCCAGCCAGTGGATTGACCCGCATTTGCGGGGTTTTTGTCGGTTTCGGCCAAGGCACTGGGACGGCCTGGTTCGACGATCTGAAACTGGTCGAGGTGGGCCAGGATTCCCGCACGAAGATTGCTCGCTGGGCCGCCCCAGGGCTTGGTGTGACCGACGGCCTAGAATTGTGGCTGGACGCCGCCCAGCTTAACGCCGCCCGCCAGGCGCACGGCCTGGACGCTCTGAAGTCGGGCGATGCGGTTGAGACTTGGTTCGATGCCTCCGGTCATGGCCGCAATGTGCGCCAACGTACAGCGGCATCTCGGCCACAGCTCGTCCGGGTTGGCAACGACTGGCTCGTGCGTTTCAATGGCACCGACAACCATCTGCGCTTCACCGGCCAGAATCGATGGCTCAGCGGCTGTACGGTGTTCGTGGTCGTTGCTCCTCGCGCCAACCCGGGAGGCTTCCGGGGGATCCTGGCGGCGAATGAACCACGCAGACGCGATCACCAAACCGGCTTCAATATCGATCTGGGGGGCGGTGGGACCGGGCAGTTTGAGCGGCTGAACGTTGAAGGCCGGGGCTTCGAAGGCGAACACAACTTGCTCGACCGTGCAGTTCCTTTCGGCGCCCTGCACATCCTTGAGCTTTCTGTCGATCCGGATCGGAGGATCGTTCGGGTGATCCTCGATGGCAGGCGATGCGGCGAGCGTCCCTGTGCCCCGGCTCCGCTGAGCTTCGACGAAGTCACGGTCGGCGCTCGCTACTTCAACGAGGGACCCGCGCCGGTGTATGCCCAGCATACGTTCCCCGGCGACATCGCGGAGATCCTCGTGTATGACCGGCCGCGCACTGAACAGGAGAGACGATCCGTCCGCGAGTACCTTCGGCGCAAGTACGATCCCCTGAACAAAATCATGCGCACGCGGTAGCCAGAGAATCGGTCCCCGTCCGTGAGGGTAGCTATGTCGATCGATCGCAACGCACAGCCCGCCGGCGCTGAACCGCCGGGTGACACGAACTTGACGCCGACACTTGCGCGGCGAGTGCCGTCGGCCGCTCCGCCCCCGCCGCCGGCCCTCGCCGCGCCGACCATCGAACCGTTAAAGCTCCGCAAGCTGACACGGACGCGTTGGCGTTTCGTCGCGCTCGTGATGGTGTTCCTCGTCCCTACGACCGTTGCCCTGACGCTGGCTGCCGTGTGGCTGTTCTTTCCCGGTATCGCCGACCCGATGTCGCGCGCCCAACTCGCCAAGACTGCCAAGGCGGCCACCGCGCTGGTCGAAGTCAAGGGGCGCGGCGGCAACGGTTCGGCCTTTTGCATTCACTCCTCCGGCCTGTTCTTGGCCAACGCACACGTCGTCCAGGGGGACGTCACGTTGGTCCTCAGCCCTGGCCAGAAGGCCGAGAAGGCCTACCCCGCCGGCGTGATCCGCATGGACAAGGAACAGGACCTGGCCCTGCTGCGCGTCGGAGGCGTCAAGGACCTTCCCGCTCTCAGCCTCGGCTCGGACACACAGCTAGAGGAGTTGATGACCGTCTGGGCCTTCGGCTATCCCTCGGCGCCGGCTCCGGGCCAAGGCGCGGCGTTCAGCGCCCATGAGGCTAGCATCCGGTCGCTGCCTCTCAAGGACGGCCGGCCGCCACGTATCCATCTCAATGCGGCGCTCGACGCAGGTGAGACAGGTGGACCGCTCCTGGACGGGCGCGGCCAGGTCATCGGTGTGGTGGTCGGCGTGCAGGGCGGCGTTAGCTTTGCCGTTCCTGTCAGCACCGTCACGGCCTTCCTCGACCGGCCCGATGTCCAGTTCACGCCGCCGCTCCTTGGGCCAGGCAGCTTCCACAAGCCGGCCCAGTTCGAAGCTCGCGTAACGCCCGTCTTTCCCTCCGCGGCCCCGCTCACCGTGGACTTGGTCCTCAAGTCTTCCAAGGGCGAGGAACGGAAATACGCCATGAAGGCCGATGGGAACACCTATCGGGTCACCGCTGTGCCGTTGCCCGTGGCCGGCCCGCTGTCCTTTCGGTTGCGGGCACAGTTCGAGGATGGTTCACTGGATGCAACCGCGACGAACTGCACGTTCAAAGTCGGCGGCCGAGAGGTGAACCTCGGTGAGGTGCGCGGCATCCGCCGGGAGGGCGCTCCGCAGGTTCTGCTTCACGACGGCTCGCGCGTCAAGGGGAAACTCTCCGGCCTCAATGCAGTGGACATAAGGCTGGGCGAGCAAGCGCTAACGGCGAGCCTGGCCACGGCGGTGGAGGTAGAGTGCTCCCCCGAAACCGACCAGGTTTCCTGTACGCTGATCGTCAGGCTGGGCGGCAAGGAGATCTTCCGGCAGAGCCAGGGTCTCATGGATGTGGGACTCATTAAGAACCCAGGGTTCGAGGCAGAACTCGAGGGATGGCAAATCTATACCAATCCCCATCGTCCCCAATTTGAGTTCGACACGGATGTGGCGCGCGAGGGCTGGCAGTCGCTTCGCGTGATCCATTCCGGTCCTCCTACTGACACGGCGTGCTATCAGGAGATGATGCTCAAGCCGGGGCAGTGGTACCGCTTCAGCGGCTGGGTGCGGACACGCGGGCTCTTTGCCAATGGCGCAGGTGCCTACGGCACGTTCCAGATCCACGCCAGAGGCATCAACGACATTATCGCCAAGGGTTCCAATCATGGAGGAAATACCGACTGGACCGAGGTTTCGCTCACCTTCCAGGCGCGTCCCGATGGATTGACCCGCATCATCGCGCACTTTGTCGGCTTCGGAGCTGGTACCGGCACGGCCTGGTTCGACGGTCTCAAGCTGGTAGAGGTGAGTCAACCACCCGGCTAACCGATCAGGTTAGGGTACTCCGTCTACCACGAACGAAGCTTGGCCGGCGGCCGGGTTAACCAAGAACGAAACTGGGCTTATCCAAGAGGTCTGCCATGAAAACTCGTTTCACCGTGGCCCTGGTTCTTGTTCTATCCGGGATACCTGGCGGCCAGGTGTGGGGACAGCGTTTCCGGTTCCTCCCCATCCCTCGCTCGGTTCCCTTCCGCTTGCCCGTCCACCCCCCTGTTCATCTTCCCATTTACCCCCCGACTTCCGTTCCCCAGAGCACAGATCCTTCGCATCCGAAACAGCCGTCGGGCAATCCGCCCGCGTCGGAAGACATCTCGAAGATCATCTTGGTCTGCTTCGGTATCGGTCTGCTCGGAACTGTGGCGGCTATCCTTGTCGCGGTAAAGAAGTCAAAGCACTTCGGCGGAGTGATTCGCATCATCAGCACACCGCCCGGAGAGGCGTCCCGCAGCATCCGAGAGGCGTGGGTTGGCCTCGAATTGCCCTTGGTAAAAACGAAGGATCAGGGCCAAAAACTATCGGCAATGGAAGTGCTTTCCTGGAAGCAGAATTGCACGACCGGCTACGCCGTGGAAGGACGGGTGGCCCTTGGGCGTCTCGCTGCCCACTCGCCGGAAGCCGCGGCCTGGTGGCGCGAGAATGTGCCTCTCGTTCAAGAGCCGGGCTATCAGTTTATCTTTCCCGTGGAGAACTGCCAGAAGCTCTACTGAGTGGGCGTGTCCGCGTCAGAATAAGTTGTTCGGCAACCTCGAACGTTTGGACCTTGAGCAAACGCAAACATCAGGCTGGGCCGGTAAACAAGAAATCAAGGAGGCGCTGCCAAAGCTCGACATCGATTGAGGTCGCTCCCGCCGGTCTGCGTGTCGTCTCTGTGCGTTCAGGGTGCGCTGGAGGGGTCAAGTTCGGCGGATGAGCAAGGGAGACATGTCTTGTGCAATGGATCGAGGCAGCGATGGAACGGGTGGCTACAACGCTTTTTCTGGGGAAAATCCCGGCACTCGCACCTTTGGGGGTTAAGAATCAACCATTGGCGTCGTAGGCCAGGTTCAATGGTCGCTCAGTTGCAGTTTTCCGACTTGATGGGACCCATTCCATAGATAGCCTGCAAGAGTTGGAGGAGAAAACGTAACCGAGTCCAAGGATACGACCATCTGAGGAAGATCAGATAAGAGAACTCGCGCTTGTTTATCGCCTATTTCGCGGAGACACCTATGATTAGCTGTCGATGGTTACGTGACCTATTTGGAGCTAGCTCATCTCGGAAGGACCGTCGCCGGAAGGCGCGGCGAAAGCAGAAGCCGATTCGCCTGATGCTGGAATCGCTGGAGGAACGGCTGACGCCGTCGGCACCCACGCAGACAGCCGGCTCCTATACCGATCTGGTGAATGCGATTGCGGCGGACACGGCGGCCAATACTGACTACGTCATTCAGATCACCAACGGCTTTCAATTCAACTCGGGCGGGCAGGTGAGCATCTCGAAGTTGGGCGCCGGCTCGACGCTGACCATCGAGGGACAAAACGGCATCAACTACACCCTAACGGGCAACGGCAATCGCTTGTTCACGCTCAGTTCGGGCCGGAACGTGACATTTACAAATCTGACACTCACCGGAGGCTCGGTCACCAGCACCAGTGGCAATGCTCAGGGCGGTGCAATTCTGGATCAGGGCGTCAACATGACGCTCAACAAAGTGACCGTTAAGAACAACCTCGTCCAGGGCACAACAGCGGAGGGCGGCGGCGCTTATAAGACGGCAGAAGGCGGTGGCGTTTATATCAGCGGAGGCGCTAACGTCGTCATAAGAGATAGCATCCTCAGTGGTAATCGCGCCCAGGGTGGCCAGGGCGCGAACGGCACAGCCCCCAGACAATCTGGTGGCTTAGGTGGAGCGGCGATGGGCGGCGGCTTGTACGTTACCGGCAGCGGTTGGAACGTGACCCTGATGGCAGACACGCTATCGGGCAATATGGCAATAGGCGGCAACGGCGGCAACGGAGCGGCCAGCGACAACGCTGCAGACACCAATGGCAGCCCAGGCGGTTCGGGCGGCAACGCCGACGGCGGTGCGGCTTGTTTCAACGGCTCGAATGGCAGCAGATTAACGATCCTTAACGACTTGAGCGCACCGAGCAACTATCCCTCGATAATGATTGACAACACCGCCCAGGGCGGCAACGGCGGCAGCGGTGGAATTTCCACCGGGGGCTTCAATTTGTCCGGCGTTGCCGGAAACGGCGGTGATGCCTCGGGCGGAGCGCTCTACTGCGGCCAAGGAGTCTACTCTATCAACATTGGCAACACCAGCTTCTATGCCAACAAGGCAGCTGGCGGCAATCTTGGGGCCGTCGGAGCGTTAAACAACCGACAATACCCACAACCTCAGAATGGCGGCGCTTTTGGCGGTGGACTCTACATAACGAGCAATTTCGAAGTAGAGACCATCACGATTGTCAACAGCACCGTAGCCCAGAACACAGCCACGGGCGGAGGGAGCGGATTGGGCACCGTATTGGGTGGCGGCGTTGTTTATTACGATAGCTACAATGCTGCCATGACCTTCGATAACAACACAATCACCCAGAATACTCTGGACGGAGCAGCCTACTTTCTTCCGCCACCTCCTGCAATTGCACCATCATTTGGCAGCGGCAGCGGCGATATCTACAATCCCTTCGTGTCGAACGATGCCGGTATAGCGATTATTAGCTCTTACAGCACTACCCTTCTCAACAACGTGATCAAGGGCAACCTGGATAGTAACCATACGGCCTCGGATTTCTTCACTGACGGCGTGGCTTATGCCAGCAATAATCTTATTGGTAGTATGAATCCCTACGGCATCACCACCGGAACCAACATCGTCGGCAACCCACAAGCGCAACTAGGAAATGTGGTCGGAGTGGATGTCAATGGTCAGCCTACTGGCGGACCTATCTATTATCCGCTCTTGTCAAGAACTGCCTCGATCGGCGCAGGAAATGCTGATGCTCTGTTTAGGATCGCTAGCGTCGAGGGAACCACCAATACCACCGATGAAATTGGTAATCCCCGCTCTAGCAATGGCTCCATCAATCTCGGAGCCGTCCAGGTCGCAGTGCCGAGCAGTTCCTACGCGCTGATTCTAACTTACGATCCAACGAGCCAGATTATAGTTGCGAGAAGCGACGTGTCGTTCACGGCCTCGGCTAGCGGCAAGCCGAAGCCGACGGTACAATGGCAAGTCAGCACCGACGGCGATAAGACGTTCACCAACATCAAGGGTGCTTCGAGCACTATCCTCACGCTGCATAACGTCACCACTTCGATGAGTGGCTACGAGTATCGGGCCGTCTTCGCCAATAATACCGGCAGCGTCATCAGCGCCGCCGCTACTCTCACCATCGCGACTGCGCCGGCAGTCACCTACAATCCAGTCAGCGAGACTGTGGATGCAGGTCAGTACAGCCCATATCCGACATTTTATCCATTGTTTGGCGGTGCATCAGCGTACTACCCCCCGATTCCGGGGTTTTCTGCATTGGCCAGCGGTAATCCGACACCAACGGTGCAATGGCAAGTCAGCACCAACGGCGGCAAGACGTTCACCAACATCGACGGTGCCACGAACACAACACTGTACTTTGACAACGTTACTACTTCCATGAACGGCTATGAATATCGGGCCGTCTTCACTAACATGGCCGGCACCGCCGTCACCAGTGTCGCTACTCTCACCGTCAATCCAGTACCTGTGCCACCGCCGCCACCGCCGCCGGTCTTGAACGTACCGCCTTTGTTAACGTTCTTCGAAAGCGTGTTGGGAGCTACAGAGACGGTGAATAGCAACGGCACCGTCACGGTCATGGAGAGCTTGTTCGGTATTCCCGTGATCGTCTCCACCTTTGACTCCGACGGCAATCTGATGAGTGTTGATCTGTTCGGGTTTCTCAATATCACCTTCTTGTTCGCCTTGTGAGGACTGCGGACAAAACCCTCCAACTGGATCGGGCCAGAGAGGAAATGGGGCTTTATAGGTCAATCCGGCAAACCGGCACTAGGGGAGGTCGTGCTGGAGAATATTTAGTCTGTTCGGAAAAGAAGGGGTCATCTATGTGGCGAACCAGATAGCTTTACGCCGGAACAGCTCCTCCGACATACCGAGCCGGGGATTCGGAAGTTGTACAAGGTCACAACCAGGACCACACCATCCCGATAAACCAACAACAGGAGTCCCCCATGTGGTGGCCCAACATCCTCATTTACGGTGCTTACAGCGCCTCCCAGCGAGGCGCCACCGCCGATGCCAGAGGACAAACCAAAAAAACAGTCCACTGCGAAGCCTGCGGACAACAATTCTACTACTTCCTTACCCGTACCGGGTCAGGGTACGACAGCGGCGGTATCTTCTCATCCGGCGACCACAGCGTTGCCCAACAGCGAGCCGACACCAACCTCCAATTTCTACTCCATATCGGGGTCGAACCCATCCCCTGCCCCTCATGCGGCCACATCCAGTCCCACATGATCCCCAAAGCCAAACGCCTCCACCGCCGTTGGATGCTCTACCTGGGTCAAATCCTCACCGTAGGCCTCATCCCCCTCACCCCGATCCTCTTCGTAATCTTCCACGCTATCTTCCCCTCCCCATCCCCCCTCCCCATCCCGATCTCCCTCATCACCACCTCCCTCCTCCTGGTCTCGGGCGTCTCGTCCTTCATCGCCTATTTCATCCTCTCCCGGCGCTTCAACCCCAACGAGGACGAAGACGTCCAGTCCCGCATCCGCCGCGGACAAGCCCGTGCCCACCTCATCGATCCAACCGCCATCACCACCAACCTTCCTTCCTCCTACTCCCCCCTCCCCCCTCACCCCTTGCTAAAATGGTTCGGCATCACCATCATCTCCCTCTTCGGTCTCTTCCTCCTGAGCTGCGGCGGCTGCTTCTCCGTCCGTTGGATCTCCCAATACCACACCGCTTATATTTTCGAGCCTCACCTGAAATCCTACCTCGCCCTAGCCCCCTCCCCCTTCCACGCAGATATCGTCAAGCGCTCCCACCTCCCCCCAGCCCTCCCCCCCACCGGCAAAGTCGGCAAGATGATCGTCCTCTCCCGAGACGAGCGAAAGATCGACCCCATCCATTTCGACCTCCCCTCCCCCCTCCAGGCCTCCGCCCCGGAGGAAGTCCTCACCGTCGTCTTCCTCTCCCGGGGGAAAGAAGAAATGCGGGACGACACCCCTAACCCCATAATCCCTCGTTCCATCCGTCCCATGGAGTACCAGAAGTTCATCCACGTCGCCGTCTTCGACCGGAGATCCAAAACCAAGATCGCCGCCACCACGGTCCAAGATTCCCCCACCACCACCTCCCAGGACAAAATCCTGCATTTCCTGGGAGGCCTCCCCCGTGAGCCAAGCAAAAAATAAATGAGGGACGAACGCGACAACCCGCGTCCCAACCAAAAGGTGGTTTCCCAAAATCTTCCGACACAACCGGTCCTGAGCCGGATAATGCCCAGGTGCTGAAATTCCTCACGGGTTTGCCGCGCGGGTAACGTGGCGGAAAATGACAATCCAGATCTTCGTCGTGAGATCTTTCAGAGTAACGTTGATGGCTCTATAAACGATGACATACCCGTCCTCGCCCCAGTGAAGCAGCTTGACTCGGTCGCCACGTTTGTTGCGAAAGACAAAAATGTGCCCCGAGAGCGAGTCGTTGTGCAGGTGTTGCCGCACCTGCTCAGCCAGCCCGTCAAAGCTACGACGCAAATCGACCGGTGCCATCCCCAACCAAATGCGCACTGCCGGAGGAAAGCTCACCACGGCTCGCCCTCGATCAACGCCAGCACGGCGCGGCGGATTGGCTTCGGCAGGTTTGGCCACACGGCGGCCAGACGGACGAAATCGGGATCGTGGTGTAAGTATGGTGTAAGCGCTGCCCTCGGTTCGTCGCAAGTTATAGAATGAATGGGACGTTGCGGCGAGGCGCCAGCGGATTGCAAATTCGCTATCCCCGGTTCGAATCCGGGAGGGGCCTCTCCCCTCTAATCCCCCAATCCAGGATTCGGCGACGCCGTTTGGGGTCGACTTTCCCACGCCGATCGCGAAAGCTGAATCAGTGGAATCGGCGGCCAAGGCATCGACGAGGACGGCGTCATGCGTTTCAAGATCGGAAATTGGCTCAATGCTCTCGGGTTGAACGCGCGCATCCTGCTCCTGGGTGGGCTTCCGCTCGCGGCAACCGCCGTAATCACGGCCTATGTGGTCCACTCATCCACGCGTCGCTTCGTCGAAGACGCGGTCGGGGAGCAGATGGTTATGCAGGCGCAAATCGTCGCGCACCTCGTGGCGATCGCGGAGCAAAAACGACCGGAGGGAATGACGCCCGAGGAGATCAATCAACACCTGAAGGCGATCGCCCGACTCGCGAAGGAAAACAAAAAGTATGACTATGAGTTCTGGGTCACGGATAGCGCCGGTAAGGCGTACTTACGTTCAGAGGACGTAGATTTCACGTTCAAAGCCGATCAGCCGCAGGCTGGCGTCTTTCTTCGCCTACTGGACGGCGGGCGCGGGCACGCGGAATTCGTGGTACAGGAGAGCCGCAAGCGCGAATTAGATGCGTTCCAGTACAAGTATGTGGGTGTACCCGGCGTGGACAGGCCGCGCATCGTCCAGGTCGGATACAAGACCGACTCCTTGTTCGCCGATCTCGCTCTGAAGAACTACCTGTTAGCCACGGGGGTCGCGGGCCTCCTAATGGCCTCGGGGATCCTGGCCTACTTCATCCTCCGCCGTTTGCTGACCGTCCCGCTCGATCGGCTGATCCGGGCTGCCGAGGCAGTCGAGGCCGAAAAGTACCAGATGGGGGCCTTGAAGGAGGTCCGCGCTCGCGGGGATGAGCTAGGACGATTGGCCTCCGTCTTCGAGGACATGGTGGGACAGCTTGCCACGCGCTACGAGTCGCTGGTCAACTTCATGCGTTCCATCGTCATTAAGCTTCGTGGCGACCAAACCATTACGTTTGCCAATCAATATGCCACGGAGCTTCTCGGCTTCACCAATACCGAGCTTGTGGGCCAGCGAATAGAACAGATTGTCCCCCCGGACTGGCGCGAGGAAGTGCGGCGGCGCATCGATTCGCTCCAGGGGCAGGAAATACAGGTCAATGAAATCAATGAGAATGTGACAAAAGCGGGGGAACGCATTTGGGTGGCGTGGTCGAACCGAGTGATCCGCACGGGCGAAGGGCAAGAGAAAGAACTGCTATGCGTGGGGAACAACATCACGGAGGAGATGAAGCACAAGAAGGAAATGGAGAACCTCATTGTCGAACTGAATACAGCGAGGGAACAAGCGCTGGAAGCCAATCGTGCGAAAGGAGACTTCCTCGCCAATATGAGCCATGAGATCCGCACGCCCATGAATGCCATTATCGGCATGAGCCACCTGGCGCTTCAAACGGAGCTGACACCGAAGCAGCGTGACTACCTCCGGAAAATCGACGGCTCGGCCAAGGCGCTGCTCCGAATCATCAACGACATCCTCGACTTCTCCAAGATTGAGGCGGGCCGGCTCGACATGGAGTCGACCGAATTTAACCTTGAGGATGTCCTGGATAACCTCGCCACGCTGGTTACGGTCAAGGCCGGGGAGAAGGGGCTTGAGGTCCTCTTCCGCACCGAGCCGGGAGTTCCCCTCCATCTGGTCGGCGACCCGCTCCGGCTGGGGCAGGTCCTCATCAACTTAGCGAGCAATGCCGTCAAGTTCACCCAGCAGGGGGAGATCGTCATCTCGACCCGCCTTGTGGAGAAGCGGGAGGACCAGGCCGTCCTCGAATTCGCCGTCTGCGACACCGGGATCGGAATGACCGCCGAGCAAGCCGCGAAACTCTTCCAGCCGTTCACGCAGGCGGACACCACGACCACCCGCAAGTTCGGCGGCACCGGTCTGGGGCTGTCGATCAGCAAGCGGCTCGTGGAGATGATGGGAGGCCAGATCCGGATCGAGAGCGAGCCTGGCAAAGGAAGTACCTTCATTTTCACGGCGAATTTCGGTCTGGCGCGCATGGCCGGGGCTAGGCTCGCCAGCCTGGTCGGCGACCTTCGCGGCCTTCGCGTTCTCGTCGTGGACGACAGCGAGACTTCGCGGGATATATTCGCCGAAGCGCTTAAATCAATGACCTTCGTCGTTGACGTGGCGGCCTCCGGCGAGGAGGCGCTCGTGGAACTCGACCGCGCGGCCGACGCCGGGCGGCCGTACGACCTGGTCCTCATGGATTACAAGATGCCCGGCATGGATGGTATCGAAGCAACGCGACGCATTACCAAAAAGTCATGGCCAGGCAAGGCCCCGAACGTAATTATGGTGACGGCCTATGGCCGCGAAGAGATCATGAAGCAGGCCGGAGACGCGGGGGCCAAGGGCTTCCTCATCAAGCCGGTGAACCAGTCGGTGCTGCTCAACACCATCATGGAGGCGTATGGCCGCGACCAGCACCGCGCCTTCCGCGGGCTGTCCTCGCAGACGGCATCCTCCCAGGCGATGGACGCGATCCGTGGCGCTCGCCTCCTCGTGGCCGAGGACAACGAGATCAACCAACAAGTGGCCCGGGAAATCTTGGAGTCTGCCGGGTTCCTCGTCGATATGGCGAACAACGGCAGGGAGGCCGTGGACAAGGCGCGGGCCAGCCCCTATGACGCCGTGCTGATGGATATCCAGATGCCGGAGCTGGACGGCCTTCAGGCGACGGCGGAATTGCGCCGCGACCGCCGGTTCGCCGACCTCCCGATCATCGCGATGACGGCGCACGCCATGTCCGGGGATCGAGAGCGGAGTCTGGCGGCCGGCATGAATGACCACGTGGCCAAGCCGATCGACCCCGATGCCCTCTTTGCCGTGCTGCTCCGCTGGGTTCGGCCCGGCGAGCGGGAATCCGTCGCTAAAATTCCCCCCTCACAGTCCCAACCAACGACGCGACCCGAGGCCGCGTCGCCGCGAATCGAGGAACTGCCGGGGATTGACTGTGCCACCGGCCTGAGGCGTGTCGCCGGTAACGAGGCGCTCTACGGCAAGTTGTTGCTCGATTTCCACCGCGATTACGCGACCAGCGTTGACCGCATCGGCTCCGCGATCCGGGAGGACCGGCTGACCGACGCGGAGCGTCAGGTCCATACCCTCAAGGGGGTGGCCGGGAACATCGGGGCAATGGAACTGCACCGGACGGCCCAGGAGTTGGACTCCGCGTTGCGCCTGGGCGACCTGGCGAAGGCCGGGACGCTCCTGCCCGATGTTGAACGCGAGCTGTCCCAGGTCATCCAAGGCTTGAAACCCCTTGCCGAGCAGGCCGCGGCTGCACAAGCCGAGACAGAAGCCTCAAGAGCCGGGTCCGCGGGTGCCGTGGACAGACTCGCCCTCCAATCGGCGATCCGCACGCTGGCCGACCTCGTCCGCAAGAACAACCCCGAGGCGGAGGATGCCGTGGAGAACATCCGCGCCGCCTTGAAAGGCTCACGCGGCAAGGAAGTGGAGCGCATCGCCCAGGCCCTCGACTTGTTCGACTTTCGGGGGGCTGCCAAGGCCCTCACCGCCCTCGCCGAGGCGGAGGGCATCCAAGTCGGGTCGGGAGGTTGATCAACGATCCCCAAGCCACCCAGAAAGTTTTTATGGACAAACCACGGATCCTCGTCGTCGATGACACGCCGGCCAACATCAAGATCCTCGCGGACCTGCTTCGCAAAGATTACCTCCTGAGCGTAGCCACCAGCGGTGCCGACGCTCTGGAGATCGCCAGTTCTCCGGACCGTCCCGACCTCGTACTGCTCGACATCATGATGCCCGAGATGGACGGCTACGAAGTCTGCCGGCGCCTCAAAGCGGACCCAATGACGCAGGACGTGCCGGTCATCTTTGTCACGGCGATGAGCGAGGTTGAGGACGAGACCAAGGGCTTCTCGCTTGGCGCCGTTGACTACATCACCAAGCCGATCCGGCCGCCCATCGTGCGTGCCCGCGTGGCCGCGCACCTTGAGCTGGCCCTGGCCCGCCGGATTCTGGCCGCCCAGAACCAGCTACTGCGCGAATCGCTGGCCATGGCCGCCCAGGTCCAGCGAAGCCTGCTGCCCAAGGCCCCCCCGTCCCTGCCCGGCCTCGAAGTGGCGGGCCGGATGATCCCCTCCGATGCCGTGGGCGGCGACTATCTCGATTTCCTGACCACCGAGGAGTTCGCGGGACGCGGATTCGGAATCGCCGTCGGGGATGTCGCGGGGCATGGACCCGCCGCCGCCCTCCTCATGACGGCGGCCCGTGCCAGTCTGCGGATGCGGGCCTCACGCCCCGGAAGCCTGGGCGAGGTCGTTACTGACTTGAACCGAAGCCTCGTCGCCGACCTTGGCGACATCGGACGGTTCATGACGTTCTACCTGCTCGAAGTCCGGAGCGATTCGGTGGCCTGGGTGAGCGCCGGCCATGAGCCTGCCCTGCTAGTGGACCCCGGCTCGCGGACAATTGCGGATCTGCAAGGGGACGGCCCGATCCTCGGCATCGACGCCGGCGTGACCTTTCGCGAGCATCATGCCCCGTTCCGCGAGCCGGGGCAGGTTGTGGCCCTGTGTACGGACGGGATCACCGAAGCCTGGAACGAGCGCGGTGAGCAATTCGGCCGCGAGCGGCTCAAACAGAGCCTACTGCGACTCGCCTCTCAGCCTGCCACTTCGATCCTCGAAGGCGTGATGCAGGATGTCCTCGACTTCCGTGGCTCCGCGCCACAGAGGGATGACCTTACCTTGGTCGTTCTGAAGCAGGCCCCGTAAGCCTGAGCACCTCCGCGCTTTTCCAATACTTCGCCCATGCTCCTCCCTCGATGGACAGACCTGCCGGTTTATCCTGGAGATAATCGCGATATCCCTCCCCACGTCCAGCGGCAGCCGTTGCACTCAACATCGAACGGAAAAAATAACCTTGCTGCTAGATCCCTGGTCCGTGGCCCGTATTAATCTTTGGTTGAGGCTCTGTAGTCTTGACCAGTACGAATTGCAAATGCGGAGCACCGGCAAAGGCAGTCCTTGCTGAAACTCCGCGATAATCGGAAAACTTACTGCCTCTTTCGGAGGTGAGTCATTCCCGCTGCTCGGAATCGCCCCCTGGCTCCGTACCTGTGGATGCTCGGCGGCTGTTTTTTCACGGCCTGGATGGGGCAGTTTGCACATCTGCTTCGGGACGATTGTGATTGGCGCGTTATCGCTTTGGCGCGGAGCAGCATCGCTTTCGTTCTCGCCTTTGCCCTGGCCCGATTGTCCGGCGCCACGCTCGTTTTCTGGCGGCCCTATGCTCTGTGGCTACGCGGCTGTGCCAGCAGCGTTAGCCTGCTTTGCACCTTCTTCGCCCTGGGGCAATTACCAACGTCCGAAGTGATGACGTTGACCAATACGTTTCCCATCTGGGTGGCACTGCTGTCCTGGCCCCTGCTGCGCGTTCGGCCTGCTCTTTCGGTTTGGCTGGCGGCCGGCTGCGGCGTGGGCGGCGTGGTCTTGATCGAGTCCCCCTACTTCCATGCCGATGCCAGGGCCACATCCGCCATCGCCCTTTCGCTGACGGCGGCGTTCACCTCGGCCATCGCGATGTTGGGACTGCACCGCATCAAGGGGCTGCATCCCTGGGCGGTAGTTGTGCACTATTCGGGCGTGGCCACGCTCTTTGTGCTGGCTTCGTGCTTCCTCAATCCGCCTCCGCGACTCGATGGCGTGGGTGAAGGCCGGATAGTCTTGTTGCTCCTGGGCGTGGGAGTAGCGGCGACCTTGGGACAGCTTTGCGTCACGCGCGCCTTCACATCCGGCCCTCCCGCGCGGATTTCCGTGGTCGGGTTAATGCAGATTGTCTTCGCGCTGGGGCTGGACATCCTGTTTGAAGGCCCGAACCTACGACCTATCACGATAGTCGGGATCGGGCTGGTGTTGGCTCCTACCGCTTGGATGATGTCCGATCCCTCGCGTCGAGGAAACCCTCCCCTCCGCTCCGAGCGTGTTACATCTCTACCCAAAAGCCAACGAAGATCGTCCTGCCGCGCCGAAGAACTTACCTCCAGCAGCAGTGTGCGCTAAGCAACTCCGGCAATCGCTCGCCGGAAAAAAGCGATGCCGATGCCAGATCTCGAAGCCATTCGCCGTACTACCTGGCAGATAAAGCCAGTCTCGGAGCATGAGGAATACATCGTGGTGAAACGCAAGCTCTCTGTCGCGGTCCTTGGTGCGGGTCATGGTGGTCTGGCGTTGGCCGCTTACCTGTCGCGTCGAGGCCGCACAGTTTCTCTTTGGAACCGCTCCTTCGAGCGGGTGGCCGCCGTGGCCGAACGGCGCGGGATCCAACTCGTCACGCCCGGCAGAGACGCGGTCCACGCTCCCATCGCCCTTGCCACCTGCGATATGGCCGCCGCTCTGTCCGACGCCTCGGTCGTGTTGGTGGCCGTGCCCGCCTGTGGCCATGCCGATGTCGCTCGCTTGTGTGCGCCCCACTTGCAACATGGACAAACCGTGTTGCTTGTGCCGGGCCGTACAGGTGGTTCCCTGGAGTTTCGCCGTGTGCTGCGTGAAGCCAATTGTCACGCGCGCATTCTCCTGGGCGAAGCGAATACGTTCCCCTTCGCCGCCCGTTGCGTCGGGCCGGCATCTGCTGTTATCTATGGACAGAAGGCCGAAGTTTTGGCTGCGGCCCTGCCCGCGAACCGAACGCCGGAACTGCTGGCCGCGTGCCGGCCTTTCCTACCGATGCTTTGTCCCGCTCGCTCCGTGTTGCATACAGGACTCGCCAATCTCGGTGCGATCCTACACCCGGTTATCACGCTCCTGAACGCCGACCGCATTGCGAGAGGCGAGCCCTTTGATTTTTACCGCGAGGGAGTCACCTTCTCGGTCGCGGCCACGCTCGCTGCCGCCGACGCCGAGCGCCGCAGCATCGCCCAGGCCTATGGAGTGCCGGCGTGTTCCCTGCGAGACTGGATAGCGCGAGCTTACCACCACCACGCCGACACGATCCACGACGCGCTCGCCGGAAACCCGGCCTATGCCGGCATCAAGGCCCCCACAACGCTTGAGCACCGGTATCTGTTCGAAGATGTACCCACCGGGCTGATCCCTCTGCGCGAACTGGGGGAATCCGCCGGACTCGATTTACCCGTGCTCACCGATCTGGTCGATCAAAGCCGGAGCGTGCTCGGCTCTCGACAATGGCAACGCCCGCGAACCCTGGACGTTCTCGGCTTGGATGGACTCAGCGCTGAATCCATCCGTGCCTATGTCGAACGAGGTCGTGCGGCGGCGATGCCACGAACGATACGGACAGCTTCGATCCCTCTCGGAAGGTTTCCCTTGGGTTTGGAGTTGATTCCGCAGGTTTAACCAGGAAGGCGATCCCATGAAAAATCACCTCATTCTCGGTGCCGCCATCGGCGATTGCGTCCATGTGGCCGGCGTCGTCAACTTTCTGAATTTGGCCGAGCAGCTGGGCTACGAGACCATCTGTCTGGGTCCAGCGATTAGCGTGGACGAACTTCTTGGCAAGGTGGCGTATCACGACCCGGCCATCGTGGCCGTGGGATACCGCTTGACTCCGCAAAATTGCCGCAGTCTGCTTGAGGAACTATCTGCCAAGGCAAGAGCGCGCGGCGAGACCGGCCGTACCTGGCTTTTCGGCGGCACGGAGCCGTGCGTCGAAGTCGCCGGCAACGTGGGTCTGTTCCGCATGTCCTTTGCCAGCGGCGCTTCCAAACAGGCCGTCGTCGCTTATCTGCGCGGCGAACAGACCGAGACGAAGCGCACGACGCCGCCGCAAACGCTCGTGGAGCGCATCGCCTGGAAAGCCCCTTATCCCCTGATCCGCCATCACTTCGGCCGGCCGACGGTAGAAGAGACGGTCGCCGGCATTGTCGAGATCGCTCGCGCCGAGTGTTTGGATGTCCTATCCCTGGGCACCGATCAAAATGCCCAGGAACATTTTTTCCGCCCCGACGAAATGGACCCCGAGGCGCATGGAGCCGGCGGCGTTCCGGTGCGCACCGAAACCGACCTGGCCACGCTCTACGCCCACTCTCGTTTGGGTAATTATCCCTTGATGCGTTGTTACAGCGGGACACGCGACACGGAGCGGTGGGCGCCGATGCTGGCGCAAACCATCAATAACGCCTGGTGCGCCATTCCGCTGTTCTGGTACACGCAGCTCGATGGACGCAGCCCGCGTCCGTTGCGCGAGGCAATCCCCGAAACGCAGGCCTTGATGCGTTGGCACGCCGAGCAGGGCATCCCCGTCGAGATGAACGAATCGCACCACTGGAGCCTGCGGGACGCTCCCGATGTCGTCGCCGTGGTCGCCGCGTATTTGGCTGCCTACAACGCTCGCGCCGCCGGCGTCCGCGATTATGTGCAGCAATTGATGTTCAACAATCCGCCCAACACTTCGCCGACGATGGACCTGGGTAAGATGTTGGCGAAGCTGGAGCTGGTGGAGTCGCTTCAAAACAACCACTTCCGCGTCTGGCGAGAGACGCGGGGCGGCTTGACCTCGTATCCTCCCGATCCGAGCGTGGCCCGCGGCCATCTGGCGGCCACCGTCACCTTGCAAATGCAGCTCAAACCGCACATCGTCCACATCGTCGGCCACACCGAGGCGCATCATGCCACGACCGCGGCCGAACTCATCGAAGCATGCCGGATTGCCGACGGCGCCATCTCGCAGTGCCTGCTTGGTTTGCCCGACATGACTCGCGATAGCGGAGTTCAGCGACGAAAATTGGAGCTTTTGGCCGACGCCGCCGTCCTCCTCAACGCCATCGCGTATCTGGGGCGAGACGTCGGCGATCCCTTCACCGATGCGGAGACGCTCGCGCGCGCGGTGGAACTCGGCCTGCTCGACGCTCCCCACTTACGGGGCAACGCCGCGGCCTGCGGCAAGATTGTCACGCGCATGATCGGCGGCGCTTGCCTGGCGATCGATCGCGACACGGGGCAACCGCTTCCCGAATCGGAGCGCGTCACCCGCGCCCTGGGCCGAAGCGTGCCCGACGGGTTTCCGCTCGATTTACCCGATGCGGAACGCATCGAGCGAGAAGGTTCCGTCAACCTCGATCCTCTGCAGCTTGCGTCCTAGTGAATCGGTTAGTGATGTTTCGTAGAAGCATCTCTTTTTCTCGTTCCCACGCTCCGCGTGGGAACGCACGTCCGGCCGCTCTGCGGCCCGATTCTCGCTGTCGTGTGTAGACTGGACGCGGCGCATGACGCACCCGTGGCAATTGCCGATGAAAATTTCTCATTTGACGCCGAGTATTTGGGATGGTTGAATGGGGGGCGCTAACGAATCCATACATCCTAGAACTCTGCGTTATCCATGAGTACATCTAACCGCCGCGCGGCAGCACCGTTTCTTCCAATCCATCGCCGGCTCTCTCCTCTTCTCGTCTGTCTTCTGATGGGGCAATTTTC
>Ga0209062_1002103_pt1 | contig 28616 bp, 29 predicted proteins | sample Coa_R2_2_FD_187158 | JGI IMG/M metagenome (GOLD analysis project Ga0209062, IMG submission 187158) | Surface soil microbial communities from Centralia Pennsylvania, which are recovering from an underground coalmine fire - Coalmine... | ecosystem: Environmental > Terrestrial > Soil > Unclassified... | reverse complement strand
GAGATGTCGACGCCCAGGGCGCCGCCAGGAGAACTTCGAGGCTCGCTTGAATCGTAGGGCGCAACAAACCCCTCGGGGGTGGTACCTCTTCGGAGAGAAACTGGAACCTTTTCAAAGATAATCAACAGCAGTGCACGTCGAGCGGCCGGCAGGCGGGTGACGCGTACGCGAGTGACTTTACAGAGCCCCTTTTTTCGCCGCCTTCCTCGGGCGGGACTTCGCGCGGGCGAGGCGATCTCGAAGTGCTCGGAGCCCTGCCCGCGCCTCCTGGTCGAGGTCGGCCCGGGCGCGTTTGTAACGGGCGAGGGCAACCCGCACTTCCGGGAGATCCTCCTCGCGCAACGTGAGGATCGTGGTCTTGCCGTTGATGCTCGTGGAGAGCGCTGGCGTGGTGTGCGGCTCGTTGTGGGCGCAGTGGCATCCAGGCCACCCACACTTCCGCGTTAACGTGATCAGCGACCCCCGTAAGACTAGCGGCATGCAGGCGGGCTCTTTCCCCGGGGACGACATCGGCTCCTCCTGCGAATAACTGTTAGTGTCTACGCTAACAGCTGTTCGCCACGGCCCTCCACCCACCTTTCATTCTCCAGTGCGTGGAGTTCCTGCGTTACGTGAAGACCGGTCGGTTAGATCCAGGACGTGGGAGAAGGGCTAAGAACGATCTCCTGCAAAAGTTAGGTAGCTAAGCTCTAGTGCCATTAGCAGAACGTAGTCCGGGACAACATTGACAATGCCATTGTCAATCTTTTTGACAACGTTATTGACAAACATAAGGCCATACGGTATAAGTGGTCAGGGGAAAAAGGTGAGGGAACGGGCGCCGGACACACCAGTTTACGTGATTAGCGTAGCGGCGGACCTGGCGGGGTGTCACCCGCGCACACTGCGGATTTACGAGGAACGCGGGCTTGTTTCGCCGGTTCGCCGACGCAGGATCCGGCTTTATTCTGAGCGCGACATCCAACGCGTGCGCCTCATCCGTTACCTCACCGAAGAGAAGGGATTGAACTTGGCGGGTGTGCGTCTCCTGCTGCAAATTCAGGAGTATTATCGAGAGGAGCTGACCTGGCTCTTCGAGGAGGGAAAGGCAGGAGGACATCCGCAGAGCGGCCGATCCGACGGCCTACAGACCAAAGGTAAAGGAGGGCGGGCGCGATGAGCATCATGCGCTGGGATCCTTTTGAAGAAGTGGGTACCCTCCGCCGAGCAATGGATAGACTCTTCGACGAATTCTTCTCTACTCGGCGGCCATCGCGGGAACTCACGGGGGGCGAGTGGGAGCCGGCCGTCGAGATGTTTGAAACGGACAATGAAATCGTGGTTCGAGCGGAATTGCCCAATGTAGACCCCAAACAGGTCGATATAACCGTCACCACCGAGGCACTCACCCTCAAAGGAACCACCAAGCACGAGGAAGAGCAGAGGGGCCGCAATTACTATCGGCGGGAGCTCCGGTACGGAGCCTTCGCGCGTACGCTTCCGCTCCCTGTCGAAGTGAAAAGCGAGGAAGCAAAAGCCACATACAAGGATGGAGTGCTAGAAGTCAGAATTCCGAAGTCGGAACGAGTCAAGCCGACGTCGGTGAAGGTACAGGTTGGGTAGAGGAGGATCAGGGTCTGCACAACCAGATTGCCAGGAGGAATAATCTATGGCGAAAGTAGTGGGCATTGACCTGGGAACCACCAACTCGGTCATCGCGACCATGGTCGGGGGGGAACCGACCGTCATCCCCAATGCGGAGGGGAGTCGGCTCACGCCGTCGGTGGTAGCGTTCACGAAGACGGGGGAACGGCTGGTGGGCCAGATGGCCCGACGGCAGGCCATTCTGAACCCCGAGAACACCGTCTTTTCCATCAAACGGTTCATGGGCCGCCGGTACCACGAGGTCGAGACCGAGCGGAAGATGGTCCCCTACAAAGTGGAGGAGGGGAAGAACGGCGCGGCGGTCGTGTCCATTCCGGCCGCGGGGCGGACGTTCACGCCGGAGGAGATCTCCGCGATGATCCTCCAGAAGCTGAAGACGGATGCGGAGGCCTATCTGGGGGAGAAGATCGAGGCGGCCGTGATCACCGTGCCGGCGTACTTCAACGACGCCCAACGGACGGCCACGCGGAACGCGGGGGAGATTGCGGGCCTCAAGGTCCTCCGGATCATCAACGAGCCCACGGCGTCGGCACTGGCCTACGGGCGGAAGCTGGAAGAGAAGAAGGCCAAGACGATTCTCGTCTTCGACCTGGGAGGGGGGACCTTCGACGTCTCGATCCTGGAGATCAGCGAAGGGGTCTACGAGGTGAAGGCCACGAGTGGGGACACCCACCTCGGGGGGGACGACTTTGACGAGCGGATCGTCAACTGGCTCGCGGAGGAGTTCCGGAAGCAGCACGGCATCGACCTCCGCCAGGATCGTCAAGCCTTGCAGCGCCTGCGGGAGGCCGCGGAACGCGCGAAGATTGAGCTGAGCACGGTCGTGCAGACGTCCATCAACCTCCCTTTCATCACTGCGGACGCCACGGGGCCGAAGCACTTGGACATGGTCCTGACCCGGGCCAAATTCGAGGAGCTCACGGCGGACTTGGTGGAACGGTGCATTGGCCCCTTCAAGCAGGCGCTGGCCGATGCCAAGTTGACGGAACGCGACCTGGACGAAGTCATCCTGGTGGGGGGAGCGACACGCATGCCGGCGATCCAGGAGCTCGTGCGGCGCCTGACGGGCAAGGAGCCCAATAAAGAAGTGCACCCCGATGAAGTGGTGGCGGTGGGCGCCGCTATCCAGGCTGGGGTCTTGGCGGGCGAAGTGCGCGAAGTCGTCCTCCTGGACGTCACACCGCTGTCCTTGGGCATTGAGACGCTCGGCGGGGTGAACACGATCCTGATCCCCCGCAACACGACCATCCCGACGCGGAAGACGGAGATCTTCAGCACGGCGGAAGACGGGCAGACGGCCGTCGAAATCCACGTGCTGCAAGGCGAACGCCCGATGGCCCGCGACAATCGGACGCTGGGGAGGTTCATTCTGGACGGCATCCCGCCGGCGCCGCGCGGGGTCCCTCAAATTGAGGTCACCTTCGACATCGACGCCAACGGCATCCTGAGCGTCTCGGCCCGCGACAAAGCGACGGGACGCGAGCAATCCATCAAGATCACAGGCACCGGCACCTTGGACCGAAAGGAAGTGGAGCGCCTCATCAAGGAAGCGGAGGCGCATGCCGAGGAGGACCGCCGCAAGAGGGAAGCCGCAGAGGTCCGGAACCGGGGCGATAGTCTCGCGTACCAAACAGAGCGCATGCTCAAGGAAGTCGGAGACAAAGTCTCGCCCGAGGAACGCGCCCGAGTAGAGGCGGCCCTGAAGGAGCTACGGGACGCCCTCAAGGCCGAGGAGACGGAGCGGATCCGGCGCGCCATCGACGCCCTCCAGCAAGCGAGCTACAGGCTGGGGGAGGAAATGTACCGGCGGGCCACCGCAACCGCGGGAACGTCTGGAGGGGGGGGAAGCCGGGGAGGGGAGGCGTCGACCGGCGGCGAGGACGTCATCGACGCAGAGTTTCGACCCTCCGACAAGTCCTGACGCGCATCCCCGTCGAGGCAGGAGAAGACCACGATGACGAGAGAGGATCGTGACGACCGCCAGGACGCGGAGGTCTCTCCCGGGGGGCCTCGGACCGAAGGTGGGGGGCCGGGCCAGGAGGACGAGTGGGCCGGCCTGACGGTGGAGGACTTGAAACAGAAGTTGCGCGAAGCACGCGAGGAGGCACGCGAGGCCCGGGAGGAAGCGCAGCGTAACTGGCAGCATTTTCTCCACTCCGCCGCCGACCTGGAGAACTATAAGAAACTGGCAGCTCGGGATCGGCACGAAGCCGTCGAACGCACGCGACGGAACATGGTGAGCCTCATCCTCAGCGTGCTCGACACCTTAGAAAGAGCGTTGGCCTACGCGGGGGACGACCTGGCAGCGCACCCGCTGGTGGAGGGACTCCGGATGGCCCAGCGGCAGATCCTTGAGCAGTTACGGACCCTAGGGGTGCGGCCCATTGAGGCCGTGGGACACACGTTCGACCCGCGTCTCCACGAGGTAGTGGAAGTCGTCAGCCCCGACGAAACAGGCCAGGCAAGCGGCACCATCGTGAGCGAGGTGCTCAAGGGATACGTGATCAACGAGGAGGTGCTCCGGCCCGCAAAGGTCAAAGTCGTCGCTGACCGGGCCGGGGATGATCGCGCGGGAGAAAAGGGAGGACGTCCCGTCTAACAGGGAGCCATGGAATTCAAGGACTACTACAAAATCCTTGGGGTAGACCGGACGGCGGACCAAAAGGCCATCAGCCAGGCGTTCCGGCGGTTGGCCCGGCAGTACCACCCTGACGTCAATCCGGGGAACAAGGACGCAGAGCAGCGGTTTAAGGAGATCAACGAGGCCTATCAGGTCCTGAGTGACCCGGACAAGAGGGCAAAGTACGACCAGCTCCTCGAGTACAGGCAGCGGGGAGGCGCATGGGAAGATCTGCTCCGACGCAGGACAGCCTCACCGGGCGATGGCACCTTTACGGTCTACACGACGGGGGATCTGGGACAGTTCAGTGACTTCTTCCGCCAGCTGTTTGGGGATCTCCCGGGCAGCCTGTGGGAGGATATCGGGAGCCCGCGGCGAGGGGCGGGGAGTCGACGGCGACGTATCCGGCTCGAGGACCTCTTTGAGGGTCCCCCTTCGCGTCCCGATCGGCTCAGCACCGAGCCGGGCCCTGACACAGAGGTCTCTGTAGAGATCTCACTCGAGGAGGCCTTCCAGGGGACCCGGCGAGCAGTCACGGTGCCCTCCAGCCCTCCCCGAACCCTCGAGGTGACGATCCCTCGTGGAATCCAGTCCGGCCAACGCATCCGGCTGGGTGGGCAGGGCCCCGGAGGGAGCGATCTCTACCTCCGTGTGGAGGTAACCCCGCACGCCCGGTTCACTCGACAGGGGGACGACATTCTCATAGACCTGCCGGTCCCCGTCTGGATCGCTGCCCTGGGCGGCCAGGTTGAGGTCCCCACGTTAGGAGGGCCGGTGATGATGAAAATTCCCCCTGGCACACGGGACGGACAGACATTTCGCCTGCGGGGCCGGGGGATGCCTCATCTTCGCGGGCTCGGTTCAGGAGACCAGCTCGTGAAGATTCATCTCATGCTCCCAGATCCCCTAACCCTCCGCGACCGCGAGCTCTTCGAAGAAATGCGTCGCCTGCACGAAGGGAAAGCCGCGCGCGTTTGACGGGGAAGGCGATCGTCCGAACACAGATGAAACGCAGAGTGAGGGCGAATAACCATGGCGATGACGTTCGACAAATTCACTGAGAAAGCTCAGGAAGCCATCATGGAGGCGCAGCTCCTGGCCCGCGAGCATCACCATAACCAGATTGAGGCAGAGCACCTCCTGTTGGCGCTTCTGAATCAGGAAAATGGTATCCCTCTCAGCATCCTGAACCGCATAGGGGTGCCACCCGTTTCCTTACGATCCCGTCTAGCCGCCTGGCTTGCCCAACAGCCCAAGGTATACGGACGAGAAGATATTTATACCGGTCCCTCCTTTCGACGTGCGCTGGAGACGGCAGCAGCAGAAGCGGGACGCTTGAAGGACGAATTCGTAAGTACCGAACACCTCTTGCTCGGCATTGCCGCAGACCAAACTACCACGGCAGGCAAGCTACTCGCTCAGAGCGGTGTCGACAGGGAGAAAATCTACGCAGCCCTTCAGACGATCCGGGGCGGGCAACGCGTGACGGACCCCACCCCAGAGACCAAGTACCAAGCTCTCGAACGGTATGGCCGGGACCTCACTCAAATGGCCCGCGCCGGAAAGCTTGACCCCGTGATCGGGCGTGATGATGAAATCCGGCGCGTGATCCAAGTCTTATCTCGACGGACCAAGAACAATCCAGTGCTCATCGGAGACCCCGGGGTCGGGAAGACGGCAATCGTCGAAGGACTGGCTCAGAGAATTGTGAGAGGGGATGTTCCGGAAGGGTTGCGCGGCAAGCGAGTCGTCCAACTCGACCTGGGGGCCCTCATCGCCGGGACAAAGTATCGGGGGGAATTCGAAGAACGCCTTAAGGCGGTTCTCCGAGAAATAACAGAGTCCGCAGGCGAGATCATCCTATTCATCGACGAACTGCACAGCGTGGTAGGAGCGGGAGCGGCGGAGGGCGCCATGGATGCCAGCAACATGCTCAAACCCATGCTGGCCCGCGGAGAGCTCCACGCCATCGGCGCCACGACACTTGACGAATACCGCAAACACATCGAGAAAGATCCAGCCCTCGAGCGGCGGTTCCAGCCCATCTTCGTCGACGAGCCAACCGTCCAGGAGACAATCTCCATCCTTCGGGGCCTGAAGGAAAAGTACGAGATCCACCACGGAGTGAGGATTACCGACGGCGCCGTGATCGCCGCAGCCACGCTGTCGGATCGCTACATTAGCGGGCGCTATCTTCCGGACAAGGCCATCGATCTCATCGACGAAGCCGCGAGCCGACTCCGCACAGAGATCGACAGCAAACCTGCTCCCCTTGACGAAACCGACAGACGCATCATGCAACTCGAAATTGAACGGGAGGCGCTCCGCAGGGAGACGGATGAGGCCTCACGCGACCGTCTCGCAAACATTGAGCGAGAACTCGCCGACCTCCGGGCTGAAGCACAGATGCTACGCTCGCGGTGGGAACAGGAAAAGGCAATCATTGCGGAATTGCGGGCAACGCGGTCTCAAATCGATGAGACTAGAACAGCCATCGAGCAAGCCGAGCGAGCGGCCGACCTCGAACGCGCTGCCAGACTGCGCTTTGGAACCCTGCGCGAGCTTGAGCAACGCCTCCGCACACTCGAAGACCAACTAAACAGCCTAGGGGAAGGCCGCCTCCTTAAGGAAGAGGTCGACGCAGAAGACATTGCCGAGGTCGTGAGCCGGTGGACAGGTATCCCTGTAACCAAACTCATGGAGGGGGAGACGCAAAAACTCCTCCACCTGGAGGATCGGCTACATGAACGTATTGTGAACCAGGACGAAGCCGTGCGAGCCGTCGCGGATGCCATCAGGCGCTCACGAGCCGGTTTGGCCGACCCCAACCGCCCTGTGGGCTCGTTCCTATTCCTCGGACCCACGGGCGTGGGCAAGACCGAACTTGCTCGAGCGCTGGCATCGCTCCTCTTCGACGATGAAGATGCAATGGTGCGGATCGACATGTCTGAGTACATGGAGAAGCATAGTGTGAGCCGTCTTATCGGGGCTCCTCCAGGCTACGTGGGATATGAAGAAGGTGGCCAACTTACCGAGGCAGTGCGCCGAAGGCCTTACCGGGTCGTCCTCTTCGATGAAGTCGAAAAAGCTCACCCCGATGTCTTCAATCTCCTCCTCCAGATTCTGGAGGACGGACGCCTAACGGATGGCCACGGTCGAACCGTAGATTTCAGGAACACAATCATCATTATGACGAGCAATCTTGGTAGCCAATATCTCCGTCAGATTGACCCCGAGGATCGCGCCGCCCTTGAACTTGTCCGAGTCCAAATTCACGAGGAGCTACGGCGGACCCTACGCCCAGAATTTCTCAATCGCATCGACGAAATTATCGTCTTCCAGCCTCTCACCAAAGACCACCTCAAACAGATCGTCGATCTGCAGGTGGCCCGGCTCCAATCGCGGCTCAACGGCCTCCGAATGCGCCTCGAGGTAACCCCGGCGGCCCGAGAACTTCTCGCCCGGGAGGGCTACAATCCAGACTTCGGTGCGCGACCGCTGCGCCGCCTGATCCAACGGGTCATCGAGAATCCCCTGAGCCGCCGACTCCTGTCAGCGGAATTTCGACACGGAGATACGGTCGTGGTGGATGCCGTCGCCAGCGAGATCGTGCTGCGAAAGGCCGAACCCGCGGCAGTATAGCGGCCGCCGCCAAGGAGGTTTCTCATCCTCGAAATCATAGTTTTCACAAGCGGGGGAGTGCTTCTCGCGCTCGAGATCGTTGCCAGCCGTATAGTTGCGCCCTACTTCGGAAACTCCATATACGTCTGGGGCAGCCTCATCGGTGTCTTTCTGGCCGCACTAAGCCTCGGATACCTCGGCGGTGGACGCATTGCCACGCGCTGGCCCACTGCCGGGCCGTTCCTAATCCTTGTCCTTGCGGGTGGGATGGCCATCGTTCCCATTCCGCGCGTGGCCAGTTTCATTCTGGCAGCGATCACTCAGCATGATTACGGTCCCCGTGCGAACGCCCTCCTTGGCTGCACAGCCCTGTTCTTCCTACCGTGCGTGTTGCTCGGAGCTATCTCCCCCTACGCCGTGCGGCTGAAGACGGAGACCGTAGAGGGGGTAGGAAAGGTTGCCGGTACGCTCTACGCGCTCAGCACCCTGGGGAGCATCGTAGGAACACTGGTTGCAGCGTTCTTTCTGATTCCTGCCCTAGGGGTAACCACGATCGTTCGCCTCTTGGGTGCTATAGAAATGTCGCTAGCGCTCCTGGGTTTGCTGTGGCTTCGATACCGGAGATTCGTGGCGGGCGGTCTGGTCCTCGCGATACTCGCCCTCAACATGACATGGGGTGAGAGGCCGGACGGACCTACCGTCATCTTCGCGAAGGACACGATCTACCACAGGATAACCGTGGACGAGGACGGGAGCTACCGCTACCTTAGGCTAGATCGGTACTGGCAAAGCGGTTGGGACGTTCAAGCCCCTCTCCGCACGGTTTTCCCCTATACTGACTACCTGCACCTTGCCCTGATATTCAACCATAATCTCCGGCGCGCCCTTTTCATAGGTCTCGGGGGCGGCATCGCCCCAAGCCGCTTCCTTCACGACTATCCACACATGCAAATCGACGTCGTGGAACTAGACCCCGCCGTTGTCGACGTGGCCCGCAAGTTCTTCGCATTGCCCTCCACCAGCCGCCTCCGGGTTTACACTCAGGACGGCCGTCTCTGGTTGCGGCGAACGCCGAATCGCTATGATCTGATTGTACTAGACGCCTACCTGATCGACACGATTCCCTTCCACCTTGCCACTAAAGAGTTTTATGCCGAGCTCGCAACCCATCTTGTGCCAGGAGGTGTCGTGGCAAGCAACGTAATCGGAGCACTCAAAGGTCCGCGGAGCCGTCTATTCCGATCCATCTACAAAACCTTTACCAGCGTCTTCCCCTCGGTTTACGTCTTCCCAGTGGAGGGGGATGCGGAGGGGGCGTTACAGAACATCATCATGGTCGGGACATACATGCCACATTTAAATCGCCGCGAAATCATGGCCCGCGCCGCCGACCTGGAGAGGTCAGGAATCGTGGGAGTGCCAGGGTACGGACTGGACGCGGCGACCATCTACTCGGGTTACATCGACATAAAAGATGTTCCCATTCTGACCGATGACTACGCGCCCGCAGAACTCTTGAGCTCTCCTCCCTGACCTGGACCGGTGCCACTCATGTCAGTTGTCAAGCTCTTCCTGGGCGATATCATTCGAACGCGAAAGGCACACCCGTGCGGAAGCGATCGGTGGGAAGTCGTACGACTAGGCGCCGATATTGGGATCAGATGCTTGGGTTGCGGGAGGCGCGTACTCATGCCTCGAGCGAAGCTCGAACGTCGCATCCGAGAGTTCGTCCGCAGGGGACCGGGGGCTCCCCTTTCGCCTTCGGGGTCTCCCACGCGCACGCGAGAAGAGCAAACTCCTTGAGCTAGTTTCACGGACATGTCATGGATGCAGGCTCTGCCCCCGCGGATGGCTCTGGCCCACGGCGGCACGGCGCTTCGAGCCCGGAGCCCCGATGGAGCTGGCTCCCCAGGCTGCATTAGCGGATGCCTCCTCCCCCATCCACAGGCAACACCGCACACCTCCCGAGCGGGATTACCATGCCCTTAACCTGTGGCCTCTTAGGCCTGCCGAACGCCGGTAAATCGACCCTCTTTAAGGCCGTTACAGCCGCCCATGCTGAAATCGCCCCATACCCTTTCACAACCATCACCCCCAATGTGGGAATCGTGCAGATTCCTGATCCCCGCCTTGAGGCCATAGCACGCGTGATCCAGCCCTCCAGGGTCGTCCCAGCCACGCTTGAGGTCGTGGACATTGCCGGGCTCGTGCGCAACGCTCACAGGGGAGAAGGCCTGGGGAACCAATTCCTGGCTAAAGTGCGCGAGGCCGACGCGCTTATCCACGTGGTCCGCTGTTTTGGCGGCCCCGTTCCGCATGTGGAAGGAGAGGTGGACCCGATCCGAGACATCGAGATCGTGGAGACAGAACTCCTCCTTGCCGACCTCGCCACAATTCGGCGCGCGCGGGAGCACTTGAGTCCGCGCGCCAGGGCCGGCAACCGAGCCGCCCGCGAAGAAGATGCCGTCCTTGCTGCGCTGGAGGCCCATTTGGGGGCGGGACGCCCGGGTCGCACCTTCGAGTTTCCACAGGCCCCAGAGTTTGGTGCCTCGGTAGTCTCCCGATTACATCTGCTCACAGGCCGTCCGCTCCTCTTCGTTGCCAATGTGGACGAGGCGCAGGGAGAACACAGTAAGTGGTTGCAGGCGATAGAGGACCACGCAAGAGCCATGGGGACGGTCGCCCTGGGGATCAATGCAAAATTGGAACTGGAGCTTACGGAGCTCCCCCGAGACGAAGTTCGGGAATTCCTATCGGTGCTGGGCATGCCCGAGCAGGCTCTCCCACGGCTCCTCCGGTCCTGCCAGGCCATACTGGGACTCCGTACGTTCTTCACGATAGTCTCATCGGAGGTGCGCGCCTGGCTTGTTCCAGCGGGAACCCGAGCCCACGAAGCCGCTGGCCGCATCCACACCGACATGGAACGGGGCTTTATCGCGGCGGAAGTGATCCCCCACGTCGATCTAATCACGTCCGGATCGGTCGCCGCAGCGCGCGATCGAGGGCTTATTCGGCTAGAGGGCAAGGGGTACGAGGTGCAAGACGGGGACGTTATCACCTTCCGATTTGCCCCCTAGAACCGATCATGGTATACTCCACACTTGGCAGTGCATCATTACCCTGCCTCAGATGGGTAAGATACCAGGACTGCGGGGTACTAACTGCATTCCTTCCTGCCTTCCCAGCGACCCGCAGGGGTAGCAGGGGAAGGCCTCGGGGAGTGCTCCCGGGAAGCCCGGAGGAAGGGGTCGATAGTGAGAACTTACGAAGTCACGGCAGTTCTTCGTCCCGACCTGGATGAGCAGGGCCTCGATGCCGCACTCGAACGGATGCACCAGAGAATCGTTGAGCACGGCGGCTCGATCGTATCCACCGAGCGGTGGGGGAAGCGGAGGCTGGCATACCCGATCCGACGATATCGCGACGGTTTCTATGCCCTTACCGTGTTCACGCTTGATGGTAGTCAGGTGGGACGCCTTCGCCAAACACTCGCCCTCCTGGAGGACCTCTTGAGATTCGTCATTGTCTCGCATCACCCGCCCGCTACCCAGGTATCTCAGACCCAACAGGCGGCTCCAGCACCGGCCATGGGGGTTCCCCCACAACCACAGACCTCAGAACAGAGCCACGCGACGTCAGGGGAAGATGATGTATAACCGGGTCATTTTGATCGGACGCCTCACACGCGATCCCGAACTGCGGTACGTCCCTAGCGGCGCACCTGTCGCGAGCTTCACACTTGCCGTGGACCGCCCTTTTCGTGATCAGCAGGGGAACAGGGAGACCGACTTTATTGACATCGTAGCATGGCGCAAGTTAGCCGAACAGGTGAGCCAGTATGTGACCAAAGGTCGACTTGTGGCCGTCGAGGGGCGTCTCCAGATCAGATCCTACGAAACTCAGGATGGGCAAAAACGGAAGGTGGCCGAAGTGGTGGCAGACGGCATTCGCTTCCTTGACCGAGCGCGGACCGGGGGAACGGAGTCCCAGACTGTGGATGAGCCCGTTCCCGAAAGCCCAGACGAAGATGTCCCCTTCTAGGCACACCGCCTAGGCACACCGCCCGAGGGATCACACACGGTCGGGAGGAAAAAGTGATGACAGAAGTCAAGGAAAAGAAGGAATCACGGCCCCGACGAGAATATCGTCGTCGGCCTAAACGCAAGGTTTGTGTATTTTGCACCGAGCGGGCGACTTTCATTGATTACAAGGATGTAAATAGGTTGCGGCGCTTCCTAACCGAGCGGGGGAAGATTGTGCCGCGCCGAGTATCAGGAAACTGCGCGCGCCATCAGCGGGCCCTAGCGATCGCGATCAAACGAGCACGAGAACTTGCCCTCCTGCCTTACACGGGAGAATGAATCTTCACCTACGTCGATGACCTCCCGCGCACGCCATCCCACACGCGGGCTGACGGAGGGGGCTATCCTCGCTGGACTTACGGCGGTCACGGCCGCCGTGGGACTTGTAGCACCTTTTGTCGGAATCCTCGTCGCTCCTCTTCCCATAATGCTTCTCGTGATCCGCTGGAACCCTCGCCTAGCGCTTCTGGGAGCTATCGTTGCCACTCTCATCCTCTTAGAGATCTTCGGACCGCTTAATGCGATTTCAGCGGCAGTAGGCTTCGCCCCGTTGGGTCTGGCGCTAGGATGGGGGGTCAGACGAGGATGGGGGGCCCCGCTCACCGTCCTGCTCGGTGCCTGCTCCTTCCTCCTGGCGACACTGGTCATGCTCACCGGCACATCGCTCGTACTCCACCAAGACCTGATTGCAGAGTTTGTTCGGAGCCAAGTCAGGGCAATGCAGATGGCTGTCAGCTTTCAGGAACGGCTAGGGGCCCCGAAGCAGCAGATCCAACAGATGCAGGCGACCGTAGCGGCCTTGCCTGGCTTCCTCCACGCGACGTTACCGGTCATCTTCGCCCTCGGGGCACTGGTGTGGTCCTACACGTGCTACACGGTCGCCCGCCATGTTTTGCGCCGCGTAGGGCATCAACTCCCTGGATTCCGGCCTATTCTCGAATGGCGGATCTCCCCTTCTATAGCGTCGGTACTCCTCCTCGCATCCGGAACGCTAGCGCTGTCGAGCCTGATCTCGACACACCTAAGCAGCCTCGCCCTCGACGTCCTGCTGGCAGACTTTTTCATCTTCGCCTTCCAGGGTGCACTCGTGGGCGTCGCGTGGATGAATCGCCATCAGGTCCCGCGGGCGGCACAAGTCCTCCTCGGATTCCTCTTACTCAGTATCGGACTTCTTCCTCTGCTTGCCCTTACTGTACTTGGCACCCTGGACACATGGCTTGACTATCGCCGACTAACGAGTCCTAGGGACCGCGAATCTGGCCCAGCGCCCCCTGTTCCACGCACAGAGGAGGGCGCGCCAGCCCGCACGGAAGGCGCGACCAAGAGTCCCTACTAAAGGGAGGCAGTAAACTCGTGAAAGTAATCCTCACCAAGGACGTGCACGCACTCGGGAGGTCCGGGGAAATCCGTGAGGTCAAGGATGGGTACGCACGAAATTACCTTTTCCCGCGCGGGCTTGCCCTCCCTGCCACCGAGGATAACGTGAAAAGACTCTCGCGCACTCTTGAAGCCACGAGGCAGCGCCAGGAAAGGACCCTTCACGAAATTGCTGCCCTCAAGACGAAGCTTGAAGAACTTGTCATAGAAATCCATGCGCGCGCCGGCGAAGGCGGGCGACTGTTCGGATCTGTCACCGCCCAAGATATCGCCGATGCAATAACCAAGAAGGGGATCCCTATCTCCAAAAGGCAGGTAGAACTTGATGATCCCATCAAGTCGACAGGATTTTACAGAGTACTTGTCCGGATTCACCCACAACACACGGCAATGGTTGAAGTCAACGTAGTTGGAACCCCTTCTTCGTAACCCGACTGGGGCCACTACCTTGACCGGCACCTAAGGCGGCTGACACGCTACGCTGAAGGCCCACGCACCCAGCGGCCCATTCATTTTCATCATAGGTGCCAACCGGGACAGAACGGATTCAACGGGCGAAGCCAAAATCTTGATCTCAGCCCTCCAGAGCGAGGGGCCTCCCGTGCGGTCGTATACGTCTCTGCAAATCTCGGTTCTCGTAGGCACGGGCGCGAAGAGCCACACGCCCCTCGTCCCGATCCGAACCACCGTCCCAGCTCCGCATTCCCGAGAAACTTTACCCACAGGGGAGCATAGTTGTCCACAAGTTATCCCGCGGCACTGGGGCGGCGATCCCGCCTCCCGTCAAGTGGTACAGACATTTTATCCACAGGAAGCCCTCACCCCAATAAAGAGGATGCCCACAAGGATACCCGACCTTGCTCGCCGGAGTCATACAGGCGAAGGACCTCCTCCTCACTCTACACGTAGGCGAGAGCTTATGCGCCTATCACGTGGGCGTAGATATTATCGAACATATGTTCTATAATAAACGCCTGAGGGGGGGCGTGGGCGAGTTCAGCAAGCCACAACTGATAACCCAACCAGTGCACGGCGGAGTTCACAACACCTCTTCGGCAGGGAGGTTTCACAATTGGCCACCATCCACCAGCTAGAACGTGTTCCCCCCCACAACCTGGAAGCTGAACAAGGCGTGCTCGGGTCAATGCTTCTAGACCGCGACGCTATCGCCCGCACGGTAGAGATCCTTCGCCCGGAGGACTTCTATCGCGATGCCCATAGGGTAATCTTCGCCGCCATGGTCGACCTGTTCGAACGAGGAGAACCCGTCGACCTCATTACGGTCACAAATCGCCTAGCGGAGGGGGGCAAACTTGAGGACGTGGGGGGGCCGACGTATCTCGCCTCACTTCCCAATACAGTACCTACCGCCGCGAACGTCGACTTTTACGCAGGCATAGTGCTGGAAAAGGCCATGTTACGCGCCCTCATCGGCGTGGGGACACGAATCGCGGCCCTGGGCTACGAAGGTGCCGACGATGTTGCTACACTCATCGATGAAGCTGAAAAACTGGTCTTCGGCATCGCTTCGCGACGCAACGTCCAGGACTTCCAGCCAATCAAGGAAATCCTGAAGGCAAGCTTCGAAAAGATCGACAAGCGCTACCAAGAGAAAGGGACGGTTACGGGCCTCCCCACCGGTTTCACGGACTTTGACATGCTTACCTCAGGCCTCCAACCGGCAGACATGATCATCGTTGCAGCTCGACCTTCCGTGGGGAAGTGCCTAACAGGAGACGCTGAAATCGTCCTTGAAGACGGTAGCATTATCACCATCGAAGAGCTCTATCACCGCCGCACTGGACGAGTCCTCACGCTGGCCCATGACTGGACCCTACGCTTCGTCGACCCCTCAGCATTCGTTGATGATGGACCCAAACCGACTTTTCGCATCACGACCGAAAGCGGTCGACAGGTCAAGTGCACTGCGGTCCATCCCTTTCTAACGCCTAAGGGATGGCTACCCCTCATAGCGCTACGGCCCGGCGACCGCATCGCCATCCCCAGGATAGTGAATGTCTTCGGGTCCCGCCGCCTCCCGAAGTCTGAAGTCCAATTACTGGCGCGTCTTACAGCAGATCATGGATCCAGCGAGTGTCCGTACGTCCCGAATCAGCCTTCGCAGACGACACGCGTGTCCCCAAGAATGAACGATTCCCTGCACGAGGCACCCGCCCCCGAGGGAACCCTCGGGAATTACCTGGCGTCCGCTTGCCACATTTCCCCCGCGACCAATGCGATCCGCCAGAGTAGAACCGCTAAGCCTGCCTCTGCGAGGATCACCCACAGACCCAGCCCCCACGCCATTCCTCCCGTCGTCTTCACATTGGCGAAGGACCAACTCGCCTTGTTCCTCAAGACGCTGTTTGCCTCCAAGGGGTGGATTGTCCCTGATGGTGATCACGTCTCACTAATCGCCTACTCTACAGCGAGCGAGCGCCAGGCCAGGCAAGTGCAGCACCTCCTCCTCCGCTTCGGAATCATGGCCTCCCTCCAACCGACACTTCCCAGCACGAGGCGAGACCAAGCGGCATGGTGTCTCAAAATCACCGATCCGGCGTCGCTCCAAACATTCGAAAGAGAGATAGGCATCCCTCGACACAGCAACCGGGTCAGCAAAGCTGCGGGGATCCCCAGAACCACGTTAACCATTGCCCTCTATCTACTCCGCTCAAGTCGAGAGGGTGCCTCAGACGCAGCTCTCCCCCATTCCCGTGCCCGTCGATCATTCCCGCAGGGCACTGGATCGATCGTGGACGACTCCGCGGTTGCCGACACTCCTGGCGGTGTCTACTGGGACAGAGTCGTCTCCGTGGAACCCGCAGGAGTCCACCGAGTCTACGATCTCACCATCCCCGACACACATAACTTCGTTGCCAACGACATTTGCGTCCACAACACCACATTCGCCACGAATATCGCCCAACACGCCGCAATAGTTCACAAGGTTCCTGTGGCCATCTTCAGCCTGGAGACAAGCAAGGAACAACTGGTCCAGAGAATACTCTGTGCGGAAGCGCAAGTCGACAACACCAAGCTACGCACAGGCTTTCTTGCCGACGAAGACTGGCGTCGGCTCGCCAGGGCAATGGGAGGTCTGAGCGAAGCTCCCATCTACATCGACGATTCACCGACGCTGTCCGTGATAGAGATGCGCGCCAAAGCTCGTAAACTAAAGGCTGAGCACGGTTTGGGCCTCATAGTCATCGACTATATCCAAATGATCCAGTCCTACAAGCGCGCAGAGAACAGAACGCAGGAGCTTAGCGAGATCGCAAGAAGCATCAAATCACTAGCCAAGGAACTGGACGTCCCGATCATAGCCATCTCTCAACTCAGCCGAGCGGTCGAGAGTCTGGGACAAAAGCGGCCGATGCTCAGCCACCTAAGAGAATCAGGAGAACTAGAGCAAACGGCTGACCTCGTAGTGTTCCTTTATCGGGAGGACTACTATGATCTGGAACGAGCCCAAAGGGAGGGCAAGGAAAACGTATGCGAAGTAATCATCGCTAAACACCGCAACGGGCCAATAGGGACTATAGAGCTGTATTTCCACAAGGAGTACAGCCGATTTGCAAACCTCGAGCGTCGGCGGTGAGGCGCCTCCCAACTCCGGCGCGCAGGCGATCGCATCAATCGCACCAGTGTAGAGCGGTACAAATGACTCTCACCCCACCGCAGGCCGGCCTCTGGTCGAACCGTCCGTAGGTTGGCGGCTGCGCATGGACGGCTCAAACCAGACCGGGCACGGCCAAGCGCGAAGCTTCCCACGAGGCACCGGGAGGATGCGCGATATAGGCGGCTGGCATATCAGCTTCCCCTCCGGTCGATCAGAAGACTGCTGAGATCCCCAATGTCACGGGCCTTTCCCGAGCGAGAGCCTCGCCGATTCCAGAACCGGGGTTCCCATCGAACAGGGAAGCGCCCCCTCCTCTCTACAGCCTAACTCCGAATCCCAATCACTGCCCGTTCCCCCACATACTCAACCTACCGGGCGGTCCATCCACCATCAACCGTGATCACTGAGCCCGTAATCCCACGGGCCACGTCGCTACACAGATACAGCACCATCCCAGCTACTTCCTCAGGCTCCAGGAGCCTCTTAATGGCGGCCTGCGTCAACATAACACGGTCGATCACCTCCTCCCGGGGAATCCCGTATATGCGAGCTTGGACGTCTATTTGCGCCTCCACGAGCGGCGTACGGACGTAAGCCGGGCACACGGCATTGACGGTGACCCCATGTTCAGCAACTTCCAGAGCCAACGAGCGCGTAAGTCCCACAACGCCGTGCTTCGCGGAAACGTAGGCGCTCTTGTACGGCGACGCCACAAGCCCATGGACTGACGAGATGTTCACAATCCGTCCCCATCTGTTCTTCATCATATGAGGCAAGGCATACTTACTACAGAGGAACGTGCCGGTCAACATTACTTGGATCAAGTGCTCCCACCTGTCTTCCGGGAACTCCCACACGGGCGCCACGTATTGAAGCCCAGCGTTGTTGACGACGATGTCTAGCCGCCCAAATTCGCCCACAACGCGCTCCATGCAGCCCCGCACGTCATCACGACGACTTACGTCAACTGCAAGAGCAATACCACGGCCCCCTTTAATTTCTACTTCTCCCACAACTCTCTCAGCGCCGCTCAAATTAACATCAGCCACGCAGGCGACCGCGCCACTTGCCGCCAAAGCGTGAGCGATCGCCCGCCCAATCCCACTGGCTGCTCCCGTAATGACCGCAACCTTCCCGTCCAGCCCCAAATCCCACGCCACCACCTGGTTCACCCCCCTTCAGAATATCCGAGCTTCGCAGCCCGAGGCGGTCCCCTAAGGCCCGCGCGACCTAATACCCCCAACCAGCCATCCCAAGAGACCCCTCGTCCCACAATCTGCGCGCTTGATACGTCAACCTGCTCCGGACCCCAGAGAACATCGACTGGTGCACCTAGCGCATCCAGTTTCGGAAGGGTGTGCACACATTATGCCCCTGCGACCTGGCCATGATGTGCCCTTCCTGCGAGCATCCCCGAGTGGGCGCCACTGTTCACAGCCGGCCCGGCCGGCAAGCGCTCGGCGCGGCGAGCGCCGCCGGGCCGGATCGCCACCTTCCGACCCGTTCGGTGACCCGGCAAAACTCATCCACAAGCCCACCTCTGCCGCAGCGTGCGGCCAGCCGAGAGCGCGACCGAAGGGACCCGGCGTATTCGCGGACACTGTGTGGACCCCACGGTGCCTCCCGGGCGCCGGTCACCGTCATTGTGAGGCAACAGTAATCCTTTCGGCCCCAAGAAATTTGAGGCACTTTGTGGTCTTGCCTCTCCCGAGAACCGAGTGTTAGCATACAAACAGCTACGACGAATGAGTTTTGTCCTGCGACAGCTCGGTCGCGTGTCAAAACGCTAAGACTCGACCACACCTCTAGCTTAGGCGGCACCATGACGGTCAATAGGACCTCACCGCTAAGGATCCGCTAGCAGCCAACACCTCCATATGCCTTTGCCAAAACTGGGTACCGAGGACGGACTTCTTTACCGAATCACTCGCTCGATCGTTCGATCTTTGGCACGCGTACTATTCCATTTGTCGGCAGATGGACTAGAGCATCTACCGCGCACAGGCCCGGCAATCCTTGTGCCTAATCATGTGAGCTGGCTCGATCCTATCGTCTTGCCCCTTGTACTACCGCGAAAACCCGCCTTCTTGGCAATGGAAGAACTCTGGAGGATGCCTGTCGTGGGGACAGTGATGCGGGCCTACGGGCCCCTCGCGATTCCCCTCAAGCGCGGCACGGTTGACACGTCGGCCTTGAAACGAGCGCTCGCCCTCCTGCAGCAAGGCGCTCTCCTCATTATCTTCCCAGAGGGAGGGATCAGCCCCGACGGCTCCCTCCGCCGCTTCCACCCTGGGGCTGCTCTCTTGGCCGCACGATCCGATGCACCCTTGATCCCGGTCGCCGTTTCAGGAACGCGAGAAGCTTTGCCCCTTGGGAGCCTCATGCCCCGGCCACGTCCCATCACAATCCGGTTTGGTCCCGCAATCGTCGTCGAATCTGAACGCCGCGAGGACCTTCGCCGAGCGCTAGACAGAGCCGCCGCTCAAATTCGCCTACTTCTAGAACCTCTGCATAGAGCATGAACGCCGCTTGTGAGCGGGCACAACATCAAGTTGGCCGAGCCCCCGGCGTGCGCCAACCTGGCAGATTACCTCATTCCCTGTGCCTCCTGAAAGGTTCTGCCTTTTGCGCAACCCCACCGAGGAGGGGGCGCAAAAGTCCTGTTATCCAAGATCCTAACATCCCGCAAAGGATACCGATCCCCAATCCGGCCAAAATGTCAGAGGGGTAATGGACACCTACCATGACCCTCGCCAATCCCAATGCCAGACCTACGCCCAGCGAAACCACACTCCAGCTGTGCTCTCCTCCACGCCATAGAGCCGCAACTACCGCCCCGGACACAGCTGCATGATCGCTGGGGAAAGAGGCATCTCGAGCGGGATGCGCCACTAGCGCCCGAACAGGGAGCACTAAGAAAGGACGAGGCCGAAATAGGAGATGCCCGATGGCAAAATTAACCGCGAGTGCCAAGATGGCTGCCCCGATGGCCACTAGAACAATACGACGCGTGCTATCGCCCTTGGTCCACCAGAGCCAGATGAGAAGACCGGGAAAGAAGATGACGACATACTGAGCGAATACCCTCGCGCAGATTGCTACCAACCAATGCGTAGCCGCAAACTCGTTGAGGCGAAGAACCCATGCCCGATCGAGCACAATTCAACCCCCGTCTATGTCGTCTCCCGTCCATCTGCTTCCATGAATCGGGTGTATGACCGTCCGAACGACAGGCGCGTTCCGATCCTGTCAAAACGGACGGGGAAGCCGGCAGTGCTTCTCCATGCAGCGCTTCTCCATGCAGTGCTTCTCCAAATATTGCGTTCCTCCCACCGGCAGTGAAAACCTTCTAACAACCGCCCCGGCCCAAAGGGGAAGTTCTATACAGACCGGAGGGCCCACGCCAATCTCACAGTACTGCGTCCCGATAGGGCGAGCGGCTCCGCCTCGCAGTCCCCACGGATTACGGGGAGGGTTCGCACCGGGGCGATGTAAGGGCATGCAGCGATTGCAGTCGGCACACGTTGGGGGCCTTGGCAGATCGACCTACTCCCGCACCTGTAGAGCAACCGGTGGCGCGATCCGAGCCGGGCCACAATCGTGACGTGGAGTTACCCCGCGTCCGTGGATAGGGTACGTTGCCGACATGGTCCTCCAAAGATCTCCACCACCTAGACCTCCACCACCTACGCATGTGCAACCGCGCACCGCGCAGCCGACCGCAGGTTGGCCTACCCTTCCAGCACACATCTAGTTACCGTAGGGCAATATGGCATATCCCTCCCGGCCGGACTCCACCCCTCAAGGGAGGCATGTCTACGGCCCCCCGAGGGACGGTGTAAACGCTTTCCGCTCGATGGGTGATACGGCCAGGGCGGAGGATCCGGCAATGTTACCTCGGTGCGCCGAGCGCCCGGGATCGCGCGGACGCTGTCCTTCCCGCCGAAAGAGACACTACCGGGACCATGGATCCGATGTGTTGCCAGCATAGCTGGATGAACGCGAGGCGATTCCCAAGCTCATGTTTGACTCTTGCGTGCGCCCGATCCCGATTCGGCAGCTGCAGCGTGCCTGCCAGCGGTCATGCCACCGAGCGGAGCGAATGGCCGCCGGTGGGGCCAGAGGTCTCGCGGGCCGATCGACATGGAGCACGTCTCTCTGGGCAAGACCCACCACTCCGAATGGAGATCTCTACCGCATAGGGAGTAACATCCTGGCGAACTCCGCGAAGGCCGTAGACAGGCCCATCAATACCGGCGACACCAGCAGGGCAGGCAACAGGTTTCCAACGCGTATGGATTGGACGTGTAATAGGTTCAGAGCGATTCCAATCACTAGCACTCCGCCAGTAGCAGTGAACTCGCGGGTCATATCAGGCGTCAACAGTGCTTGGACGGCCGACGCAAGCATTGTGAGGAGCCCCTGATAGACCAATACAGTCAAGGCGGACAAGAAGACCCCCGCGCCCAAAGCCGCTCCAATGGCGACGGAGGACGCTCCGTCCAACATCGACTTCGTATACAGAAGCAGAGGGGGCTGGCCAAGACCTCCCTGAATGCTGCCAAGAATGGTCAGCGGCCCGACACAGAAGAGCAGTGAACTCATGACGAATGCACGCGCGAAAGTGCCCCCTTCACCAGCCGTTCCCAGGCGCCCCTCCGCCCATTCGCCCAAGCGCTGAAGACCGTCCTCTATCCTTGCCGCCTCTCCAAGCGCAGCCCCAGCTACAAGACTGACAATTAGCACAACCACATGGTGAGTCTCAAACGCCATTTGGGCCCCAATGACGAGCGTCGCCAGGCCAAGCGCTTGCATGATTCCATCCCGTAGCCTAACCGGAATACGGCGACGGAACAATATTCCCAAAGCCCCCCCCGCCAAAACCGCCACGGCATTCACCAGTGTGCCGATCACGAGTCAACCCTGGACAAAGGCTGCACGGCAGCTAACGTCGCCCCTTCAACTAAATTCACACCTAGCTCTTGACCATTTCCAGAAAATAGCGGTGGACTCTGTCATCCGGAACCAGCTCCGGATGAAACCCGGAAACAAGAATGTTGCCTTCCTGAGCAAACACGGGATGATCGTTCAAGACGGCCAAAATCTTCACCCGCGGACCATACTCCTCAATGATGGGAGCCCGGATAAATATAGCTCGAAGCGGGGGAGGCCCCAACGCGGGAACCTCCAGGTCTACCTCGAAGGAATTAACTTGACGACCATAGGCATTCCGCCGAACAGTAATGTCCATTAGTCTCAACAGCGGAGGCTCTCCCCCCTCCGCGGCTCGAGCCAATAAGATCATCCCCGCACACGTTCCATAGATAGGCATTCCCTCCCGCACACGGGAAGGGATCGCTTGGTCAAGCCCATATCGCACCATCAGCTTCCCAATTGTCGTGGACTCCCCCCCAGGGATGATGAGGCCATCCACGTCATCCAACTCCCGCGGAGTCCGGATCGCCGGGGCATCAACGCCAAGACTCCTCAGCACCCTCTGATGCTCCAAGAAATCCCCCTGAAGCGCCAGCACGCCCACTTTCACAGTAGAGCTCTCCCTCCCAAAGTCATGCTACCATCCCCGAACCTGCAACAACTCGGCCTCGGGCAGCTTGCGAACATCGAGCCCCCGCATCGGCTCGCCTATTCCCTCAGAGACCCTCGCAATAACATCGGGATCCCTGTAGTGAGTCGTGGCTTCTACAATCGCCCTGGCCCTCTTGGCGGGATCCTTGGATTTGAAAATGCCCGAACCTACGAACACACCGTCGCAACCAAGTTGCATCATCAGCGCAGCATCCGCAGGGGTGGCAATCCCCCCGGCAGCGAAGTTCACCACCGGGAGCCTGCCCAAGGCCCGCGTCTCGAGAACGAGGTCATAAGGAGCGCCCAGCTCCTTAGCGACGGTCATCAGCTCCTCCTCGGGAGTCACCTGCAGGCGCCGAATGCCATCCATCACAGCTCGCACGTGTCGCACCGCCTCCACCACGTTGCCCGTCCCCGCCTCGCCTTTCGTGCGGATCATGGCCGCCCCCTCCCCAATCCTGCGGAGAGCCTCGCCCAAATCTCGACAGCCACACACGAATGGAACCTTGAACATATGCTTATTGATGTGATAGCGCTCGTCGGCCGGAGTAAGAACCTCGCTTTCATCGATGAAATCGACACCGATCGCCTCCAGCACCTGCGCTTCCACGAAATGACCGATTCGTACCTTTGCCATCACCGGGATGGTGACTGCCTGCATGATCTCCTTGACCTTCAACGGATCCGCCATTCGGGCAACTCCGCCTTCGGCTCGAATGTCTGCCGGAACACGCTCCAGGGCCATAACAGCGCACGCGCCGGCATCTTCGGCGATCTTAGCTTGCTCCGCCGTGGTGACGTCCATGATGACGCCGCCCTTCAACATCTGAGCGAGACCCCGCTTTAACGCCACAGTGCCCACATCCACCGTCATCTGCCTCCTCTACGATATGCTCCTCCCTGAGTCACTCCCGTCCAGTCCCAACTGAACGGCCACAGCTCGAAGCGCGTCAATCACAAAAGCAATGTGGTCTTCCAAAGGCACCCCCAATTCCTCCGCACCACGTACAATATCTTCTCGTCTGACCCCGCGAGCGAATGTCTTATCCCTCATCTTCTTCATGACCGCTGGCACGGTCACCTCCCCGAGTGAGCGGCCCGGCCTAACGAGAGCGACAGCAATCACGAATCCGACCAATTCATCGACCGCGAACAGAGCCTTTTCTAAGCGCGTCTCGCGAGACACTCCGCTGTAGTCAGCATGAGAAAGGATCGCACGGCATAATTCTTCAGGGAGTCCTTGCTCTCGGAGGATCTTTACTCCTACGTACGGATGCCCTTCCTCGGGGGACGGGCAACGTTCATAGTCCAAGTCGTGGAGCAATCCAACAAGACCCCAGGTATCCTCATCCTCCCCAAAGCGACGCGCATAAGCCCTCATAGCAGCTTCCACAGCCAGCATGTGTTTCAGAAGGCTCTCGGATGCCACGTGCGTCCTGAGAAGCGACCAAGCTTCTTCTCGCGTCATCAGCACTCCCCCGTCAAATAAACAGCCCCCGCAAGCGCACCGTGTGTAATGACATCAATTGACAATTCGCAGTGCTTGCGCAACAATAAATACTAAAAGATCGATGGAAAGTCAATGTTCTTACTAACAAATAAGGTCGGAAAGCCAAATGGACTCGTTTCTTGCTAGCATTGCCGGGATCCTAAACCGATCGAGTTCAATGCCCCTTTACTGTCAGCTGAAGGAGGAAATCGCCCAGCGAATTCGCACCGGGGAATTGCGCGAGGGCACTAGGCTCCCGACTATGAGGGAGGCAGCGAGATCGCTAGGTGTCAGTCTTATAACGATCCTCCAAGCGTACAGTACCCTGGCGGCGGAGGGCCTAGTCCACAGCTCCCCGGGGAAGGGAACATTCGTTGGTAGTAACGCCACTTCGATTCCGCTTAACCACCCTTCTCGCCACAAAAGAACTCAGCCGCCAGCCATAGCATGGCAGTGGACGATCCCCCCGTACGTTCGCATACCCAGGATCGCTTCTATGCAGGCCTTATTGGCCCCTGTCCACACCCCTGGCGCCATATCCCTGGCCTGGGGGACTCCGGATCCATCTCTTTTCCCTATTGAGATGATTCAACGCCTCTGGGGTCAGTCCATAGCCCTCGACAATCGCCGCCTACTACAATACACGGCCCCTCAAGGTGACGTTAACCTGAGAGCTCTGGTGGCTGATCGGTTGGGGAAATTTGGAATAGTCTGCAGCCCGGATGAAGTACTCATCACTTCTGGGTCTCAGCAGGCCATAGACCTTGTGGCTCGGACCTTTCTTCGACCAGGTGACTACGTACTGGTCGAGAGCCCCACGTTCCTGACCGCACTTGATATTTTCGAGGCCTCAGGGGCTACCCCGATTGGCGTCCCGCTGGATGGTTCTGGGCTACAGGTAGAAGCTCTCGGCAGGCTTGTAGAAAAATACAAGCCGCGCTTGCTCTATACGATGCCTACCGCTCACAATCCAACGGGATGCATCATGACAGTAGACCGGCGGGCATACCTAGCGAAGTTGGCCAAGCAGCATGGCCTGCTGATCCTAGAGATCGACAGTTGCAGCGAATTCACTTACGATGGCTCGATCCCCCGAGCCATAAAGGCCTTTGACGACCGGGGGCTCGTGATATTCGTGAAGAGCTTCTCCAAGGTCGTAACACCAGGCCTACGTGTAGGATGCGTCGTGGCGACAGGTCAAGTGCTTGATCGTCTTATCGAAGCCAAAGCAGTAACCGACGGCTTCACATCTCCCCTGTTACAAAGGACTCTGTTTCGGTATCTTTCGTCGCGGCGGTATTTGAAGCACGTGCGACAGGCCCGTGACGTCTACAGAAGACGGAGAGATCTGACGCTACAAGCCCTGAGAGCGTCAATGCCCGGTGCCGTCACGTGGACATATCCCCTAGCGGGATTCAACCTGTGGCTTTCCCTGCCCGACGGATTCTCGGCTCGTCAAGCGTACGAATATGGGCTCATGGAAGGGGTGGTAGTAGCTATCGGCGATCTCTTCCTTCCCCACCCTCCGCCCCCTGCAGGAATACGGATCTCATTCGCGGACAAGAGCGAGCCCATGCTATCTGAAGGCATCGCCCGGCTCGCAAGGGCCCTGTCCCGCCTAATGGAGCAGAGACGTGGAGGCCCAAAGAAGGCGGAGTTCTTCGTGGGGGTATGAGAGACGCGTCCATCGCCGTCACCGAGGGCCGGGGAGGGAGATCCTGTCCTATAGGCCGGTTGAAGGAGAGTCATCGACCGTCGCCTAAAAGCGACGGCTCGTAGCTACACCCGCGAGGTCCGGGTGTGCCACATCAGGCTGGTTGACAGGTAGCCCACCCGTCCCAGCCATGTCGGGACCGACGCAGGACGTGGTGGCGATGTTGCCCGACGGCACTCAGGTCGGCGCGCAGCGCCAACCGCACGCCCGCACTGGAACAGCGCCCGGGAGCGGCGGCTGGCCCGCGCGGCATGCTCTCATCGCGAGCACCGCTGCTAGGTCTGCCGAGGGGTGACCTCGACCACCATACACCCCCGTTCCGACGTCGTGTCCGCGATGAATCCCCTGAGTTGCGCAAAGCTCCACCCTTGGAATCGACGGGTCCGCTTGCCTTGCGCTGCCGGGCTCGCGCACGAATGCCGGTGAGGCGTTCGACGGCGATCACGGCCCATGGCTCGACGCTGCTCACGATCTGCCGGCTCACCACCTGATCGGAATCGCCGCGGATGAGCTACTGGGGATGGCTCACGACCTGGTCGAGGACCTGCGCCGGGCCATGGCCGACCACCGGCTGGATCGGCGGCTGCGGGTCTACCTGGCGCCCAAGCTGCTCATCATCGACGAGTTCGGCGTCTGGCCCTACGACCGAATGGCGGTGTTGGGCGACACGGTCATCGCCACGGCCATCCTGGACCGGCTGCTGCACCACAGCCACGTCATCAACATCCGAGGCGAGAGCTACCGGCTTGGCCGGGACGGCCAACCCCGCCGGGCCAGAGATCCTGGCGCTCGCCCTCGACCCGGCGAATATCGGCCCCGCCGGGCGCTTCTGGGACTGCCTCTACCAGGCTGCCGACGTGCTGGGTGCGTATTCCGACAAATTCGTCCAGCGATTCCGGGGTTATTCGTCCACCGATTCCGATTTGAAATCGTCCACCCGTTCCGACGGATTCCGGCCAGACGGTCGGAGCGTCAGCGACGGCGCGGCAGTGCCTCACCTCCTTGGCGTTGACTCTTTGACGCGCCCCCCTCCAAGACCTTGCGCATGGATTCGCCCTTGAGGACGAGTGTATGCGCATGGTGTACCAGCCGGTCCAGGATCGCGTCCGCGACCGTGGGGTCTGCGATCGCAGCGTGGAGGGAGTCCAGAGGCAGCTGCGAGGTGATGAGCGTGGCGCGCACCTGCACGCGGTCCTCGATCACCTCGAGGAGTTCCCGGGCGTCCGGCGCCGCCAGGGGGGCCAGGCCCCAGTCGTCGAGGATGAGCAGGTGGGTCTTGGCCAGCCGGGCGAGGACCCGAGGATACGAGCCGTCGGCATGGGCGAGTGCGAGGTCGGAGAGCAGGCGCGGCACCCGATAGTAGCGCGTGCTGAAGCCCTGCCGACACGCAGCATTGCCGAGGGCACAGCCAATCCATGACTTGCCGACGCCGGTTGGGCCGGAGATCAGGACGACTTGATGCGCCCGGATCCACTCGCCGGTGCCGAGACTCCGCAGGAGTCCCCGGTCTAACCCACGCGGGTGGTGATAATCGACGTCTTCCAGGCAGGCCGCAGGATACCGGAGCTTCGCCTCCTGCAGGAGCCGGGTGAGGCGGCGGTTCTGCCGCAGCGTCCACTCCTGATCAACCAGCAGCCCCACCCGGTCCTCGAATGCCAAGCCCTGGACGTCGGGGTGCGTGCGCTGGGTATCCAGCGCCTGGGCCATCCCATGTAAGCCCATCTCGCGTAGGCGGTCAAGCGTGTGTTGGATCAGCATGCGTCACCTCCTCGGAGATCAGCGCGACCTGCGCCGCGCCCTCTGCGGTCGATGCGTTACCAGGGAGACTGGGCTGCGCAGGGGGGTATCCCGATCCCTCCCCGCCCCGCGCAAATCGATCCTGGGGCATTTGAGAGGCCTGGTCGGACGCCCCATCCGGCCGATTTGCCTCAACCGGCTCGAGGGCGCGTCCGTGGGGCACATTGACGCCGACGGCGTAGTATGCGGGGCCACGGACATTCGCATGCGCGTCGAGCGCGAGTACGGCGCCCTGGACGGCGCGGGGCTGTTGGTCCAGGCCGGTCTCCAGAATCGATCTAACGCTGCGGTACGAGACGGCGCCAGCCGCCAGGGCCCGCGCGCAGGCGGCGTCCAGCCGGGTGGCCGAGTACCGCTTGCCCAGCCGCGTCACGCCCAAGCACGCACGATACCCTTGCTCCGGATGGGGTTTGGACGCCAGCAGGGCACTCACCAGCGCCGCCGTGTGCGGGCCGCTCCCCTTGGCCCACCCGATCAGCCGGGACGGCGTCCACTCGAGATGTTTTTGATGCGCGACCGGACGGTGCTGCGGGTCCGTGCTGTACTGCCCGACGACGCCCCAGAGCCGCACGTGACTCGCGATGCGCCGGCCCTTGTAGAAGAGCTCCACGGTGCTCGTCGTGAGGCGCGCTTCGACTGCCTCATGCACACGCTGGTAGGGAACGGAGTAGTCATTGCGCAGCAGTTCGCAATGGTAGTCTATATTCACCCGCACCGTCCGCCACTGCGCCAGCTCGTACCGCTCGGCGGGCAGCGGTTGGAGCGCGGGCCGATCTAGCGCCTCGAACAGCGTCCGCCGGCTACCCGGGAGCTTCTGGAAGGGCAGGTCATTGAGCCGCTCCCGGCCCACCGCCAGCTCGTGGTTCACCTCGGCCAGGCTAAAGAACGTCCGACCCCGGAGCGGGGCGAGCACCACGCGCTCGACGACTTGCACGGCACTTTCTCCCTTGGCGCGGTCGCGCGGCTTGCGGGGCCGGGGAGGAATGATCACGGTCCCATAGTGCGCCGCCATCTCGGCGTACGTCCGGTTCAGCTCCGGCTCGTAGCGACAGGCCCGGATCACCGCC
>Ga0209062_1002102_pt1 | contig 28641 bp, 25 predicted proteins | sample Coa_R2_2_FD_187158 | JGI IMG/M metagenome (GOLD analysis project Ga0209062, IMG submission 187158) | Surface soil microbial communities from Centralia Pennsylvania, which are recovering from an underground coalmine fire - Coalmine... | ecosystem: Environmental > Terrestrial > Soil > Unclassified... | reverse complement strand
TCGTCCTTGGCGGCGCTGGGCGAGCCGCAAGTCCTCGCGCTCACGGCGACCGCCAGGAGCGAGGTCTTCGAGCATATTTGCAACCAACTCGGGATCGGTTCGTGGGTCATCGACGCCACCGTCCGTGAAAATCTACACGTCGTCGACGCCCGCGGGACGAAGGATCGTGAAGCCTACATCGAGCGGACGTTGCGTGACGGCGGGAAAGCGATCATCTATTGCAACTCGCGTTCGGGTGCATCGAAAGTCGCCGAGACGCTGCGCCGCAGTCTCGGCAACGAGGTCGCGTTCTATCACGCCGGGATCCCGAGCGCCGTCCGCAGTCAAGTCGAGTCCTATTTCCGAGAAGGTGCGTTGCGCGTCGTCGTCGCGACCTCCGCCTTCGGCGAAGGGATCGATCTTCCCGACGTGCGGCACGTCTTTCTCTATCATCTGAACTTCAGCTTCACCGATTTCAACCAGCAAGCCGGCCGTGCGGGTCGCGACGGAGAGAATGCCTGGATCCATTTGTTATACGATGAGGGAGATAGGCGCATCAACGACTATCTCATCGCGCGAACCGCCCCGGCGCTCGAGACGCTCCGGGAAATCTATCGCGAGATGAAGAGACTCGCCGGAGCGGATGTTCTGCGGATGAACGACGCCGACATCGCGCAGATCATCGGGAACGACCTGGTCGGCCCGGAGACGATCGGCGTCGCCCTACGCATTTTCGAGGATGCGGGGCTCGTCCGGGTGACACAGGACGAAGAAGAAGGGCGCCGCATCGTCTTCAACGGCGTTCGAGGGCGGATCGACCTCACGCAAAACGAACGCTTTGCGGAAGGTCAAGCCGAGCGCGAGAGCTTCGACGCCTTTTGCGAGCTTGCGTTGAAGGCGAGTGCGAAGACGCTCGAGACGATCATCAATCGGCCGATCTATCCGGAGCGGGTCCCGTTGCTGGGTCCGCTGTCGTCGGAAAGAGCTTCCGATAGACGTCGTAATCGTGCTCGGTGAATAGGACGAACATCACGAGCTCGAGCGACGTCCTCCCGGAGCCGAGGTGCCGCCGTACCGTATCGACCGCGATCGGGGCCGCCTGTTCGATCGGATACCCGTACGCGCCCGTCCCGAGCGAGGGGAAGGCGATCGATTTCGCCTTGACTTCTTCGGCTCGGAGGAGCGCATTCGCATAGGCCGAGCGGAGGAGTTGCGCGTCCTGCGGCTTTCCGGAGTAGCGCGGGGCGACGGCATGGACAACGTACTTTGCCAGCAAATCGCCCGCGCCGGTTACGACGGCTTCGCCCGTCGGGCATCCGCCGATGATTCGGCATTGCGCCATGATCGACGGCCCGCCGATGCGATGGATCCATCCATCGACTCCGCCGCCGCCGGAGAGCGACGCGTTGGCCGCGTTTACGATTACGTCTGCGGCGACCTTGGTGATGTTCCCTTGGCGGAGCTCGAGCGTGGTGCGGCCGATTCGCTCGGCCGTGACGACCTTAGCCATAGCCACGCTTTAGGTCTTCGGCCGCACCTGCTCGCCCTTTAGCGCGACGCCCAGCTCGGGAAGGGGATGACCGGCTTCCCGTCGGCGACGTTGGACGGATAGACCACGACTTGCTTGCCTTTTTGCCATTGGATGATGTACGAGATATATCCGAGCTGGATCCCGGTCCGCGGGTCGACCTTATACGTCCCCAAAATCGTCGGGACCTGGATCGTCGCATAGGCGTCGCGGAGCTTTTCCTGGTTCACCGCGCCGGCTTTCTTGAGCGCCGCGACGACGACGTCGATGCACGCGAAGTTCGCGGCGGCGTGATAGTCCGGTTCGCGGTGAAACTCGGCCAGGTACGATCGCTTGAACGCAAGGTTCGCCGGGTCTTTCGCCGCGATGTTCCACGAGACCGAGGAAAACGTCCCCTCCGCATCGCTCCCGACGCTCTTGACGAAGAGCGGATCGGACGCGCCGATCGCCTCGTAGAACATCTTCGGCGCGTAATTCGACTGTTTCAATTGACGCAGCACGCCGACCGAGTCGTTCGGGAACGACATCGCCAGGAGCACCTCGGGATTCACCGCCTTGACCTTCTGCACGACCGAGGAAAAATCGCTCGCGTTCCCGGGATAGAACTCCTGGTAGACGACCGCTTGCCCGAAGCCGCGGGCGATCGGCGGGACGGCGTTGGCGAGCGAATGGCCGAAGGCGATGTCGGGCGCGATCACGGCGAGTCGCTTGAATCCGTGATCGTGCGCGATCGACAGGACGCCGTACAGGTAGCTCTGCACCGGGCCGAGCGCCTGGAAGATGTAGCGGAAGCCGCGGCTGAACATCGCAACGTCCGCCGTCTCCGGGCAGATCATCGGCATCTTGTATCGTTCGGCGACGTTCGCGGCCGGGGCGGTGATCGCCGTCCCATACGGTCCGATGATCACGTCGACTTTGTCTTCGTTGATCAAACGCTCGTAGAGACGAACCCCCGTCGCCGGCTCACTTTGGTCGTCGTAGTACTTGAGCTGGAGCTGACGGCCGAGGACTCCGCCTTTGGCGTTGTGCTGCTTGATCCCGAGTTGATAGCCCTCGAGCGAATACTTCCCGCCGTCGGCGTAGATACCCGTGAGGGAGAGCGAGGCCCCAAGGACGATCGGGGCGTTGCTTTGCGCCGACGCAGGGACACGCGTCAACGGAGCGAGGGTCGATGCGGCGCCGGCGCCGGCGAGGTTGCGGATGAACTGCGGTCGTTTCATCGGGAATCTCCGTGTCGTCATGTAGCGGTCGCTTGTCGATAATAACGGTCGTCGTAATATTTCGTGGGAGGACCGAGCTGCTTTCTTGGGACGCCGTACTGCTCGCGCAAGGCAAGGACGGTCCGGATGCCGGCGACGTCTATCCGTGCTTTCGGCGTGAATCCCGTCGTCGGATCCATCATCTTCGAGTACATGTCGATCGCGGCTTGCTGTGTCGCCTTGGTGTTCTCGACGAGTATGCCGATCGCGGCATCGCGATTCGCCGGCGTCATCAGCCAGGTGACCGCGGCGACGTGGGCGCGGATGAAGCGCACCATCACGTCCTGGTTGCGGGCCAGCCACGCTTTGCTCGCGATCCCGCAGTTCGCCTGGTAATGCCCGCCCAACACGTCGGTTGCGCGTCCCAGGAGCTTCAGGCCGCGGGCGGCGGCGACCGCATCGAGCGGCGGAGTCAAGAGGCCGCCGACATATTCTGGCCCGGAGAGCATCTTCTCCATGCGCGCCTGCGTATTCCCGACCGGGACGAGCGTGTAGTCGCCGTTCCCCAGACCGTGCAGCGCGAGCATCTTTCTCAGGACGAACGAGTAACCGGTATTGATCGCATCGACGACGAGCTGTTTCCCTCGCAGATCTTCATAAGAGTTGATCTCCGGCCTGACATAGAGCGAGAGAAACCCGCTGTCTCCGCCCAGGACGCAGACGAAATCGGCGGGACGGCTGAGCGACACCTCACCTTGTCCTTCGTCGTAGGCGACGAGGTTGTCGAAAGCGGTGAAGGCGAAATCGAATTCGCCGTTGCTCAAATGCTGGAACTGGTAGACCGAGCCGGGGGTCGGGGTTATCGAAACGGCGAGCCGTTCGCGTTCGTAGAACCCTTGCTTCTGGCCGACCCAGAGCGTCCAGGTCGCGAGTCCGGGGAAGAGGATGATCTTGACGTTCGTCACTGTCTGAGCTGCGGCGAGTTTCGGCGCGGCGGCGAACGTCGCGGCACCGGCGAGAAAGCGTGAGCGCGAGATATGCATGCTAGACCTCTCCAAGAAAACGGCGTTTGACGTCTTCATTATTACGAATCTCGGCCGCGGACCCGCTCATCACGGTCCTGCCTTCGGTGAGGACGTACGCACGGGAGGCCAGTTCGAGCGCCTGCACCACGTTCTGCTCGACGAGGACGACGGCGACGCCGCGCGCATTGATCTCGCGTACGAGCGCGAAGACCTCGAGGGTGATCTTCGGCGAAAGGCCGAGCGACGGCTCGTCCATGAGTAAGACCAGCGGGTCGGAGACGAGCGCACGCGCAATCGCGACGATCTGTTGCTGTCCGCCCGAGAGTGCACCGGCCGGGCGGTTGCGCAGCGGGACGAGCATCGGAAATTGCCGGTATATCTCGTCGATCCGAGCGGACGCTTTCCCCCGAACGCGGCGCGCGTCGGCCCCCACGCGGAGATTCTCGTCGACGCTCATCGAGCGGAACAGGTTGCGCCCCTCCGGGACCAGAGCGACGCCCAGGTCGACGATCGCGGCCGGTCGCCACCCCGTGATCGGACGTCCGTCGAACACGATGCTCCCGCCGTCGGCGCGGACGATCCCCATCAGGGTCTTGAGCGTCGTCGTCTTCCCGGCGCCGTTCGCGCCGACGATGCTGACGATCTCGCCGCGATCGACCGCGAACGAGACGCCGTGCAGCGCTTTGAAGTCGCCGTAACTCGCCTCGAGAGAGCTGACTTCCAAGAGCGCCATCAGATCGTCTCGATCAACGGAGCGCCCAGATACGCCTCGATGACGCGCGGATCGGACTGAATCGCCTTGGGATCGCCTTCGGCGATACAGCGTCCGGCGTCGAGGACGACGATCCGGTGCGAGATGCGCATGACCAGCCGCATCACGTGCTCGATCCCGCAGACCGTCCCGATCCCGCGTTCGCCCAAGCGCACGACGAAATCGGCCATCGTATCCATCTCGCTCGGGGTCAAGCCCGCCATGACTTCGTCGAGGAGCAAGAGGCGCGGTCGAAGGGCGAGCGCACGCGCGACCTCCAGCCGCTTGCGCTGCGTGAGCGTCAACGTGGCGGCGATCCGATCGGCGAACGGTCCGAGCCCGACGAACTCGACGATCTCGCGTGCCGCCGCACGCGCCGCCGCGATCGAGCGCGCATGGATGAGGCCGCCGACGGCGACGTTGTCGACGACCGAGAGGCTTCCAAACGGACGGACGATCTGGTACGTCCGGCCGATCCCCAGGCGCGCGATCTCGTGCGGCGGACGGCCGATGATCGATCGGCCGAGGAAACGGACGTCGCCGTGCTGCGGACGCAAGACGCCGCTGATCACGTTGAAGAGCGTCGTCTTGCCGGCGCCGTTCGGGCCGATCAAGGAGAGGATCTCGCCTTCACGGATCTCGAGCGAGACGCCGGCGAGAGCCTGAACACCTCCGAATGCGACCCGGACGTTCGTCACGGAGAGAATCGGCTCGCTCATACCGATCGGCGTATCCGGCTCGTCAGGGCGGGGACGATCCCGCGCGGCAAGACGATCAACAGCGCGACCAAGAGCCCGCCGAAGATCATGAGATAGATCTGTGGGAACCGCGCCCACAATGCTTCGGCGATCTGCGTCATGAGGACGCCGCCGACCAAGGGGCCCCACACGGTCCCGACGCCGCCGAGGATCGCCATCACGACCGATTGGAGATCGAGCCGGGGCGAGAAGGCGGCATCGGGCTCGATGTAGGTGAGGAACCAGATGTAGCCGCCGCCGAGGAGTCCCGGGATCAGGGCGCTGAGCGCAAAGGCATAGATCTTCTCGAGCGTGACGTCGATCCCGAGCGTCCCGGCGACTTGTTCGTCCTCGCGCAGCGCTTGTAATCGTAGTCCGAACGCGCTGCGATCGATCCACATCGTCAACGCGATCGCTCCGAGCGTCACGGCGAGCGTCCAATAGTAGATCGAACGCAGGTCCGAACCGGGCGGGAGGAAGAGGCCCGAGCCGCCCCCGGTCGCGGGGATCGCGGTGATGACGACGCGCGACGTTTGGGCGAGTCCGAACATCCCCATCGCGAAGAACGGCCCGCGCAAGCGCAGCATGACGTAACCCATCGGGACCGAGAGCGCACACGCGATGAGGCCGCCCGCCAGCGCGGCGAGGATCCAGTGCCACTGCAGGTTTACGACGATCAATCCGGTTGCATAGGCGCCGATCCCGAAGAACGCGATCTGCCCGAACGAAAAATAGCCGGCATACCCCGAGATGATGTTCCATCCGTACGCCAACCCGACGTAGAGCACCGTGATGTAGAGCAGATTGAGGTAATAGCCGTTGAGCCGGTTCGGTGCGACCGCCAAGAGGGCGACGATCGGGATCGCGATGATCAGGATACGTCTCACGCCGTACGCCTTCCGAGCAGCCCGGAGGGGAGCAAGAGCGAGATGAGGATGAACAGGATGTACGGGGCCGCTTCCGAGAGCGTAGCGCCGGCGAAGTAGCTCGAGAACGACTGCGCCAGACCAAGGATGATCGCGCCGACGACGGCGCCCGTGTAGCTGCCCAATCCGCCGATCACGACGATCGCGAAGGCGTTGATCGTGAACAGGACGCCCATCTGCGGGTTGAGGTTGTAGATGAAGCTCATGAGCGTCCCCGACGCGGTGGCGACCGCGGTCCCCAGCGCAAAACTGATCGTCCGGACGCGATCGGTATCGATCCCGCAGGCCAGCGCACCCTCGACGTTCTGACTCGTCGCGCGGATCGCGCGCCCGATCGCGGTGAATCGGAGGAAGAGGCCGAGTACGACGGCGAGGGCCAGAGCGGCGACGAACGCGAGGAGACGGGCTTGCGGGAAGGAGAGGCCGTCCAGCTGATACGCGCCGGTCAGAAACGGAACCGAACGATAATTCCCGCCGAAAAGAGCGAGCCCCGCGCCGGCGAGGAGAAACGAGAGACCGAAGGTGAGGGTCAGCGACGAGGCTTCGGCCGAGGCGATCTCACCGGGGAGCCGATGGAGGAGATAACGGTGCACGAGCGCGCCCAGGACGAACCCCGCGCCTCCCGTCAGGGGTAGGAGGATCAGCGGGTTGAGGTTTGTTTGCGCGAAGACGACTGCGCAAAAAACGGCGGAGAGGACGACGAAGTCGCCGTGCGCGAGATTGACGACGCGCATCACGCCGAAGATGATGTTGAAGCCGAGGGCGGAGAGCGCCAAGACTCCGCCGAGCAGGACGCCGTTGACGACGAGTTGTGCGATCACCATAGCCGATGCGCTAGGCGAGCTGCGTTGCCCAGTCCCACGTCTCGAGGTTGCTCTTCACGCGTGAGAGGAAACGCCCCGCCGTCGATCCGTCGAGGGCGCGATGATCCCAGGTCATGCAGAGGTACGTACGATAGCGCGGGACCACCGCACCGTCGACGACGGCCGCGCGCTGCTCGACGACGTCGGTCGAGAGGATCGCCACGTTGGGTTGGTTGATGATCGGCGCGGTCAGTACGGTTCCGAACGCCCCGTTGTTCGTGATCGTGAAGGTCGAGCCGCCGACGTCGGCCGGCGCGAGCGAGCCGGCGCGGGCGGCACGCGCGAGCGCGTTGATGCGACGCGCGATCCCCAAGACATTGAGCGTCTCGGCGTCGCGAATCACCGGGACGAGGAGACCTTGCTCGTCGAGGTCGACCGCGATGCCGAGGTGGATCGCGTCGTTGTACGTGATCGTCTTTGCGTCGGGGTCGAGGCGGGCGTTGAGCGCGGGGAAGGCGACGAGGGCGTCGACCACCGCTCGAGCGATGAACGGGAGATAGGTCAACGCAAAGCCTTCACGCTTGGCGAAGGCGTCCTTGTTTTCGTTGCGGACGGCGTGGACGCGCTCCATATCCGCCTCGATCACGCTGAAGACTTCCGCGGCCGTGTGCTTGGAATGCGCGACCTTTTCGGCGATTTGCCGCCGGATCGGCGGGAGCGGACGGGTGCTCGCATCCTCCACGCTCTGCACGCGGCTCGGCGCCTGCGTCGTCGCCCGGTGGGATCGCAGGTAGGCGAGGATATCGTCTCTGGTGATGCGGCCGCCGCCGCCGGTCCCCCGGATGCGGGAAAGATCGAGATCGTGTTCTCGCGCCAATCGGCGGACGACGGGTGAGTATAAGTGGGCACGGGTTCCGTCGCGAGGCGGAGCCGACCGCGAGGGTACGGCGGCGGCGCTCGCGGTCGACGGGGAGGCGGACGAGCCGGCGGAGCCGATCCTTGCGAGGACCGTGCCGACGGGGACGGTTTGCCCTTCGCCGACCAGGATTTCGGAGAGGATGCCCGATTCGAGGGAAGGGATCTCGGTGTTGACTTTGTCGGTGGAGACTTCGAAGAGCGGTTCGTCGGCGCGGACGTAGTCGCCGACGTGCTTGAGCCAACGGACGATCGTCCCTTCGGTGACGCTCTCGCCCAGCTGCGGCATCTCGACCGTCGCCATCGCTACGCGCTCTTATATGCCTTCGTCGGGTCGGCGTCGACGCCGGCCAACTTCGCGAGCGTGTGAAAGAGGATCGCGAAATCGTAGTCTTCGTAGCCGAGGCCGCGCGCCGCGGTCAGCATCTCGTTGGCGACGGCGGTCGTCGGGAGCGGTACCTCGACTTGACGACCGAGTTCGAGCGCCAACTGCATATCCTTTTGCTGCATGTTCACGCTGAACAGCGCCGGCGTCGGCATCTCGAGCGAGAAACCGCCCCGATAGCCGATCATCGGTGAGCCGACGGCGCTGTCCGCGATCATACGGTAGGCTCGATCGCGCGGGATCCCGCTTTTTTCCGCTAATAACAAGCCTTCGCTCATCGCGAGCATTTGGACGGCGAGCTGGAGGTTGATCGCGATCTTCATCACCTTCGCTTGACCGACCGAACCGATCAGCTCGACCTTTGGGCCGATGTCGCGCAAGATCGGCTCGGCTTGCTTGAACGCCGCCTCGTCCCCGCCGACCATGATGAGGAGTTTCCCTTGTTCGACGCTGATCTGGCTCCCGGAGACCGGCGCATCGAGGAGCGCGGCGCCGGTTTTCGCGACTTTTTCGGCGAGCTCGCGGATGTGCGCCGGCGAGATCGTGCTCATCTCGACGAAGATCTTCCCGGGCCGAAGCGCGGCGAGTGCACCGTCGGGCCCTTCCGTCACCGCGGCGATCGCCTTGTCGTCGGTGACCATGCACAAAACGATGTCGCACTGTTCGACGACCTCGCGGGGAGTAGCGGCGTAGTGCAGCCCTTCTTTGATGAGCGGCTCGGCCTTCGCTTTGGTCCGGTTGTATCCGACGACCTCGCGCTTGGCGAGGAAGAGACGGCGCACGAACGCGCTCCCCATCTCACCCAAACCGATCATCCCGACTTTGGACATGACTTACCTTTCCATCGCGGTGCGAACTTCTTCGACGATCCGCTCGACCGACGGCCGCGCGAGATCTTCCAGGGCGTCGGCTGCCGGGAGCGGGATGTGCGGCGTGGTGATGCGCACGATCGGCCCGTCGAGATCATAGAAGCACTCGTCGGCGATCAAGGCCGCGAGTTCCGCGCCCCAACCGCACAAGCGCGGGTTCTCTTCGACCGTGAACGCGCGTCCGGTTTTGCTCACCTCGGTGAGGACGGTACGCGCATCGAGCGGGACGAGCGAGCGCAGATCGACGACGGTCGCGTCGATTCCCAGCCGCGCGAGGCGATTCGCCGCTTCGAGCGCGCGCGGGACCATTGCGGCCAGCGCGATGATCGTGCAATTCCTCCCCGTGCGCAGCACGTTGGCGGTACCAAGTGGGACGACGTGTTCCCCCTCGGGGACCTCGCCCTTCTCGGCGAACAGTCCCTTCGCTTCGAAGAAGAGGACCGGATCGGGATCGCGGATCGACGCGGCGAGGAGTCCCTTCACGTCGGCCGGATAGGCCGGAGCGACGACCTTCAAACCGGGGACCGCCATCGCCCAGTTCTCGACCGCCTGCGAATGTTGCGCGCCGAAACGAAGGCCTCCGCCGTTCGCCGTGCGGATGACGAGCGGCAAGCTGACCTGGCCGTCGGTCATGTAACGCGTCTTCGCGATTTGGTTCGCCACGAGATCCCAGCAGCACGCGAGGAAGTCGGAGAACATGATCTCGGCGATCGGGCGTAGCCCGGTCATCGCCGCGCCCATCACCGCCCCTAGGATCGCCTGCTCGGAGATCGGCGTGTCGCGGACGCGCTCGGCGCCGAACTCCTCGAGGAGCCCGACGGTCGTCTTGAAGACGCCGCCCGCCGCGGCGATATCCTCACCGATGAGCACGACGTTCGGATCGCGACGCATCTCCTGCGCGATCCCGGCCGCGACCGCCTCGCGGTACGTCAGTTCCGCCATGCCGCGCCTCCGTCGGCCCAGACGTTCCGCTCCAGCAAATCGGGAGAGGGCGCCGGCCCAGCCTTCGCCTCCTCGGTCGCGCGATCGACTTTCGCCGCCGCCTCCGCGTCGATCGCGTCGAGGACGCCTTGTGCCACGCCTCGTGCGAGGAGGCGCGCGCGATAGAGATCGATCGGGTCGCGCTTGAGCCATTCCTCGAGTTCGTCTTTCGGCCGATAGCTCGCGGGATCGGCGCGCGAATGACCTCCGTGCCGGTAGGTCTTGGCCTCGATCAGCGACGGCCCTTTCCCGGAGCGTGCGCGCTCGTATGCGCTCAGCGCCGTTCGGTAACAGACGTCGGCGTCGTTTCCGTCGATGATGATCGGCTCGAGGCCGTAGGCTGTAGCGCGATCGGCTGCGGGATTCTTCGCCGAGGTGACGCTTGCGATCGGCGTGTACTCCATGTAGAGGTTGTTTTCGCAGACGAAGACCACCGGGAGCTTCCACACGACGGCCAGGTTGAGGGCCTCGTGAAAGGCGCCGATGTTCGTCGCGCCGTCGCCGAAGAAGCAGACCGCGACCTGTCCCGATTTGCGGTATTGGGCCGACCATGCCGCACCGTTGGCGATCGTCAAGTGCGCGCCGACGATCGCATAGCTCCCCATCGCAAAGTGCGCGACGTCGGTGAGGTGCATCGAGCCGCCTTTGCCGTGCAGGAGGCCGTTGCCGCGTCCGAGCAGCTCGGCCATGACCGCGGTCATCGAGGCGCCTCGCGCGAGCGTATGGTTGTGCCCGCGATAGGTGCAGAAGGTATAGTCGTCGGGCCGCATTGCGGCGGCGAAACCGGCCGCGACCGCCTCTTGGCCCAAGCCCAGGTGGCTGGTCCCCTTGACGAGGTTCTGTAAGAACAGATCGTGCGCGCGCTTCTCGAAGAGCCGCAGCTCGACTTGCATGCGATAGAGCGCGAGCTGGGTTTGGGAGTCGATCGCGGTCTCGCCCCCGAAGACTTTGGCCATCAGACGTCTTCCTAGTATTTGTGCGTGATGAAGAGCTCTTCGGCCGGAAAGCGCGTGATGACGCTGCAGCCTGAAGAAGTAACGACGACCTCCTCCTCGATGCGAGCCGCCGAGAAGCCGTCCGACGCCGGGCAGTACGTTTCCAGGGCGAAGACCATCCCTTCTTTGATTTCCATCGGATGCTCGAGCGAGTTCAGGCGGCTGATCACCGGACGCTCGTGCAGCGCCAGGCCGACCCCGTGGCCGAATTGCAAGCCGAAACATTCCATCTCGTTGGCGAAGCCGAACTCCTCGGCTTTCGGCCAGACCCGTGCGACTTGATCCGTCGTCACGCCGGGGCGGATCAGGGCGATCGAAGCGTCGATCCATTCACGGCATTGCTTGTACGCGTCGATTTGACTTTGGGTCGCGCGTCCGACGTTGAACGTACGGTAGTAGCAGGTACGGTAGCCGTTGAACGCCGACATGATGTCGAAGAAGGCTTGATCTCCGGGACGAATGAGCCGGTCTGAAAAATTGTGCGGATGCGGATTGCAGCGCTCCCCGGAGACCGCGTTGATCGACTCGACGTCGTCGGCGCCCAATTCATAGAGCTTCTTGGTCGCGAGCGCGACGATCTCGTTTTCGCGGATCCCGGGTTTGAGCGCCTCGACGATCTCTTGGTAGGCCGCATCGACCATCGCCGCGGCCGTCGAGAGGAGGATGATCTCGTCTTGCGACTTGATCTCGCGCGCGTCGTGCATCACCTGCTGACCGTCGGCGATCTTGATCCGCTCCTTCTCGAGCGCAAACCAGAGCGGCGGCTCGATGATGTCGATCCCGAGCGGCATCCCCAAGACGCCGTGCTCCTTCAAGATGGAAGCTATTTCTTTCGCGCAGCGTTCGAAGAGACCGACCTCGGGGGGGATCGCCCCGCGCAGCCCGTTGAGGCCCGCATGGATGTTCTCGTCGGCGAGCCAGTTCGAGTAGAGCCGGTGGTGCTTGGCGGCCGAGCCGAAATCCCAGACCATCGGCTCGCCGGTCCGCGTGAGGAGCGCGTAACGCGTCATCTTGTCCCGCGACCACTCGCCGATCATCGTCGCCGTGACGTAGCGGATATTGTTGACGTCGAAGAGCAGGAGCGCCCCGAGATCCGAGCGGTTCAGCGCCTCCCGCGCACGTCCGAGGCGGTACTTCCGCAGCCGGTCGAAATCGACGCGTTCCTCGAAATCGACCGCCATCGGCCCGGGCGCCGGGATCGGTCGGCTCTGATCGAGTGCAGGTGTGACCTGCGAAGGGAACATCGGGCGCACCCCCTGGCGTGAAAACGATTGCAGACGGTGAGAGGTACTATACGAAGGTGACCTAGGCTCGTCAAGCCGACAGTCTTCATATACCGCGCGAACCGGTCAGAGCCGGAGCCGGGGCCGTCGACTCCCTGACGACGAGCCGCCCGGGGAAGCGCATGACCCGGGGGGCGTCCGTCCCGCCGCTCCCGGAGAGGCGTTTGACGACGAGCTGGGCCGCGACCCGGCCCATCTCACGCAGCGGGAGCGCGTAACACGTCAGCGGCGGATCCTGCGCCGCGTACCACTCCGGATCTTCATAACAGACGAGCGAGACATCCGTCGGGATCGCGATCCGCAGCTCTTTTAGCGCGCTCAGGACGCCGAGGGTGAGCGGGCTTCCGCTCGAGAAGATCGCCGTCGGCCGCGATGCCGCGCGCATCAATTGCAAGGTGGCCTCGTACCCGAAGGACCGGGAGTAGTCGCCGTAGAGGATGCGCGCCCGTTCCGGCGCGATCCCGGCGGCATGCAGTGCGTCTCGATACCCTTGGGCCCGATAGCGCGTCGTGCTGAAGGCGGCCGAGCCGGTGATCATCGCAATCGATCGATGGCCGAGTTCGGTGAGATGGCGCGTCAGCGCGGCGGCCCCCTCCCGATCGTCGGTCACGACCGCGTCGCAGTCGTCCCGTTTGCTGTGACGGAGGAGTTCGACGACGGGGATCGGCTTCGGCGGCCTCGTCGCACCCAGGCCGCCTTCGGGAGTGCACGGGACGTGGACGATCGCGTCGACGCGGTGCTCGACGAGCGTTCGCAGATAGCTACGATCCGTCTCCGGATCGCTGTTGCTGATGCACAGGATCAGGCGGTAGCCGTGTTGTTCGAGCTCATGCTGCAAGACCGTCGCCGACTCGGCGTAAAAATCGTTGAGGATGTCCGGGATGATGAGTCCGACGGTTTTCGTGCGGCTTTGGCGTAACGCACGGGCCAAGGCGTTGGGCTGATAGCCGATCTCACGCGCAGCCGCATGGATGCGACGACGCGTCCCCTCGTCGACGTGCGGATGTCCCGAGAGGGCGCGTGAGACCGTCGCAACGGAGAGCCCGACATGTCGCGCGACGTCACGCAGCGTAGCCATGCTGGAAACGATATCAAAAATCGCGAACGAGGTCACGTATGCGAGCCGCCGTCTATCACGGACCGCGCGACATTCGGATCGAGGAGGTTCCGCGCCCAGACCCGGGGCCCGGAGAGCTCCTCCTGCGCGTCCATGGGAACGGGATCTGCGGTACCGATGCAAGCGAATACGGGAGCCCGCAGATGTACCCGCTCCATTATGAGCACCCGCTCACCCACCATCAGGGGCCGCTCGTCCCGGGTCATGAGTTCGCCGGGTACGTCGCCGAGATCGGCGAGGGGGTCACGGGCTTCAGCGAGGGCGAGCTCGTGGTGACCGGTGCGGCGCTGTGGTGCGGGGAATGCCGCCAATGTCGCGCCGGGAGGACGAGTATCTGCGCGAAATATGCGACGGTCGGCCTGCACCGGGACGGCGCGCTGGCCGAGTACGTCCGCGTCCCCGCACACATCGCCGTCCGCGCCGAGCCGTTCGGCTTGCGGCCCGACGTCGCGGTCCTGACGCAACCGATGGCGATCGCCGTCCACGCGATGCGGCGCGGCCGTCCGCAGGCGAATGAGCAGGTCCTCGTGATCGGGGCCGGCGGGATCGGCGCCTTCTTGATCTACGCGCTCTCGCAGGCCGGAGCCGCGGTCGCGGCGGTCGACGTCTCGCCGCAGCGGGTCGAGATCGCACGTCGGTTGGGAGCGCGGTATGCCGCCGCGAGCGCGACCGCGATCGAGATCGTCCCGACCCTCGTATTCGAAGCCTCGGGCGCCGACGCGGGGCTGGCCGCGGCGATCCGTGCGGTCGAGCCGGGCGGGCGGGTCGTGACGGTCGGGCTCGCCAAGCATCCGCTCGAGATCGACGCGCGCCGGGTGACGGTCAAAGAACTCGAGATCATCGGGACCAATGCGCTCATCGGTGCGCAGGACGTCCCCGAAGCGGCACGTCTGCTGAGCGTCGATCAGCGGGTGTGGTCCGACGTCGCGCCGCTGGCGATCCCGCTCGAGCGGCTCGTGAGCGACGGCATCGAGCCGATGCTCGAGGGGCGCGCAACACGGATCAAAACGATCGTCGATCCGTGGATCTCGGCCCCGCGTCCGACGGCGACGGCATAGCCTCGCGATCGATTCCCGCGGATGCCTGCGCGCTCACGCGATCGCGTGAGCGAGCTTCGGACCGTCGACGGCCTTGTAGAAGGCGTTGTCGGTCTCCGAGATTTGCGGCTTCCAGGGATCGATCTGATCGTGCGTCGCCGGGAAGTGTATCGTCGGCCCGCTCGCATCGCGGTAGTCGACGTCGCCGTAGGGTTCGAAGTCCGCACTTTCGCGGTGCGAGACGGTCAGACCGGCGACCGCGCTGCGTGCGTCGCGAGCGGCCTTGCGCAGGTCGTCGGGCAAGGCCGAGTCTCCCGCCAGTTCACCGTACAACTTCGCCGCGGGCCGGTCGGCGTGCCACGGCATCGTGTGATCGGTGAATCTCGCCATCCCGTCGACGGTGCGTGCATCGGCGCGGACGGCGTTGCGCACCTCAGGGTCACGCGCGTCGCGTGCGATCGTGTCGTTGAGCGTCTTTACGGCGTTTTCCATCCGCGCGATCTTTTGCGGAGCCAGGTCGAGGACGTCGAACGCGGCTGCCGGATGCCACGCACCGTTCGCGCCGCCGTAGGTCTTGTGCATCGTCGCCGAGGTGACGGCGTTCCCCATGGCTTTCGGATCGTCGAGATGCCGCTCGATCGCGGCGGCGACGTCGCTCGGGACGCCCGGGGCGAGCATCACTTCGGGCGACGCGGCGAGGTATTTGACGCCGACATGCGACAACGCATCCGCGAAACCCAACGTGCTCATGAGACATTGATTCGCGACGACGCCGTCGATGCGGCGTTGCGCGTCTTCCGGGTGCGCTCGAGCATGCAGTTCGAGGCCGTCTTTGATCGCACCCGCGATGTCGTCCTCGGACATGAATCCACCGCTCACGTCGCTTTCGAGCCCGCCCGCATCTCCGCCGCCGTGATCGACCAGCTCGATCCAGGCGGCCGACGCATCGTTGCGTTGCGCTCGGTCGAGCGTCCGCGCGACGAACTCCGCGAGCGTGGCGCGCGCCGACATGTCCTTCGGCGGCCCGGCCTCGATATCGTGCGGCCGCCCCTCATCGATGTCGTACGTCTCGGTGCGCAGCACGTGAGCCGGGAGCAGGCCGCGCCGAGCGGTGGTATCTTCGATCGAAAAACTGATCGCCGGATCTCCGGCGCTCGTCTCGAGGGCTTGTTCGATCGTCGGGGCTTGAGCTTCGTCCAGGTTGTTGTCGCCGTCGCGGTAGATGCCGTACTCCAGCCGGACGGAGTTGTGTGGTTGGATCATCGTACAGCGCTTCTGCGACGAACCGAGGGGGTGACAAGACGGCCGATTACGAGACGTCCCGCCGCCTGTCGAGATCGAGGCCTCGGACCCTGCGCTGCCGGCTGACGGCGTAGCCGTCCTCGGGTCGGAGCTGCCAAAAAACGATACTCGAGACGATGGTGAACGTCCCGAGCGTTACGAGCGCGTGGTGGACGCCGCGGAGAAACTCGACTTGGTCGGAGCGGATCTGGTTGGGGAGGAAAAAGGCCGTCGTCAATCCCGCCGCGGCGACGCCGAAGCTCAGCGACAATTGCTGGGCGGTGCTTGCGATCGAGCTGGCGTGGCTCGTCTTCTCCCGCGGGATGTCGGAATAGACGAGGGTGTTCATGCTCGTGTATTGTTGGGACTGGAATACCCCGTAGCAGATCGTGATCAGGACGATGAACCAAATCGGTGTGCCTCGGGTGATCGTAGCAAACGTCATGACGATCAGGCCGAGGATCACCGTGTTTGAAATCAGGACCATCCGATAGCCGACCCTGCCCAAGATGAACGGCAGGATGAATTTTGCGGACAGAGCGGCGACCGCCTGAGGCATGACGAGCAGCCCCGACTGGATCGGCGTAAATCCCAAACCGACTTGATAGAGGAGCGGCAGGAGGAACGTCAGGCCCCCGATCCCGAGCCGCGTAAAAAAGCCGCCGCTGACCGCGGTCTGAAACGTCCGGATATGGAACAACGCCAAGTCGAGTAAGGGATAGCGCGTCCGAGAGGCGTACAGCCCGTAGCCGGCGATCAGGATGATCGAGAGCGCCGAGAGCCCGGCGATTTCCGGCGAGCGCAACGCGTGGTCGCCGAAGATTTCAAGGACGTACGAGAGCAACCCGACGCCGGAACCGAACAAGATCAGACCTACGGTGTCGAGCGGTTTGCTGGCTCGTTCGCGATAGTCCGGCAAATACCGAAGGACGAGAAGCAAGCCGAAGATCCCGATCGGCAGATTGAAGAAGAAGACGAAACGCCAGCTGAGGTAGGCGACGATGAGGCCGCCGGCGATCGGCCCGAGCATCGGTCCCATGAGCCCCGGGACCGCGACGAAACTCATCGCGCGCACGAGCTCCGACTTTGCGAACGTGCGCACCAGCGTCAGGCGACCGACCGGGACCATCATCGCTCCGCCGGCGCCCTGCAGCACGCGACAGGCGACGAGCAGATGGAGATTGCTGCACAGGCCGCAGAAGACCGAAGCGAGCGTGAACAGGCCGATCGCCCACGCGAATACTCGCCGTGTCCCGAATCGGTCGGCCATCCACCCGCTGATCGGGATGAAGACCGCTAGGCTGAGCGTATACGTCGCCAGCACCGAACGCATCGCCAAGGGAGCGACGTGCAGGGCGCGTGAGACGACCGGAACCGCCGTGTTCAGGATCGTGGTATCGAGCGACTGCATGAAGAACGCGACGGCGACGATCCACGGGAGCAATCGTTTGCCGGCGACGACCGCCTTTGGGGGCGAGGCTAGTTCGATGATCTCCGCCACTCGCCCGAACGCCCGGTCACTGCGACCATTTCCGGTGATGTGCTCGGTTCGTTCCGCGAGTTCCTCGGCGCAGCGGCGCTGCTAGCGCAGCGCGATCGCGCCGACGAGAGCGGCGCCGAGGATGACGAGCGCCGCGTTGAGATTCGTGAAGAGGATGAGACCGCCCGCGATCAGGGCGATCACGTAGGTGAGCGGCGTATCGAGTGCGCCGCGGCTCAGGAACGTGATCCCGACCCAGGTCAGGCCCAGGACGATCGGGATCATCGCGCGAGCGAAGAGCTTGCGCCACGGATGTTCCCTGAAGCGGTCGTACACCGCGCTGATCGCAAAGACGACGAGAGCCGCAGGGAGGAACATCGCGAGGGCCGCGACGATCGCGCCCCATATCCCGCCGACGGCATAGCCGAGCAGCCCGCTGAAGCCCGTCCCCGGTCCCGGCGCGAGCCGCGCGAGGGCGAAATATTTGGAGAAGTCGACCGCCGAGACCCAATGGTACCGCTCGACCGCGTCGGTGTAGAGCTGAGGCCAAATCGCGTTTCCGCCGCCGAAGCCCAAGAGCGACAGCGTGATCATCACGATGACGAGCCGGAGCACGCTTACGATTCTTTCAAGAGTCGTACGAGCGCGATCGAGATCGGCAGGAAGACCAAAAACACCGTCCAGAGCGCAAAGTGCAACAGGGTCACCGAGAGCGCGACCACGGCCATCAGCAAGAGATCGGCGACCTTCGTCCGGTAGGGGTAGCTCATTTGGAGAGCATTGGCGACGAGGCTCCCGAGCGCAGCCGCGGCGGCGCCGCGCAACGCCGCGCGCAGCACCTCCATACGGGGATCGAACGAGAGCAGCATCAACACCATGAGGACGACGAAGCCGGGGACCGTCTCGGCGACGAGCGCGACGAAGAATCCCGGGACGCCGGCGAGCCGTTTGCCGCAGAGCACGGCGATCGATATCGGTAGACCGCCCGGACAGACTTGCGCGAGCGCGTAGATGTCGAGAAACTCGCGCTCGGTCAACCACCGGCGCCGCACGGTGAACTCGCGCCGCATCATGACGATCGCCGAGCCGCCGAACGCCGTCAACGAGATGCGCGCGAAGACGAGCGCGATATCCCACAGCGTCGCCTGTGCCGGAGTGCGCAGGCGAGCCAGCCCTTCTACCATTTACGGTCGCCCCGTTTGTCCGGGACAGAGGGGGAGCGTCGTCGTCCCGTCGGGTCGGGTGTACTGCAGGACGAGCCGGACGACGCGGTCGGCATCGCCCAGCGTCGCGCCCGGTGGCGGGAATTGCGCTCTTGCATGCATCGCCTTTCGAAGATTTTGGGGAGCCCACGGATCGTCGTTTTGATTCGTGTAGACCCACGGATAGGGGAAAACGCCCGACTCGCTGTGGCCGTCGGCGAACTCGATGGTCGCGCGAATCGTCTCGTAGAACCGGCCGTTGACGTACTGCTCCGCCCCGGTCGGGATGAAGGTCACGTAGCCGCAAGGCTGATCGCTCCCGTTCGTCCCGGTTCCTGCCCCGGCAGCCCCGCCGTTTCCGCTCCCCGGCCCGGCTCCCGTCCCGTCCCCACCGGCGGCCAGGCCGTTCCCCGCGGCCGTCGCCGTCCCGGTGGGCGGGGCCGCGCTCGGGACGACCTGCGCGAGCTCCTTCGGACGCGCGCTCCCGCCGCGGCGCGTCGCCGGCCTGGCCGTCGCGCGAGGCGCTGCGGCCACGACGGCCTTGCGGATCGGGTGGGGCGTCGCGAGTGCGATCGTCGGCCGCGGTTTCGGGGTCGGCTGCGGCGTCGGCCGCGGGGGCGGCGGCGTCGGTGTGCGCTGTTCGAGGACGACGGGCGTGGTAGGACGCTCCTCTTCGCGTGTCGGGATCGCGTGCAACGGTCCGCTGCCGATGATCAAGGCGTGGATCACGAGGCTGGCCGCGAAGGCCGTCACGATGCGGCGCGGATATTTCCCGTCGACGAACACGTCAGCTTGACCGCAGGTCCACCCTAAAAGGAGGCGGAACCGGCGACGGCGTGCCGATCGAAGACTTGATCCGGGCGATCCCCGATTTCCCGATTCCCGGCATTCTGTTTCGGGACATTACTCCTTTGCTGCGTGACAAGGTCGGCTTCAAGACCGCGATCGACCTCTTCGTCGACCGTTACCGCAACGAGAATATCGACCTCGTCGTCGGCATCGAAGCGCGCGGCTACATGTTGGGGGCGCCGCTCGCCTACGCGCTCGGCGCCGGTTTCGTCCCGGTTCGCAAGCCCGGCAAGCTTCCCGGCGACAAGTATACCGAGGAATACGCGCTCGAGTACGGGACGAACTCGCTCGAGATCCACAGCGACGCCGTCGACTCCGGGCAACGGGTCCTGGTCGTCGACGATCTCCTCGCGACCGGGGGGACCGCCGCCGCGACCGGGCGGTTGCTGCAGCGCCTCGGCGCCCAGGTGGTGGGGTATGCTTTTCTGATCGAGCTGGTCGACCTCGCGGGCCGCAACGCGCTGCCTGGCGCCGACGTTGTAAGTTTTGTACGATACTAACAAACCGGAATCGGGGTAGGCACCTCTGACGATCGAGTCGCTCATTCAAAAGGTTCAGGCCTACGACCCGTCGCTGGACGGAGCCTGGCTTCGCCGCGTCTACGACGTCGCCGATCAGGCGCACAACGGGCAAGTGCGCGCCTCGGGGGAAGCCTACATCGCCCATCCCCTTGCCGTCGCCTCGATCCTCGCCGACCTCGAGATGGACCGCGCGACGATCGCGGCGGCCCTGCTCCACGACGTCGTCGAGGACACGGTCGTGACGAGCGAGGAGGTTGCCGAGAAATTCGGGGCCGAGATCGCGTCGCTGGTGGACGGCGTCACGAAGCTGACGCGGATCCCGTACCAATCCAAAGAAGACGCGCAGGTCGAAAACCTGCGCAAAATGTTCTTGGCGATGGCCAAGGACATCCGAGTCATCATCATCAAGCTCGCCGATCGCCTCCATAACATGCGGACGCTCGCGAGCCTTCCGCCCTCCAAGCAACAGCAAGTCGCCCGCGAGACCGTTGAGATCTACGCACCGATAGCGCATCGCTTGGGGATCTGGAAGATCAAGTGGGATCTCGAAGATTTGGCGCTGCGCTATCTCGATCCCGAAGCGTATCGCGATATCGCCGAGCGCGTCGCGAAGAAGCGCACCGAGCGTGAAGCGGCGGTCCAATCGGTCATCGCCGAGCTGAAGAGGGAGTTCGAAAAGATCGGGATCGAGGCCGAGATCACGGGACGTCCCAAGCATTTTTACTCGATCTACAATAAGCTGCGAAAGGGGCGCGACTGGGCCTCGATCTACGATCTGACCGCGGTCCGCGTCATCGTCGATTCGGTCAAGGACTGTTACGGGGCGCTCGGCGTCGTGCACTCGATTTGGCGTCCGCTGCCCGGTCGTTTCAAAGACTACATCGCCATGCCCAAGCCCAACATGTACCAGTCGTTGCATACGACGGTCGTCGGGCCGGGCGGCGAGCCGATCGAGGTGCAGATCCGTACGCTCGAGATGCATCGGACGAGCGAATACGGCGTCGCCGCGCATTGGCGCTACAAAGAAGGGGGCAAGGTCGACAACTTCGAGGAGAAGCTGACCTGGCTGCGCTCGCTGCTCGAGTGGCAAAACGACATGCGCGACTCGCGCATGTTCATGGAAAATCTCAAGCTCGACCTGTTCGACTCGCAGGTTTTCGTCTTCTCGCCGAAGGGCGACGTCTACAGCTTGCCCAGCGGCGCGACGCCGCTCGACTTCGCCTATCAAGTCCATACCGATATCGGCAACCACTGCGTCGGGGCGAAGGTCAACGGCAAGATCGTCCCGCTCGATTACCAGATGCGCAACGGCGACATCTGCGAGATCCTCGTCAACAAGTCGTCGGGGCGGCCGTCGCTCGACTGGCTCTCGATCGTCAAGACCTCGAGCGCGAAGCACAAGATCAAACAGTGGTTCCGCAAGGAGCGCAAGGAAGAGAACGTCCTCATCGGCCAGGAGGCCGTCGAGGCCGAGCTCGCGCGCCAACACATGCGGACGGACGCGGCCCGCGGCGAAGTGATCGAGAAGATCGCCCATCGCCTCAACTACGCGAGCGTAACCGATCTGTTCGCGGCGATCGGCTTCGGCGACGCCTCCGCGGTCTCGGTCGTGCAGAAGATCAAGGAAGAGCTCAAGAGCGCGAACGTGGTCGAGCTCTCGGCTCTGCCGCGACCGGTCTCGCAGCGCCGTCCCTCGCGCAGTTCGAGCGGAATCCGCATCGCCGGCGTCGACGACATGCTGGTGCGCGTCTCGAAGTGTTGCAGCCCGATCCCGGGCGATCCGATCATGGGCTACGTGACGATCGGCCGCGGCGTCTCGGTCCATCGCGCCGACTGTCCGAACGTCGCGTACATGAGCGCGACTCCGGAACGAATCCTCGAGGCGAGCTGGACGAATGCCCCCGACGTTACGCATACGGTCGACGTCGAAGTCGAAGCGACGGACCGGATGGGTCTGCTCCAGGATATCATGGCGGTCTGCGCGGAGTACAAAACCAATGCATCGTCCGTGACGGTCCGCGTCAAGCGCGATATCGCCTACGCGAGCCTGACCCTGCAGATCCGCGACCTCGACCACCTGCACAAGATCCTCTCCAAGCTCGAGCAGATCCGCGACGTGCGGACCGTGTACCGCGTCACCAAGCGCGAAGCGCGGATCGGCGTGAACTGAGGAGCCGAGCTCGGCTCTGCGCCGAGGGTCCCGGCGCCGAAGCGACGCGCTAGCCCACGGCCGCCTCGACCTCGCGTTCCGCGGCCTCTTTCCGGCGCGGTAAGCTCGGCGGTTTCGGCGTGAAGCGCGCTTCGATGTAACGAGCGCTCCAGAGATACAGCGTCGGGACGACGAACAGCGAGAGCATCGTCGAGGTCAGGAGGCCGCCGATGACGACGGTCCCCAGCGGCGCCTGCGTCTGGGAGCCGGCCTCGAGGCCGAAGGCGAGCGGGATCATCCCGCCGACCGTCGCGAGGGTCGTCATGAGGATCGGCCGGAGCCGCATCGGTCCGGCATGCAGGAGCGCCTCACGCGGCTCCATTCCCTGACGGCGTAGTTCGTTGGTGAATTGGACGACCAGGATCGCGTTCTTCACGACGATCCCGACGAGCATCAGGGTCCCGATGAAGGCCGTCAGACCGAAGGCTCGGTGCGAGATGAGGAGCGATCCGACGACCCCGACGAGCGAGAGCGGGACCGCCGTCATGATGACGAGCGGATGGAGATACGACTCGAATTGCGACGCGAGGATCATGTAGATCAAGCCGATCGCCATGATGACGATGAGCGTCAGCGACGAGAAAGTGTCGCTGTTCTGCTTGATGCTCGGCCCGAAGTCCCACGTGTAGCCGGCGGGGAGCGGGAAGGTCTTCATGATCTCGCCCGCTTCTTTGATCACTTCGCCGAGCGGGCGCCCGATGACCGGCGCGTTGATATCGATGCGTCGCTGCTTTTGCTGGCGGCTGATTTGCGAGGGCCCCACGCCGATCGTCACCTTCGCGACGCCGCTCAAGGGGACGGTCACGAGCGAGGACGAGCTCGGCCCGGGCGTTTGATTGACGATCGGGGTCGAGGCGGTCGAGCCGTTGATCGACGCGGCCGTCGATCCGGCCGCCCCACCGCCGTTGATCGCGGTCGTCGAAACCGCTGCGGGGACGGGGAGCTGTAACTGCGCGATCGATTCGAACGTCCGGCGTTGATTCGGAGGGAGCTGGACGAGCATCGGGTACTGGATCCCGTTGAGTTCATAATAGGTCGAGATCGTCCCGGCCGTCGCGGTATTGATCGCGGCTGCGATTTGGCCCGTCGAAAGGCCGAGCTGCGCGGCCTTGCGGCGATCGATGTTCACATCGATCTCGGGCTGGAGGTCGGTGATGTTGGTATCGGGACGCGGGATGCCGTGGATCCTGGCCAGCCTGTCGATCGCGCGCTGCGCCGTCTCGAAGAGCGTTCGGACGTCGGGTCCGAAGAGCTGGATTTGTAGGGCGTCCTGACCCTGCGAGACCTGCTGCTGGATGATGTCGATCGTCCGGCCCCGGACCGTCGTCCCGACCAGCGCCCTGCGCAAATCGGCGAGTTGCGCCCGCAGCGCCGGGCTCAATGTGTTTCGGCCGGCGGTTTCCTGTCCGATGATCTGGCCGGCGCGATTGCGGACGACGCCGCCGAGCCTAGCCTGCCATTTCTGGACGAATTCCCCGGCTTGATCGCTCGAAGTTCCCTCCTTGAGCGTCACGGAGATCATCGCCTGGTTGGTGATTTGGCGCGCGGCGCCGCCGACGCCGGTTCCCGTCCCGACCGAGGTCCCGATATCGACGACGAGCGGATCCTGCGCGAGCACCTTTTCGATCGTCCGGCAGACTTGGTCGGTGACGGCGACGGCGGTCCCTACCGGAGTCTTCACATCGAAGCGGACGAAACGCGAGTTCGTTTGCGGAAAAACTTCGGTCGGGACCAGACCGAGTTTCACCGCCCCGAGTGCGATGAAGAGACTCGTAAAACCGATTGCGACGACGGGGCCCGGATGATCGAGGGCCCACTCGAGCCTGTCGCGATACCACCGGGTGAAGCGCTCGAAACCCTGATCGAATTTCGCACTGAATCGCGCGTACCAGCTGCGCGTATGTCCGTTCGTCGTGAGCGGTTCGGGCCGCAGGATCCGGCTCGCGAGCATGGGGACGGTCGTGACGGCGACGACGAGCGAGATCCCGACCGCGGTCATGACCATGAGCGCGAAGGGCCCGAAGATCAAGCCCTGGAGGCCCGGGATCAGCATCAACGGGACGAAGACCGTGATCACGGTGACCGACGAGGCTATGACGGCGCTGAGGATCTGCGCCGTCGCCCGTTCCGCCGCTTGGAGCGGCGGCTCGCCGCCCTCCATGTGCCTGAAGATGTTTTCGATGACGACGATCGCATCGTCGACGATCAATCCGACCGCCAGCGCAAGGCCGCCCATCGTCATCGTGTTGAGGGTGTAGCCGAAGACGTAGGCGGCGAAGAGCGTCCCGAGGATCGAGATCGGAAGCGAGATCGCGACGATGATCGTCGAACGGTAGGAATGCAGGAACAGGAGGATGATCAGGATCGCGAGCGCGGCGCCGTAGAGCCCGGTATGCTCGAGCGCGGTGATCGAGGATTGAATGAATTCCCGCTGATCGAGGACGACGCCGAAGTGCATCCCGGGATAGCGTTTCTCGATCTCGGCGATTTTGCGGTAGACGCCGTTGGCGACGTTCACGATGTTCGCATCGGGCTGCGCGATGACGGCCATACGGACGCCGGGCGTCCCCTGGCGTGCGCCTTTCGCGACGTCCATATCGCGGGTAAAGATGCGCTGCTCTTCGATGCTGTCGCTGACTCGAGCGATGTCGCGCAGGTAGATGGGCGCGCCGTTCTTTATCGCGACGACGATATTCCCGACCTCGTCGGCGTTTCGAAACAGCTGGCTCGTCCGAATCGTGTATTCGTTCTTGCCGATCTGTGCGATCCCGGCCGGTAGGTCGACATTCTCGGCCGAGATGCGGTTGACGACCTGCTGCAGCGTCAATTGATTCGCCGAGAGCGCGTTGATGTCCGGCTCGATCATGATCGCGCGCTGCGCCTCGCCGCCCGTCCCGACGGTCGCGACGCCCGGGACCGCTGAGAATTCGTCGACCAGGTGATTGTCGATGAGGTCGGAGAGATCGCGCAGCGTCATCCGGTCGTCGGTGACGTACATGAAGACGACCGGGAGCGCGTTGGGATCGGCCTTCACGATCGCCGGCGGCTGCAGGTTGGGATCGTTCGGGAGCTGCGTCTTGATCCGGGCGACCTGCTCTTCGATGTCGATCGCGGCGGTGTCGATGTTGACCCCGAAGTGGAACTGCGCCCGGACGACGGACTGCCCCTGGTAGGAGTCGGATTGCAGGAAGTCGATCCCGGGGACGCGGCTGACCGCGTTCTCGATCGGCCGGGTGACCGTCGTCTCGATCGTTTGGGGTGCCACGTTCGTGTAATTGATCGTGACCGTGACGACCGGCGGCGAGAAGCTCGGGAGCAGGGAGATCGGGAGCCGTGGGAAGGCAAAGATCCCCAAAATGGCAATGGCGGTCGCCATCATGGCGACCGTCACCCGGCGGGTGACCGCGAAGTGAGCTATCGACACGTATACTCCCGGACCAGGCAGGCTAGGGTGGGCGGGCTACCGGGCTTCTCGTGGAAGCCATTTTCTCGATCCCGCGCCGGCTTCCCACATTTATTACAAGATCATGACCTACCTCGTCACGAGGTCATGACCCGCCTTGTCGGAAAACCTGGCCCCCTTGTCGGAAAGGCCCCCACCTTGTCAGAAAAACCGGCAGGGTGGTATACTTTCCCGCCTGTGCCCCTCGTTTGGGGCGCTTCCCCTGCCCGCCCGCTTCGGGTGGGCCGTCCGCCTGCGGGCGGCGTCCAGAGAGGATCCCATGAAAACCGTCGACTACGAAATCACCTACATCGTCCGCCCGAGCCTCGAAGAGGCCGAGGTCGAAGAGCGGGTCAACACGATCGCCGAGCAGCTCAAAGGGAACGGCGCCGAGGTCGGCGAGATCGAGAAGATGGGCAAGCGCCGCCTCGCTTATGAGATCGCCGACGTCCGGGAGGGCTACTACGTCGTCATGCGGTTCAAGGGCGAGCCCGCCGCCGCGAAGGAGCTCGACCGGCAGATGCGCCTCAACGACGACGTGATCCGCCACCTGCTGATCAAGCTGGACGAGTCCTAGGATCGCTGTCCCTTGTGGACAGTGTGAAAAACGCGAATAACGGGAGTGACAAGGTGCTGGCACCGGCCCGCGGCAAGCTTGCCGTACGCTCCTCGCGTCGTGATCAATGCCACGAAGCACAGCAGCGCGAAATTCACGAGAAGTATGAGGTAACCGAGAGTGGCAGGCTCGTTCAACAAGGTCATTTTGGTCGGCAATCTCACGCGCGATCCCGAGATCCGTTACGTCGGAAGCGGCGCGGCCGTGACGAAATTTACGCTCGCCGTCAACCGGCGCTCCAAGCAGGGCGAAGAGACCGATTTCATCGATTGCGTCGCCTGGGAGAAGCTCGCCGAGACGTGCAACACGTACCTGAAAAAGGGGATGAGTTGCCTCGTCGAGGGTCGTTTGTCGATCCGGAACTACGAGACGAAGGAAGGCGAAAAGCGGAAGGCGGCCGAGGTCGTCCTCAACACGATGCAGATGCTCGATCGCGCGGGAAGCCGCGGCGATGCCAACGGGCGCACCTACGCGAGCACGGGGGCGCGTGAGGCCGGGAGCGCCATCGACGATCTCGACGAGAGCCTTGACGAGGAGATTCCGTTCTAAAGAAGAGGGCAAGGAAGAAAATCGTTTTGTAGACCGGCGATAACGAATGCCGCGCCTCGTGGCTTCTTAGCACAACCGTATAGCCGCTTATTCGCTAAAGAGGCTGGAAGGTGGTTATATTCGAATAATCTAATATTCGAATAGTGCAATACACCTTCAAGGCCGAGTTCTTCAAGGCGTTGGCGCACCCGTTGCGGATACGGGTCCTCGACGAGTTGCGGGGTGGGCCGCTCAGCGTCAACGATCTGCGCGACCGCCTGGGCGTCGAGCAGTCGACGCTCTCCCAGCAGCTTGCCGTGCTGCGGGCTCGGGGCCTCGTCTTGACGGAGCGTGCAGGGACGACGATTCGCTACCGCGTCAGCGACCCGGCGATCTGGCGTCTCCTCGATGCTGCGCTCGAGATCTTCGACAACCAGCTCGTCTCGGTCAGGTCGGTGCTCGAGGAGATTCGGCACGGAGCGTGACGGTCGAAAGCTCCCTCCCGTTTTTGCGCCTCGAGTTCGGTTTCACCGCGCTGGCGTTTCCGTTTCTGGCGCTCTTGGCGATCGTCTCGTGCGCGGTCGTGGTGTGGAGCTTGCCCCGGCGCGACGCCGCCGAACTCATGCTGCTGATCGCCTTCGCGCTGGCCATGTCGGGCGTGCTCGCCGCGCGCAGCGTCGCCGCATTCTTCTTGGCCTGGGAGGCGATGTCGCTCATCTCGGCGTTCCTGGTCGCCGCTCAGCATGAGCGCCGCGTGGTCCGACGGGCGACTTTGACGTACCTGATCGTCGCGCAAGGCGGCGCACTTTGCGTGCTCGTCGCGCTTTGCATCTTGGCGGGACAGGCGGGAAGCCCGTCGTTCTCGGTGATCACCGCTTCCGCAGGGTCGCTTCCGCCGCCGCTTCGTAACGCCGTCTTCGCCCTGGCCTTTCTCGGCTTCGGCTCGAAAGCGGGTCTCTTGCCGCTGCACTTTTGGCTCCCGCGCGCGCATCCTGTCGCGCCGGCCAATGCTTCCGCGATGCTCTCGGGCGTCATGCTCAAAGTCGCCATCTACGGCCTCTGCTTGACGACCCTCGAGCTTGCCGCTCCGGCGCCGCTCGCGTGGGGCCTGGCGCTGACGCTGCTCGGAACGGTGAGTGCGATCGCGGGCGTCCTCTATGCGCTGCTCGAGCACGACCTCAAACGGCTGCTCGCCTATCACTCGGTCGAGAACGTCGGGATCGTCGCGCTCGGGCTCGGCGTCGCACTCACGGCGCGCACGCTGGGTGACATCCCGCTCGCGAGCCTCGCGCTCATCGCGGCGCTCTTCCATACGATCAATCACGGGCTCTTCAAGGCGCTCTTGTTTCTGGGTTCCGGGGTCGTCGGCGAGCGCGCGGGAACGGTCGACCTCGAGCGGCTGGGCGGCTTGTGGGAGCGCCTCGTCTGGACGGCGCCGCTCTTCCTCGTCGGTTGTATGTCGATCGCGGGGCTGCCGCCGTTCAACGGCTTCATTTCCGAGTGGGTGACCTTTCGCAGCCTCCTCGCCGGCGTCGCCGGGAGCCCGCTCGCCGTACGGGCCGTGCTGGTCGCCGCGCTCGCGGGTCTTGCGCTCACCGGCGGCCTCGCTGCGGCCTGCTTCGTCAAAGTCTTCGGCGTCGCGTTCTTGGGGCGCTCGCGTGATCTCCGCCACGCGCTTACCGAACGCGAGCGCTTCGGCCCGGAGCCGGCTGGAATGAGCATTCTCGCGGGGCTCTGCATGCTGCTCGGGATCGTGCCGCTCCTCGCCGTGACGCCGCTGGCAAGCGTTGCGACCACCACGCTCGGCGCTGTGCCGCTCGCATTGCCGATGCTCTCAGCCTTACCGGTGAGCGTCGCTGCGCTGCCGTTCGCCGGAGCGCTCGCGGTCGTTCTGATTGCGACGCGGCGACGCGTTCGCGGCGTGCCGACCTGGACGTGCGGCTCGCCCGTAACGGCGGCGGCCCAGTACACCGCGACCGCGTT
>Ga0209062_1002101_pt1 | contig 28643 bp, 27 predicted proteins | sample Coa_R2_2_FD_187158 | JGI IMG/M metagenome (GOLD analysis project Ga0209062, IMG submission 187158) | Surface soil microbial communities from Centralia Pennsylvania, which are recovering from an underground coalmine fire - Coalmine... | ecosystem: Environmental > Terrestrial > Soil > Unclassified... | reverse complement strand
GCCGGAAGAAGCAGCTGTTCACCAAGAAAGGACGCGCCGAGTTAGAAGCGTTAAAGCTGGATGTTTGGGCAAGCCGGCGGCGGCAAGAGTTGCTGCGCATGCTCGATCAGGTCGATGCTTCGCTGAAGCAGTTCGACGAGGCAGTGAACGAGCAAGCCGCCCAGAGCAGCGAAGCCACGTTGCTGATGACGCATCCGGGAGTGGGTCCGGTCACGTCTGTGGGGTTTGTGCTGATGGTCGGCCCGGTAACTCGGTTCCAGCGCAGCAAGCAAGTGGTGAGCTATCTGGGACTGAATCCGCGCGAGCACTCTTCGGGCGGGAAACAGAAACCCAAAACTCATCGCGCGCCCGAGTAACAAGCCGCTTGTGTGCCGGCCTGCTGAAACAGACTGTTGCTCGTTAATCTTTCAATATCTGTCGCGCGATCACCATGCGCTGAATTTCGCTTGTCCCTTCGCCAATGGTGCATAGCTTCACGTCACGATAGAACTTCTCGGCCGGATAATCTTTGATAAAGCCATAGCCGCCGTGAATCTGCACGCCTTCATTGGCGCATTTCACCGCCACTTCGCTGGTGTAAAGCTTTGCCATTGAGGATTCCAGCGTGGTCTTCATGCCCTCATCTTTCATCCACGCCGCCCGCATCGTAAGCAGTCGAGCCGCATCGATTTCCGTAGCCATATCCGCCAGTTTCCACTGGATTGCCTGGAATTCGCTGATGGCCTTCCCGAACTGCCGCCGCTGTTTCGAGTAGTTCAGCGCCGCCTCGTAGGCGCCCTGCGCCATTCCCAGGCCGAGCGCGGCAATGGAAATGCGCCCGCCGTCGAGAATGCGCATCGCATCGATGAAGCCGTCACCCTCTTTGCCGACCAGGTTTTCCAGCGGAATTTCGCAGTCTTCGAACACGAGTTCAGCCGTGTCACTGGCGCGCAGTCCTAGCTTGTTCTCTTTCTTACCTGCCTTGAATCCCTTGGTACCTTTTTCGACGATGAACGCCGATAGTCCATGCGTGTGCGCCGTCTTGTCCGTCACGGCGATCACCACCACGACGTCCGCATAGTGCCCGTTCGTGCAGAACGTCTTTGTTCCATTCAGAATCCACTTGTTGCCTTTGCGCACGGCCGAACAGCGCGCGCCGCCCGCATCGGAACCTGAACCCGGTTCCGTGAGTCCCCAGGCCCCGATGAACTCGCCACTCGCCAGCTTCGGGATGTACTTGCGCTTCTGCTCCTCGCTTCCGGCCACGAAGATGTGGTTCGAGCACAGGGAAGTATGGGCCGCCACGATGATCCCCACCGACCCGTCGACCCGTGAAAGCTCCTCAATCGCCAGCACATACTCGATATAACCCATCCCGGCGCCGCCATATTCAATCGGGAAGATGATCCCCGTTAAGCCCAATTGCCCGAGTTGCTTGATCGTCTCGCACGGGAAATGGGACTCCTCGTCCCACTTCATCACGTTCGGCAGAATCTCGCGCGTGGCGAAATCGCGTATGGTTTTGCGCAAATGCTGCTGCTCGTCAGAAAGCTGGAAGTCCAATGCTTTGTCCCCTTTACGCGGAAAAACTAGTCCACATCCCCCACCAGTACGGAACCGCTATGTATAACATAAACTTTCAGGCTCGGAAAGGCAGGCTTATAGCACGATGGGAGCGGGATTTCGGTAATCCGCTGCTGGGAGTGCCGGTTTCTCCGGCGCGTTGGGTGTAAGCGGGAGGCTGCGGCTGTACCCTTGTCTTAAGTCGCAGTTGCGAGCTGCCGCAATTTGGCAATCAGTTCCGCGGATGTGGGCATGCGACCACTCTGGGATTTCGAGTACACCGTCTTGCCGTCCGCGATCACGTTCAACGATCCCGGCATTCCCATCCGTATCCGTACCGGGAGCCTCAGTTCGCGTTCGATGTCCTGTTTCAGGCTCACGGCCTGTTCTTTGATGTCGTGTCAGTAAAAGCAACGCTTGATCTCGATATTCATGTTTTGCCCTTGAAGTTGTTGTCTCGGGTGTCCCACTCATGCGAAGCAGCGAGTAGGAATTGCTAACGTCTAATGACCAACCACTAATCATTAACTACTTGCTTCACCGCTTCCAGCGCTCTTTCACAAGCCTCGCGATTCACATCCATGTGCGTCACGAAGCGTACTCGTTGTGTATCGGCGGTCCCGGCGAGCAGATTCTTTTCCGCGAGCTTGTGTGTGAACTCGCTCGCGCTCATGCCAGTGCCGCTGACATCGAAGATCACAATGTTGGTCTGCACGCGCGCCGGATCGATGTCGATTCCCGGTAGTCCCGCCAAGCCCTTCGCAAGAAATTTTGCGTTAGCATGATCTTCATGCAGGCGCGCCGGCATCTTCTCGAGGGCAATCAACCCCGCAGCCGCAAGGATTCCTGCCTGCCGCATACCGCCGCCGAGCGCCTTGCGGACGGAGCGTGCCTGCTCGATGAAAGTCTTGTTACCCACGAGCAGAGATCCCACCGGTGCACCCAATCCTTTAGACAGGCAGAACATGACTGAATCAAACTTCCGCGTAATTTCTGCCACGGGTTTGCCCAGCGCCACTGCCGCATTGAAAATTCGAGCGCCATCAAGATGTACTGGCAGTCCCGCTTCATGCGCACGGTCGCAGATGTCATCAGCGATCTTCTGCGGATATACCGTGCCACCCGCCATATTGTGTGTGTTTTCCAGTTCTACAAGCCCGGTTTGCTGCCGGTAATAGATCCGCGCAGAGATCTGTTTGCGAACCATCTCCCATGTCAGGATGCCATCTTCCGAATAGATCGGCCGCACCGTACATCCGGAAAACCACGCCAACATGGCCATTTCCCAGTTGAAGATGTGACCGCGTTCTTCGCAAATGATCTCCTGTCCCGGCTTGGTGTGCAGCTTGATCGCGATCTGATTGCCCATCGTCCCCGTCGGTACGAAGATCGCGGCCTCCCGTCCGAAGATTTCGGCAGCGCGCTGCTCGAGCCGGTTGATAGTAGGATCCTCGCCGTAAACATCGTCGCCGACCTCGGCCTCTGCCATCGCAATGCGCATCTCCGGCGTGGGCTTAGTCACGGTATCGGAGCGCAGATCGACAATCGTGGGACGAGAGGTTTGGAGTTCGTCGGCGGCGTGGGTGGCAGGTGACGACATGGAACAAGTCTAATCCATCGCGGAGTTCAGATTGAAGGTTTGCGTGGCGCAGCCGCCCTTGGCTGTGCTTCCGAAAAGAAGACGAGTCGCAAAGACTTTGCTTCCGCAACCATACGCGATGCATCGGGGCAACTTGGCTAGGCGGACCAGGGAATGCACCAACGAGAGTTGGGTAGCGGCAGTCAGGCGATCTACAATCCTGCATTCTTTGTTTTTAACTGCTTAGGAGAACTCTTGGCATACATTCAGTTTCTCGGCGCGGCAGGGACGGTCACAGGATCGAAGCATCTGATTAACACCAACGATGATGGGAGTAGCCATGGCGGGTTCCAGGTGTTGATCGACTGCGGTCTGTTTCAAGGACAGAAAGAGTGGCGCGAACGGAACTGGCAGGAGCCGCCACTTCCAGCGCAAGACATCGATGCGGTGATCCTGACTCATGCTCATCTCGATCATTGCGGATGGATTCCACGTCTGGTGAAGGAAGGTTACGTCGGTCCGATCTACGCGACGCAGGCAACAATTGATTTATGCGGGATACTGCTCCCTGATTCCGGTCATCTGCAGGAAGAGGATGCGGCGTTCCACAACAAGAAGAAAACGTCGAAGCACGAGCCGGCTTTGCCGCTTTATACGTTTGAAGAGGCGCAGGCGTGTCTGTCGCAGTTTGTCGCGGTGGATTTCGAGCAGAGTAAGCAGTTGCGGCCCGACTTCTCGTTTCGCTTTGTTCGTGCCGCACACATCATCGGGTCATCCATGGTCGAAGTGAATATCAAGGGTTCAGGAAAACAGCAGAAGCTGCTGTTCACGGGAGATATTGGCCGCGTTCGCGATTCGCAAATCGCTCCGGGGCGCGTAGCGCACTATGGGCCTGTGGAAGGCGAATCAGCTGACCTGTTGGTGATGGAATCAACATATGGAAATCGGTTGCATCCGAAAGACGATCCGCGCCCCGAACTGGCGCAACTGATTCGCAATACCGTAAAACGCGGCGGCAGCATCGTGGTTCCCGCCTTCGCCGTCGAACGCACGCAGAAGTTCCTATTCATGCTTAAGGAACTGATGGAGGCTGGAGAAATTCCGCGCCTCCCTGTTTTCGCGGACAGTCCTATGGCGATCGAAGCGGTAAAGATCTACCTGAAGCACAGCGAAGAATTCACAGAAGAAGCAAAAGCACTCATTGCTAGGTACGGCTCACCTCTCGAGTGGCAGGGATTCACGTTTGCGAAGACACAGGAGGAGTCGAAACGGATCAACGATAGCAAGTTCCCCTGCATTATTGTTTCGTCCAGTGGAATGGTAACGGGCGGTCGCATCCAGCACCATCTGCTGCAGCGCCTGCCGGACCCGCGCAACCTTATCCTGTTTATCGGCTTTCAGGCACCTGGCACGCGTGGTGCAACTATCAAGGCTGGTTCGACAGAAGTGAAGATCTTTGGCGAGATTGTTCCCATTCGAGCTCAAGTCGCCGCACTCGAGCAGTTTAGCGATCACGCCGACACCCCGGAGCTTCTCGAGTGGCTCGGAACGTTCACGGCACCGCCACGGATCACGTATCTGGTACATGGCGAACCGGATTCAGCGGAGCAGTTGAGACAGGCGATCACGCGCGAGTTGAGATGGAAAGTAAACATCGCGGAGTGGAAAGAGAGAGTCAGCTTGAACGGTCTGGCAGCGGCGATATCTCGGTAATTAGGCATTCCGGCCCTTCCCAGCAGAAGGAAAGAACCGGCCACCCTGACCGAGTCTCACCCGAGAGTCTCAGCGAGATAAACATCGCCTGACACCCGGAGGTCTTAGGTTGCCTTCACCGGTTTGTAAGCCGACACCGCGTTATTCGTTCTTCGCCACCGGCGGGCTTGCCTCTGTCACATTCTGGTTGTCGGTCACACCATACTTCGGCTCCGATAACGATTGCAGGTTCTCGGCCTTCCACCGCATGGCGGCATAAATGCGGTTTCGTCCGCTGGGATGATCGTAAAAAACGAATTCCTCGATCGGCTCAGGACTCATCTTCCGGTACTCGCCGAGGTGTATCGCTGCACGAGCAAAGCCATCAGGCTGACGGCTGGCATTCAAGCCGTACATGTCCGCTTCGGCCTCTGCTGTGCGCGTCCAAGTGTTGAAGACTGGCGTGCTGATGAATCCGAATATAGAGATAATGAGGATCGCGAGGGGAAGCACGGCGAGATCGCCAACGCCGCGAATTTGCCATTTCTCACCCCAGCGTTTCAGACTCCATTGCAACGACCAGAACAGCAGGGCGAAGAAGATCACATAAACCACGGAGAAGAACAGGATGTCCTTGTAGATGTGATTCAGGACATAGTGTCCCATCTCATGGCCCATGACGGCTTGGATCTCCTCGGGCGAAGCGCGCCGCAGCAGGTTGTCGTTCAACGTGATGCGCATCGTCCTGCCGAATCCGCTGACATTGGCGCTCATGCGGGTGGTCTGTTTCGATGCATCGATCGTCCATACATCCCGCGCCGGAATGCCGTTAGCGTGCGCCATTGCGAGGATAGGGGCGGTAATCTTTGGATCATCGAGTCGCTTCGGGGTGTTGAAGATAGGCTGAATGAAGATCGGGCCGATGAGGACAAGGAAGATCGTAAAGATAACGGAGACACCCGCGCCCCAAATCCACCAGGTTCTCGGGAGTGAGCGCACTATCCGGAACAAGAGCATCATGGCGAGTGCGCCCAGTATCAGGCCGAGGAGCAATCCCTTGAACTGATCGCCCATCCAACCGCCGAAGGTTTGCGTCGCCAAGCCATATTTCTTTTCGCGGATGAAGCCCTCGTAGACGGTGAGAGGAAACACCAGAATGCTCGTCAGGATTAGATACTCCGCCCAGTAGATCGCTGTCTATAACGGCTTGAACCGCGTGATGCGTTCGGCCAGATTTCGCATGCTTGCGGACCATTTCAGATTTAGCAGAAGAAGCGCGACAATGGCTCCGTAAAGAAAGTCCCAGAGGGTAAGCCAGTAGCTGCCCTCGAAATAAGCGTCGGAGCGTGCGCGCGCAGAGGAGGGTATCTCGGCGAGATAGGCATCTGTTGCGATCACGGCGTCAAAGTGTGCGGAGGGTTGTGCTGCGACGGGCACTGGAATCGAGTCCGGCATACGTGTGTCGGCCGTCGTCTGTTGCCCAAAACCGGCGGAACACGCGAGGAAGATTACGAATGCCACCGGCGCAAGAGTGAGTCGTAGTCGCGACATGAAGTGAACCTTTCTTGACGGGAGATCCTGGGCTGCGAGTATATACGCACGGTGAAAAGCGGTTGTTCCGAAAAGGGCTTTTTCGGATTAGTTCGGGTGTGTTCCAAAAGAGGGAAAGGCCCGGGCACAGTTTCTTAAGATCCCGCTGATTTAGTGAACTCGATGAGCCGATCTAGCTTTGCCTGTGCGGCTCCGGAATCGATCGAATCCGCTGCAATGGGGAGGGCTTCAAGGATGGTATCGGCCCGTCCTGCGGCAACCAGGGCGGCTGCGGCATTCAGGAGAACCACATCGCGCTTAGGTGATTTCTCGCCCGACAAGATGGCACTGATGATCGCCGCATTTTCGTTGGCATCACCGCCGAGTATCGATTCCATTGGCGCGCGTTTCACCCCGAACAGCTCGGGCATCACTTCATATTTTCGGACTGCGCCATCGCGAACCTCGGCAACTTTCGTGACTCCCGTAATAGTGATCTCATCGAGCCCGTCCAATCCGTGAACTACCAACGCGCGTCGAAGCTCGAGCAGTCGAAGCGCCTCCGCGACTTTATCAACAAGTTCGCTGGAGTAGACACCCACAACCTGTGCCGACGCGTGGGCGGGGTTCGTCAGAGGGCCCAGGAGGTTGAACACGGTGCGTAAGCGCAACTCGCGTCGGGCAGGCTGGACGTATTTCATCGCCGAGTGCATGGAGGGCGCGAAGAGGAACGCAATGCCGACGCGATCGAGACACGCGGCAACCTGCTCCGGAAGGAGATTGATCCGGATGCCTAGCGCTTCGACGACATCCGCCGAGCCGCATTTCGAAGTCACACTGCGATTGCCGTGCTTGGCAACACGAACGCCGGCACCAGCTACGGTCAGCGCAGTGGCGGTGGAAATATTGAACGTGCCGCTGGCATCACCGCCGGTGCCACAGGTGTCGACCAGTGCGTCGCGCTCCGTATCGCTAACGTCGAGTGCGGAATTTCGTGCCAATTGAATCGGTGTTGCCGCTGCGCGGATGGCTTCGGCAAATCCAACAATTTCTTCAACCGTTTCGCCCTTCATATGTAAGGCGACAAGCAGCGCGGCGATCTGGGCGTCGGTAGCGCCCCCGCTGAGGATTTCACTCATGACGCTGCGAGCCTCGTCTCGGCTGAGTGAGTGGCGATGGTTAGCGACCTGATGGAGGGCTTCGACGATCACGGAATCAATGGTAATCGGGGAATTTGTAATGCGGTAATTGAAAAATTCTCGCCCTTGGTTGAAGCGCAAGGAACGCAAACGGTCGTAGTATGGTAGGGCTTTCTGGGACCTCGCATTCGCCCTCGATCGGTAAGACAGTTTCTCGCCGCGCTCGGAACCCGCAGCCAGAATTGGATCGCGCTCGCATGAGAGCAGACTCAGCGAGCGATGAGTTGGGCTGCGAACTTCTCGCGAAAGCGCTCGCGCCACTTGGGTGATAAGCTCGGGCTTGCCAGGGCCCGCTCCAATAGTTCTTGAGGAACGGATTTCGCGGTCATCATGTGATTTGCTTCCGCGATGGTGATCTGATCGGTGCCAATCGGATTCACACGGATGTCGTCTCCTGCCTGGAGTTCGCCCTCTTCTGTTACGGAGAAGTAAAAGCCGGAGCGGCCGCTTTCCAGGAATTCCGTGATGATCCGATTTGTTCCGAACTTGATCCCGAGCTTGAAACACGGAGTACGGGGCTGCGTGACGGTGAACCTTGCCGAACCGATACAAACTTGATCTCCGATGTGGAGCGTATCTTCGGCCAATCCTTCCACCGTGAGATTTTCCCCGAAGGCGCCCCATTGCCAAGGAAAGTGGGGATAGCGCTCACGCCAGAAGTCATAGTGCTCGACCGGGTACGCATAAACGGCTCTATTCACACCGCCGTGAACGTTAAGGTCGGCCTGGCGGTCGCCTTCCAAGTTGAGCTTCGCCAGGCGCACGGGTCCACTTACCGGGTCTTTGAAAATGGCGGTGCTCACGGTGTCGCCCTCGTACAGTACCAACCTTGGCCTACCGACATTTACCGAAATTAGTCTCATCTTCATTTACGGGTCTTCTTTGGATGGTCAAAGATGGCGCAAGGATGAATTTTCCGTATCCGATTGCCCGTGCTCCTGAGCGTCCTATACAATCACAGGTTTCCGTGTCGATAAGCGAAGTAGCTAGTAATCATCGGATTGAATTCATGAAAATACACGAGTACCAGGCGAAGTCGATACTGGCGAAGTATGGTGTGCCAATTCCGCGTGGCGAGGTTGCCACGAGCCGCGAAGAGGCAGAGGCAGTTGCCAGGAAGCTGTTCTCCGAAGGCGCCAGTGGCGTCGTCGTAAAAGCGCAGATTCATGCCGGGGGCCGCGGCAAAGGCGGCGGGGTGAAGATCGCTAAATCGGTTGAAGAAGCCGGCGAACTCGCTTCCAAGATGCTGGGAATGAAGCTGGTTACGCACCAGACCGGTCCGGAAGGCCGCGTCGTCCGGCGTCTGCTGATTGAAGAGACGCTGCCAATCGCGCGCGAACTCTACCTGGGTATGCTGCTCGATCGCGCCGAAGCCAAGCTGGTGGTGATGGCATCGGCTGCGGGAGGAATGGAAATCGAGCAGGTAGCAGCCGAAAATCCGGACGCAATTCTGAAGGAGTACATCGATTCCGGCAGTGGACTTGCTGCTTTTCAGGCCCGCAAGATCGGGTACTTTCTCGGATTGAAGCCCGGCGAAGTGAACCAGTTGGTCATACTTTTGATCGGCCTGTACAAGGCATACGTGGAAACTGACGCCTCGCTGGTGGAAATCAATCCACTGATCGTCACCAGCGATGGGCGCATCTTCGCGCTCGACGCGAAGGTCAACTTCGATGACAACTCACTGTTCCGCCATAAAGATATTCGCGACTTGCGCGACATCACGGAAGAAGATCCGCTGGAAGTAGAAGCGTCCAAGTACGGCCTGAACTACATCAAGCTCGACGGCAACGTGGGATGCATGGTGAATGGCGCTGGTCTGGCCATGGCCACCATGGACATCATTCAGTTCGCGGGTGGAATGCCGGCCAACTTTCTCGACGTGGGCGGTGGTGCTAACGAAGAACAGGTGACGCACGCGTTTGAGATCCTGCTGAGCGATAAGAATGTGCGCGCAGTGCTGATCAATATCTTCGGCGGGATCCTGCGTGTAGACACCCTGGCAAATGGGGTGGTTGCGGCAGCACGAAAAACAAACATCCAGTTACCGATTGTGTTGCGCCTGGAAGGTACGAATGTGGAGCAGGGGCGCGAAATCCTCAGAAACTCGGGGTTGAATTTCATCGTGGCGGAGACGATGAAGGATGCCGCCGAAAAAGTTGTCGGAGCCGCAAAGGGCAGGTAAGTGGCGATCTCACAGGAACAGTTTGGCGAGTTGGAAGCGGAACTCGAAATCCTGGGCAAGATTGCGGCTCAGTTTGAAGCGGGCTCGCCTCAGGAGGTCACGATTCGGCGTGCTGCCGTTGCTCTATTCTTCGTGGTGATGCACCACGGTGACAGTTTTGAAGCGTACCTCGCGAATTTTGATCAGAAGCTGACGCCCGAGCAATTGGCGCGGCTGAAAGAAATGGGCTTGGAGACAGATTCATGAGCATTCTGGTTGATAAGAATACGAAAGTGATCGTGCAGGGACTGACCGGCAAGGAGGGCACGTTTCACGCGAAGGCGTGCGCCGCGTACGGAACTAAAATTGTCGGCGGCGTAACTCCTGGAAAGGGCGGAACCACCCACGAAGGCTTTCCGGTGTTCAACACCGTGCAGGAAGCGGTGGACAAGACCGGCGCCGACGCTTCCGTGATCTTTGTGCCTCCTGCGTTCGCAGCGGACGCGGTGATGGAAGCAGCCGATGCCGAGATCGAGTTGATTGTCTGTATTACCGAAGGCGTTCCGGCAAACGATATGCTCCGGGTATGGGATTACCTGCAGGATCGTCGTGCACGCCTTATCGGTCCGAATTGTCCGGGCATCATCTCGCCGGGAAAATGCAAGATCGGCATCATGCCCGGTCACATCCATCGCGAGGGTAACGTCGGGATTGTGTCGCGCTCAGGGACGCTGACCTATGAAGCCGTCTATCAGCTCTCGAAGCGTGGAATCGGACAGTCGACTGCAATCGGAATTGGCGGCGACCCGATCATCGGAACCAACTTCGTCGATGCGTTGGAGCTGTTCAACAAGGATCCGCAAACGGAAGCGATCGTGATGATTGGCGAGATCGGCGGCAATGCTGAGGAGACTGCCGCAGATTACATCAAGGCGCATGTGAAGAAGCCAGTGGTGTCGTTCATCGCCGGACAGACTGCGCCTCCTGGACGCCGCATGGGCCACGCCGGCGCCATCATTTCCGGTGGGCATGGAACGGCAGCCGAGAAGGTCAAGGCATTGGAAGCGGCCGGTATCCGCGTGGCGAAGACGCCAGCAGTGATTGGCGAACTGGTCGCGCAGGTACTGGGTGCGGCAGCAAAGGCTTAGTTGTGGTACGCGGCTTGCCCGCGATCTCATATCAATAGTAAGGACGCATGAAGACTCTCGAACGTACGTTGGCCATCATCAAACCAGACGCGGTTGCGCGCCAGGCCACTGGCGACATCATCAGCATGATTGAGAAGAAGGGGTTCCGCATTATCGGCGCAAAGATGCTGCACATCACCAAGCCCCAGGCAGAAGGCTTCTACGCCGTTCATGCGGGCAAGGCATTTTTCGATTCGCTGACAGACTTCATGGCAAGTGGCCCGATCCTCGTCATGGCACTGGAAAAAGACAATGCGATCAAAGAATGGCGCGAACTGATGGGCGCCACGAATCCGGCGAATGCTGCGGAAGGGACGATCCGGAAGAAGTGGGCGAGCAGTATCGAGAAAAACGCGGTACACGGATCGGATGCGGAAGATACTGCACGGTTTGAGCTGAGTTACTATTTTGCTGGATACGAGCTGGCGAAGTAGAGCTTTCTAGTCCCCACTCGGCCAAAGGCGGGCGGAGTGGCGCGCCTGGGCTTGATTCGTTGGGACAGTGAGAAGAATTCCATGCCGCACGTTCAAATCACTTTGCTGAAGGGTCGCAGCATCGAGGTGAAGCGAAAGATCGCCTCGCGCATCACCGATGTGCTTCATGAGGAAGCTGGCACGGCGAAAGAGGGCATTTCGATCTCGTTTGTTGAAGTGGATCGCGAGAGCTACGCCCGAGGAGGTGTGCTGATGGCCGATAAGAAGTAACGCGAGCGGAATCGATTTTCAATCGACTGGCTGGTACAAATCTCCCGCCTGCCGTTCCGCGATCTGCGCCAATTTCTTGGCCGCGAGTTCCTGGAAGTGACGCGAGTCACGATGAGCCTGGAGGGCGGCATCATCTTCATACTGCTCGTATATAAAGAAGCGGCGCGGGTCGTTCCGATGCGTGTGGACCTGGTAGAAGCGACACCCGGGTTCCTTGCGCGACTCACTCTGCAGCTTACGAAAAAGGTCGGCGACCGCTTGTTCCGCGCCAGCTTTGGCAATCCAGGTCACAGCCAAAACAACCATATCTTCCTCCTTTGCGTGCCTACCGACGCGCGGCTGTTTTCTTTGGACGGGAAGGCTTTTCCGCCTCGACTCCCGGCAGCGCCGATTCAAAGTCGCCGACAAGCATCGTTTGTTCGCGATCTGGGCCGGTGGAAACCATGCCGATTTTGGCTCCCGTTTCATTCTCAATGAAATCCAGGTAGGTTTTTGCTTTTGCGGGCAGCTTATCGTAGTTACTGATGCCAGCCGTCGATTTTTGCCAGCCGGGCAGCGTCTTGTAGATCGGCTCAATCTTCTCGTAGCCACAGCCCTGGGCAGGGATATCGGTAATCTTCTTGCCGTTGATCTTGTAGCCCACGCAGATCGGAATTTCGGCAAGATCGTCGAGAACGTCCATCTTTGTGACCACGAGCCACTCGATGCCGTTGATCATCGCCGAATAGCGCAGCAGTGGCAGATCGAGCCAGCCGCAACGGCGTGGTCGCCCGGTGACAGCACCGAACTCGTTTCCCTTCTTACGGAGTTCCTCGCCAAGTTTGTCGTGGAGTTCGGTAGGAAATGGCCCTTCGCCAACGCGCGTGCAATAAGCCTTGGTTACGCCAATCACTGTGTCCATCGATGTGGGCGGAACACCGGTACCGGTTGCTGCGCCGCCGGAAGTCGCGCTCGAAGAGGTGACGAAGGGGTAGGTGCCGTGGTCGATGTCAAGCATCGTGCCCTGTGCGCCTTCAAACATCACCGACTCACCGGAGGAGAGAGCCTTGTTCAGGAGAGAAGCGGTATCGGCAACAAACGGTTTAATTCCTTCTGCTGCGCGCACGTATTCGCGATAGATTTCCGCGGCGTCGAGCGGCTCGGAGTTGAACAAAGCGTGCACGATGGTGTTCTTCTCGCGGCAGGCGTTCTCGATGTGCGTCTTCATTAGAGCGTGATCGAGCAGGTCCGCGACACGGAGGCCGCGGCGCCCCATCTTGTCTTCATACGCAGGACCAATGCCGCGCGATGTGGTGCCGATCTTCACGCGCCCGGGAGCATTTTCCGATGCGAGTTCGATCATGCGATGGTACGGAAGGATAACCTGTGCGCGGTTACTGACGAATAGATTGCCGTCGACCTGTACTCCCGCATCACGCAGCGCCTTCACTTCTTTCAGAAGAGCGAATGGATCGAGGACGACGCCGTTACCAATGACAGCACGGCAACCGGGGCGAAGAATGCCACAGGGAACGAGTTGAAGAATGAACTTGCGCCCGGCGATGGTGACGGTGTGACCTGCATTGTGACCGCCCGCGTATCGCGCTACGACATCGAAATGCTCGGAAAGATAGTCGACAATCTTTCCCTTACCTTCATCGCCCCATTGGGCACCGACAACAATGGCGGTTTTGCCCCTGTTCAAAGCGCCTCCTTCACGGCACACTCCTTGCCCACCTGTGTTTTAGCGCACCTTTTCAGGGAAATGGCGAACGAGGGGTGTAACAACGAATTTTACATTCCGAAGGGATACAGGGCAATCGAAGCTGTGGTTAGGACCGATAGGATTTTCCGATCTTCAAGGTAAACTGACATTGTGCCGGAACTTCCTGAAGTCGAAACCATCGCGCGCGGACTCGCGAAACGAGTGACGGGGGACGTGATCGAATCCGTGTGGATTGGAGAACGCAAGCAGCCGTTACTTTCGCCAGCGCACGAGATTGCGACTACGCTCGAAGGTGCCCGGTTGGCGAAGATTCGGCGCGTTGGGAAACACATTGCCATTGACCTGGAGCGCAAGGGCAAAAGAGCAAGCGACCATGCGCAATGGATCGTACACTTGGGTATGACCGGGAAAGTGCTGGTCACTGAGGCAGATCAGCAGGTCGAAAAGCATACGCATTTGATTGCAAAGCTGGCGTCGGGACGCGAGTTGAGGTACGTCGACCCGAGGATGTTCGGGAAATTGAAGGTGGTGCGCGAGGTGTTTCGCGCGCCGGGGCAGGAGCCGTTGGAGGTCAGCTTTGAGAACTTCGTGAACTTGTTTCATGGACGTAAAACGCCGATCAAGAGCGCGCTGTTGAATCAAAAGTTGCTAAGTGGAGTCGGAAATATTTATGCCGATGAAGCTCTTGCGCGCGCAGGTATTCGTCCGCGAAGGCGTGCGGTTTCGGTGACCCAGGTTGGGTTGAGGAGGCTATATGAGGCGTTGAAACAAGTACTAGAGGAGGCGATCGCGGCGGGCGGGTCGTCGATCAACGACTATGTGGATTCCGACGGGAACGAAGGCCTGTTCCAGATACAGCACCGCGTGTACGGAAGAGAAGGGCAGCAGTGCCTGACGTGCAAGACGGCGATTAAGCGAATCGTGATTTCTGGCAGGAGTGCTCATTACTGTCCGAAATGCCAGAAATAAGAATCGGCAATCGTGCGATTGCGAGATCGCAGAATCGAGCGCGTTAAATCCTCGCTATGTTCGGAAAGCGTACCCGAGGGCGACTGCGTCACGCGAATCTATTCTCCTGCAATCGCCGGCAAACTGGCTGCTGCGATGGATTGGCCGACGCGCCGGCTCTTCTCGTCGGGCAATGCGATCGAAATCGTGGAAGCCAGCTGCGGAAATTCAGTGCGCAGTACTTCCTGAGCCTTGCTGAGGATGACGTCCCCACCTGGGCCGGTGGTCACGCGACCCAATATGAGTACGTGCTTGAGATCGTAGAAGTCCGCATAGTGCGCAACGCCATAGCCGACGTAAGTGCCAATCGTCTCGTAGACCTTGACGGCAATGGGATCCCCGGCCGCCATTTTCTTTTGCAAGGCGACCAGCCGCTCCGGCAAACTCATGCTATCCGCAAACTGCATGCCTGCATTTACCGCTACGCGGTTGGTGGCTTGCTGCGAGAAGTACTGCGCGCCACAACAATCACCTGACCATTCGTCTTCGGGCCCGTTTGCACGGTAGTCGACGGGAGCAAAGGCGAGTTCGTTCAGCCAACTTGTAATGTTCCCTTCGCGATTCACATAGCCGACTGCCTCGCTGGATCCGAGCGCCACTCCGAGCACCGGGTTTTCGCCAAGGGACATCGATCCGGCGAGCGCGGTGACTTCGCCGTCGTTGACTACTTCCATCGGGACACCCAACTCTTTACGAATGCGGAGAAACAGTGGGGCGATCTTCTCGGCGAAGTTTTTGGGCGAAACTCCACGATAAAGCGACCCCACGCGCACGCGATTGTTGATGTAAACGCCTGCGGCACTACCGCCGACCGCATCCAGCCGTGGCAAATGTGAGGCCGCACGGCGGATCGAATCCATAACCCCCTGGTAGTGATATTCAGGGTCGGTCGCGTTCTTCGGGTCCCATACGACTTCTTCGCTGAAGACGGGCTCGCCGTCGATGACGGCACTTGCCTTGCGGTCGCTGGCCCCGAGGTCGAATCCAACGCGGCACCCTTTCAGGTGGCGTCCAAGCGGTACCGTTGCCTCTTGCGAGTGTGGAACGCATTGCGCGTCTGTAATCACGACCTCGAACGGATGTTCGTAGACGGTGCTCATGAAGTGGTGGTCGAATTTGCGCTCGCCGGTCGCAGAATAAACGGACTTGATGTGCTGGCCGATCTCTGCCGGTCCGCCGATATGAAGCTTCCATCCTCCACGCTGCCATAGGAGGAACTTCACAATACGCTCCACATAGAGGAGTGTGGCTTCGCAATTACCGCCGCTGCGCGGAATGATGCAGGTATCGAAAGTTGAAATGGAACCATCAGAGCGTTCGAGCGCCAGACGAAGGGGGACTGGGCCTATCTGTTTTGCAAGTTCGCGATACGAACGGTTGAAGAGAGCGGCAGGTAAGAATTCCGGATCCAGTGGAGCAATGACTGCGGGATGAACGGTAATGCCTGCAAGTTCTAAGGTCATGCGGTTCCTAGTTATGAGTCGTGAGCGAGGGCCAAAGGCCCACGCACCAGCCGGCGAGACGCCAGCACTGCAACGAAGAGAACAAGTTTTGGTGCTCCCACCTCTGCCAAGAGAAGACAGAGATGGGGCACCGCTATTGTTCTTTTCCCCCACCCACTAATGTGAAATTTTGCGGGTGGAGAACCCAACTTGAAGACCCAAGGTGCTATAGAGCAGTAGGTCGCTGGAATTGTGCCTGATTTTGAGGTGAGTTCGCAAACTCGTGCGACACTCAGGCTTGTGAGGTGATGGTACGAGCACGCAGGAAGGGTAATCGAGCGGCGCCGAAGAGCCCGCCGTCGCCGCCCAGCAGCGCTCGCGTGATGATGGTCTGCCTCGACTTTGGTGAGGGCTGATACGAAACTCCTGCCGACGCTCCCTTTGCTCTCTCGACATCAGCTGGCGCAGTTGCGGCGTACACCATGGAGCGGCGCCGGACTTCTTCAAACATGGCCGGTGCGAACGCATCCCAGGAATTGGAAACGCCGCCGCCTAGCACGTACATCTGCAAGTTGAAGGCGTTCACGATGTCCCCGAGAACGATGCCGAGGGCCCAACCCACTTTGCGGAAAATCGTTTTTGAAGGCTCGTCGCCCTGGAGCGCGAGGTTGTAGATGGTCTTCGCGGTGAACTCGACATTCTTGAACGTGCCGGTGCCGGCGGAAAGTTCGCTCAGTTCCTTTGCATTTCCGGTAGCAATCGCTTCACGAGCCATGCGAAGGATGGCGGTTGCTGATGCAAATTGCTCCACACATCCATAATTGCCGCAGTTGCACTTGGGACCATCTGGATGCACGGTGATGTGACCGAGTTCGCCGGCCATGCCGGTCATGCCTTCCCAAACCTGGTTGTGCAGTACGATGCCACCGCCAACACCGGTCCCGAGAGTGAGAATACACATATCTTCAACGTTGCGGGCAGCGCCGAGCCAATGCTCACCGACGGCAGCGGCGTTGGCGTCGTTCTCGAGAATGACGGGCGCGTTGAGGCGTCGTTCGATTTCTTCCTTCACAGGATAGTCACGCCAATCGGGCAAATTCGGGGATTTGCGGACCATACCGGTATCCTGGTCGATGATGCCGGGGACGCCGATGCCGACGCCCGCGAGATCACCTTTGCCACGCAAACGAAGGCTGACACTTTTGATCGCTTCCGTCATCTCCTGTATGACGAAGTCGCGTCCACGGGAAACCTGTGCCCCAGTCTCCAATTTTTCGAGCAGGTTGCCATCTGCGTCGACTGCGGAAATTCGCAGGTTCGTTCCACCGAGATCCACTCCGATTGCGAATGAAGCCATGAAAAAGGGACTCCTCTAATGATTGGTAAGTTTTCCGCTCTTGCCCTAAAAAGCAGCAAGAGGGCACCAAGCCTATTGATTGTAGACTACCGAACTGCGGCGCTGGTCAGCACCTTCTTCATCGCACCAAGAAATACCGCGTTCTGCTCGGGAGTTCCGATGGTGACGCGAATGGCTGTCGGGGCGTTCCAGTTGCCGGTCATGGGACGAACAATTACGCCTTCTCCCTCGAGCCGCTTGGCAAACGGAGAAGCAGGTTCGCCGAGGTCGACGTACAGGAAGTTCGTCCAGGTTGGTAAAGCAGTCAGGCCAAGTTCCGCAAGGCTACGTGTCAGATACTCCGCACCTCGCAGGTTGTTTTGTGTCGTTTTCTCCACATGCGCGAAGTCCCCGAGGGCAGCGAGAGCACCTGCTTCGGCGATGCTTGATACGGAAAAGACGGTTTTCACGCGCATGAAATATTGAATCAATCCGGCAGGTGCCACGGCATAGCCGATACGTGCCGCCGCCAGCCCCTGAGCCTTGGAAAAGGTGCGGAGCACGACTACGTTGCGCCCCTCGCGAACATAATCGAAGGACCTCGAGTAGCTAACGCCGCGCTGTTGCGCAAAGGCTTCCGCGAACTCCGCATAGGCTTCGTCGAGAACCACGACCACCTGATCGGGAACCTCATCGAGAAAGCGAGTTATATCAGCGGGCGAAAGCATCGATCCGGTGGGATTATTGGGATTCGCAATCAGGATCGCCCGCGTCTCGTGGGTTACGGCGTCAAGAATTGCGCCGAGGTTAAAGGCATTGTCGCGCATGGGAACGCGGATGAGATCGGCGCCGACTGCCATGCACACGATGGGATAGACGATGAAAGAGCGGTCTGCAGTGATGGCGTTCAAGCCCGGCGCAAGAATCGTGCGGGCAACAATGTGCAGCATCTGGCTGGAGCCGCAGGTGACGAGAACGTTTGTCGGATCGATTCCGTGGCGAACGGCGATCGCAGCACGTAGATCAGAGTTATCGATTTCGGGATACCAGTTCACGTTTGCGGCCGCGGCTTGCATGGCTTCGACGGCGAGCGGCGAAGGGCCAAACGGATTTTCATTCGACGCCATTTTGATGCAGGGGACGCCGCTTTCCGCCTCGGCTTGCCGAGGAGAACGACCTGGAACGTAGGTAGGCATGGCGCGGACGTGATCCAGGATCAGGTGATCGAATCTGCTCATGGTTTTTTGCGAGGCCGATTGTGGCCTGGCCTCCTGCGGGTACTTTTTGGGGATGTCGAGGGCGCCTGTGATCTGGAGAAGTCGGGGACTGCAGGGCGCACGAGCGCTGATGCCCGGAGTTGGGATACTTCTGCGGAGGTGAGCGGCCGGAATTCGCCTGGTTCCACGTCCAATCGAAGTGGGCCGTAAGAAACGCGCCGGATTTTTTCGACGTGGTGGCCGATCTCCTCGAACATGCGGCGAATCTGCCGGTTACGACCCTCAATCAGCGTAACTTCGTACCACGGGTTGGCGCCCTCTTTGATGAGATGAATTTTGGCGGGCGCGGTTGTGACGCTCTCGGAGCGCCGCCGTTCGCCAGGACGCGGTGAAACAGGGGGCAACTTAATGCCAGCGCGGAGTTTCTGAATGTCCTCTGGCTGGGGCTCGCCGCTGACCTTGACCAAGTACGTTTTGGGCACATGCGAGGAGGCACGCGTAAGCCTTTGGGTAAGGTCGCCATCGTTCGTCAGTAGCAGCAGGCCTTCGCTGCCGTAGTCGAGGCGGCCGACGGGGTAGACGCGTGTACCGACGTTGCGCAGAAGATCCATGACCGTGGGCCGTCCTTCCGGATCGCTGGCGGTGGTGACGTAGCCCTTCGGCTTATTCAGGGCGAAGTAGACGTGCTGCTCCGGTATTTTGAGCAGCTTGTTATTCACTCGGATGTGATCGTGTCCAGGATCGGCCTTGCTACCCAGTTCGGTGACGATCTGGCCATTCACCGTGACCATGCCGGAGGTGATCAGTTGCTCGGCGTGGCGGCGCGAGGCGATTCCGGCGGCAGCGATGATTTTTTGCAGTCGTTCGAGCGGCATGGCGAGAGTTTAGATGTTTAATTTCCCACCCACGCCAAAACAGGGCGAGGGCGGGGCACCCGCAACCGGGCACCCAGGGCAAACTGCATAGTCTACACGAAGGAACAATAGTGCATGCGGTGATGGGTGACCGTCTTTCATGTTTCGCGTTTCACGTTTCATAAAAAAAGAATTCGTGAAACGTGAAACTTAACACGCGAAACGGCCTTAATTGTGTGTGGCTTCGGAAGCTTGTTCTGCGGGTGCTGATTCTGCGGGCCCTTCAGTATTCTGACCAGTCGAGATTTCAGCTACAGGCTCCTGAGCCTCAGCAGCAGGAACTGCAAACAGTTCTTCCTGGCCGCTGATGAGCTTTTCAAATTCCTCCATGCTGGGCAGTTCGGTCACGTCTTTCAATCCGAAGCGCATGAGAAATTCTTTCGTGGTTTTGTAAAGGATGGGACGGCCGATCACCTGCTTGCGGCCTGCAGTAGTGATAAGCTTACGGTCGACGAGGGTGGCGAGTACGCCTTGGGAGTCGACGCCGCGGATCTCGCTGATCTCGGGCGCGGTGATGGGCTGTTTGTATGCGATCACTGCGAGGGTTTCAAGCGCCTGCAGAGAGAGCCGAATCGGAGGCTTCAGGCTCTTAGCGAAGCTGCGGACCACGTCGTGATGCTCGGGCTTAGTCGCCATGCGGTAGCCCCCGGCGACGGCGCGAATCTCCATACCACGGTCGGAGGAGTTGTACTCGGCGGTGAGCTCTTCGATGGTGGCCCGAATTTTGCTTTTGACTTCAGATTGAACAGCAGCTGGTTCGGCGCCTTCGGCGTTCGTGCCGCCTTCACTTACGACAGAATCTTTGAGAAGCAGCGCGAGCTGATCGATGGTCACTGGTTCTTCGGCTGCGTAGATGATCGCTTCGAGTTTGCCTTTAATTCCCATTCAGTTTTCGATCAGCGCCAATCGTCGCGAACGGCGGCGTCTTCGCCGAGCACGTTATCGAACGTGGCGCTCTTTTTGATAATGATCTCTCCAAAAACTCGTTCCTGCCGCAGCAGGATGGCCTGCAAGCGTACCAGTTCCAGCAGAGCCAGAAATGCGCAGACCAGGGCATTGCGCGTCTGCAACGTGCGCAACAAAAGCTTCAGTTTGAGGGGCCGGTCTTCCACCACGAGCCGATGGCGGAAGTAGTCGATCATCTGCGTGACCGTAACCGAGTCTTCGTCGACGCTGATGATGGGCCGGTGGCGCGCGCGGTCGAGAATCTGCTGGAAGGTGCGAACGAGATCGATGACGTCGGCCGCCATCTCCGGCTCCGTGCCTTCCGCGTTTTTGAATTCCTTGAGGGCCGGATTGCTGAGGACTGCGTCTTCGATCTGCTGGCGTTGGAGCAGCATCTGCGCGGCCATCTTGAACTTTTCGTGCTCGAGGAGCCGGTTCACCAGTTCGGTGCGTGGATCTTCCTGCGTATCGGCGGGCAAATCCGGATCACGGGGCAGCAGCATGTGCGATTTGATCTGAATGAGCACCGAAGCCATGTAGATGAAATCGGCGGCAATATCGACGTCGAACTCGCGTATGCGCTCGACATAGCCCAGGTATTGCGCCGTAATCTGCGCGATGGGGATATCGTAAATGTCTATATCCTGCTTGCGAATCAGATCGAGCAACAGGTCGAGTGGGCCGTCGTAAAGCTGGCCCAGAGTGATGGCGAAGGGGAATTCGGTTTCGCGCTTGGGGCGCTGGGCTTCCTGTTTCGCGGGCTCCGCAGTCGCCGCAACCGGCGTTGCGGTTTCCGAGGGCGCTGGAGCAGATGTTGGTTGATCAGGCATCAAAATGCGGTGACTCAATTATGGCAGCAACAACATAAAGCAGGACAGCTATTTTCCTGCGGTGGCTTCATTTCTAGGTGGTTCGTAGTCGCGAGATAAGTTCATCGCCTCACGCGCGTCGTGCATGGTAGCCTCTGCTACCTTGCGCGCGCGTCCCGAACCGGCTTCCAGAATATCCCACACCAGTCGGGGATTCTCTTCATATTTGCGACGCCGCTCCTGCAGCGGATTGAGAATCTGAACCAAAGCATCCGCAGCCCAGCCTTTGCACTCGATGCAGCCGATGCCTGCCGTGGTGCAACCTACCTCGACTCTTTCTATCGTCGACTGATCGCTGAAGATTTTGTGCAGCGAGTAGACCGGGCAGACATGCGGATTCCCCGGATCGCTGCGGCGCACGCGCGCGGGGTCAGTGACCATGGTCTTCAGCTTCTGGCGGACAACAGGCTCGGGATCACTCAAAAGGATGGCGTTGCCGTAGGACTTCGACATCTTCCGACCGTCGGTGCCCGGAAGTTTCGGCATCGGCGTGAGCAACGGTTGTGGTTCCGGGAACACCGGCTTTCGATTTCCCGAGTAGAACATGTTGAAGCGGCGGGCTATTTCCCGGGTGATCTCGACGTGCGGTACCTGATCTTCGCCTACGGGGACATAGTCGCCCTTGTACATCATTATGTCAGCGGATTGGAGGACCGGGTAGCCGAGAAAACCGTAGGTGCCGAGATCCTTCTCCTTGATGTTATCGCGCTGCTCTTTGTACGTGGGAACACGCTCTAACCAGCCCAGAGGAGTGATCATCGAAAGCAGGAGGTGTAGTTCGGCATGCGCCGGCACGTGCGACTGGATGAAAATAGTCGCGATCTCGGGATCAAGACCGGCAGCGAGCCAATCAAAAAGCATTTCGATGATGTTCGACTTTATGGCGGCGGTGTCGGCGTAGTCGCTGGTGAGCGCGTGCCAATCGGCGACGAAGAAGAAGCAGTCGTATTGATGTTGCAGACGGACCCAATTATCGAGGGCACCAACAAGATGGCCGAGGTGAAGTTTACCGGTGGGACGCATCCCGCTTAGAACGCGGGGTTTTCGGTTGATTTTTTCTGGCATTAAATTCTCGCGAGGACAAACTGGAAAAATTGAAGAACTGGAGCCATCAGAAAGCGGATGACCGGTCCCCCGACCAAGAACAGCAGTACCAAGCCAATCATGCCAGCCATGTCGTAGGCGCGGCGCATGGATTCAGGTAGAAAATGGCGGAGCACGTGACTGCCATCGAGGGGCGGCACAGGAATGACATTAAAGGCCGCGAGCAACACGTTGATATACATGAACTCGTAAAGCAGAACAGTAATGGGCACCAGAATAGAGCCAGACTGAGCTGCGAATCCGTGCACAAGGGCTCTGCCGAGAGCGGAGGTATTTGCAATGACCGCGAGCCCCACAACCGACGCGCCTGCGACGAGCAAGTTGCTAGCCGGTCCTGCCAATGAAGTCAGAATATCGTCGCGGACGGGGTTCTTGAAATGGCGCGGGTCTACTGGAGTCGGCTTTGCCCATCCAATCACGGGAAAATGGCTGATCAACGCGATCGCTGGGAGCAGAATGGTTCCCACCGGATCGATGTGCCTGATGGGGTTCAGAGTGATTCGGCCCAGCATGCGTGCCGTGGGATCACCACAGCGATTCGCCATCCAGGCATGCGCAGACTCGTGCACGCTGATCGCGAAGAGGAACGCGATGATTTCAAACAGGATCTGTACGACATCCAGATTCATGCTGGTACTTCGATGGTATCACGCGAGAAGAGGGCAAGGGCTGGGCCAGAGCCCACGCAACGGCCGGGCGAGACCCTTCGACTTCGCTCAAGGCGGGCCGTGGCGCTACTTTCGATTCCTGCTCCACAGTTCAGTGGGTTTCCAGCATGCGGGAAGTGATGGGGTCAACTTCGATCTCGATGCGCGTGTCTTTAGGGAAGAAGACATCGGCGCCGTGCGCAATGAATCGCGAGTAGGCGGTGCGCGCAGTTCCGTACGCTCCAATCGCTCCGCCGACATAGTTGGATTGGGTGCCGAGCGCGAGAGCGCGGCCTATCAGGGCGAAGCCGTTGCTCGAAGTTGCAGCATGGGCGAGAGAAGCCTCATCTTCCTGCAAGGCCGCTGCGGAAAGAACGCCCATGGCCAGCGGCAATAGCGCGCTTGGCTTCTGCGCACTTACGCCACCCTCAACATCCATCTGCATGTTGGAGCGATGATCGACGGCAATGGCGCTGGTCGTTCCGTATACCTCTTGCTTGAATCCGGCAGGGAATTGAAGCTGGTTGAAGGTAAAACGGAGTATGCCGTTACGTCCCCAGCGGCCAGCCGGTTTCGATTGGCTTACCTTGCCGATCAGCAGACTGCCTTGTGGAACGATGACGCGGTTCTGGTCGTCGAAGAACGGCTCGGTGACTTCGGCTTTTACTGGCGTTCCCTGGATTGCGGTTTTCGAGTCGACTGGCGTAGTCAGAAGCGCATGTAGCGTGGCAGTTTTTTCTAGACCTTTCTTGTCATTCTGTGCGGCTTCTTTCGGAGCAATACCGACTACGCTGAGTTCAAGCGGTTGATTGAGTTCGGCGTTGTATTCCAAGCCAGAGTCGAGAGTTTCCGGATGATATGGCAGCTGGTTATAGAACATCTTCTTCAGGCGTGAAGCTTTCCCGGGGGCGGTAAAAGTTGCGACTGCATCATTCTTGCGTCCGTTCAGGTCGTTCCAGACCCTTCGGGCTATTGATTGATGATGTGCAGCAGCGTACGCACTCTGAATGCGAAGCGTCTCCACCCCTTCTGTTGTGGGATCGGTCGAGAGGGCAATCTCTGTGCCGGCGGGTAACCGGACGTCCTGGAATTGCACGGCTGCGTCATGAAGCGGAGTGAAATCACCCTGCAACTTTGCGTTCAGACTTCGGTGGTGCGAAGCAGGATGCAAAGCGATGATCTTGCCGTCGACGACGGCACCAGCAGGGATGAGAAGGCGGTCGTGAGAATAAACGGGCTCGGTGAGATGTCCACGAACCGGGATGCCGACCTTCATCTTTGCATCAGAGTCGATCCGCACAGCGAGAATTGTTCCAGCCGGCAGAGGCTCTTTTTCAGAGGCTTCCGCATACACGGACGGCAGCATTAGAGCCAGTGCCAAAGCAGCAAAGAGTTTAGATGAAGCCTTCATCCCCACACCTGCACAACAGTTATGATGAGTAGTTTACAACGCAAAGCGGCGGGTGTTTTTAGCGGGCCGTGAACTTTTTGTAATTCTGGAAGAGCGGAGTTCCAAGTCACCTTGGGGCACCTTCTTTTACTCACCTCCGCCAAGAAGGGCGCAGATGGGTACCCGGGAGTTACTTTTGAATGATGGTCACCTGGTGTGAGCCGACCGTTGCTGAATCAATCTTATCGGGGAGTTTGAAGGTGCTGTCGATGCCGAGGTTCGGGTACTTGGGATGTATGTAGCGGCTGACGAAATACTCCAAAGCCATCCGTGGAACTGTGACGCCATCGATTGACACGGAATCGATGTGGACTTCGCCAGTTCCGCTGTGAGCTTCGGCGTGGGCGTCGGCAATGACATGGTGAACGCCGCTGAACAGCGACATCAGCGGATTGGCCGAGTACCGTCCGGCGGTTACCTGATCGAAATCAACATCGGCGCTGCCGTGCACTACGCCCGGTTCGGTCCGTAATTGCAGATGGCTGATGCCCTTGGGAAGGCCGGCTTCTCCGGAACTGAACCAGGAGTTCACTTCATCCTCCGTGAGGACCGTGGGAGTTGGATCAGGATGAGGACGGCGGCCATTCTGCTCAATATGAGCAAACTTTTGCTCGGCGGTGCGCGCACCAGTGAAGTTGTTGGACGTCAATTGCCCGAAGAGAGCGACCGACAGGCAACAGATCAAGAGCGCTCGAATTGTGGTGGCGCGACGAACCATATTCAGCGGGATGTTCCGCGGAGGCTGGCCTGCTTGGATTCATTCTCAACCGGGGCAACGCGGGGCCGAGCCAGTGTTCCGCCGATGCTATAAATGCTGGAATCGCCGGTGAGGGTGATGTTCAAGTCTCGTCCAAGGGAGGCATTTCCGCTTACGCGGTAGATGCCGCTGTGGTTCTGTAATTTGCCTTCCGAGATATTCAGGGATCCTTTCTGGAAAGCAACTTTGCCTGCGAAATGTTGAATGGTAAGTGGTTGACCATCGTTGGCGAGGATGAGGTGCGGCAACGTTCCGGTGCGCCAATCGAAGTCACCGCTTACGGAAGCGGAACTGAGCAGATCACCAGCCTGCCAGCCAGTTGCCGTTCCATCGTAAGAAAGAGAAAGCGTTCCCGTAGCCCAACCATCTTTCATCAGTGCGGCCAGTTCGCTCATGGAAATATGATCGAATTGGCCTTTCGATTCGTAGAGAGGCTGATCCTTTCCGACTGCGAGCATCAGTTGGCCTTGGTATGTCCCGCCGAGTAGAGTGGCGCGAACATTAAGGATGCCGACAGAATCGGGGCGCATCTCGATATCGGCGCTCGCCTTTGTGGCTGGAACGGCCTTGAGGGTCAACCTCTGTGCGGCGATATGGCCGCGCGCGAAGATCCAGTGCCAGGGCGCTCCGGAATCGCTGTTCCCGCCAACCAGTCGCTCATACCAGGGGCGATCCCAAGCTTTAGGATTCACGATACGATTCAGGTCGTCGACAGAAAGCGAATCAGACTTGAAATAGAAGGTGAGTTCGCAATCTGGCGAGGGCTGGCAGTGCCGAGGCAATTCCAGCGATCCGGTGGCCGCCACACGCGGCTTCGCGAAAGCAAGAGTAAGATTCTGCAGCGCGACGTGATCCGAATCGGCGGTCACATCTGCCGTGGCGATGTGGAGCGGCGCTCCGAAGCCCTTGAGCGTAGCCGTTGCGTTGCGAAGCTCCGCATGCCCGGTGAGGAGAGGTTGTTCGAAGTGGGCCCATTCGCCGTCGAGTTGGCCATTCAGATGGACATTGCCATCCATCGCTGCGGCCGGAGAATACAGTCCAAACACCCCGGAGACCTGCAGCGCACGCCTGAGGTCTGCGTCACCCTGGAGCACGAAGTGATAGGAGCTTGCGTTTATCCACCCGCTAACGCTGGTGGGAGTGGCCGCGCCAAGGTTCAGCACGAAGGGACGGATGCCCAAGCGGTTTGCGCCTGCAACGGTCGTCTTTGGGGTATTTCGAAGAGAAGCGTTCTTCAATGAATCGGGAACGCTGAGCTGCATGGCACTAACGACCAACTGTCGGTTCCCAAGTTGCGACGAGCGTATTTCCCATTCAGAGGTGGTGCCGTTTCCCGCCCAGAGGCGCTGCCCATCTTTGGTCTTCAGAGTGAATTCGCCGTCGAGGGTGCCAACCGCCGTGAGATCGCTTGCCATACCGAGTTTTGAGTGGCGCGCGAGATTGACGGCAAACTGCGCAGGGATCTTGGTTAGAGAAAAGGAGAGGCCGTAACTTCGAGGAGTGCTCAGATCCGCGGTTCCCTGGACCTGAATTTGGCCACTTCCGGCGGGGCTTACGCATGAAATATCGCTGAACGAACGAGAGAGGTTGTTGTATTGCGCGGTGCATTTTGCATAAAGGACAAGCGAATCGCCGGAAAAGATGTCGTAGCGGCGGAAGTCCTGGATGGTCGATTCGGTTGCAATGTGCAGATTGTGAGGAGTACCCGTCAAGTTCGCGTTGAGCTGAACCGTTCCACGCCAGCCGGCATCACTACCGCGGAGCAGCGTCGTGATTTGGCCCAGCTGTCCGCGCTCCCACGTCGCGCGGAGTACGAGTGGCGTTTCGCCCAATGAAGCAGCGCGGCGGGCGCTGCCTTCAATGCGGATCGTGCCAGTATCGCTCAGATTGGAATCGGTACGCATGGGACGTGCTTCCAGTCGCATGCGCCATTCGTCTTCTGAGGCAAGCCACAAGGCGAAGTCGGCATCATTCAGCGCGTAAACCGTTTTCTCCAGTCCCAATTTCAGATTGATCCGTCCGCCGGTCGATTCAATATAGGGAAAGCGCGAACGCACCTCGGGGCGTGTCTTTGACGTCGGTGCCACCGGAGTTTCCCGTACGCGCTCGAAAAGGCTTTCCACATTCCACTGGCCACTAGGGAGGCGCACCAGGTTAAGGCTGGGGTCGCTGAGGCTGAGTTGTGAGATTTCGAGACGTCCTCGCCAGAGGGACGTCAAGCGCAAGGTTGCGGTCACCTCGTCCGCGCGCAGTATTGGTTCTGCACTGAAACGCGGATCGTCGCCAACGACGAGCCCACTGAGCGTCAACCCTGGCATGGGCAACAGGTGCATGCTGACCTGGCGTACGGTGACTTCACGTCCCAGAGCGGCGCTCAGGGAACGGGAAACGACCACACGATAGCGGCCGACGTTGATGGCGGGCACGACAAAGGCCGCAAGCAGGAAGATAGCGATTGCGGCGAGCAGAAAACGCCTTTGAGATCGGAAAATCATTTAGCGCACGACATGAAACATGCGCCGCCAACGAGTCTGATCGAAGAAGTGGATGATGACTTTACCGGCGAAGGCAATGCGATCGCCGATGCTGGTCTTCAGATATTGCCCGGGCGGTTCTTCGAACGACCAGTAGATAAACATCGGGCGTCCGATGATATTTTCCTGCGGAATAAAGCCGAAGTAGCGGCTGTCGTAGCTTACATCGCGGTTGTCACCCATTCCGAAATAGCGCCCGGGCGGGACCACGAGTTCGCCATTCTGAATGTAAGAACTCATCTCCAGATGCCACTCAGGAGTGATCATTCCCTCGGGAGGTGCAACGTCGGGGAAATTGTCGCGATACGGGTTATAGCTGCCGGTGGTGTGAATCACATAAGGTTCCGTTAATGCCTGCCCATTGCGATAAACCACGCCGTCCTTCAACTGAATGTGATCACCCGGAATACCAATGACGCGCTTGACGACGTAGAGCCCCGGCTCAGCAGGCGAGAGAAAAACGATGATGTCGCCATGCTTCGGAGTGCGATATGGAGTGATCGGCATCCAGTTGGTTTTAGGCGCCAGCGTGACGCGATCCACGAAGACGTGATCGCCGATCAATAGCGTGTTTTCCATCGAGGAAGACGGAATTTCGAATGCCTGCAGGTTGAACGTAATAATGAACAATCCCACGACCAGCACAACCGCCATGGAGGCGATGAACTCCATGGTCGTTTCATGTTTCTTTTCGGGCTTAGGGGAGGGTGCGGTCGCAGCTTTCTTGTTATTTTCCTTTGCCAAGCGGTTCGAGTCCTGCCTTCAGGAGAGGGCTACTTCACGAGCACGAGCATGCGATGCCAGCGGAGTTTGCCCCAATGTCTCCGGATGAAGCCTGCTAAACCGTCAAGTTTAGCATCTTGGAGAACATTGGCGGAGTCGCTGCGATTTATCGACCAGTAGATGAGCAATGGGCGTCCGACAATATTCTCTTCGGGGACAAAGCCCCAATAACGGCTGTCCAGGCTTTCGTCGCGATTGTCGCCGAGAACGAAGTAATTTCCTGGAGGGACGACGATCTCGCCATTGTGGATCGCGCTCCTCATCTGGATCCACCAATGCGGGTCTATGTTCTCGGAGAAGTAATCCGTATCCGGAAAGTCATCGCGATACGGATC
>Ga0209062_1002098_pt1 | contig 28692 bp, 21 predicted proteins | sample Coa_R2_2_FD_187158 | JGI IMG/M metagenome (GOLD analysis project Ga0209062, IMG submission 187158) | Surface soil microbial communities from Centralia Pennsylvania, which are recovering from an underground coalmine fire - Coalmine... | ecosystem: Environmental > Terrestrial > Soil > Unclassified... | reverse complement strand
CAACTCAATCTGTTCAGCGAGCAGGTGTGCGAGGTGGAAGCCGAAGGGGTGCGCTACATTTTGCGCAAGAACGAGTCCGAGGCCCGGCGCGAGCAGGGTCGGCTGGAAGACAAGCTGGCGAAGCTGGAAGCGAAGATCGAGGCGCGCAACGAGCAGGTGCGGACGCATCCTCGCTGCCAGCCCGAAGCCGGGCAGCGGGTGATGGCCGCCTGGGTGGAGCGGTACAAGCTGACCGGCCTGGTGGAGATCAAGCTGGAAGGCACGCAGTTGAAGCTGGAACGGAGGGAGGAGGCGATCACCCGCGCGCTGGATCTGGCCGGCTGCTACGTGGTGACCACCGATGTGGCTTCGACCGCGATGAGCGCGCAACAGGTGCATGACAGCTATGTCTCTCTGGCGAAGGTGGAGCGCGACTTTCGCACCCTGAAGACGGGCTTGCTGGAAGTGCGGCCCGTGTGGGTGCGCAAGGAGAGTCGGACGCGAGGACACGTCTTCTGCTGCCTGCTGGCGCTGAAAGTCGCTCGCGAGATGGAGCGGCGGTTGCAGGCCGCGTTGGGCACCCCCGAGACCCGAGCCGACGCCCTCACGCTGCCCGATGCCTTACGGTCGTTAACGCGTCTGTGTCTGCTGCATTATCGGGTGGATGAAAAAACCACCGTGACCAAACTGCCGCAGCCGGACGCTCGTCAGCAAGAAATCCTCAAGGCTCTGAACGTCAGCCTTCCGGCCATGTAGTCAGGCGGTCCGACCCGCGCCGAACGCACAACCCTTCTCATGTCAAGCAGTTCCACAGAAATTACCGCCCGCAACAAAAGGGAAGGTCCGTCTGAAGAAGACTGCGCCCGGAAGGCGGGAAATTGGAAGTAAAAGAGCAGCGCCCCTGCAAGAAATAACGCTAAGATGAACTCGAAAAAGATTCTCTTCGATCCCATAAGTCCTCCCCAAGTTTGGGAAGTCTCAAAGACCGCTCGTGTATCGAAGAGTAAAACGTACTCCTTCCCCGGGGCTGCCAATTGAAATGTGTCAGCAAAATATCTGATTTTTTATAATGTGGAGATTTGCGAGTTCCGACCCAATAACTACGGGGCCACGGCCTGGAAGAGAACAGCAATGCGCCGGAACTCCCGCCCGCGGCATCATGAGGGGGCTGGAGAGAATGGTCACTGGTGGCATTCGGACGATCACGTGCCCTTCGCCGATAGGATGGAGAATATAATAAGTCGCGGGAAGTATACCGCCGTTCTAAAAATGGTTTTCGCACAGTCTCCCATGCTGCACGCCACACCTCTGCCCTCCTCATCCTGAGCGCTCATCAAAAGATTTCGAACTGCTCCTGGTGCACACTCGGGTCGCTCTTGATGACCACGTCTTTGTGTGTGGTGGATTCAATCTCCGAGATCAGCACGCCATCCCGCGCCTTCAGGTGCGCGGCCACGGCAGGATTGACGCGCAGATGGAGAGTGTCACCCTCAATCTGTGAAGCCATCTTGCGGCACTCCGAAACAATTTCATAACTGACCGTCGCGACGGACTTGATCCACCCGGAGCCTGTGCAGTAAGGGCAGGGTTCGCAGAGGGTACGCTCGAGCGAATGCTTTACTCGTTTGCGGGTCAGCGCCACCAGGCCGAATTCATTGAACGATAGAATCTTCGTAGGCGCGCGGTCGTGGCGTAGCGCCTCCTCAAGCGCCTGCACTACTTTGGTCCGGTTGCGGCGCTCATCCATATCGATAAAGTCGATCACAATGATTCCCCCCAAGTCACGCAACCGGATCTGGCGGACAATCTCTTTCACCGCATCGATATTGGTTTTGACGATCGTATCTTCCAAACGGTTGGTTTTGCCCACGTACTTGCCCGTATTCACGTCAATCGCCACCAGGGCTTCTGTCTGGTTGAGTACAATATAACCGCCGGACTTCAGCCACACCTTGGGCTTCAGGGCCTTATCAATTTCCGCCTGAACTCCAAATTCCTCGAAGAGAGGCGTGTCGCGGGTATAGAGTTTCACGTGCCCAATCAGGGCTGGCTGGAAGCGATTCACAAAGTCTAGGACGTGCTGATATTCGATTTCGTTATCCACGCGGATGGTCTTGAACTCAGGCGAAAGCAGGTCGCGCAGAATACGTTCCACCAGGGTGAGATCGCGGTGCAGCAGAGCCGGCGCCTTCGCTCGTTCCGCTTTCGCGCGAATGTCGTTCCACAAATTGGTCAGGAAAGCAATGTCAGCTTTGAATTCCTCTTCTGTCCGCCCGGCGCCAGCCGTCCGCACAATAAAGCCGCCGGTGAGGGAGCCTTTGTTTTCCAGAATGATGTTGCGAAGGCGCAGCCGTTCCTCTTCCGAAGCGATTTTACGCGAGACGCCAATATGACTGATAGTGGGCATGTAGACCAGATAACGCCCGGGCAGCGCAATGTGGGAAGTGATGCGCGCTCCCTTGGTGCCGAGCGGTTCCTTGGCGATCTGCACCAGGATTTCCTGACCCTCTTTTAACAGTTCGTGAATCTGCTGAGTCTGATGGTTTGCGCCGCGCGCGGTTTCCTGCCCATGGGGCGCCCCTGATTCGTAGCGCCGGCCCCGGTGACCACGAAACCTGCCCCGCCCTCTGCGATTCCGATGCGGTGCGACGCGCGGTCGGTGGGGAGATTCGCGCAAAGTATAGGACTGCTCCGCACTCTCTCCCGCAGCCTCCTTCTCCGAGGGCGGAGCGGCTGCGGGAAGGGTCGTATCCCCCGCCAAACCTGCCTCATTTGCAGGTGTTTCCGTCGCTTCAGAAGACAACGGAGAAGGTTGAGAGGAAAAATCGGTGGCTTCGGAGTCTGGCGAAGCGGATTCAACATCGTGGCGCTCCGCTTCAAACTCCGAAAAAGCCTCAAAAAAATCTTCCTCACGCCGCTCTGCCTCATCACTCTCGGACAACAATTTCGCAGGACCTGATTTGGAGACAGAGGATGACTCTGCTTCTGAAAGCGACGTGTGATTTTCCCGAAACTCAGACTCGGCTTCATCAACGCTCGGAGTTTCCTCCAGCGTGCTTCCAGCTTCCCCGGTTGATTGTAACGAAGTTTCTTCGCTGGAAACTGAAGGCTCATGGGCTGCTGTGAGGTTCTCCAATGGAGGCGAAGATGGCACAGGTTCTATCGTACCGCTCGCTTCGGCTTGCGCTGATGAGCTTTCGGGCGAGGTCTCAGCGGTTTCCGATGCTGCTTGGCCGTATTTGGCCAGTGATTCACCAGGCAGAAGCTCTAGGCCTTGTGAAGGGGCAGACTCCCGATCTTCGGCCGCTTCATGACGCCCCCCAAACCGGCCTTCCCGGAAGTGCCGCCCTCGACGCCGATGACGACGGCCAAAGAATTCACGCCGTTTGTATTCTGGGGCTTCTCCGGCGCTCGCAGCAACAGAGTTTGGGTCGGCATTCCCCGAAGAGGCGATTGGGGACCCCTGAGGTTGGCTCATCGCAGTGGGCGGGGTTTCACTCGCGACAGGCTCAGTAATCGCCTGGTGATGGGTTGGATCTTCGGCCGCAGGAGCTCGAGCCCCTTCGGTCCTTGATTCCTCCTGCGAAGGAGCTTCAGGTGAGGGCGCGCTCTCCTCTTCCAGGCTCATGCGGCTGGCTCGATTCTCAGCCTCCGTAAAAATGCGGTCGTACTCCTCGGAATCCTCGAAGAAGTCCGAAACGTAAAGAAACGCATCGCGTTCCAGGCCAATATCCACAAAGGCGGACTGCATGCCAGGTAAAACGCGATTGACGCGGCCTTTGTAAATTCCCCCGACCAGCCCTACATCCGTATCTCGTTGAAAATAAACCTCTACAAGCTGATCATCCTCCAACACGGCTACCTTCGTCTCGTGCGGGGACGAGGAGATCAGCAATTCCTTTGTCATGGAAACTCCTTCCCGGGCCCTTTCGGGAGGATCGACCTGTCTTTCAGGGATCAACTCCCGACTTTCCCAATGCGTCGTCGAGGTCTGGAATCATCTTCCGACCTCTCTCCGGCGCGCTGACCGTTGTTTTGGCTCGGCCGCATGGCCGAGCGCTGCCCGTCTCTGAAATTCCAATGCGCGCCTTGGGTCTGACGACGGCCGACTTCAAAAAACCCTGCAAAATTCCAACAAAGCTGGGGGCAAGCTCAATTCACCAGCCGCCGCACCCTGATGCTCATGGCGAGCCCCAATCCGGCGAACGTGAACAACACGGATGAGCCGCCTTGGCTCATCAGCGGCAATGGGATACCGGTGATTGGCAGGAAACCGATCATCATTCCGACATTAACGGCAACTTGAAAGAAAAGAACCGCTGCCAGGCCGACGATAAAAAATACGCCCGCACGGTCCCCCGCTGTTTGAGCTCCATCCAACAGGCGAATCAACAAAATAAAGTAAAGCGCCAGTACAAAAAGCGTGCCGACAAAACCTTGCTCCTCAGCGAACGCAGCAAAGATAAAATCTGCGTGAGATACTGGGATGAAACCTAGCCGACTTTGCGTTCCGTGGCCAATTCCTTTCCCCCAAAGTCCACCGGAGCCAATCGCAATTTTGGACTGAGTGACCTGATAACTGGACCCCCGAATATCTTGTGTGGGGTGGATAAAGGTCATCAATCGTTCGCGCTGATAGGGATGCAGCATCCGCCATCCCACGGGCAGCATCAGGATCACCGCCAGCCCAAGGATGATTAATTGGCGTAAACGAATGCCAGCAAGAAAGATCCCTGCTGCGATTGCTGGAAACAGCGTCAATGCAGTTCCCAAATCGGGCTCAAGCGCCACCAGAACAGCGGGGATGCCAGCCAACAAGCCAAGCGCGCCCAAGTCCTGCCATGTGACAGACCTGGATTTGCGACTGGCAAGATACGCCGCTACACTCATTATTATAACCAACTTAGCCATCTCTGACACCTGGAAAGTAAGCCCGCCCAAGGCCAGCCAGCGGCGAGTGCCGGCAACAGGATGACCAAAAACCAGCAGGCCAATGAGACCTAAAAGGGTTAAGCCATAGAGGCCTACAACTTGATCCAAAATGAGGTGGTAATCAATTTGGCTCACGATCAAAGCCAGAAACACACCTAGGAACACCCATTCGATTTGCTTCTTATATTGATCTGCGAGAGCGGTATGCATAGTGGTGCTATAAATCTCGATGATACCCACACCCGCAATCGCCAGCGAAATCAGGAGAAGCAACCAATCTAAGTCTCGAAAATTAAATCCCTTACGCATCCTTCACCCAAAGGTCAAAAGAGAAGTTTTTCAGCGAGAGCCCACGTCCTTTTAATTTGTGAAACGGCACTCACTTAGGGAAACACACTTGCCTTTTCAGCTTTCACGACAGCCTGCTGGGAGATGCGACCCGCGATTTCCGGTTGCCTAGAAGGTAGCGGTGGGGGTGCCTGCTCCGGATGCCGTTCTGCGAAATAGGCCTTAATCACGTTCGCCGCAATCGGAGCCGCCACGGTGGAATGACCACCGTGCATCACCAGGACTGAAACGACAATTTCCGGATGCGTTGAGGGCGCATAACCCACAAACCATGCATTATTTTTGTAATTGGCATTGTGTGCTGAATGTTGCAAAGCGACACTCACAACCTGGGCGGTCCCCGTTTTGCCGGCGATATCTAGGCCGGCAACGCGCGCTCCAGCCCCTGTGCCGCCTTCGTTCACCACGCCCCACATCCCCCGGTCAACCGCTTCCACCGTCCCCTGATCAAGTGGAAAAACATGCGGATCATTGGCAGGCGGATCGAGCTTCCACTCCATGAGCTCATCTCGGAAAGTCAGATGGGGACGATAAAAGATGCCACCGGAAGCCACCCCTCCGATCATGTAGGCAAGCTGTAAAGGCGTCACCGCCACTGCTCCCTGTCCGATAGCTACTGAGATGGTTTCGCCCGCATACCATTTGTGCCGAAAGCGCCTTTCAACCCATTCCGGAGTGGGCATAAGCCCCGGCTCTTCGCCTGGCAAGTCAATGCCCGTCTTCGATCCCAGCCCGAGATGCTTGGCGAAATAGGCCAGCTTGTCAATGCCCACCAGCTTGCCCACCGTATAAAAGTAAACGTCGCAGGATTGGACAATGGCGCGATGGAGGTCCACTACGCCATGGCCACGATGATGCACCCACGACCAGTCATGGTAGGTGTGGCCGTAAAACGTGGCATAGCCTGGACAATTCACCGTGTAATTCGGGTGAATCGTTCCGGTTTCAAGCCCGGCGACCGCCGTAACGATTTTAAAAACTGAGCCCGGCGCGAGTTGGGCCTGAATCGCCTTATTCATCAACGGCTTTTCGGGATCGGAGTTCAGTTGTTTCCAGGTTTTGAGGTCAATATGATGAGCAAATTCGTTGGGGTCGAATGTCGGCTGGCTTACCATGGCCAGCACTTCCCCGTTACGGGGGTCAAGCGCCACGACTGCTCCCGCACGCCCTCCCATAGCTTGCTCAGCAGCGAGTTGCAGGTTGAGATCGATGGTCAGCCGCAGGTCATGCCCCGGCTTGGGATCAATCGTATCCAGCGTGCCCATCTCCTCCCCGCGGCTGTTGACGACGATGCGCCGCATCCCATCCTGTCCCGATAAAATCGAGTTGTATTCGCGTTCGATTCCGGTCTTCCCGACCACGTCGCCCGGATGGTAGCGCCTGCCGGTTCGGGCGATCGTTTCCGGAGAAACGTCGCCGACGTAACCCAGCAGGGCGGCCGCAAAATCGTGCTTGGGATAAAAGCGCTCCTGGACCTGGATAAGGTCAAGTTCGGGGTATTCGGTGCGATGCGATTCAACAAATGCCACATCCTGCATTGTGGCGGATTTCTTGATCACAATCGGCTGAAAGCGTGGCAGATTTCTGCTTTGATCGACTTGCTGTTCGAGCGCTTGAGGATCAATTCCGAGACCGCGAGCGATTCCATCTATTTTTTCGGGAATCAGCTTGGCGGGGTCGTCGCGGGAAAGAAGCACGCTGAACGCGGGAAGATTATCCACCAGCACGCGCCCGTCTCGATCAAGGATTCGTCCACGAGGCGCGATGATCGGAAGGTCGCGGGTTCGATTGCGCTCGGAGAGTTGAAGATATTGCTCGTGATGCGTCACCTGCAGACGCCAATAGCCTGCAAGCAGAATCACGAAAACGACCGCAACCACGTACTGCAGGAAGGGAATCTTCCAGGCTGGAAAGCGCGGTTCTTCCGGAAATCGAACTTCCATGCTTACATCGCGCGCCTGAGGGGCCGGGAGGGAACGTTGGGCATGGAGTTTCAACTCAAGTCACGCGCGTTCCACAGGCAAGAGAGCTAGCCAGGTCCCGAGGCTTATTTCAAGATTTTCTCATTCCCGAAACTAACACAAACACGGTGTCAAAACAAGATTTTAGAAGCCGAAAATCGCATTTGACATCACCCAGAGCGGCGGGTAGCATAAAGCCAGTGACGGGTTGAAGATGCATCAGAGGGGGCGGGTAAAAGATGGGGGGCCGACGATGTTTCAACTCAGTGCGATGCATCTTCGAGGCCCGGCCATCAGGCTTCTTAAATCATGGGAGTTCACAATCGCGAAAACTTCGAGGTCGCTTGCCCGTGCTGCGGCGCTCGATTGACTATCGATCCGACTCTCGGCAAGGTTCTCCACAGCCGGCCACCTGACAAGCAGACTCACGGAAGGGATCTGGACCACGTCGCCCAGCTTCTGGAAAGCGATGCCGCGCGGCGAGACGCCCTCTTCCGTGAAAGCATGGCAGAGCAGAAAATCAAACCTGAATTGCTTGAGCGAAAATTTGAAGAAGCCCTGAAGAGAACCTCGAAGGAACCTGCATCACCGCCCCTCCGCGACCTCGACTTGGATTAGTCCATGGAGTCCGCCATTCTAAGACTGAGCGCTATAGCCTTTTTGCTATAGTGGCGTTGTCATGCTGAACCTGAAGCTAGGCTAGCCTCCCATGAGGTCAGTCGGGAGCATGCCTATCGGCATGAATTCAGGCAACGTAAACCACTGCCGCGTCATCTCCACACTCACCGCCCTTGAGCTCTTCCTCTGAGAGGATTCCTGGTTAAGAACCGGGCAGCGGTGATTATTGGAAAGAAATGGCGTGGGACAGGACACAATCTTTTCATTTTGTATAACTTCTGTATTCTATAAATGAGCAGTTCAGGTTATTCCATCAGGAGGCAAGCATGGGGCCTACAATTCGAGACGTCGCCCGGGCAGCGGGCGTATCCACGGCGACGGTCTCACACACCCTGAATTCCACAGGACGCATCGGTAAGGTCACCCGGAAGCGCGTGATGGCCGTCGCGCGCCGGCTCAAGTATTATCCAAACGGCCATGCGCGAGCCTTGGCCGCACGCACAAACATGACGCTTGGACTCGTTGTTTCAGATATTGAAAACCCATTTTTTGCTCAAGTTTTCAAGAATTTCGAGGTGCGGGCGCGCGAGCTAGGCTACGAGGTGATCCTTAGCAGCACGGGCTATAACGTTCAGCAGATGAAGCGCACTGCCGAACGTATGCTTGAAGAGAAGGTTCGGGGCGTTGCCATTATGACATCCGAAATGACCACGTCTTTGGTCGAAGAGATTATTGAGCGCGGCATCGCGGTGACTTATTTCGACCTCGATTTCCACGGCGAGGGGGCCAGCAACCTCAAAGTGGACTATCTGAACGGCATGCGCCAGGTGGTGGATCACCTGCATCAACTGGGCCACAGGAGGATCGCCTATGTTGGAGGGCAACCGGCGCTCAAAAACATTCTGTCACGCCATGATGCCTACCTGGCGTCCATGAAGGCACTGGGGCTTGAGCCGGGCCCGGTCCTGATCGGAAATCAGCGTTTTGATGGTGGCTACACCGCCGGCCAGAATATCCTGAAAATGTCACATCGACCGACCGCCGCGATTGCCGTGAATGATCTGACCGCTGCGGGCTTGATCAGCGCCTTAACACAAGGAGGTCTGCGTGTGCCGGATGATATCTCGGTGACAGGCTTCGATAATACCTATCTCGCCGCTTACTTTGTACCGCGACTGACCACGGTGGATATGCATCCTGATCTTTTGGGCCGCCTCGCCGCTGACGCCCTCCATCAGGAATCCTCCAACCCGAAACAGGCTGGCAGGGATTACCTTATTCATGCGGACCTGGTGATCGGCCAATCCACCGCCCCACCCCCCGATTAATCCGGCAAAGTAGGGATTTCAACAAACCGACCACCCTGGGCCTCCTCCTTGGCAAGGAGGGATATTACGAAAGCGACTCTATATTTTTTCACGGCGGTTCAGTAACTCTGCCCACTTTTCAAATACATGTTTTCCGATCGCCTGGAGCGTGGGCAGGTAGGTCTGGGCCTGGCGGCGAATGTTATCACCGTTCAATCCCTCCTCCTTGAGTTCGTCCGCAAATGTTCGGAGCATGCCCTCCAGAATTTCCGGCACAATCTCCATGTGAAAGAGGAATCCATAGGCATTTTTGCCGTAGCGGAAGGCCTGGCACGCTGTCAGATTGGAGGAAGCGAGATTCACAGCACCTTCGGGCGCCTCAAAAACATCTCCATGCCAGTGGTAAGCGATGAAAGTTCGGTCGAGGCCTTTCAGAAGAGGATCGCCGAAGGTCGATTCAGTCAAGGTAACCGGATGCCATCCGATTTCCTTCTCCCGACCTTTTCTCACTTCAGCACCCAGTGCGGCGGCCAGCAATTGGCTGCCCAGACAGACGCCGAGAATGGGCTTCGACTCGCGCAAGGCACACTCAATCAAACTCATCTCATCGCGCAGAAAAGGATAACGATCCTGTTCGTAAACGCCCATCGGCCCGCCCATGATCACCAGGCCCTGCGCCTGGTTCAGGTCCTTCGGCGCGGGCTCGCCCGCCGAAGTGAGAACCGTCTCGAAAGTGTATCCTCGTGATTGAAGCGCTTCTGCGATCAACCCCGGCTTTTCGCATTCCGCATGCTGCACGACAACAACTCTCTTCATGCTGGGCCTCGTGGGATTTGAACTGCATTGCCGCTTTTTTCGATTTCATAAGGGGATTATGCCTCACTCAGAAATCCCCGTCTTTAACGTAAGGCTGACTCCAGAGCGTGATCTGGAGAATCACTGACTTGATCCAGGCCTGGTGCATCTTTTCCACGTCTTCGGCGGCATGCCCTTTCTTCGCCAGAAAAGGCTTCAGTGTGTAGGTAATCGGATAGATGAGCGTGGGAAGATAGCGATAGTTGATGTTTTCAACGGACTCTACGCCATCGGTTTTATTCTTGGCGGTGCGGTGATGTCGAAGTCCAATTTCATATTGGTAATCAAGCCATTTCTGGTCGTAGTTCGCCGCCGCCGTGTCAAGAATCCACTGGCCGAAGCGCTTGCGGACGGCTTGCAGGTACTCCCCGTCCGGTTGTTCGTCTTTCTTTCGCGTGAAGTAATGGAGCAGGTGTTTGTTGGAAGCCACGAAGCCATACCAAACGTCCAGAACCTGCTCGACTTGGTCCTTTAACACCTCGCCAGACATGCGAAGATACTTCACATCCTCATCAGTGAAAAGAACCGTTTGCTTCAGTAGCTCAAATTCCTGAAGCGTGATTGGCGATTTGTGGACAACGTCAGTCCCATAGGTGTAACCGGGGATGTGTCCGGGAGCGGGTGTTTGACTCATGATTTTCCTCCTTCTTTGCGATGATTTTGGGTGTAAAGTGCGGGCTTCGCCACCGACAGCCGGTGAAAGTCCGCTTTTTGCGAAGCGGCTTCATGATCCGGGCATTCCAGCCGCAAATGCCGATCGCCAAAGGGCGCATCCACGAAATCACAGTGATGCGGCCTTTCAGGGTCGGCGTGCACATTGGGCCGAAAGAAACGGCACGTGACGCACATGCGTGAAACAGGAATCTGCCCATGTTCCTGCAAATGGCGAATCATCTTGATGAGCGCGCGCAGGAAAACGGTCTGCTCTTCAGGCGAGAGCGCCTGGGCGGCTTCAAATAAAAAGTCAGACCAGAGCGCCGCGCGCCGGGCGGCGCGTTTCCCCTCGCCGGTCAGATGCAGAAAAACCGTGCGCGCATCCTTTGCGCCGCGTTCCTTCGCGACCAGATGCTTGGCCCTCAAGGCGGCGGCCGCATCGCTTGCGGTAGCGATCGTGACAGCCAGCGCCTCTGCCGCGTCCGAAATGGTCGTTTTCGCGCCTTGGGCTTCCCGCGTTTGGAGAACAACCAGAATTTGTGCCTGAGTCGGCGTCAGCCCGCGCTGGCCTGCCTGCTGCCAGGCGTGGCTGCGGATGGCGAGGCTGATTTTGTGCAGTCCCGTCGCGATGTGTTGCGCGGGGGGCATTGGTTCAAGCTTGAGGGCCGTTGCCGCTGACTTCATAATGATTAGGAGTCCTAAATATAAAACAATTCCCCAGGCGGGTCAAGATCCGGTCAAGCCACCGCGATTCATGGCGGACAAAAGTTGCCGCTTTGGGCTAGACTCAGAAAGATGGCTTTCGGTAAGGGAACGCGAAGTCCGGACGTCATTGTGATTGGCGGCGGCCTGATCGGCTGCGCCATTGCGTTGCGGCTGGCTCAACAGAAGCTCCGAGTGAGCATTTTCGACCGGGGAAAGCCCGGATCCGAGGCCAGCAGTGCCGGCGCGGGTATGATTGCGCCGCAAGGCGAGACAACCCAACCGGACGCTTTTTATGAACTTTGCGCGATGAGCCGCGATCTTTACGCGGGCTTTGTCGAAGAAGTCGAAGAGCTGAGCGGCTGCAAAGTGGGCTTTCGGCGCGAAGGCACACTGATGGTGGCGCTTGACGAGACCCAGCGGGATGAACTTCAGAAAATCTACGAAGCGCAAGCAAATGCCGGGTTGAAGGTTGAGCGTCTCTCGCCTGAAGAGACCCGGCGGTGTGCGCCACAGCTTTCCAGTGAAGTCCGCAGCGCTCTTTTTATACCCCAAGATTATTGGCTTGATAATGTCCTGCTGATGCAAGCTCTCGAACAAGCCTGCCTGAGAGTCGGAGTCAGCTTTTATCCTGATGCTCGGGTTGGTCGGCTGCTGGCTTCAAAGGGTCGGGTTGAGGGCACTGAAATCCGCGCGGAGTCAGGTTCCATTTCCGGTTATCATACCGCCGGACAGTTTGTGCTGGCAGCGGGCGCATGGTCCGGAGAAATTGCTTCAACACTCGGCATTTCACTTCCGGTCAAACCCTGCCGCGGCCAGATGGTGGAGTTCGGGGGCGCGCCGGATTTCCCGTTGGTCGTTCGGGCAGGGCATCACTATCTCGTACCCCGATCAGGCGGAAGGATCATTGCGGGAAGCACCATGGAGTATAAAGGCTTTGAGAAAGCTGTGACGGGCGAGGGATTAAGGAGCATCCTCGAAGGTGCGGTTGCGATAGCACCTGTTGTGAAAGATCTCCGCTTCCGCGCGGCCTGGTCAGGACTAAGGCCCGACACTGAAGATCACTTGCCGATTCTCGGATACGGAGAAATAACCAACCTGGTTTTTGCCACCGGACATTTTCGCAATGGAATTTTACTGACGCCAATTACCGCGCAACTGATCTCGGAATTGATTTTAAAAGGCAGCACATCAAGACCCCTTGAGAGATATTCACCCGCAAGATTCCGTCCGGGCCATCCCCGATGTGCCTCGGATGCAGCTGGTCAGCGAGGGTAGAGGCGCGTGGCATGCACCCCGAGACAGAATCTCCCTGGCCATCATGCGTGCCGCGCCACATAAAGCAGCAGCGCAAAAATCACCACTGGGATCATGGCCAGCAAAAGATAGAATAGGATTCTTCTTGTCCACGGCGACCGTCGCTGTTTCCAGTCCCGAAGCTCAGGACGGTCGGCCACGCCCACCTGATCCTGGTGCTCAAGGTCCCAGGCAAACTCGCGGGCGTTGGCGTAGCGCTTTCGGGGGTCGCGCTCCAGGGCGCGATAGATGATTTCCTGAAGCTGGGGCGAAATGGCCGGATCAATCTCACGCGGCGGAATGGGATTGTTCAGCAGCCGGTCGTTCATAATCGCGAAAGGATTCGGCCCCTGAAACGGCACTTTGCCGGTGAGCATTTCATAAAGCATGGCCCCCAGGGCATACAGATCGCTGCGTGCATCACCGCGTTTTCCTTTGACCTGTTCGGGGGAGATATAATCTGGCGAGCCCATAATCTGGGAGATTTTGGCGAAGGTCAACCGGCGCGATCCGGCGTTGCCGGCGATTCCGAAATCGATGATCTTAATGTGATCATTGGCATCGACCATGATATTTTCAGGCTTCAGATCGCGGTGAACGACTCCGTGGCTGTGGATATAATCGAGTGCATCACAGATGCTGAACGCGATGCGCACGGCACGCTCGGGGGGGAGCTTGTGCTGCTCATTCAAAATCTGGCGCAACAGCCGACCATCGGCCCATTCCATCACCATATAGAGCCGGCTGCGATCCTCATCAGCAAAGACCTTCACCACGCCGGGATGATCCAGCTTTTTGCCAATTTCCGCCTCGCGCTCAAAGCGTTCATAGAAAACAGGATCGCTCTCCATTTCCGGGTGCGGAACCTTGATGGCAACCAGGCGGCCCGTGCGCAAGTCGGTAGCGCGAAAGATGGAGGCCATGCCGCTGCGGGCTGCAACGCCTTCAATGCGGTAATGGTCAAGTTGGTCGCCTGGATGGAGCGGAGTCATTGCCCGGTCGGGGTCAAACGGCGGGAAACCGGCGGCGTGGCTGAATCAGCGAAGCTTATACGGGCGCCCGCGGTACATACCCATGCGTTCGACGCTTCGAACGCGGATGAGCTGAACACTGATATTATCGCTGCCATCCCGTTGGTTGGCAAGTTCCAGAAGCCTCTCGGCGGCGCCAACCAGGGTATCCATCTCGCTGACAGCGCGGGCCATTTCCTGGGCTGTAACCGCTCCATGCAGCCCGTCAGAGCAAAGCAATAGCACATCCCCGGCCGTTATCTGATTTTCGGCCACATCGGCAGCAACAAACAACGCACTGCCTAAAGAGCGGCTGAGGATGTGACGTGTAGCGGCATGGTGAGCGTCTTCGGCAGAGATCAGCCCCATGCGCGCCTGTTCGTCCACCAGGGTATGATCGCGGGTCAGCGCGGTGGCGCGGTTGCGTCGAATCAAGTAGCACCGTGAATCTCCCACATGGGCCACCACGACTCGATCAAAGCGCAGTGCGCAGGCAACCAGCGTGGTGGCAATGGCCGCGCCGCTGGCAAGCCCGGCATCCACTACACGGGCGTTGGCCGTCTGAACCAGGCGCGGCAATAACGCCGAGTGCGCCTCCCGAACGCTCGATTCCCGAAAACCGGCCAGCAGAGTTTCAACCGCAATGCGCGCTGCCACCTCGCCCTGCCGCTGCCCGCCGACCCCGTCCGCTAAAGCAAAAAGCCAACCGTGGGCGCGCGCCTGTGCCGGTGTCGCGGGAAGCAGATAGCCGAGATAATCCTCATTCTGCTCGCGCGATCGCCCAGGATCAGAAAGCTGTGTAAACTCCAGATCCAGCATCGATTGAACTTTGCGCTGCCAGGAAACCGTTCATCAGCGCGGTGATCAGGACGCCCGGAATCTGATCCATTCTGATTCTGCTCGCGTCCGAAAAGGGGCGGGCCAACACACCCGCCCCTTCCCCACCTCCATAAGGCAGTAAGCCGTCGTGCGCTCCATCACGCTGTCGTCCGGGCGCGGCCCTCAATCAGTACGGTGCGTCCCGTGGTCTTGCTGGAACGGACAAAATAGATACCACCGTAGATGGCCCAGACCAGCGCGACGCCCAGAGCCAGGAGCGGCTCCATCTTGGTGCCGTAGCCCATGAATGGCCCGACGAGGTAAAAGCACATGCACGCCAGGTTCGCCAGCAGTCCAAACACCGGGATCGCCTTGTGGCGAATAAAGCTGTACTTCGGATGGTGGCTGTAGGCGAAGATGCAGATGACACAACTCAACCCATAGAGCAGGAACGTGCCAAAGTTTGAAGCCAGCGTCACCGTGAGCAGCGTGTTGGGAAGCGCAGCCATAGACGCATGCGTCGTATAACCAAAGCTGGACCAGAAGCCGTGCGGCAGGGCCTGGATGGCAGCATCTGTGGGGGCACCGACATCTCCAAAGACCACGGAAAGCGCAATGCAGCCCACAAGAGCTGAAATCCCAGCCAGTGTCCAGATGGCTCGGTGAGGAGTGAGATTTTTTCCGTGCAGCAGGCCAAAGTGCTCCGGCACTTCCCGGTCCTTGCCCATGGCGTAAGTGACGCGCGCGCCCGTATTCATGCACGAAAGCGTGGTGCCGATCAGCGCCAGAAACACCGTGAACGCCTCACAGAGCATGAAGATGCGGCCTCGTCCGGGGCCCAGGAGGGCATCACCCACCATGATCATCATGTCGCCGATGGGCGCGGCGGAGCCTGCGGCGCTTTGCATGGTGTAGCCGCTATTCAGGAAGTAGTTGGTGGCGAAGTACTCGAACAGATAACAAAATGCCCCCTGAACCAGCAGCGAAGTGATCACGGCAATCGGCACGTCGCGCTTGGGATTTTTAGCTTCCCCCCCCATTGCCGTCACCGACTCAAATCCCACCAGAATCAGGATGGCGACCGTGGCCTGGATAAACACCCAGCCCCAATTGTGAACACCCACGACAGAAGCCGCGTCGGGGTGGGTCAGAAAGCTGCCGTTACTATCCCGCGTGGGATAACTGACGTGATAAGGCACGGGCTTTCCACCGGCGTCAAGCTTGGGCAGCGGGCGACCCGCTGAGTCGCGCATCACGGTTTCTGTCGGCTGGCCGTTGACGAGGGTCTTCTGGGTGGCGAATTCATAGTTGTAAGCTTCCCCGGAAGCGGCATCGAACTGCCAGGAGATACTGCCTGGCGGATGATTCATGCGGAAGCCCAAGGCAAGTACGGCGAACAGCACGAGCGCAGCAATCTGAATCACATTGATGGCGATATTCACCGCGGTGGATCCGGTGACACCACGATACGCGATATACGCCACCAAGAAGGAGAACGCAATGGCGACCGCCATCATGAAAGGCAGGCCCGGATTCGTGGCGCTCATGAAATTCGGCCAGAGAGTCCCGACCAGATATCCGCAAAGGATTCCCATGGTGGCAACCATAACACCAGGGTAGATCCAGTAATAGAGATGCGAAGCCCATCCGACGATAAATTTTGACAGTCGGGCGTAGCGCCACGCCTTGTCATGGTTCAGAAAGGATTGTTCGGCAAAGTAGTACGAGCTACCAGTACCGGGATAGAGCTTCGCCATCTCCGCATAACAACTCGCCGTAGCCAGGCACAGCATCAAAGCAACGAAAATGCCGAGCCACATGGAAGGAGCGGTTACGCCCGTGGTGGCCTGAATGTAAAAAGTGAGCCAGAGAAAAGCGCCAGGCGCAATCAGCGCCATGGCGTTCATCGTCAGCCCGGTTAAGCCCAGTGTGGGTTTCATTTCAGGTGCAGTGTTTTCCGCCATGCAGATTCTCCTTTTGTGCAGTCTGTTCGATGCATGTCATGATGCGGGTTGTCGGGCTGGAAGTAAAATGCAAAGTTTCTATGGCAGGAATAAGCGTTCCGCATAGTATTTATCAGTGTTTTGGCTTCTGCGCACCATAAAAAAAATCGATTGGACAGCTCTTGGAGTGGATGTTAGTTTTATGCTGGGGTGGAGGGTGGAGTGCCTGCCCCGAGTTCGCGGCATTCTGCTTTTCCCGGGTCGCAATCCACGCAGGGAAGAAGAAGCAAAGCCGCCAGATCCGTTCAAGCGTGACGCTGCCCACCAGCGGCCGCATTTTATGGAGATCGCTTTCATGCGGGGGATTCGGAACGCAACCCCTATCGATCGGGTTCAGGGAACATTGTCATGAAACTTGCGGGTTTTCTGCTTCTCGTGGCGGGCTGGATGATCGTTGTGGCGGCCGTAGCGCTTCTTGGACCGACGTCGGCGCGGGCGGCTTTTGTGCTGGCGGGTCTTGGAGTTGAAGCTCTGGGTCTCGCGTTGGTGATCCGTTCTCATCTCGGCTTCCGTGAGGAAACAGAGTGACACCGCTCGCTGCCCCAGCGCTCTCCGAAATGGGAATGGTCCTCTGTGCCCTTTCCATTCTCCTTATTCCTTTCGCCATCGCCGGACTTTCGCTGATCAATACCGGATTGGGCCGTTCGCGCAGTGCGGCTCATCTAATGATGTCGTCCCTGTGTGTCGTTGCCGTCGCGGCCCTCACTTATTTTGTTTGTGGCTTCGCCTGGCAAGGCATTGCCGGCTATCCATCGCATGTCTTAACAGTAGGGGGCAGAAAATGGAGCTGGATTGCCACCATGCCGCTGTTCTTTCGAGGAGTGGGACCTAAGGACTTTGTGGCCCCGCTCATAGCGTGGACGGAGGTGTTCAGCGTTGGGCTGGCAGCGCTCATTCCGTTGGGCAGCGGATCTGACCGCTGGCGGCTCGGGGCCAGCTGCATCTCAACAATTCTCCTGGCGGGCTGGACCTACCCTTTATTTGCGCATTGGGTGTGGGGCGGTGGCTGGCTGGCGCAACTGGGCGTGAATTACGGACTCGGCCACGGCTTCGTGGATGCCGGAGGCAGCAGCTCAATCCAGGCGGTGGGTGGGCTGACGGCTCTGGCCATTGCGTGGATTCTTGGCGCTCGCAAAGGAAAGTATTCTCCCAACAGTCTGCCGACCGCCATTCCCGGTCATAACGCCGTCTATGTTCTTTTTGGTTGCCTGCTGGCGCTGGTGGGATGGCTTGGGCTGAATTCTGCCGGCGCGATCCTATTCACTGGCGCTGAGCCGAGCCGAGTGCCGATGATCGCCATCAATACAATTCTGGCCGCAGCTGCAGCCGCTCTGTCGGCTGTCGTGATCACCCGAGCGCGCTTCGGCAAACCGGACGCTTCGCTGAGCGCGAATAGTTGGGTGGGCGGGCTTGTGGCAAGCAGCGCAGGTTGCGCTTTCATCACAGCGGAAGCCGCGGTTGTGACGGGCATCATTACCGGCGCGCTCGTTGTTTTTGCTGTGCAGTGGTTTGATCTGCGGCTGGTGGCCGATGATCCCGGAGGTGCCATATCCGTGCATGCTGTGGGCGGCATTTGGGGCGTCGTCGCGCTCGGCCTCTTCGCTCATTTTGCCGGCCAAACAGTAAACGGAGTCACAAGTTCATCACCCGCCCCTTCAGGGCAGTGGCTGGCGCAACTTGTGGGAGTAGCGACTTTGCTGGGGTTCATCCTGCCGATGACGTATGGCCTGAACTGGGTAGTAGACTGCATTTATCCCCAACGCGTGGCTGTGGAAGGCGAGATGCAGGGTATGGACCTCTTTGAATTGGGCGCCGGAGCCTACCCCGAGTTCGTGACCCACTCTGAGGACTTCGTCGAAAGATAAAGGCCGGTTAAATAGTTCAACGTAGCCAGCGCATTCTCAGATCGGAAGACCAGCAACCCCGCCCTGCACATCATCCTGCCTCCCGGTATGAGAGGCGACGACTGGCTCGGCGCAAGCATTTATAGCGCCTGCAAGCGAACTTCCTCAGGTTACTTGAACCACCTCAAAAACCAGGTCATTCCGAGCGCAGCGAGGAAGCTGCTCTGATAATAGTGATTTTATGAGACTCCTCGTCGCCTTCGGCTCCTCAGAATGACAAGCCCGCCAAATTTTTCTGCTAACTCGTTAAACATCAAAATAGAGGGCAAATTCATGCGGATGCGGCCGAAGGCGCACGGCATCCACCTCCTTCTTTCGCTTGTAATCAAGCCAAGTCTCAATAAGATCCTCAGTGAAGGCGCCGCCTTTCAACAAAAATTCATGGTCATCCTCCAGAGCTTGGAGCACCTCCTCCAGGCTCCCCGGCGTGGACTTCACCTCGGCCTTCTCTGCGGGGCTGAGATCGTACAGATCCTTATCAATCGGCGCGGGCGGCATGAGCTTCTTTTCAATGCCATCCAGTCCGGCGAGCAATATAGCGCTGAGGGCAAGGTAGGGATTGGCCGAGGGGTCGGGACAACGAAACTCGATCCGCTTGGCCTTCTCGCTGCGCGAGTACACCGGAATGCGCACGCAGGCGCTGCGATTGCGTTGCGAGTAGATCAGGTTAATGGGAGCCTCATAGCCAGGCACCAGCCGTCGATAGGAATTGGTCGTCGGGGCACAGAAAGCCAGCAAAGCCGGAGCATGCGTGAGGATGCCGCCGATGTAATGCACGGCGGTCTCACTCAGATCGGCATAGCGCCCCTTGGAATAAAAGAGATTTGTACCATTTGACCAGATGCTCTGATGAACATGCATGCCTGACCCGTTATCCATGAAGATCGGCTTGGGCATGAAAGTTACGGTCTTGCCGTGGCGACGGGCCACGTTCTTGGTGACATACTTGTACTTCATCAGGTTGTCCGCCATCCGGGTGAGCGTGTCGAAGTGGAGGTCGATCTCAGTCTGTCCGGCGGTGCCAACCTCATGATGATGCACTTCAACGCCCACGCCGATGCGCTCGAGCGTCAGCATCATATCCGAGCGGACATCCTGCAAACTGTCCATCGGAGGCACCGGGAAATAGCCCTCCTTATATCGCGGCTTATAGCCCAGATTCTTCTTGCCGTTTTCGCCCTCCTTGCCGCTGTTCCAGAACCCTTCTTCCGAGTCGAGGTGATAGTAGCCGTAGTTGTATGACTGATCGAAGCGGATGCTGTCGAGAATGTAAAATTCAGCCTCTGGACCGAAATAAGCGCGTTCGCCCAAGCCGCTGGCTTTCAGATAAGCTTCGGCCTGTTTCGCCACTCTGCGTGGATCGCGGGAATACAACGTGTGGTGGACAGGATCACGCACATCACAAATGATGCTGAGCGTCGGGATTTGAGTGAATGGATCGACAAAGACCGTTTCCGGGTCAGGAACCAGAAGCATGTCGCTTTCATTAATCACCTGAAAGCCCCGAATGCTCGAGCCATCAAAGCCGACGCCTTCCGTGAACGCACTTTCATCAAATTCTCTGGCCGAGACGGAAAAGTGCTGCCACAAACCGGGGAGGTCAACAAACTTCAGATCAATGACCTGGATACCCTCCTCTTTGATGAGCTTCATTACTTCTTTGGGTGTCATGGGACAATGTGCCCTCCATGAATTGAGTTTTCAGGCGCGATTGCCTGGGTACTGCAGATCTTTCAAATCCTGACTTAGAACATGAAGCCCGCTTCCACCAGGCCGCGAGGTTGAGTCCGATTCAGGCCGAGCGGACCGAACCCGGCGCCTGGTGTCATGTTTCGGGCTTGAACCAGTGAAAATTCTCCGCGGACAAAGAACCCGTGATCAACAAAAGTCGGAGTCAGCGTAATCGACCACGCCGAACTGCCCGGACCATAAAGCAGATTGACGGCGCTCTCGGCCAGATTCCCTGTGCTTGAAATATATTCGCCCCGCCCCGCGAGGGATATGTGATGCTTGAAATTGTAGGTCACGAGAAGCGCTCCTCCCCGCGTCGCTGCGCCGTGTGTGATGCCGATCTTTGCATCCGTCGGCACATTGGTGTATTGAAAATATGGGTTGATGACCCAGGACTCGTGGCTGTAAGTGTATAGCACGTTGTAGATTTGGCCGTTGTTCTGCACGGGCGTTCGAAGCGTGGTAAAGGCGGTGTGCCCCAGGTTGCCACCGCCCACGAACGCCAGAGTATTTGCTGAATTCAAGGCATAACTCACCGTGCCCGTAAGCCAGGTGTAACGGTTCGAATAAAAGCCGTCGTTCCACGAAATGGATCCGCTCAGGTGACCGATGCTGTCGTTGATCTGCACGCCGCGATTGACCGCGTTCTCCTGGTTCCACAGGAGGCCGCGTTCGATGTTCATGTTCTCAAAGTCAAACGTATATTCGGCGCCGATCAGTGTGGGCAGTGCGCCAATCAGGATCGAGAAATTGCCTTTGGGGGCCAGCTTAAGATAGCCTTGGGGGAAGGCGCCATAAAAGTCATTCACTGTGTTGACGGTTGAAAGAAATGGAACGCCCAGGGCGGGCAGGTTATAAGCCCCCGCTTGAAGGTAAAATTGCCACCAGCCCGTGTTCTTCTCGATAAAGACCTGGCCGTTACTCAAATCCCAGTGGCTCGCCTGATCACCCGGAATCCAATTCCCTTGCAAAAACCCGATGCCGCTCACGACTCCCCCGATGTTCACTTTTCCGAGCGGGCCGGCGTTGAACGCCAACGTGGAGGGAACCTGTAGCGGGCCGGACATGGAAGGTGCAGGCAATGTTTGCGCGCCGGCGCGCCACACAGCCAGCGGCAGCACGCTGATCGCGTACAGGAGAGCGACAAACCTCAGTATTCCCTTACGACCAATGATGCCCGTCATCATAAAATCAATCTCCCTTCGTTCTTTGCGCCAAGCCCCTCTCGGCTGCGTAGCCCCGCAACCTGGATTGACAATACGGGTTGTTTGTAAGCAGGGTCAAACAAATAGTTTTTCTGTAAGTTATAAAGAGAGCTTGGCCAAAGAAAATTTATGAAAAACATAAGCAATTTCTCGTGTCGGGCCTTACTGAAGCCGGGGGTAATTCCCGGCAAGTCCAATCGAAATCCCTTCGGAATCGATTCGATTCGGATGTCCGTCGACAGCCGTTGAGGAGACCGCGGCCTTGAGAAGTGCAGCGCTCAAAGCCGCAAGGGGAGAAGAGCGGAAGCAGAAGGAAAGGAATAGCCTGACAAATTATCGTCGGACCTTGTGAATCAGACCCAGCCGATGAGAGTCCTGTGAAAGCTGACGGATGATTTGCATAAACGCCTTCAGGGCCGGCGAAGGATCGTCGCGGCGCCAGACCACTGTCATCGCTGAGCGCGCCAAAGGCTTGCGGATGTGGACGTAGGAGACGCCCTTCATGCGAAGATTGCTGATGGAGGCAGGGACAATCGCCACGCCGATTCCCGCCGCAACCAGGCTGACGATGGTTTGCATCTCGTTGGCCTCCTGCACGATGTGCGGGCTGAAGCCCGCCTGCCCACACAGGCTGAGGATCTGATCATAAAAGCCGGCACCGAGAGCACGTGGGAAAATGACAAAAGGATCTTTAGCCAGATCCTGCAAGCAGATGCTCTCGCGCCCAGCCCGGGGATGCATTCGCGGAAGAGCTGCCATCAAAGGCTCTTCAAACAGCCTGACCTGAGCCAGGGCGGGATCATCAATACGGGAGCGAACGAATCCGGCGTGCAATCGTCCCTCGCGGAGCAATTGGAACTGGGCCGAAGGGCCAAGCTCCTGGAGGACAAGTTCTACGCGCGGGAATCGCTCGCGAAACAAACGCAATGTTGGCGGAAGCGCCTGGTAAACGGCTGAATCCACAAAGCCTACCGCGAGCTGACCCACCTCGCCTCGCGCGGCCTTTCGCGCCACACAAATGGCCTGCTCCGCCTGCGCCAGAGTGCGGCGTGCTTCCTCCAGAAATGTCTGGCCGGCATGAGTAAGCTGCACGCGCCGCCGCGTGCGCTGAAACAGTTGAACCCCAAGCTCCTCTTCCAGCCTCCGGATTTGCTGGCTGAGAGGCGGCTGGGCCATATGCAATCTCTCAGCGGCGCGGCCAAAGTGCAACTCCTCCGCCACGGCCGTAAAGTAACGCAAGTGTCGAAGTTCCACAGACGAATCATATCATGAACGTCTTAATTCAGTATGAATAATATATTTGAAATGAGTTTCGCTTTTGATTAATCTGATCTATTCATCACAATCCGGAAGTAGTTTGCCGTTTTGTTCCGGACGATCGTGATAGTCTCCCGAACCCAGAACCTCTCAACCAGCCAGGAAGCTCGCCAATGTGGCTTGTCCGTCTTGCGCTCAGACGCCCCTACACCATGGCCGTCGCGGCCTTGCTGATTCTTCTCATGGGTATCCTCTCCGCCACGCGCATGATTGTGGATATCTTCCCGACCATCGATATCCCGGTTGTGATGGTGGTATGGAATTATCCCGGGTTATCGGCGCTCGAGATGGAGCGCCGCGTGGTGATCATCAGTGAGCGCGCCTACTCCACAACCGTCAATGGGATTGAGCGCATTGAATCTGACTCGATTCCGGGCGTGGGCTTGCTCAAAGTTTATTTTCAACCGGGAACGGATATTGGCGCCGCGATCGCACAGATTTCCTCCGTCTCCTCAACGCTTCTGCACATTGCACCGCCGGGTATGATGCCGCCGGCTGTGATTCAGTTCAACGCCTCCAACGTTCCCGTCGTGCAGATGACGCTTTCCAGCAACAACCTCTCGGAACAAGCCATCTACGACTACGCCCTCAATTTCATCCGGGTTCAGCTCTTTACGATTCCAGGGCTCTCCACTCCGGCGCCGTTTGGGGGAAAGCAGCGCGAGATCATGGTGAGCCTCAATCCCCAGGCGATGTCGGCCAAGGGACTCTCCGCCCAAGACATTGTTGCCGCGCTGCAGAGATCGAACGTCATTGTGCCGGCCGGAACGGCACGAATGGGAAATACGGATTACAACATCCTGTTGAATTCCAGCCCCAGCCTGGTGCAGGAATTCAATGAACTCCCTGTGAAGGTGGTCGGCAACGCGGAGGTGTTGCTGGGCGATGTGGCACACGTGACAGATAGCTTCGCCCAGCAGGAAAACCTGGTGCATGTCAACGGCAAGCGCGCCGCCTACTTAACCATCCTAAAACATGCTGATGCCTCAACGCTCAAGGTGGTGGACGCGGTGCGTCATGCCCTGCCGGCCATTCGCGCCGTAGCGCCGAAAGGCCTCAATATCCGGCTCGATTTTGACCAATCTGTTTTTGTGCGCGGGGCAATCAAGGGGGTTATTCGGGAAGCGACCATCACCTCCGGCCTGATTTCGCTGATGATTCTGATTTTCCTCGGAAGCTGGAGAAGCATGGTCATTGTGAGCACGTCGATTCCGCTCGCTATCCTGACGGGTGTTGTGGTTCTGAACCTGGCGGGAGACAGTCTGAATCTTATGACGTTAGGAGGACTCGCGCTGGCAATCGGAATGCTGGTGGATGACGCGACCGTTGAAGTGGAGAATATTCACCGCAATCGCGCGCTGGGAAAGCCGCTGACCGTGGCGATTCTCGACAGCGCGCAGCAAGTGGCGACGCCGGCGATTGTTGCCACGTTGGCGATCTGTATTGTCTTCTTCCCTGTCACCCTGCTCTATGGGCCGGCCAAATATTTGTTCACTCCATTAGCCCTCGCTGTTGTGGCTTCGATGCTGGCTTCTTACCTCCTCTCGCGCACACTGGTCACCACCATGTCTCGCCTGCTGATGGAAAGTGAACGACACGTTGCAGGCAGTCCGGAAGCGGAGGAAGCGTCGTCCCGCAGCGGGATTCTCCATCGCGTGAGTATTGCTTTTAATCGTCTGCGCGATCAGGGCTTCACCCGCTTTCAGAATTTTTACGCCAAAATACTGGAGACCGTGCTGGCACATCGAGTGTTCACACTTGTCGCGGGCGTGCTTCTGCTGGTTGTCACCGCCACTCTGGTGCCTGCCGTCGGCATGGATTTATTCCCCTCCGCCGACGTGGGCCTGATGCGGTTGCACTTTCGCGCACCGCCAGGAACGAGGATTGAACAGACCGAGCGTGAAGTGCTCCAGGTTGAGAATCGCATTCGTCAGCTTATCCCGGCCGGTGAACTGAACCAGATCAGCGACATGATCGGGGTGCCGATTTACTACAACTTGGGCTTTGTGCAAACCGATAACGTGGGAGAAATGGATGCCGAGATTCTCGTCTCGCTCAAGCAACATCACCACCCGACCCGTGATGACCAGCGTCTGTTGCGGGCGGAACTGCCTCGCGAATTCCCGGGGTGCAGTTTCTATTTTGCGGCGGCGGATATTGTGAACCAGGTGCTGAATTTCGGCCTCTCGGCGCCCATTGATGTGCAAGTGACCGGTCCGGATTACGATCAGAGCGTCACCTACGCGCGGAGGCTATTTAACGAAATAGAAAATATTCCGGGTGCTGCAGATGTGCACATCAAGCAGGTGCTCAATTATCCGGCGCTGATGGTGAACGTAGACCGCCAGCGAGCGGCGCAGCTTGGGATGAGCCAAAGTGACGTGGCGAACAGTCTGCTTATCGCGCTCTCGTCAAGCTCTTTGGTCTCACCGTCCTATTATCTCAATCCGGCCAACAATGTGAATTACATTGTGGCGGTGCAAGTGCCTTTTCAACAGATTGATTCTGTGCGCAGCTTGCTGTCCACGCCGCTAACTCCGCCTTCTGCAAGCGTCCTGAATCAGCCCAGTCCCACCCCACAGCCCACTGATCTGCCGCGGTGGCCGTCGCAGTTGCTTTCGAGCGTAGCTCACGTCTCTCCAGAAGGGATTCCGGAAGAAATTAGCCACTACACGGTGCAGCGCGTGATCGATGTTGAGGCCAATGTGGACGGACGCGACCTCGGAGGCGTTGCAAGCGACATTCTTCAGAAGATCAAAGGCCTTGGCAAGCTGCCGCCCGGCCTTCAGGTGATGCTCCGCGGCCAGTATGAAGTGATGATCAGCTCCTTCCGCAGCCTGGGCCTGGGGCTGATTCTTGCCATCCTGCTGGTTTATTTCCTGATGGTTGTTCTGTTTCAATCGTGGCTGGATCCTTTCATCATCATGATGGCGGTCCCCGGCGCTCTCGCGGGAATCATCTGGATGTTAGCCTTGACGAATACGACGATTAATGTGGAATCGCTGATGGGTTCCATCATGGCGGTGGGGATCGCAACTTCAAACTCGATCCTATTGGTGAATTTCGCGAATGATGTTCGCGTGGAGAAAGGCCTCTCCCCCATTGAAGCAGCCCTCGAGGCTGGGAAAACTCGTTTGCGACCCGTGCTGATGACCGCTCTGGCGATGATCATTGGAATGATTCCCATGGCACTCGCGATGGGCGAGGCGGGCGAACAGAACGCCCCTCTGGGTCGCGCGGTGATCGGCGGCTTGATTGTGGCTACAGTAACGACCCTTTTCATCGTTCCTGTCATCTATTCCCTGCTTCGCCGGGAATTACCCACCAAGCACTTGCTGGACGAACGGTTCCGCGCTGAAGAGCAGGGGGAGAGAACGCGCCGTGCGCTTTACGATGAATTCGGCGGGTAGCGATCCTTGATGATTCAAGGCTGTCCGGTCACCGCAGGGCCATTCAATCCGGCAGCATCGATAAGTGAAATATGACCGAAGCTCAAGGGAGGGAGAAAAACTCCTGGTTCGCAACCACGATCCTGTACCTGACAGGACTTGTACTGGTCCTGGTTGCCTTCATTCTTGTGAATCGGATGAAGGCCGTTAAGGCGAAGCAGATGGCATTGGATCTTCATGAGCGTCAGGCGCTCGCCCAGGCGGGCCCTCGCGTGGAAGTGGTGACGGTAACCAATGCGCCGGCTGTTTCCTCCATCACTTTGCTTGGGGAAACGCATCCTTACCTGGAATCCACCCTGTACGCCAAAGTGAGCGGCTATCTGAAATCGATCTATGTGGACAAGGGCGACCGGGTGGAAGCGAACCAAGTGCTGGCGGTGATTGAGTCCCCGGAGACCGATGCGCAATATCGTGCTGCGGTGATCAACGCCCGGAATCTCAGCGTCATCGCACAGCGCGATCTGAACCTGGTAAAGCGCGATATGATCGCGCAGCAGGATGCGGACACGGCGGTGGCCAACGCACGCGTGGCGCAACAGGACGTGGCAAACCTTGCCACGCTGAAGTCCTACGAGACGATTCGCGCGCCTTTTGCCGGCATGATTACTGCGCGCTACGCTGATCCAGGGGCCCTGGTGCAGGCAGCCACAAGCTCGCAAACCAGCGCCTTGCCGCTGGTGCGAATCTCGGAGACGGACCGCGAGCGCGTCTACATTTATCCCGACCAGAGAGACGCTGCTTATATTCGAGTGGGTGATCCCGCCGAAATTACCGATCCCGCAAACTCCACGGTACGGATTGCAGCGTGTGTCACACGGCTGAGCGGCGAGTTCGATCCCGAAACGCGCACCATGCTGACGGAAATTGACTTTGATAATCGCAGGGGGTTGATTCCGCCTGGGAGTTTCGTTCGCGTTACCCTCAAATTGCGCAATCACGCGCGTGGGCTCGAGATCCCTGCGGAGGCGCTTGTTTTGCGTGGAACGAGGACCTTTGTTGCCCTGGTGAGATCCGATAATCGGGTCACTTACCGTCCTGTGACGGTGACGAATGATGACGGAGTCCATGTGAGCGTCAGTTCAGGACTGCGCGTGGGTGACCGGATCGCCTTAAACATTGGAGACAATGTGCCGGAGAACGGCAAAATACAACCGGTGACAGTCTCCCTTCGATGATCCGGAGGAGAACGATGAGGAAAGCCTGTTTTCTGATCTTATCTTTCCTGCTTTTCGGCCCAGCACTTCTTGCGACAAACTCTCATCCAGCCCTCTCCCTGGAGCAATGCATAGCAATTGCCCTGAAGCGGAACCCGGACATTGCGGCGGCGCAGGCCTTGGTCGCAGCCGCCAAGGCCAATATGAAGGTTGCACACGCCGGATATTTGCCGCAAGTCGATATTGGCCAGTCTTACATCCGCCAGACGTACAATTACACGGCGAACCCTGGAACGCCTCCGGCCGTCTGGAGGCTCTTTTACAAAGGGCAATCGAATGCCAACGCGCCCTACTATTACGCCGGGCTGAATCTTTCGCAAAACTTATTGGATTTTGGCCGCACAAAGGGAGCCATTGAATCCAGCCAGGCGCAATTCCAGGCGGCCCAACACAATCTGCGCTTCGTGCGCGATCAGGTTGACTACAACGTGCGAACCGCTTATTTCACGGTGATTGCAGCGCGCGAAACGGTCGAAATTCAGAAGGCGGCGGTGGCCGATGCCCAGCGGCACCTGGATCAGGCGCAGGCGTTTCATCAATACGGAACGGCCCCTAAAATTGATGTCACGCGTGAGCAATTAGCCCTCGCGAACGCCAGACTGGCCTTGCGCCAGGCAGAAGAGAACCTGGAAGTCGACCGGGCTGAACTGGCCACGACCATGGGCCTTCCAGCCGACCAGTCGCCCGAACCCCTCGGAACTCTCGGTCAGGAACGCGCGCCAGAGAGCTTCTCCCAGCTTGTGGCTGAGGCAGAACAGAATCGCGGAGACCTTCTGGCCCAGTTCGATCAGGTGCAGGCCGCGCTGGGTAATCTGACGACAGCTAAAGGCAACCTGAAGCCCGACCTCTCACTTTCCGCCTTTCTGGATTTCCGCAACCTGACCCTGCCCCTCGTTTATAACTGGAGTCTCGGTCAACTGTTGACGCAGAGCATTTTCTCCGGTGGCGCAAATCGCGCGCGGGTTCGTGCAGCGCAGGCGCAAGAAGCGGCAGCCCGGGACAACGTCGAATCTCTTCGCCTTCAGGTTGAGCAGCAGGTGTTCAGCGCTCTTTCCAATCTGAAATTGGCCCAGGAACAAATTGGAAACGCGATTGAAGCTGACCGCTATGCACGAGAAAATCTGGCGCTCGCCGAAGGGCGTTACAAGGTGGGGGTGGGTAACGTCGTGGAACTTGATGATGCCCAATTTCAGGCCACCAACGCGGCAATTGCCGTCGTGACGGCCCGCTACAATTATCAGATTGCCAGCGCGAAACTCGATTTCGTTCTGGGTCGCGGGCCCCGATAGGGTTCTTCCAACAACTTGCTGCCTTCAGAAGCTTTCGCATTTGTACAAGGGGCTTCCGTCCCCTCACCAACCATTCACGAGCTTTGATGAATCTCCCCC